>Ga0209181_10001981_pt1 | contig 34171 bp, 25 predicted proteins | sample MAT05_FD_187208 | JGI IMG/M metagenome (GOLD analysis project Ga0209181, IMG submission 187208) | Freshwater microbial communities from Lake Fryxell liftoff mats and glacier meltwater in Antarctica - MAT-05 (SPAdes) (version 2) | ecosystem: Environmental > Aquatic > Freshwater > Ice > Liftoff... | reverse complement strand
TCTTGTTATTTCCTCACAACACCTCCACCGGATCAATATCGACGAACCACCCCCGCCGCGTCGGGATGCCCTCCAAAGCCCGCACGGGATCGGGTCCGCGCAACAGCACATGCCAGCGGTACATCCCGCCTTCGCGCATGAAAAAGCACGGCGCGGGACCGATCAATTCCGTCGCCGATAACTCGCGCTCGGTGATATTCCGGCGTAATAGTTCCGCCGCGCGCTCCGCCTCTGCCTGAGCCGCCGCCTCGCTACTAAATCGAAACAAAATCCGCACAAAACGCCGAAACGGGGGATACCCCATCGCCCGCCGTGCCGCAATCTCGCCCTCGTAGAAACCGGCATAGTCGTGCGTGGATGCCGCCACCAATGCCGGATCATCCGGTTGGTACGTCTGCATGATCACCCGCCCGCCCAACACCCCGCGCCCCGCCCGCCCCGCCACCTGTGTCATCAATTGAAACGTGCGCTCCCGCGCGCGGAAGTCCGGCAGGTTCAAACCGACATCGGCGCTGATCACGCCGACCAACGTCACCAAAGGCAGATCGAGTCCTTTGGCGATCATCTGCGTGCCGATCATGACATCCACCCGCCGATCCACGAAGCGCTGCCAAATCGCCTCATGCGCGCTGTGATTGGCTGCCGTGTCCGAATCCCAACGGGCGACGCGCACCTGTGGAAACGCCTTGATCAGCGCCGCTTCGACCTGCTGCGTGCCCGCCCCAAAAAACTTAATGCGCTTAGAGCCGCACTTTGGGCAGGTTTCCGGTGACGGCACCTCATAGGCGCAGCGGTGACAGCGCAACGCCGCCCCCACCCGATGAAATGTCAGCGGGGTATCGCAACGCGGACATTTAGCGACATACCCGCAATCACGGCAAAATACATAAGTCGATTCGCCCCGTCGGTTCAAGAACAAAATCGCTTGTTCACGCTGGCGCAGCACCCCTTTCAGCGATGCCATGAGGTCACGGCTGAAGATACTGGTGTTGCCGGCTTTGAGTTCGGCACGCATATCGACCATTTGCACAGGGGGCAGATCGATCATCAGCGCTTCATCGGCGTCGTCTGGACGATAACGCGCCAGCACCCCCGCCCGCTCGCTCAATTCTTGGATGCGAGCGCGGTGCCCCATAATCCGGCGCGGCAGTTCCAGCTTGACCAGTTCGCCTCGTCCGGCGCGGTACATCGTCTCCACCGACGGCGTAGCGCTCCCCAAGATCAGCACGCCCCGGTTCATGCGCATGATCCGTTCCGCCACGTCGCGGGCGTGATAATGGGGCGGGGTGATGGGCGGCGATTGCTTATAACTGTTGTCGTGTTCCTCATCAAGGATGATCAGCCCCAAATTTTGCAGCGGCGTGAACAATGCCGAGCGTGCCCCGACCACCACGCGCACATCCCCTTCACGGGCGCGCCGCCAGGTGTCATAGCGTTCACCATCGCTCAGGGCACTGTGCATCATCGCCGTTTTGCCCGCAAAACGGGCAGCGACGCGGCGGGCGGTCTGCGGCGTCAGCGCGATCTCTGGCACGAGGAAGAGCGCCGATTGCCCGCGTTCCAGCGCGTGCGCAATCGCCCGCAAATAAATTTCGGTCTTGCCGCTGCCCGTCACCCCATGCAGCAAAAATGCCCGCGCCCCCTCTGGATCGGAGTCGTTTTGCGCCGCCTGAATCACCTGCCATGCCGTCGCTTGTTCGGGGGTCAGGCGCGGCGGCAGCACGGGCGCAAAGGTCCAGCCCGCTGTCGAGTCACGCCATTCGCCGCGTTCGCCCAAGCGGATCAAGCCCGCCGCTTCTAGTTTTTTGAGGTCGGGGGCGGCGCTGTCGGTTTGGGCATACACCCAACTGACATCAAGAGCTTCTTGCGTCTCGCTACTGCGCGCCAACACATTCAAGATGCGGATGAACTTTACTTTGGTAAGCGGGCGCACCGGCAACGCTTCGACAGCGCTCTCAATCGTAGACGGGTGGATCGCCAGCGCCGCCACTTGCAGCACACGAGGGCGCACCCGGGGCGGGGTCAAAATCGACTCTTTGCTGAGGACGCCATCCTTGACCAGTGTTTCGACCGCTGGACGCCACGCCTCGCCCGCCAAAAGATGCGTCAATTGCTTGCCGCGCAATTCCCCGCGTTCGGTCAACAACGCGACGATCTCGCGTTCGAGGGGGGTCTGCACCGCCGCCCGATTCGCATCCGGCAGCAGCGACACGATGATCTCGTGGTGTCCGGTCAAACCGGGGGGCAACCACAGCCACAAGCAGGTATTGAGCGCCGCCAAGGTATGTGCTGCTAACCAGCGCGATAAAGCGATCTGGGCTTCGGTCACGACGGGTTCGGGATCGAGACGCGCGATCACCGGCTTGGTGCGGGGGATCGCGCTCGTCTCGCTGAGTGACAAGACGATGGCGGGTTCCATCGCCGTGCGAAACTCGACCTGTACCAAGTGACCGGGCGCGATCTTGCCGATCAGTTCCGGCGGCAGGTGATAATCGAAAGTGGCATCGACCGGAGCATTGACGGCGACATTGGCGTACATGTGGCTCCTATCGCCACGTCAAGGGCACCGCATACGTGCTGCCGCCACCCTCGATCCGTTCCCCTTGAAAGATCGTGCGTTTGGCTCCGGTGGTGCTGTTGACGAGTACCAAATCCAAGAATGCCAAGGGCGCAGGATCAGTCACACGGCGGGTATCGAGCAGCGCGATCTGATCGCCGGCGAGGGCGAGAGCATCCCCAAATTGCCCGCGTGCGATCCGCCGTGTGGTGCCCAACATCGTATCCAGCGCATACACGCCATTGTCCGCGCCGCCGCCCACATAATAAACCGTGCCGCCCGTCGCGTCGAAGCTTAGCGCCGAGATAGTATCTTGGCGCGAGCCAGCACTGATGCTGATGGGGGTCGCGGCGGGGGTGTTGAGCGTGACGATGACCAGTTGATTGTCATTGTTGGGCGATGTGACCACCAACGCCAAATGCTCTCCATCCGCCGACAAGCGCGGGGTCGCGTTGACAGTGCCGCTGAAATTGGGGTATACCGCTTGGCGCGGGATCGGCACGCTGATGCTCATGTCCGCCAGCGCAATCGCCGCCAGGGCGACGGTGTTCCCCGCGATGCCATCAGGCACGGTGAAATAAGCGGTGGCGCGGTCGGGCGAAAGCAGAAGGGTGTTGGTGCGCGCAAAAGTGACAAATGCCCCCGGTTGTTGGTCGCTGTCCACCAACGTCACCGTGTTGTCCTGTGAGCGCACACTGTACAGCACCCATCGGGTGACGGCGTTGGCGGTCAAACAGCGCTGCCCCATCAATAGCAAAATCTCATCGTCAGGGCGCAGAATCTGCCCTGTCGTAAAGCGGCAGTTCGGCTCGGTGGGGGTGAGTGTGGCGATCTCACGCTCGTTGGTGCCATCCCACACATTGACCGAAGCTTCATCGGCGACGCCCTGGGCATTGGCGAAAAACCGCAAGTAGGCGGCGTCGGTTTCGCCCAAATCATAGGCGACGACCTGCTCAAACGATGCCACCTGTGCCAGCGAGATGCTGTCGAAAACGCGCAAGACGCCATCGGTGAAGTCGTTCCGGGTCGCGCCCCGCTCATAATCGAGATAAGCAAAGCGCCCGCCCGAAGGCGAATAGACGAAGGTGCCCATGCCCAAACACGTCAAATATTCGACCGTGCCCATCACGACCGGGGGCTGCATCCCGCGCATCATGTGGAGCGTGCCGCGATCCCCGCCATTATAAAAGGCGAACAAGCTGCCATCGGGCGAAGTCGCCCGTTCGCCGCAAGCTTCCGCCGGGCGTCCAGCATCCTCCACCTCAAGAAGATTGGAGATCGCCCCATCGGTGCCGATCACAGCGATTTGGGCGGTGCGATTATTGAGCGCCGGCACCTCGCGACTGCCGATCCATGTCAGCACGCCGCCCAGCATGATCGTGCTAGGGGCGGTCGTCATGCGCGGCGCGCCGGTCTCGGTCGGGAACAGAACCGACTCGGTGGTGACTTCTGCCGTCGTATCAGGCACACCCTCAATGGCAGGGGCGGTCGCGACTGGCGCGGTCGCCTCGAGCGGGGTGGGGCTAGGCGTGATATCTGCCTGTGTCAGTTGGCACCCCGTGAGGAGCAGCAAGAGGAGCATTAAAGCCGAGAGTCTCATCATGATTTATGATGCCTCAACATTTTCAAAAAAGGTAAATACCCTTCAAGTGTAGCATAGTCATTGAGGGGATGTGTTATAATCTTGAAGCTTTTATCAGGTTAATCTCTTCCATGCCCATCAACGAGGCAGTTTAATGCAGAATGCCATGACGACCAAAAAAACGCGCAATATCCCCCAACAACGCTTAACTGTGAGCGTGATCATCCCCTGTTATAACGAAGTCAACACGATTGAGGATGTGCTGGAGCGCGTCAAGGAGGTGGGCGTCGTTGATGAGATCGTGATTGTTGATGATGGTTCTACCGATGGCACGCGCGAGATCCTCCAGCGGCTTGAAGCACAAGCGGATCCGCTGGTGAAGATCATCTACCGCGAGCGCAATGGCGGCAAAGGTGCGGCTTTGATCACCGGCTTTGAACACGCCACCAGCGAGATTTTCCTGATTCAAGATGCCGATCTCGAATACGACCCGCGCGATTACCCGATTTTGCTGCGCCCGTTGCAAGAAGGCATCAGCCCCGTCGTATATGGCTCGCGCTTTTTGGGCGGACCGCGCAAAGCGATGAATTTTTGGAATATGGTCGCCAACAAATCGTTGACGCTCTCCACCAATATCTTGTACAACGCCATCCTTAGCGATATGGAAACCTGTTACAAGGTGTTCCGTGCCGAGGTGGTGCGGGGGATGAAAATCCGCGCGCGCGGCTTCGAGTTTGAACCAGAATTTACGGCGAAGGTCTTAAAACAAGGCATTCGCATTTACGAAGTGCCGATCTCGTACAACGGACGCGAGTGGAGCGAGGGCAAGAAGATCAAATGGACAGACGCCCCTATTGCCCTATGGACATTGTTAAAATATCGCTTCGTCGATTAAGTATGCCGTCTTGAACTCGTCAATTTTATAGGAAACCGAAACGCCTATGTGCAGCGGCTTGAGCTTTCTGATCGGTTTGTTCTTGCTTTTCAAAGGTGAATTTCGTTTCGCCGAGCGGATCGTCCCACGCGACAAGAGCCGCGCCATTGCCCTTATCCTGATGGCTCCGGTGGTGATCGGTGCCTGTGCCGGAGTGCTGCTGTTGAGCGGTGTCTCGCCCGATAGCATCACCGCCGACCTTGATCCGTTGAGCAATGCGGCATTGTCGGATGTCTTTTTGACCGCCACCCTCATTGAACTGGTCACGTTGTTGATCGCTGTCGGCTTGGCGGTATACAACATTTATACTATCCCCAAGGGGGGAACCCCTACGGGCAACAACAGCACCGTCAGGGGCATGTCCATGCCGATGAATAGCGGCAGGGTGTCGGCGGCGGCGGCAGCGCCCCCGCTGGTGATGACGCTGAGCGAGGCGGCGGCGTATTTGCGCGTGAGCGAAGCCGAGGTCTTGGCGTTGATCGAGAGTAACCGCTTGGGGGCGGCGCGCATGGGCGATAGCTATCGCATCGCCAAACGCGCGTTGGATGACTTTTTGAGCGGGGATAACCTGTAAGGTGTGGGGGTGAAGAGAGGGGACAATGCCTAAACTTAAGCGCTGTCCCCTCTCGCCGTTTGATCTGTGGCTCGATCTTTATGTGACCCTAGATTTATAACTGCTTAAAAAACCACAATGCCCCCAACGTGTAAAAGATGATAGCAGCAATGGTCTCGATATTCGCAAGCAGGCTGCGGAAAGGTCCAATATTGATCAAGACCGCGCCGAGGATAATGACCACGCCAAGGAGGAGCAGTCGGTTTTGGTTGAATTTTGCCATCATTTCTTCCTTTTGTACCCAAGCCTTAAGGGAACCCCCTTGCCGCGTGAAAATTACTAATTCCCATGCCCCGAAAAATGATGAGACGCCGATCCCCACAAGCAAACTAGCCCATGCCCATTGATCCAACGGATCGACATAGCCCGGCACCGTAAAATATGGGATGATCGCCCCGCCAGTCGCAGCCACTTGCGCCATCATATCCGCCGGGATGCGGGTATCCACGCGCGTGTAAATCCATAAAGGGCGTCCGCTATCTGCCGCTAACGTGAGCAATTTCTCGAATTGCCCGCGATACTCACACGGCAAATCAGCGCAGTTTTTCGACTCGCCCATATAACCTTCGGTGATGAAATCGGGGATCACGCCGTCAAAGTTGGCGTTATTCTTCGGCACGCCCAGATCATCCGCTAAAATGATTTCAGCGCTTGCGCCAATGTCATTCGGGCTACCCTGCAAGATCGGCATCTGGCTGGAATACCGTCTGCCCGTGGGGTTGGTGGCAGTGAAATTGAGGAAAAATAAAAGCGCGCCCACTGTCAGGACTACGCTCAGGATCAGCAACACGCGCCGTAAGGGAACCCTGTTCAATTGCGAAATACCTACTTCGGGAGTGATGATCAATTGCTCCAACAGCTATGACCAACGGGCTAAAAGTTTTTCCGAGCAATTTTTTAGGCTTCGACTACTCCCCCGCCTCCCGCACAATGAATTGCTCCAATAGTCGTAACGCCAACCGCTGTTGATCCGGCGGCAAGCCATCAATAATATTGGCTCCCCGTTCCCCTGCTTCGGTATGCGCGATCTCTATACCAAAACCGGCTTTTCTCAAGAGTTCAGGCTCACTCAACCGCAAGACCGCCGCCAGCGCCACCCGAAAAGCAGGGTCTTTGAGCGGCGGTTTATTCCGATCATTCTCCCAAGCTGAAACAGTCGCACGAACGACATTCACCCCCTGTAACTGCAATTTTGCAGCCAACTCCTCTTGACTTAGGATGCCTATTTCTTCGCGCCGTTGCTTAAGCCAATTCATAAGATATCCGTATAACCCGTGTAGATTGAGTCTGTATTTCAGATCAAAGTGTATCAAACAGTTGACAATGATAAGGTATATATAGTATCATATTTGGTATTAAAAATATCTGATACAAATCGACTGGAAACGCGCTCATGCCTAAGCAAAAACACTATGAACAGATCGTAACCACTGATCACCCCATCCGCTATGCCATCTATGCCCGATCATCCGTTGATTCACGAAGCGAGACCACTTTAGATTCACAAGAATTCATGTGCCGGCGCGAAATAACAGCACGCGGCGGGCAAGTGGTTGCCGTCTACACCGATGCGGATCGTACTGGTTGGAATGTAGACCGTGAAGGTTTCCAAGCCATGCGCGAGGCGGCAGCACAAAAAAAGTTTGATGCCATCATGATGTGGAAATTTGACCGTTTGGCGCGTGATTATAATCAAACGATCATGCTCAAGACCCTTTTCCGCCATGAATACAAAATTAAACTCTATTGCGTACAAGGCTTCAGCGAAGATGATGACGATAGCCCTCGTACTGCCATGATGGAAGAGATGATGGGGATCGTTGCCAGCTTCTATTCTCGCAATCTCAGCAATGAGGTCAAGCGCGCTTATGCCCATCGCCACGACCAAGGCAAATTTAATGGCACGTTTGCGCCCCTCGGATACCTGCTCGCAACCGAAAAAACGCCCACCCATCACCGCGCAAAAAAAGCGACTGAAACGCTTCCCCCCGGACTCCATCTCCTCCCGCGTGAAGCGGTCATCGTTCGGCGAGCGTTCAGACTGTATGCCACTGGCAACTATTCCTACCAAACTATCGCCGATTTCCTCAACAGCAAAGCGAAGTATTTGAACCTGAACGGTAAAGCCATTGGTATCGATTGGGTGCGCGAGATGCTTCAAAATCGGTTGTATTGCGGTGAAGTCAGCTATGCCGAAAACATCTATAAGGAGGGCTTTCGGCAAAAAGTGGTCAGTGATCGGGGGCGCAAGTCATGGCATTCAGGCATTCATCAAGCCATCATCACCACAGAATTGTTCGATGTATGTCAAGGGATTCGGCAAAAGCATGGTGGATTACATTTGAAGGTGGCTGCACCAATATTGTATCTGTTGGCGGGCAAACTATGGTGTAGTTACTGCTTGGCGAGTAAAGAAACGTCATTGAAGGACAATAAATATGGATTGATGTACTGTCGGAATCATAAACAACGCTACAGTGAGACCCTCCGTTATTACTGCCCATCGCAAGACAGAGGCTATGGCAAGTGTGGACAAAAAATCGTCGGGTGCAAAAGTATTGATTCACAAGTGATCGAAGCCCTTTTGAGGATTGCCCAGACGCTATCACCCGAAGTCGAAACAAACGTGAACCTCGCCATCAGCCAGCGCGCCGAATTCAATAGCGCGATGAAGCATATGAAGGAGCTTCAAACAACCATTAGCCAATTCAATTTATCATGGGAGCATGGGTTTGTGAGCAAAGAGGATTTTCTTCAAAGACGCAGGTTGCTTCAACTCGAAATCGATAAACTCGAACAACAGGATCAGGACTCGCAAACTGGGAATGCCGTCACCATACGAAATTTTGGGGATGCTTGGGAAGCGACCAAAAGCGACGAAGAAAAACAACAACTTATCGATACGATTGTGCAAGTGGTGGTTATCAGAGACGAAAAAGTTGAGCGTATTGTTTTGCGAGGGCAATCGGAAAAATAGACTCGTAACACTTAATATTAATAGTGGACTTGAAGGGATTCGAACCCTTGACCTCTACAGTGCGATTGTAGCGCTCTTCCAGCTGAGCTACAAGCCCATCTCTATTGAGCATGAAGTATAGCTTTTTCCCCCGATTCGTGTCAAGGGACAACTCCACTGACGCGATTCGCCGCCGAATCAGGTAAAATCATCGCCATGATGCACATACTGATGATCAGCCTAGATACCGCCATCGCAGCGCAGCCCAACGGCGACGCCCGCGCCCGTCATCTCGCCTACGCCCAACGCGCGGGTCAGTTGACCATGATCGTCTACACCCAGCCCGGCTTTAACCCCGCCATCCACGTCGCGCCCGAACTCACGCTGTTGCCTACCAACAGCCGCAATCGTCTCACCTTCGCGTGGGATGCTATCACCATCGCCCTGCGCGCCGCCCAAGAACGCCCCTTCGATCTCGTCACCACCCAAGACCCGTTTCTCACCGGTTTGATCGGCTGGTGGCTGCGGCAGCGGTTGAAGATTCCGCTCTTGGTGCAAAACCACAGCTATATCTTCAACAACCGCACTTGGTTGCGCCAGCGTCCGGGCATCAACCACCTGCTGCACGCCATCGGCACCTTTACCGTCCGCCGTGCCGACATGTACCGCACCGTCAACCGCAAAGAACGCGAGACCTACCTCTCATGGGGGGGATCGCGCCAACGTTCGGTCGCCTTACCGCTCGGCACCGCCTCGGAAGCCTTCGCCGCCCTGCCCGATGAGACCGAACTCGCCAAGTTGCGCGCCCATCTCGGCTTAAGTCCAGAGCATCAAGTCGTGCTGTGGGTCGGCTATCCAGTCAACTTCAAGCGCGTGCCACTGTTGTTCAAAGTCTTTCGGCAAGTCGCGCTGCAAATGCCCACCGCCCGCCTCGTCATGATCGGCGACATGACCAAATCGCCCGACGACCTGCGCGCGCTGGCGAAAAGCGAAGGCATCGCCGATAAGCTCATCCAGTATGGACCCATCCCCCATGATGAGTTGCCGCTCTATTACGCGCTCGGCGTCGTCTACGTCCACACCTCCAGTTATGAAGGCGTCCCGCGCGTGCTGTTCGAGGCTTCCGCCGCCGGATTGCCGCTCGTGGGCATGGATGTCGTCGGCGTCAACGAGGTGATCGACGATGGGATCAATGGCTATCTCGCCCCCGATCTCGATATCGATGGCATGGCAGGACGCATCCTGCATCTGTTGGAAGACCCCAGCCTCGCCGAACAAATGGGAGCCGCTGCCCAAGACAACGCGCTCGAAAAATACAACTTCGAGACCTATGTCGAGTCGTGGGTGCAAGTGATGGAGCGCGCCGTCAGGATGGGGATGCGCGGATGAGGAATCTGCTGCTCTTCAATCTAGCGACCGACGCCGACGACCCGATCTTGAGCTTCACGACCGTGTGGATCAACCGCCTCGCCCAGCATTTCGATCATGTTGACGTGATCACCATGCGCGCCGGGCGAATCGCGGTCGCGCCCAATGTCGGCGTCTGGTCGGTGGGCAAAGAACAGGGCAAGAGCGAATTTCAGCGCGCCCTCGCCTTTTATAGGGTCTTGGCGGGGCGCTTGACTCACCGCCGCTATGCCGCCTGTTTCGCCCACATGATGCCCCTGTTCGCCGTCATGGGTGCCCCCCTGTTGGCGTGGTTCGGCGTGCCCACCACCTTGTGGTACACCCATCGTCAGTCGGATCGCTTGCTGGCGTTGTCCGTCCGGCTGGTGCGCCGAGTGGTCACTGCCGCACCCGATAGCTTTCCATTGCCCACACCTAAATTGCGCGTCACCGGTCACGGGATCGATACCGACTTTTTCGCCCCGGCACCGCCGCCCGCCGCCGCCAGTTTTCTCGTCGTGCAGGTGGCGCGGCTGATGAAGATCAAACACCAAGCTACTTTGCTCACCGCCGCGAGCCAAGTGCAAGGCGCGCAGGTCGTGTTGGTGGGCGGGGTGCCGCCGGAACAATCGCCTGCTTATCGTGAGGCGCTGATCCAGCAAGCGCACGATCTCGGCATCACGGAGCGCGTCACCTTCGCAGGGGATCAAGATCGGGAGCAGGTGCGGGATCACTATCGCGCGGCACATGTCGCCGTCAACCTGAGTCCGGTCGGCTTGTTCGATAAAGCCGCGCTCGAAAGCATGGCAGTCGGCGTGCCGACCCTCGTCAGCAATCCGGCGTTCGCGCCCTTGCTCGGCGGCGACGCGGCGCGCTTGACCATTGGCGCGCCCGACGACAGCGACGGACTGGCAGAGCGCTTACGGGCGTTATCGGCGCTCCCCGCTGGCGAACGCCACGTCCTCGGTGCCGCCCTCCGCCAAAACGTGATCGCCGCGCACAGCTTAGACGGGCTGATGGCACGACTGGTAAGCATCCTCCTGACCGGTGAAATGGAAGGGCAAGGCGTATGACGTATCCCAAGACATTGGTGATCATCCCGGCATTCAATGAGGAAGCCAGCATCGCGTATGTGATCGGCTTGATCCACCAGCACGCGCCGTGGGCGGATATCGCCGTGATCAACGACGGTTCTAGCGATGCGACCGGTGCCATTGCCGAAGCGTGCGGGGCGTTTGTGCTGCATTTGCCCCACAATGTCGGCATCGGGGCGGCGGTGCAGACCGGCTTTATGTTCGCCGACCAGCGCGGCTATGCCGTCACGGTGCAAAATGACGGCGATGGTCAGCATGACCCGCGCGAAATCCCGCTCTTGGTCGGGCACCTCGTCGAAAGCGGTGCCGATCTCGTGATCGGTTCGCGCTACATCGAAGATCGGGGCTATGTCACGCCCGTGTCACGGCGCGTCGGCATTATCTTGTTGGCAAAAGTGATCTCGCGCATCACGGGGCAGCCCTTCACCGACCCCACCAGCGGCTTTCGCGCCTCCAGTCGCCGCACGATCCAGTTGTGCGCCCGCATCTATCCCCACGACTACCCCGAACCAGAAGCCGTCGTTTTACTCCATCGCGCCGGCTTGCGCCTAAGCGAGATTCCGGTGACGATGAATCCGCGTTATGGCGGCACCTCATCGATCACGCCGCTCAAGTCGGGGATGTATATGTTCAAAGTCTTGCTGGCGATCTTCATCGGCTTGCTGCGTCGTGCCCCATCTTTGGATGGGACGTAGTATGCCGCCGCCCAACTTGCGCGTCTTGATGCTTTCCAAAGCCCTCGTAGCGGGCATCTATCAGCGCAAGTTGGAGTGCATCGCGGCACACGGCATTGACCTGTTGGCGCTCACCCCCGACTCGTGGCGGGATGAACGCGGCGTCCAACCCCTAGAGCGGGTCTACACGCGCGGCTATGATCTGCAAACGGTGCCTATTCGTTTCAATGGCAATTTTCACCTGCACCATTACCCGACTCTGCGCCGATGGGTGCGTGATTTTCGCCCCGACATCGTCCACATCGATGAGGAAGCATATAACGCCGCGACATGGCACGCCCTGTTTGAGGCGCGGCGTATGGGTGCCAAAACCGTTTTCTTCACATGGCAAAATATCCTACGCGCCTATCCGCCGCCATTCCGATGGGGCGAATCATGGGTATTGCGCCACGCCGACGCCGCCCTTGCCGGCACCGATAGCGCCGCCGAAGTTTTGCGGGCAAAAGGCTATACGGGCGATCTGGCGGTGATCGCGCAATTCGGCTTTGACCCTGATTTATTTACGCCCGCCCGTCGCCGCCCGGATCGCCCGTTCACCATCGGCTGTGTGGCGCGCTTGGTGCCCGAAAAAGGGATCGACATTTTGCTGCGGGCAGCGGCGGCACTCGCCGACGGTTCGCCGGATGGCGACTGGCGGTTGCGCATCGTGGGCGGCGGACCAGAACGCGCAGCGTTGCAAGCGTTGGCGGATCAATTGGGGATTGCGGCACGGGTGACCTTTGCCGAACAAGTGCCCTCGACCGCCATGCCCGACCAGTACCGCCTGTTCGATGTGTTGGCGGTGCCGTCCCGCACCACGCCGACATGGAAGGAACAATTCGGTCCACGCGCCAGTGTCGAAGCGATGGCGAGTGGCGTCCCCGTGATCGGCTCGGACAGCGGCGCGATCTCCGGCGTGATCGGCGCTGCGGGCGTGATCGTCCCCGAAGGCGATATCGTCGCGCTGACGGCGGCACTCACGCGCGTGCGGGATGATTCGGCATGGGCGGCGGGCTTGGCACAACGGGGACGGGCGCGCGCCATCGGGCACTACACCCACGAGCAGATCGCGGCGGCTACGGTGGCGGTGTATGGGCGACTGGTGGACCCTCGATAAAATGGGATACACCTTATCTTATCTTTACACCGTCTAATTCATAATCCCGTTGCTTACAAGTAATGAATATTTTCCCCTAACCTATCTTTCCTTTTATTTAGCGCAACTTGGTATATGATGTTGGTTATGTTTGTATTCCACAGTATTGGGCAAGGTCGGTTATGGTATTACAAAAGCTGAGTCGTTTGGTAAAACCACGATTGTACCGCATGACATTTACGATTGCACCCAATACGATCCGTGTGTTTATCACACAAGGTGACAACGCTATCCCGAGCGCCGAATTCTTGGCATTGCCGTCAATCCCACCCCTTGTACGCGACTATCTTCAAAAGCAAACACCGTTCGATATAGGACTTTACGAAATCCCGTTCAACGCTGCACGTCGAATCATCCGTGAGTTTAAAAATGCCCCCTCCGAACAAATCAGTATCGACAGTAGCGCGCTTGATACGCTCCAACCGGTTACATTGCCAGAATATTTCGGCATTGAATGGGAATTTAACCGCTCCAGTCAAAGCTTGAGGCGCATACTTCATAACGCCACCGGTTATTTGGGAAGTGGCTGTTTTTTTCAGGATAACCTTGTCTGGAAAATCGAGAATCTTGACAACGCGATTTTACGTTGGCTGGCAATGCCCGAAATTCCCGCGTCAGAATGGATACTATTTCTAAAACAAGGATTGCCCGGCTTACCAGCCAACCTCTATCAAAGTGATATTATCTTAGATGAATCGGGTCAAAACATCATCATTGAGGGCGAGATGTTCCCGGTGGTTGACGCGACTCAATTGCCGCTTAGGTGGCATCTACAAAAAAAGATGCATGATGGCATTGGGAGCTATACGGCGGTTCCAGTTTTGGCAACAGCGGATGAACAAATCACGATTGCGTCCATTGACCACACATTGGGAACGCAGGAAAATTTCTACTTCGGCAAGACAGCATGGATTGAGTTGACTCCTGCTTTCCAACAACGACTTGCCGATTGGAAAGCGAAGGGGTTAGGAGAGGTAACGCTGTTCCCTCAAGAAATCATTGGGGCAAACCGCACCCGACTCAACAAAATGAAACTATCCTCCCCAGCGCTCAATGTGAATCTCAACGGCACCCAAGAACAACAAGTGCGCCAGTTCTTAGAAAACATGCGTTATCATGGTTTACCAGCCGGGATCGCTGGTTTACAATCCGAAATTCCAGAAGTGATCACGGCAGCATGTACAGACTTATTACGTGACGATACAAAAGCGAAAATTCTCTGGATTGTTTCTCCACGCCGCAAATCAGCGATTCTAGAGGCACTTCAGCAAGCGAAATTACCAACGACTGATCTCCAAAATATCCAAGCGGGTCAAATTGCGCTGACGACGCTCGATAAGCCCTTTCCAATGACATTAGCGTGGTCGTTGATCATTTTCACCGACCTCGATTTGCTCCCCAATCAAGAAAAACACATTCGCGCTTATGCCTCCTTACAGCGAAAATGGACGATCTGTACTTTTGCCCGTTCAAACTGGGATCAGGACAAAGAGCAAGCAGGGCGGTTGATCACTGCTCTTGGTTTGCGTCCCAACGACTTAGCAGCATTTGAGAAAAATTGTATCCACACCTTTAGTCATCCTGTGCCCCGCCAAACTTCTCCACTCCCATCCTTATTTAAGGAGATGATCATTGGGGAAGACAATCCAGACAACATTTCCCTACCGATTCCAACGCCGCCCACAACCCTACCAACAGAAAAGATCGAACCGTTCACGAGCGCGACTGATACCGTCCATGACTCGGTGTTTCGTCCGAGCTTTGACGGGCGATCTGAAGATGAAATTGTTGATCGTTTCTTAAAACAAGCCCAACACTTTGTGGATCGTGTCGGGCAAAAAACGGAAGAAGTCGAGTTTATAAATTATTATAAAACTTATGATGGCATGAACGATACGCAGAAAAATTGGTATTTTTATTGGCGCTCCCAAGTACGGCAGGGCAATTATCTCTCTACCGATTTGAGCTATATTTTCGTCCACGTCTATGAAGTATTACATCTCGTCGGATTTCGGGATGCGCTCACAGCTTTCGACCATTTAAAAAATATCTGGGAACACTATAGTGTTTTCTACCCCCAATTAGATTCTTATCTCATCGATTGGTTGGCAGATTTCACACAGGTCTACAACTTATCCATCACCCCACTGCATTGGTATGCCTACGCCTTACAACAAGGAGGGGAAATTCATCAAAAAAGCCTAGCGCTTGAGGCTTGGTTGGCCGTAAATGGAGATTGGGAACAGATCCCAAATGCGCTCTTAAATGATCTGTGCCTTCATGATCGCACGAAAAGCAAATTTTATCAGCAGTACCGTAGCGACAGTTCTATTGAAATTGAAGTGGCATTTCGGCGAGGGTTGGCAGCTATAGATCACTATTTGCAGGAACGGGGAGGGAAATCGCTCTTCGCCCGGTCTCGTCCGTTAAAGCAAGAGATGATTCGGCGGATCCCCTTTGCCGACGCGGTCTATGAAGGGAGCCGAGAAGAGATCGTGATAGAGACTGTACCCGTCTGGTCAGAGGCGGAATCACTGAAAGATGCTGTTACAGCAATTGTGCGTTATACCGAAAATAGGTTACGTGACCAACGAAATTTCAAGGGCAAACAAGCATTTATAGAACTACCTCCTGATTGGGCAGCGGTGTTAGATGCGCTATTTCCAACGACTGGCACAACGCCTAAACCTAGGATCGCAAAAGAAGAAAAACAATCTCGGCCCGCGACGATTATCCCCAAAGCCACTATTCCAGATGCCGTAACGCAAGATTTTGAGTTCACATACGACGCTGAAGAAATTGCAGCATTACGGCAAAGCTCGGCAAGCGTAAGAGATCGATTGACGGTGGATGACGAGACGCCCCCAGATGAGTTAAACACATTCGCCCCATCCCTTACACATCCGGTTGCCGACGAGGGGGTGAATGAAATTACTATTGAATTTGTCACTGAACGTCCAGCGGATGCACCCTCTCATTTGCTGACTGATCTCCCTGAAGTTGCCACAGTGTTAGCAGGTGACCAAAACACGATTCATCTGCTGCAATTTTTGCAAACGCAAGGATGGGAGTGCGATCAGTCACTTGCCCAACGTGCCATTGAATATGAATTTCTGAATGTCGTCCTAGATCGCTTGAATGAACGGGCGCTTGATATCATTGGCGATAACTTAATTTATATTGAAGGCGAAGTGCTGATTGTTCTGGAAAATTATCGCGATGAGCTCGAATTTCTTTTCGCGAACGCCTTAGTGCCTGACCAGCCGATGATGGAATCATTTATAGTTCTAGATAACGACATTGTAGCACCCTCTATGTACGCCGATCTCAGTCCTGAATGGGCAGAATTTGTGGCAAAAATGCAATCTTATCACTGGGAAGCATTAGGGGTAATATTAACAGGAAACGATATCATGCTACGCCTGCACGAAATCGCTCGCAGGGTTTATACGCCTGCCAGCGTATTAATCGATGAAATCAACGAGTTTGCCCTCACAGCCATCGGCGATATCGTTATCGATATCAGCGGCATTCCGTTTGTCGAAGCCGAAGATTGGGAAGTTTTAGATACGCTAATGATCTGGACACGCAAGCATATTCTTAAGGATTAGCTCATGACTACAAAGCCACTCAAAATAACCAAGAAAATCACAACAGCCCTGATGACCTCATTAAGCGCTGGCGTTACGCCGCGTATTGGCTTGGAACATATCGCTGTAGGACGCGAAGCAGAGATCAGCGTGCTCCTTGCCGATCTGGATGGAGCTGTTGCTGATGGCGGCGCAAGCTTTCGAATCATCTCTGGACGCTATGGTTCTGGTAAAAGTTTTCTCTGCCAACTCATTCGGAACTATGCCTTACAACGCAACTTTGTGGTGATGGATGCCGATTTAAGCCCCACCCACCGCTTGACGGGTTCAAACGGGCAAGGACTCAATCTGTACCGTGAGCTTCTCAAAAACATGGCGACCAAGACCCGCCCAGATGGCAGCGCCTTCACCGCTATTTTGGAACGTTGGATTAGTGATCTACAAAAAAAGGTGGTCGATCAAGATGGCTTGAAACCGACGGACGCCAAATTTTCGAGAGCCGTCGAAAAACGAATTGAAGCCGCCATTGATGAGATCGAAGAGATGATTCATGGCTTCGATTTCAAAATGGTCATTTCTGCCTATTGGCGTGGCTATCAAGAGGCAAATGACACTCTCAAAGAGGCGGCAATACGCTGGCTACGCGGGGAATACAGTACGAAAAGAGAAGCGGGAGCGGCACTCGGCGTTAAAGTCATCATCGAAGATGACTCATGGTATGACTACCTCAAACTGCTGGCGCGTTTTGTAAACGATATCGGCTATAAAGGGTTAGTCGTCTTCATTGATGAAGCTGTCAATCTGTATAAAATCAGCAATTCGGTCGCACGCAACAACAACTATGAAAGACTATTGACGATTTTTAACGACACCATGCAAGGAAAAGCGAAGTATCTCGGCATTATCTTTGGCGCAACCCCCCAAATGATCGAAGACACCCGACGCGGGTTATTTAGTTATGAAGCGCTCCAAACTCGCTTGCAAGAGAGTCGGTTTGTCCGTGATGGACTCCGTGATCTATCAAGTCCACTCATCCGCCTAGAGGTATTGCAACCGACAGAATTATTCGTTTTACTGAGCAATATCCGCGATATCCACGCTCAAAATTATGGCTATCAAACCATGATCAGCGACAAAAACATTGAACAGTTTTTGAGAGAAGTGCATAAACGATTGGGCGCGGATCAATTGATGACCCCGCGTGAAGCGGTGCGCGACTTTATCAGCATTTTGAACCTGATCCAGCAAAATGCTCATGTCACTTTTGAGAATATCATTGGAGGCAGTAATTTTGTTCCATCACGCCCCGATGCCGACCCCGAAAGCTTGACGCCAGAAACGGAAATTATTGACGAAGATAGACCCGCATCACCTTACAAAAGCTTCGATATATGAATCGCGATCCCTTTTACCGGCTCGCGCCTTTTATCCAAGAATACATTTACCGAGCCGGATGGGGAGAGTTGAGATCGGTTCAGGTCAAAGCGATATCAGCAGTATTGGACACATCAAACCATATTTTGATCACCAGTGGCACTGCCAGCGGCAAAACAGAAGCCGCCTTTCTCCCGATACTGACTCAGCTTTACGAAAATCCCCCCGTCTCCATCGGGGTGCTGTATATCGGGCCGCTTAAAGCGCTCATCAACGATCAATTTATCCGATTGACTGCCTTGCTTGATGAGAGTCATATTCCGGTTCAGGGTTGGCATGGTGATGTAGCAGATAACAAAAAGCGCAAATTTCTTCAGAACGCGCGCGGAATCTTACAAATTACGCCCGAATCATTAGAAGCCCTCTTGATGCGTCGTAATGCCGAGTTACCAAGGCTGTTTGGCGACCTTCGTTTCATCATCGTTGATGAAATTCATGCCTTTATCAATAGCGATCGCGGGCGTCAAGTCTTGTGTCAAATTCAAAGGTTGGCGCGTTTTCAAAAAACACCAGCACGTCGTATTGGCTTATCGGCGACACTTGGCACCCCCGAACTCGCGATGGAATGGCTTAAAGGAGGCACCGATCTTACGGTAAGTCATGTCAATGATGATGGTGGGAAACGTATCGTTGAATTTGGGGTGGAGCATTTCATCGATTATCAGAAACAGATTCGCAAGCTGGAGGATTTTAAAACAGAAAATCCCCTGTTGTACGAACTCCAAGCCAAACAAAAACCCTTTTACGATCACATTTACGACATCGTGAATCGCGAAACCAAGACACTTATTTTTGGTGGAAGTCGTGACAGTATAGAAGAAATTGCTTTACAGCTTCGTAAAATTGCAACGGTGCGAAAAGAACCGGATATTTACCATGTCCATCATGGTATGATCGCCACGCCTTTGCGGGAAGCAGCAGAAGACGCCATGCGCCTTAGCGAACATCCAGCTTGTACGCTGGCGACGATGACTCTTGAACTGGGCATTGATATCGGCAGTCTCGATCAGGTATTACAAGTAAAAGCTGCTAGTTCAGTATCTAGTTTTGTCCAACGCTTAGGACGTTCGGGACGCCGTGCTGGACGAACTGCAAAGATGTTTTTCTACAGCACTGAAGCGCAGATGGATGACGATGCCTCATTGGGGAAGCGAATTCCATGGGATTTATTACAAACCATCGCCATTATCCAACTCTATGCAGAGGAACGATGGGTTGAACCTCCAGAAATCCCCATTTTTCCCTTTAGTCTTCTCTATCACCAAACGATGAGTACGCTCTTTGCTGATAACGAACTAAGCCCTTCGCAGTTGGCTGAGGCAGTCTTGAGCCTCTCGCCATTTCAGCATATCACTCAAGAACACTATCGCACTTTACTGCGCCATCTTATCGACCTAAAACATCTTGAACGCACTGAAACCGGCTCATTAATTATCGGGCTTGAAGCCGAACATATGGTCAATAATTATAAGTTCTTCGCTACCTTCAAAGAGGATGCTGTTTTTCAAGTACGTGAAGGATCACGCGAAATTGGATTTATTCAAGGCGCAGTGCCGGAAAATAATCTTATCCGTTTGGCGGGGTTTGTCTGGCGGGTGTTGCGCGTGGAACTAGAGCAACATTTGATTTTTGTGGAGCCCGGAAAAGGAAAACCACAAACCTTTTGGTTAAGCAACGGTTCCTCCCTACACGGTCGCATTCTCCAACGAATGCGACAAGTGTTGGCGGAGGAGAGCGAGTATGGGTATTTGCAAATTGGCGCGCTCAAACGACTTCGTGAAGCCCGTGATCTAGCACAGCAAACGCATCTTCTCGACCATAATCTTATCCCTGTCGGCGGCGATCAGTACCTACTGCTGCCATGGGCAAGCTCACGAGTATTTGCGACCCTCTCGCTTCTGTTGGACTCCGCGTTCGATATGTCCCCTATTGTGCCTCCATATTATTTCCAATTTAAGGCACCCGGCGGACAATTCCCTAGTCAAATTCTCCATAATATCGCTGTTCATTATCCTAGTGTCCAACAAATTGCCGACCGTCTTTCCAAAGATCAACTGGTTGTGAATAAGTTTGATGCCTATATTCCAGCAGCATTTTTGCGCGACGCGATCTCGAAGGATGTGTTAGATGTTTCAGGCACGCAAACATTCTTGCAGCAATGGGTGAACGATACTCACTGATGCAGCCCCCAAGCCACATGACTTGGGGGCACTAGATATCGTTTTACCCCGTCGTCAGCGCCGACAACAACACCGGCTGCCCCCCCACGACCGCGTACCAGTACGGCACCCACCCGACCCCGATCACATCGACATTGATATCCTTCTTAAATGCCGTGATCGTGTATTCCTGCACGTTGGTGGCTGCCCGCGCCCACTTTTCGTTGATACGCTGCACTTCCGCCTCGTACTGGGCAATCGCCTTCTGCTTATCTTCCTCAATGTGTTCGAGATCGAGTTCCAAGTTACTGAGTTGCCCCTTCGAGCGTTCCGTATACACGCTGGATCGGCTCATGCGCGAGAGGGTGTACGAGGTGCGTCCCTTCATCAAACCGAGGACAGCTTCGCCCGTCGTGAACAACTGTTCCCGCTTCAAGTTCGACAGTTCGCGCTTTTCCGATTTCAACTTGGTCGTCTTGCGCTCTTGATCTTGTTCCAGTTGATCAATCAGCTTCTCGACCTTCTGCGTCAATTTGTCCATCTCGGCATCGCGATTTTCGCGCGCCGTTTGCTGTAGCTGTGCCCGAAATTCATTAAAATCCCCCGACGGATTGCCATAAACATTCATATCGGGGTTAAACGGCACCCGCAAGGGCTTTGAGTTGTAGATCAAGTCGGTGACTTCGCGGCGCAGGGCGACGTAGCGTTTGCCATCCGTCAAACCGGGGGGCACATCCCCAAAAATCGCTTGTCCGGCGGGCGATGGTGTGATGCGCGCCAAGTCAAACGGCGTCACTTCATACTCATCCCATTTGACGAACCCCGCGCGGTCGATGTCCGGCACCAGATAGGCATACTGATAGGTCGTATAGACGGAGGTTTTGCGATCTTGATAGCGTGCCGACGCCTGTGCCAGCAGATACGGACGATATGCCAAGATCGCCGTGCTAGAACCTGCCGCCGTGAAGCCCGTGCGAATCTCCCAGTGGCTCAACGCTTGCTGTCCCTGTATCACCACTGGGATGAAATATTGCGCTATCGCCGATGCCAACGGCGGTTGATGTGGCACATACCCCGCCGGCAACGATTGCCCGATGGGAACGATTGCCGCACCCGTGTCATAGGCGGGTGATTGCTGCGTATAGGTCTGTGTCGGCGGCGGGGTATATGCTTGCGGCGCACGTTGATCGGGGAACGAGGTCGGCGCGGGCGGCAGCGGCAAATTGGCAGCCAGCCCCGGCATGGTCGTGGGCGGCGGCGGCACGCTCATTGAGGCGGCGGAGATCTGCGCGCTGAAATATGGCGAGGGCGCGCTCGGCGGGAGCGCGGCAATGGCTTGGGGCGGCGGCGCAAATTGTTGTGCCGTCGGTGTCGATGGCACTGATTGCTGCGGGCGCTGTTGACCCAGTTTGACATACAACGCTTGTCGTTGATCCTGCATCAACGCCATCACCTGCTGGCGCGTCATGGGTCCACCGAGATAGCTCATCGCCCAACGGGTATGCACCATCACCGACCCGCCTTGATCATGGACGTTGTACATCAAAAACACGCGCGGCGGCACATCAGCGATCAAGCGCCCCACATCTTGCAAATCCAGTTGATTGCCCGTCGTCGCCATCGACTCCAAGCCGGTCATCACCCGCCGTTGATCGTATTCGCTCTGCAAGCGCCCGATGAACCAGGTGCCGGCGTTGCTCAAGCCTTTGTAATCGAGATCGCCCGGGTTTTGCGTCGCCAAGATCAAGCCCAAGCCAAAGGCGCGTGCCGTCTTGAGCAAGCGCAAAATCGGCTCTTTGGTCGCCGGATTCTTCGGATAGGGCGGAAAGTAGCCGAACATCTCGTCAATATACAACAGGGCGCGCAAGCTGGTGGTGCCGCTTTGGGTGCGCATCCAGCCGAGTATATTTTCTAGCAGCAAGGTGAGGATGAACTGCCGTTCCGAGTCGTTCAGGTGGGCGATGTAGAAGATCGACACACGCGGACGACCTTCGGGCGTATACAGCAATCTGGGGATGTCCATCGGCACGCCCGTCACCCACGATTGAAACGACGGCGCGGCGACAATGCTGTTCAGTTCCATCGCCAACTTGCCCCGCTGCCGTTCGCTGATGTATTCGTCAATCGCAAACACGCCCAATTTATCAAACGGCGGACGCTGCACTTGCAGGATGATGTCTTCGAGGGTGAGATCACGCCCTTGCGACCACGCATACTCGAAGATGTTGGCGACCAAAACATGTTCTTTGTCTTGCACGGGTTGGGCATCGCGCCCGACCAGCGTCAACAATGCCGTGACAATGCCGTTGATCTTCTCGCGGTTGGCTTCCAGATTATTCGTCCACGGTTCACGCGGGGCGCGCAAGGATGCCAAAATGCTGACGGGCAAGCCGGCATCACTGCCGGGCGTATAAATCGACATTTGCGTCGCCAGCTTCAGCCAGCGCATCCGGTCTTGGCTGATGCCCCAACTCGCCAAGCCTTCGCGCCAGCGATGCGCCACATCCGCCGAAAACTGAGGCACGTCTAAACCGGCGCGCCGCGCATCATCGACATTGATCCAAGGCTGAAAATCATCGGGGCGCAGTTCGGGAAAATTGAGCATCAAATTGGTGATATCACCTTTGGGATCGACAATGATCGCCGGAATATTGTCGAGGATGGCTTCTTCCAACAAGCTGATGCACAAGCCGGTCTTGCCGCTGCCAGTCATGCCCAGCACGATGGCGTGGGTCGTCAAATCCCGCGAGTCGTAGTAGACGACCTCATCGGTCAACTTTTTCTTGATGGGTTCATACCGCCGTCCGAGATAAAATGTCGTAGGCGCTTCGATAAACGGCATACCTATACTCCTCACTGCTCATCCTGAAAAACATCGAATTTTTAAAGTGACAATCCCTGTACGGAAAGGCACGAATTCGCCAGAAGATCATGCGGTTCGTGCCTTTATCAATCGTTTTATTCTAGCATGTTTGTGCTAACTTGCCCCCCGCATTTGTGGTGGGGCGGTTCTGCTGATTTATGAACACACCACATCTTGCGGTTCACGCGCTTCAGCCCATCGGCGATCAAATTCGCGGATGTATTCTTCCGCCAACGCCTGATCTTGGATCACGATCAAGTTTTCGTCGTTAGAGTTGGTGGCATTAGCGGAAAAATTGAACGATCCACTGATCACCAAACTACCATCGATGATGAACACCTTGTGATGCAGCACAAACGGGTTGCCGTCTTGCCGCACGGCGATATTGGCGCACGACAGCTTGGTCATTTCGCTAAAACGGGTTTCGCTGCCAGTATTTTCAAAAATACCGCGCGCGGTGATGCTGCGGTTAGCGGCTAAACGCGCGACAATGGCATCCCCAATCGAGTCCTGGGTGAACGAGAACGCCATGAAGCGGATCGAACGGCGGCTGCTGGCGATTGCCTGTATGATGCGGGCGAGGACTTCGTCTTCGGGGGCGAAATAAATCTCGACCGGAATGCCGTCTTGGGTGAAGCTGTTGTTGACTGAGACGGGTGACGAGGGGCCGAACGCGCCATTCACGAACATCTCGTTAAATTCCGCTTGATACAGTTCCACCGCGCGGCGCGACCGCAACGACAGGGCATTGTTGTTATTACGATAGGTATCGTTGATCGTGTAGTTCCACGATCCCGTCCAGACCGTCAAACTATCGAGGATCATGAATTTGTTGTGCATCAATGCCGACCGCGTATCGGTCACGATATTGACGCCTGCCGCTTCCAGTTCTGCGAGCGTCGTGTTCTCGGCTTCGGTGCCGCCTTCGTTATCGGTGACAACGCGCACCCGTACCCCGCGCTGCGCGGCATCTACGACGGCGGCGGTGATCGCCACATTGTTGAATTCATAAGCGGCAATGTCGAGCGTGCGGGTGGTCTGCGCCAGCGCGCTGACCAACGCCAAATCGATCCCACCGACATAAGTATTGGCATCGCGGCTGCCCGACGGAGCGCTAAAATACACTTGCCAAAATCCCTGCGCGGCACCACTCCCCAACGGCATGATATAGCGGTTCAGCCCATTCGCCAGCGCCGTCACAAGGATCGAAGGCGATGTCACCGGGGTACCGACCGAAGCCACGACGGTGGGCGCGCGACGGGTATTGGTGGGGGCTGCCACTGTGTTGCTTGGTGGGCGGGGGGTATTGGTGCTGCGCACAGCGACGCTCGCCGTCGGCGGGGCGCTAGTAACCGCAACGGGGTCGCTCGAACACGCCGTGAGCATGACCAAGACGGCGATCACGCCTAACACGGCAATCGAGCTACGACGGTGGGGGGTGGGGTTATTCATCAGCACTATCTCCTTGAGTTTCGTCAGTGGGGGGGTGGGTATCGGGTTTAGGGCTGGCAACATCGCGGATCATTGCGCTGAGCTTGGCAAATTTGGCAGAAACATCAGTAGCCGTCTCGTCGGCAGCCTCCACGACCGCATCGGTGGCTGTCTCAGCCTCCTCTGCTATCGCTGTTTCTGCCGTCAACGCCTGTTCCGCACTATCCGCCGCTGGCGGGATCGCTATCGGTGCGGGGCTGTCGGCGCTGATCAAAGCGATCAAGTTTTCGACGAGCGCCATCTCATCAGGGGTAGCGGCGGCTTGCACCGTTTCGGCGGACAACGGGGACGCGCTTTGAGCGCCAAAATCGGCGGCAACGGCATCGGGCATCACCCCATTTGCGCTCAAGGTCGTGCCCACCACGCGATTAACTTGTTTCAGTTGGGCGTGCAAGGCGCTTTCACCCGCTTCAAAAGCGGCATCGTCGGCGGCAGTACCGTCCAGCGCCATCAATTGATCTTCCGCCCATTTGAGTAACCGGTCGGCGGGTGCATCAGTCAATTCACCCCGCAACGCCGACTCTTCATATAACCGTATCACAGCATCTTCAGCACGGCTCACAGTCTTTAATTCCTTCTCGGTTTTATTCCGTCGTGTAGTAAGGGCGCAACAAGTCGGCGGCGACTTGCTCACCTTTTTCCTCGGCAAATTCCAGCGCGCTCTTGCCTTCAAAATTGACGGCATAGGGATCGGCATCGCGCGCCAGCAACCAACGGATCATGTCGAGGTGCCCACCAATGATCGCGCCGATCAGCGGCGATTGACTGCCCCCCGGATTCACTGAGGCTCCCGCTGTGAGCAAAATTTCAGCGATCTCGATATCCCCAACGAGGGCGGCAAAAAACAGGACCCCCAAGTCGTGCGCGCCGTGCGCATCCTTCAACCCGGGGGCTTCATCCAGCATTAACTTCACATCTTCAATCCGGTGTAGCACAGCAGCAGTGCAGATATCCAGCGGCGCGCCCTGTGACAACAAGTATTCGATGATCTCGATATTGGCGACATGGCTGGCAGCTTGGATCGGCGTTTCGATCCACTCGGCATTCTCGTTCAGAAGGTTGGGGTGTTCTTCTAAGAGGGACTGCACTTTCGGCAAATCAAAATGAGAGGCAACGACAAATTCGTTGATCGTTTCTTGGCTAAAGGTCTGGCTCATGATCGGACTTCCTTTGAGAGGAATGCGATAAACCAACGCCCACACCGGTACTGATATCGGTAGGCGGGTATGTCCCTAACGCAAGGGGACTTACCTTTATTATAACGCGGATTGGGGAATCACGAGTCGGTGGGGTGCCAGAGACTAGACAACCTTTGCATGCGCAACTGCCTAAAACAAAACGCGCCGGAATTTTTCCGGCGCGTTTTTGAATTCAACAAACAGGAGTGCTTAGTCGACAGGTTGATCTTGAGTCGAGGTATAGGCGATCAAATCTGCCAAGTTTTGATAGGTCAGACGTTCGCCAAAATTCGCGGGCATCAAGTTGGCACCATAGCCGGGGCTGACATAATCGTTCGGGTGAATGATGCTTTCCGCCAGATACATTTGCGCGGTATAGTTCGCAAACTGAGGATCGAGCAGACGCACTTCATTGACGCGCGTAAATGTGCCTTCGGTCGTGGGGGCAACCGCGCCATTCATATGGCAACCTGCGCACGCCAGCGCACCGTTATACAAGGCTTGACCCGCCACTGGGTCGCCTGCCACATCCACCAACCCGACCATGATCGCTTCGATGGGGGTTTCGACACCCACACGCGGCACGCCGCCGCCGCCTTCGGCAATCTGCGCTTGCAAATCAAGGACAAGGGCATTATCCACGGGCAAGCGCGGGAATTGTTCCACCGTCAACAGATCGTCAACCGTCCACTCGCTCCCGCGATCCCAATTCAGGATAAAGGTGGTCAAGTCTTCGACTTGATCAGAACGCAAAGAACCGCCGCCACTTTGTGCCCATGCCGCCATCAGGTTGGGCCAATAGCTACCGCTGGTCGGGCGACCATGCACCAACGTGGTATAGATAAAATTATGGAGTGTGCTGTTCCAATTCAACTTGCGCAGACGGCTCGGTTCTTCTGGGTTGTAGCCTTTGTCAACAGCCGCTTGCATCGGTGCCATCAACGCGGCGCGTTCGGTCTGGATAGCAACTAAACGCGCATCGATCTCAACTTGCCGTTCGGGGGTGACAGCGCCGCCCGCCACTTCGATGGTCAACGCTTCGATTTCGCGATTGCTTATCGCGAGGAAGTCGTGACCAAACAATTGCGGCGAATTTAAGGCGGGGGCGATCCCTGTAAGACCGTACCCATTGGGTCCGTGACAACTGGTACAGTTGGCGGTGAACAGTTCGGCACCACGTTCGATAGCGCGGGCTTCATACTGGCGTTGAAACGCCTGCATACGCCCGCCTTCGTTGATGGCGATCCATCCCACCAAGACCATAATAGCGAGGAATGCACCCGTCCCTACGAGGATACGGTGCTCCATACGTTCGATGAGCAATCGTTGTAAATTCACCAATGTCGGCGCAAGCACCCCGTCATGTTGCGGGGCAGAAACGCCTTTCTCCTTTCGCTAGACAGTCCGTGTGTCTCCGTGTGGGAAACCATTCCCGCAAGGACGAGGAGCTTTGAGCGCACGTCTCCGGCGCTCCTCGTAAAACCCAAGCCTAAACCGCGCTCGGTCTTTTTCGACCAAGCGCGGTTCGCAAATTTTAGTTATGACCCCGGCGCGCCGAAGTATTGGGCGTTCTCGTGGATGAAGATATGGTCGCTGTTCACACGGCGAATCGAGTTGCCTTCGGCATCCAACACCGGGATGACCTCGCCCTCAGCATTCAAACGCGGGTTGCCGTTTTGGACTTCGACATCATCCCAACTGATGATCACGTCGATACGCTTCAGTCCCGGCTGCCAGTCGGTGATGATGATCGCGCCCCAGCCGTTGTAGAGTTCTTTGTCATCTTTTTCCAGCAATTCGTTGAATTCCCCCATCACGTTGTACAGCTCGGTACCGCTCGCCACCGTCACGAAATTGGCGTTGGTCACGGGCAGATGACCAATTGTCTGGAGATAGGTCAGCAAGGTGTTGCCATTTTCGATGGGTAAGTTCCCGTTATCGACCTCGACATTGAAGGCGTTGACGACATTGCCTTCATCCCCCTGTTCGGCGTGGAACTGGCGTGTCGTGTACATGCCCGCCGTCAGTTCATCATACGGCACGGGCAAGATCAGCCCCATGTGGTTGTGGGCAGGTTCTTTGACGATTTCGTGAATGATCTCGACATCCGCCGAGTTGATCACGCCGAATTCCGACAGCCCCATATAGCTCATGACGGTGAACATCGCTAAGAATCCGAAGGCAAGCGATATTTGGAAGCGACGGTGGGCAAAGCGGCGGCTCTTGGTGACATCCAAGTAGGGATAGATCGCAAAGAAGACAAGGACGATGGTCGGGAAGACGATCCCCCAAATGACCTTATCGCCTAGTTTCAGCGCGCCTTGAACCCATAAGAAGTACCAGGGCGCAGTCGTGCCCAGCGGGGTCACTTGCGGGTCGGCATGGCTTTCTAACGGGGCGTGGAAGAACCACGTCACCAGCACGACCAACACCAGCGTCGTGACCGCGATCCACATCACTTCACTCGTCAGCACATCGGGGATGAAATAGACACGTTTATCCAGCGGCACGCGCTTGGCGGTATCTTCACCGATGTTTTCTTCACCGGGCGGCAAACTGTGCCCGTGCAAAACCACCTTGTAGTAGTGGACGCCGACAAAAATGAACAGCAGCGCCGGCACCAACAACACATGAAGCAGATAAAAACGGAGCAAACCGTTCGCGCCGATATCGGGACCGCCGCGTAGCAGCAGGTTCAAATTCGTGCCGACGATTTCCGGCGGTGCCGCTTCCACCATCGAAGCACCGATGGTGACTGCCCACAACGCCAATTGATCCCACGGCAACAAATATCCACTAAAGCTGAGGAAGAAGGTCAAGAACAGCAGGATCAAGCCCGTCAGCCATGTAAATTCACGCGGCTTTTTGTAACTTGCTGTCAAAAATGTTCTCAACATGTGCAGCGATACGATCAAGACCATGCCCTCGGCACCCAAACGGTGCAAATCGCGCATGAATTGACCGAGCGGCACATTGCCCATGATGCCAAGCATGTTGGTGTAGGCGACTTCGGGGGAGGGTGTGTACCAGACCATCAAGAAGATGCCGGTGATCGTCTCGAAAAACACAAAGAAGGTGGATAACCACCCTAGTCGAAATTCGGGATACAACCCTGTAACCGATTTATGGAAATAGCTTGGGCGCATGTGCAGCCAAAAGCCATCAGCATGGGGTTGCAAACGGGGGTTAGGTTTGCGGCTGGGCGCGTCACCACGAAGTGCCTCTCGCAGGTCTTGAACATTCATGCCTGCGGTGGCACGTTCTACGACTTCATTGATGCCCTCAAAAACCGCGCGCTTTAACCCCTTTTCCTTGACATCATCTAGGAACGAGGGAAATGGGAGAACCGACATGCCACGCAACTCCTAAAAACCGCTCATGTGAACGATAGTGTTTCATAAAAAAGTGTGTACGCCCGAGTTCGAGCCGCTTCGCCCGAACTCCCAACAGAGTTTAGACTTTGCCCGCCCGTTTCACGCGGTCGCCGGTATCAATGCGAATGGCAGCGATATTCCCGCGACCTTCCAACGGGATCGGATTCCCATCACTATCCGTCACAGCGGTGGAACCATCGTCAAACACGACCGTCGTGCGGAAACGATCCAAACTACGCGGTGCCGGACCTTCAATGTACTTGCCATTTAATTCAAATTTCGACCCATGACACGGGCATTCAAACCGCCCATTGGTATCTGACCACTTTGGCAAACAGCCGAGATGCGTGCAAACGCCATACAGGATGACGAGACCTTCGTTGGGATAAGCAACATGGAAACGTCCTTCGGGCACGGCAATGGGGACAACCCCGCGAAGTGGCAATTTATCGATAGGATAATTGAAAATCCCGCCGAATGTGCCTTCCTTGAAAATGGGTAGCGCAAACCAAATCAAACCAGCGCCCACTTGCCCCAACAAGAGCGCCATAGAAGCACCCCAGATGTAATACAGAAATTCGCGGCGGCTGGGTGCCGCGACCTGCACTTGATCCGCCGCTGACTTGGTTTTAGGGGCAACTGCGGCGCGTGTTTCCCCTGCGGTAATACTTGTCATTAGACTGTCGTCCTCCTCAGAGCGATTACAATCAACAGGTGTCGTCCTTTATCGGATGGACGCTCGCATGTAGATCGAACCGGCTGACAATGAATAACTCTGACTTACGCGCTTTGAAATGTGTTCCGAGTATAGCACACCGGACGTTGGACTGATAGCGCAACGCGAAGATGAATTGAGAGAAAAAGCTGTACATTGTAAAATATATCACAATTGGAAATTGGAGTCAAAAACGTCTATGATCTTGACGGCATGGTGTTACCTATGAATTCAGGAGTGCAAGCCATGACCTACCTAAAAGTAACGGGTACGCAAACGACATGGATCAATATCCTCGACCCAACGCCCATTGATATTGAAGGCTTGCGGCGCAGTGTCCCCTATATTCATCCGTTAAATCTCGAAGATATGCTGAGCATGACCGAACGCCCCAAAATCGATATTCAAGCGGAGTACCTGTATATCACGCTTCATTTTCCGATCTGGGATACCAACAACAGCGTCAGCCGTCCTTACGAAATTGATTTCGTCATCGCCAGCGATATCCTGATCACCGCCCACGACGGGCGCATGAGCTTGCTCGGCAATTTGTTCAACAGTTGCCGGGACGAAGCCGACACCCGCGAAAGCTTGTTGAAGGGTACCCCTGCCCAAGCGTTTTATCAAATTGTCGATAAGCTGGTGGACAATATGTTCCCGATGTTGCGCAAGATCGACAATAATCTGCAAAATGTGGAAAACACCATCTTCACCAGTGATGGACAACGCATCATCCGCGATATCGCTATTTTGCGGCGCGACATCATCGCCATGCGGCGGATCATCCGCCAACAAGTGCCGATCATGGAGCAACTGGCACGCCTCAACAGCCCCCTCCTACGAGCCGGCTTGGAGCGTTATTTCGACGATATCATCGATCACATCAATCGGGGGCGCGACATCATTGATGAAGATTACGAGGTGATCAGCAGTCTTTCGGAAACCGCCGATACGCTGCTCAGCCATCGCATCAATGCCGTCATGCGAATTCTCACCGTCTTTTCGGTGATCATGTTGCCCCTGACGCTGATATCCAGCATTTATGGGATGAATCTAGCAGAATTGCCGTTGGCGGATCATCCCCAATCGTTTTGGTTGCTGGCAGGGTTCATGCTCGTCATCGCCATCACGATGTTGTGGTTCTTTCGTAAGCGAAAATGGTTATAAAACGTCTCGCCCTTCTGCATCGGCGTGGCGGCATTCGCGCAATTTTTCTTGAGGTATTTATGACGACAAGGCAGCCATCGCCGATGGTTATTGATACGCCCTTAAAGTTGGCTGCGTGCGTGGTCTTGCTCCGCCGCAGCCAACTTTTGGCGATTGACACCGAATCCAACAGTTTGCACGCTTATCAAGAGCAAGTGTGCTTAATCCAAATATCCACCCGCGAAGACGATTTCATCATCGATCCACTGGCGCTTGATGACCTCAGCCCACTGGCGGAGCTGTTGGCGGATGAGCGCATCGAAAAAGTGTTTCATGCGGCGGAATACGACCTGATGTGTTTGAAGCGCGATTATGGTTTCACCATCCGCAACTTATTCGACACCATGATCGCCGCCCGTGTGTGTGGCTTAAAAGAGACGGGCTTGGGCAGCCTCGTGCAGCACTTCTTCGACATCCAGATGGACAAGAGCCATCAACGCGATGATTGGGGGGCACGCCCCTTGTCCAACGCCAGCCTGATCTATGCCCAAATGGATACCCACTATCTGCCGATGCTGCGTGACCACTTGGACGACTTATTGCAGCAGTTGGATCGCCATGACGAGGCGCAAGAGTGGTTTCAAGAATTGGGCGAGATCCCCCCTGCTAAAACGAGACTCTACGACGAACACAGTTTTTGGCGGCTCGCCCTGCCCAATCAATTGACGCCCGCGCAATCAGCCGTGATGAAAGCCATCTATGACACGCGCGAGCGCCTTGCACGGCAGCGCGATGTGCCCCCGTTCAAAATCCTGAGCGACTCGACGCTGGTGCATATCGCTCGGCAAATGCCGGAATCGATGCGCACGCTCCGCCGGGTGCAAGAGTTCAACCCCCGCCTTGCCGACCGGTATGGCAATCAAATTTTGGCAGCGATCTTAGAGGGCTTAAAAACCCCGCCGCCCCCGCCGCCCCCGCCCGAAGTCCCCGCCGAACCCGCCATCGTGGAACGGTATACCGCCCTACGCGAATGGCGTAAACTGCGCGCTGCCCAACGCGGGGTCGAAGCCGATGTGATCGCCTCGAAGGATGCGTTATGGACGCTGTCGGCGCTCGACCCCCGCACGCTCTCCGACCTCAGCGGGATACGCGGTTTTGGGACGTGGCGCAAAGCCGCCTATGGGGAAGATGTATTGGCGGTGCTGCGCCGGTTTCAACGTTAGGGATGTTGCCAAATTCGCCCTTTTTCTTTTGTTCTTCCTGTCTTATTGTCTTGATGTTGTTCTTATCCTGCCCCGACATCTTTAGAGGATATACCCCATGGCACACGCGACGCCAACAGCCGGTAAGACGCCGCACCTGAACACCGACGCCCATCGCAAGGTGGGTTGGCTAGAATTGTTTTATGATCTGGTCTATGTGGCGACCATCGTCCAACTTGGCAACAAGCTGAGCGAAGACATCTCGATTGAAGGCTTCAGCACCTTCGCGCTCCTGTTCATTCCGGCATGGTGGATTTGGATGGGCACCACCTTTTACAACAACCGTTTCATCGTCGATGATTTGCCCCATCGCGCGCTCGTCTTCGGGCAAATTTTTATCGTTTCGGCGTTAGCCATTTACGTCTATGACGGCTTGGGCGAAACCTCGGTCGGGTTCGCGCTGGCATACGCGGCGGCTCGCTTCTTGCTGGTGGTCATGTACTATCGCGCGGCTCGGTTTGTGCCAGCGGCGCGCGCCTTGGCATCACGCTATGCGGTCGGTTTTACCATCGCGGCAGTGTTGTGGTTTATCTCGGCATTTGTCCCGCCGCCCTTCCGTTTCATTTTATGGATCATCGGTTTGGCGATTGATTTCGGCACCCCCCTATCGCCCCAATCGGTCAAATTGCAACGCGCCTTGCCCCCCAGCCCGCATCATCTGCCCGAACGCCTTGGCTTGTTCACGATCATCGTTTTGGGCGAATCGTTCATCAAGGTGATCGGGGCATTTGCTGGCAAGGAACTTGAGGTCGCCCGCGTCACTATTGGCTTTCTTGGTTTGGCATTGGTCGGTGGTATCTGGTGGATCCATAGTGAAACCATCGCGGAGCGCGGTGTCAGTTGGGCGCGGCGCGGCGTGCAGACCTACATTTATGCCCACCTGCCCCTGCATTTGGGATTGATCGCCTTGGCGGTCGGTATTTATAAACTGGCGACCCAACATTCCGAAGTGCTGCCCGATAAATATCGTCTCTTGATCACTGTCGCCGTTGCCATCTGCTTGGTCTCGTTGGGTGTGATCGAATTATGGACGGATCGGGGTGCCCGCTTGCGTGACTTTGGGCTGCGCGTGGTCGGCGCAGTGATCATCATCGGCATTGGATTGTTCGGCGTCGGGTTGAACGAGTTCGCCGTGATCGGCGCGCTGTTGGGGATTGTGTTCGCGCTGGCGATAGTCAATTTGCTGCGTGGCGACATCACCGCGCAGAGTCCCGAACCGGCTGAGATCGAACTCGGATAACCAGCTAAGCATTCATCGCAATTTTCAGATCGCGAAGCAGCAAAGATTGTTCGTGCGCAATCGGCACAATCCCAAACTTGAGCATCCCTTGTGGCGTGGCAACGGCATATTGATTGTCGATCCACGCCACAAAACCGGCATCCCCATGCGGGCTATGGCGCGTTTCGTGAACGGTCACGCCGTCGATCCGAAACACCACCTGATCCTTGCCCCAAAGGATCTCGTAGGTATGCCATGCCGCCAACAGTTCCGGCGCGAGCAAATGTTCACTGACCCCCAAGCGATCTTGTATCCCTTGCCATAAGCGATCATAAAAATACGGACGGCGCATCAGCAACGTCAAGGGTAGCGCCGCCGGAATGAGCGCCAGTGCGCCGGCTCCGGTGGCATCAATAGTGGCGGCTTTCCAACCAGAACCGGGCACGCCGCGCATGAGCCGCATATCACTGGGGGGAGAGGCGAAGAAAAACCAGATCGAGCGCGGTAGCCGAGGCAAGGCGCTCAAATCTGGTGAAAACGGGTGATTCCAGAAGCCAAAGCCGGCGGTACCGCGCAATGTGTCCCCAGCCCCACTTGCACGGGCGGTGATCGTCATGTGGACGGGAGGACGATACCGGAAATGTTTGGGGGGGTAGTCATAATCAGTGATCTGGGCATTGCTATACCCCTGCGAGTTGGGCGCTGTCCGCAACCGCAGCCCCTCGTCCGCGCTGGTGGTGACTGTCCCC
>Ga0209181_10001980_pt1 | contig 34177 bp, 33 predicted proteins | sample MAT05_FD_187208 | JGI IMG/M metagenome (GOLD analysis project Ga0209181, IMG submission 187208) | Freshwater microbial communities from Lake Fryxell liftoff mats and glacier meltwater in Antarctica - MAT-05 (SPAdes) (version 2) | ecosystem: Environmental > Aquatic > Freshwater > Ice > Liftoff... | reverse complement strand
GAGCACCCCCGGCACCGCATAACGCGGCCATAGGCGGCGGCCGAGCAGGTAGACGGCCAGCATCGCCAGCACCAGCGTGAATTCACGCTGCAGCGACAGAAAACCTTCGATGGCGAAGCGTGTCAGTACACCGGCCAGCAGCGCGGCGGCCAACGCCTGCGGAATGCGGCCCATCACGCGGGCGAACAGGCCACTGGCGCCTGCCAGCGTGATGAGCAGCGCGCAGGTGAAGAAGGCGCCCACCGCCTCGGCCATCGGCACGCCGACGCCGGCCGTGACGAACAACGCCGCGCCCGGTGTCGACCAGGCCGTCAGCACCGGCTGGCGGTATCACAGGCTCAGGCCGGCGCTCGTCAGACCCATGCCCGGGTCGAGCGCCCAGATCCACGAGGTGGTTTGCGCCGGCGTGGCGCCGAGCGCGGCGGCGGCCTGAAACACGATCACCACCGAACTGGTGAAACCCACCAGCACGGCCACGAAGCCGGCCACGGTGGCGGGCAGGGACAAGTCTTTCAGCATGGGCGCGAGGATACGGGCGTGCCGCTATGCCGGCATGGCACTGCTTTCGATGCGCATGCGCACACATGGCGGCCGCCGTTCCACCGTTAGCGATGAGCGGCGCGGTAACCTGTGGCGATCGTTACCACCCGATGGAGCCCGGACATGGCGAAGAAAAGTGATCCCGTTGCGGTCGCCAAACGTGCGCCAACGGCCCGCGCCTCCCGCACGGCCGCCGTGCGGCCGAAGGCAAAGCCAGCGTCGCCCGCCGAGGCTCCCGCGCCCGCCAGCAACTCGATGATCCTGTCGCTGGCGCGCCAGTTGCAATCCTGGACTTCGTCGTTGCTCGGCGGCGTGGGCGGCGCGGCCGATGTCGCGCTGACGCTGGCCGGCTCGCGCCTGCAGCGTCCCGGCCCGAAGGCGGCGGTCGAGAGAGCCGCAGCTTTGCTGCGCGACCTGCGGCAGGCCGCCGGCCTGTCGCTCGACGACCTCGGCCGCGCGCTGGAACTCGACAATCCGTCTCTGATGGGCCTGGTGGAAAGCGGCAAGGTCGGCCTGCCCTTCGATCTGATCTTGCGGCTGACCTCGGTGCTCGGTCGCAACGACCCTGTGGGTTTCCTGCTGCAGATGACACGCGCCTACAACCCGGGCATGTGGAAGGCGCTTGAAGGCGTGGGCATCGGCAAGCTGCTGGTGCAGGCCGGCCGCGAGCGTGAATTCGCCAACATCTACCGCAGCCACGACGGCGCGCGCGAGTTGTCCGACGCCGATTTCGCCGCCGCGCTGGGTTTTGCCGAGGCCGCATTCGTGGCCGCGCTGGCCTTCCAGGCCAAGCGCAAGGCGGCGCCGCGCCAGGAAAAAGGTCAGGTCAAGGCGGATTGAGCGCGCCGGCGCCGTCAGATCTCGACCTTGGTGCCCAGTTCGACGATGCGGTTGGTCGGCAGGTTCAGGAAGTCGGCTGCCGCCGATGCGTTGCGATGCATGCTTGCGAAGAGCTTTTCGCGCCACATCGCCATGCCGCCGCCGAAGGTGGGGATCACCGTGTCCCGGCTCAGGAAGTAGCTGGTTTCCATGTCTTCGAGCACGACGCCGCGGCCCCGCAGCAGCTTCAGCGCCTCGGGTACGTCGGGGTCGTCCTTGAAGCCGAAGTGCAGCGCCACCTGCCAGCAGTCGTGGCCCAGCGACTCGATCTCGCAGCGCTTGTTGAAGTCGATCCACGGAACCTCGTGGTGCATCACACTGACGAACAGGTTCTGCTCGTGCAGCACCTTGTTGTGCTTCAGGTTGTGCAACAGGGCAAATGGCGTGGCGCCCTTCTCCGCGTTCAGGAACACCGCGGTGCCGGCCACGCGCACCGGCGGGCTGATGAAGATCGAGCCCAGAAAGCTGTCGAGGTCGATCGATTCTTCCCGCAGGCGCTCGCTCATCAGGCGCCGGCCCTGTTTCCAGGTGATCATCAGCATGAACATGGCCCCTCCGATGAGCAGCGGGAACCAGCCGCCTTCCAGGATCTTCACTGCGTTGGCGGCCAGAAACATGATGTCGACGATGAAGAAGAAGCCGGTGGCGGCGACGCACAGCGCCAGCGGCAGCTTCCATGCATAGCGAATGACGAAGAAGGTCATCACGGTGGTGATCGTCATGTCGATCGTGACGGCGATGCCGTAGGCCGAGGCCAGCGCGCTGCTGGAGCCGAACACCACCACCGCGAACACCACGCAGCCATACAGCGTCCAGTTGACGAAGGGCACGTAAATCTGGCCGGTCTCGCGGATGTTGGTGTGCAGGATGCGCAAGCGCGGCAGGTAGCCCAGCTGTATGGCCTGCTTGGTGACGGAGAAGGCGGCCGTGATCAACGCCTGCGAGGCGATCACGGTGGCCAGCGTGGCCAGGCCGATCAGCGGGAACAGCGCCCAGGTGGGCGCCATCTCGTAGAACGGGTTCTTCACGTTTTCCGGGTGCAGCAGCAGCATCGCGCCCTGGCCGAAATAGTTCAGCACCAGCGCCGGCATCACCACCGTGAACCAGGCCAGGCGCACCGGTCGCTTGCCGAAGTGGCCGAGGTCGGCGTACAGCGCCTCCGCGCCCGTCACGCAGAGCACCACCGCGCCCAGCGCGACGAAGGCCACGCCGGGCTGATGCAGCATGAAGCCCAGTGCGTAGGTCGGCGACAGCGCCACCAGCACCTGCGGGTTGCTTGCAATGTGCAACACGCCAAGGGCCGCCAGCACGCCGAACCAGACCAGCGTGACCGGCCCGAAAAGCCGGCCGACCACCGCGGTGCCGAAACGCTGGGCCGCAAACAGCCCCGTCAGCACTACCAAGGTGACTGGCACGACGAAGCGGTGCAGGCCCGGTGCGGCCACCTCCAGCCCCTCGACCGCCGACAGCACCGATATGGCCGGCGTGATGACGCCGTCACCAAAGAAGATGGCAGTGCCGAAGATGCCCAGCAGCAGCAACTGGCGGCGTAGTTGTGGTCGGTGCTTGACGGCCTGCGAGGCCAACGCCAGCATGGCGATCAGGCCGCCCTCGCCGTTGTTGTCGGCGCGCAGGATCAGCGCCACGTACTTCACCGAGACGATGATCGTCAGCGTCCAGAACACCAGTGAGAGGATGCCCAGGATGTTGTCGGGCGTCAGCGGCACCCGGCCATGCCCGAACACTTCTTTCAGCGCGTACAGCGGGCTGGTGCCGATGTCGCCGTACACCACGCCGATGGCCGACAGCGTCAGCGCCGCCAGGGCGCCGGGGGTTCGGGATGAGTTTGACGCGCTCATGGTTGGCAGACACGCATTGTGCGCTGGCCCACCGGCGCCCGAAGTGCCGATGATGCAGTGCAGCAAAAACCGTTGCGCCAGTGCAGCAAGACCCGCGCCTGCGGGCTTGCGCCGGATCTACTCGTAGATTTCCGCCTCGGGGTCGGTGGCTTCGAGTTCGTAGCTGGCGGCCAGCATGGCCAGACGGCCGATCACGCCGTACATGTAGAAGCGGTTCGGCGCGCTGATGCCGGGCCGGGTGCCGGGTTTGGGCAACTGGTTGCTCTCGGCGAAGGCCAGCGGCACGAAGCTGGAGCCGGGCGCGTTCAGGTTCTCGTCGATGCCGCGATCTGCGTGCACGCGGTAGAAACCACCCACCACGTAGCGATCGATCATGTAGATCACCGGCTCGGCCACGGCGTCGTTCATGCGCTCGTAGGTCGGCACGCCCTCCTGGATGATGACCTCGTTGACTTCCTGGCCGTCCTTGACGACGCTCATCTTGTTGCGCGTGCGGCGGTTCAGTTCGTCGAGTTCCTTGGCGTCGCGCACGGTCATGATGCCCATGCCGTAGGTGCCGTTGTCGGCCTTCACGATGACGAAGGGCTTCTCGTTGATGCCGTATTCCTTGTACTTGCGGCGAATCTTCGTCAGCAGCGTGTCGACGTTGCCCTGCACACATTCGAGCCCGGTGCTCTCCGCGAAGTTGACCTTGCCGCACTGGCCGTACATCGGATTGATCAGCCAGGGGTCCATGCCCAGCAGCTTGGCGAACTTCTTGGCCACTTCCTCATAGCTGTGGAAGTGCTTGGACTTGCGGCGCACCGCCCAGCCGGCGTGCAGCGGCGGCAGCACGTACTGCTGGTGCAGGCCTTCCAGCACGGCCGGAATGCCGGCGGAAAGGTCGTTGTTGAGCAGGATGGTGCAGGGGTCGAAGTCCTTCAGACCGAGCCGGCCGCGCGTGCGCAGCAGGGGCTCCACCACCAGTTCGCTGCCGTCGGGCAGGGCCAGCCTGGTCGGCTCCTTCACCTCGGGGTCGAGCGAGCCCAGGCGCACGTTGAGGCCGGCCTGCGTGAAGATCTGCATCAGCCGCTGCACGTTCATCAGGTAGAAGCTGTTGCGCGTGTGCTTCTCGGGGATCAGCAGCAGGTTCTTCGCTTCCGGGCAGATCTTCTCGATGGCGGCCATCGCGGCCTGCACCGCCAGCGGCAGCATCTCGGGCGTCAGGTTGTTGAAACCGCCGGGGAACAGGTTGGTGTCGACCGGCGCCAGCTTGAAGCCGGCGTTGCGCAAGTCCACCGAGGTGTAGAACGGCGGCGTGTGCTCCATCCATTCGAGGCGGAACCAGCGTTCGATGGCCGGCATCGAATCGATGATGCGCGCCTCGAGTTCGTTGATCGGGCCGGTCAGCGAGGTGATGAGATGGGGGACCATGGGCGGACTCGATCGGCAGACAGGGAAGGCATTCTAGGCAGATGGGGGCGACGGCGTGGCGCGACAAGGCCGGGCCGCGCCAACTGGCGCTCAGATCGCCGGCCTGGGCTCGCAGCGCACCTCGGTGGTCACCGATTTGGCGATGAAGCAGGCGGCGTACCAGTAGCGCGCTGCCAGTGCACCTGCGCGCTGCAATGTCCCATGACGCGGCTCCTGGCTGAGCCGGTATTCTCAGCGGCGTCTGCGGCTGGCGCCCAGTGCGCCCAGAGCCACCAGCGCCAGCGCGATGCTGGTGGGCTCGGGCACGCTGATGGCATTCGTGCCGAAAGTCAGGTTGTCGATCACGACCTGGCCGTTGCTGAGCGCGAAACCCCAGATGTCGGCACCGCTGCTGGCGAAACCGCGGAATTCACCCTGGCCGCTGCCGGCAGCGTCGGTGAAGGCGAGGACATCGCTTTCGATTTCATTGCCGTACAAGTCGAGTGCGGCCAGCGTCACCGAACCGTCGAAGGCATTCGGTCGGTAATTGACAAAACCGCCCACGAAATTCATGCCGCGCGAAAAGCGGAAGTTCATGTTGCCCGACGCCGCGTTCAGGCCAGCGAAGGCACTGTTCAGCGGCCAGGCGCCATTGCTGCCCAGATCTGTAGGCACCGCGCCGAGAATTCTTTCGGAAGAGTCGTCACTGAACGAGAGCAGCACCGATTCGAAACCTTCGGCCGTACCGACATCGGTCGACGCCAGCGCTGGCACCGCCGCAGTGGTGAAAGCGTTATACGGTGAAAACGTGATCACGCGCGCGTCGATGCCTGGGTCCACCGAGGTCACCGGATCGGCCTGAGCCGGCGCCCAGCAGGACGCTGCGATCAAAGCAAGCAAGGGAGCGTGGCGATAGGTCATGAATCGACTCCTGTAGTGCACCCGATTGAAACAGAGCATGGCGTCGAGCCCACGGCTGCCGCGGCGCTACCGTGGTGTCCTGCCGTGACAGAGGTCACGGGATGTATCCGCCCGCGCGCCGCGCGGCTAAAGATTGCCGCTGACCCGAAGCCGCTCCAGGCGCAGCGCCAGACTCTGCTCGATGTCGATCAGACGCTGGCGCAAGGGCACGGCGGCGGTGCTGTCGGCGCCGAGCGTGGCGATCCGCTCGCGCAGCGCCGCGGCTTCGCGGAACAAGGTCACTTCGTGCGGCACCACGCCGGCATCCTTGAGCATCTTGAACGGCATGCGCATCTCGGCCGGCGTTTCGTCGTAGCCATCTCCGAAGTCCAGAGGCTTGCCCCAACTGGGCGCGGCCTTCAACTCACCACTTTGTTCGCTCTCGCGCAGCGCGCGGCCGATGTGATCTTCCTGCAGTTGCAGCCTCTTCAGCCGCTGGTCTTCTCTCGCAGTCATTGGTTCCTCCTACGGCCTGCGGCCGATCCCGCCAGGCGGGAACAGGAGGTCTTGGGGCAGCCCGTCGGGCTTACTGGACTACCTTCGTGCTGCGCACTCCGGTATTCGCCCTTGGGGCGGCCCGGCGGGCTTACTGGCGTACCTTCGTGCTGCGCACTCCGGTATTCGCCCTTGGGGCGGCCCGGCGGGCTCATGCCCTGCTCTCCTCACGCTCACCCACACGCTCGATCCAGTGCCGCGTCAGCGGCGTCAGCGGCTTGGCCATTCGGCGTTCGTTCAGCAAGGCGCGGCCGATGGCGCGGCGGCCACCGGCGGCGGCCGCCGCCAGCAGAGTCTGGTCGATCAGGTCGCGCTGCGCGTGGCTGCCGCCGACACGCTGCGCCAGCGCGCGCACGGCGTAAATGGTGTCGGCGGCGCCGTCGGCATCGCCACGGGCCAACTGAAGCAGGCCGCGCATCAGTGGCAGCCCGACTTCCCGCGCCGTGGCGTGGTTGACGCGGCGCGCGTCCTCCGCGGTCATCGCACGTTCGGCACAGCGCGCCACCCAGGCTTCGGCGCGTGCCGGCTGGCCGGCGCCGATCATCGCCAGCACGCGGTGCACATCGTTGAAGGCGTAGTAGCCGGCGCTGTCGTCTTCCGCCGGCCAGGCCGCCAGCAACGCGGTGCACAGCGCCGAAACGTCCTCGCCCAGCAGGTGCAGGCGCCAGAAGAGCGCGGCGGCGTCGACACGCTGCAGCGTGATCTGCAAGGCGTCGCCGCTGAGGTACTTGTCGACCAGCCGCAGCACGCCGGCAATGTCCAGCGTCTCCAGCCTGAACAGCGCCTTGTGCCACCACAGATGGGCGGCAAAACCATTGCCCTCAACCCACACCGGCTGATGCAGGCGCAGCCAGGCCGACCCTTCCTCGTAGCGGCCCTGCATCTCCATCACATGCGCCACCGCGTGCACCGCCCAGGGGTTGCGCGGCTCGGCGTCGAGCGCGCGGCGGCCCGCTTCTTCGGCCTGCGGGTAGAGGTTGTTCTCTTCCAGCCCGAAGGCGTAGAGGCCCAGCACGTAGGGCTGCAGCGGGTCGCCTTCATCCCAGTCGGGCAGCGCACGCGCCGGGCGCTGGCGCAGGTTGGGCACGTCGCCGCGGTAGAAGTCCCAGAGGTGCGCCCATTGCAGCGCCAGGGCGTCGCGCGGGTGCAGCACCAGCAGTTGGTCCCAGGTGCGGCAGGCGGCGTGCCAGCGGCCCTCGAGCACCTGCTGCACGGCTTCCAGGTGGGTGCGTTCACGCGGCGGCGCCGAGGCGGCCAGCGCGCGGGCGTGCGACAGGTGGGCCGATGCTTCGTTGAGCAGCGAGGCCTCGGTCAGGCTGAGCAGGAAGCCGGCCTTCATGACATGCGGCATCGCCCAGCCGGGGTCGGCCGCCATCGCCGCGTCGAGGTCGGCCAGCGGCGCGTCGTAGAAAGACATCATCCGCCACAGCGCCGTCTCGACAGCATCTCGCGCCGCCGGGACGGCGCTGCCAGTGGGATTGCCACGAAGATCTTTGGGCACGTCTTTGGCCAACATAGCGCGAATGTACTGCGCGGGTTTGACCGTGGCGTGCAGCCGCTTCAGCCGGGCGGCAAAGGCCAGGCCGGCAGCGCGGGACGCATCAGCTCCCAGGCCCGAGCCATGCGCAGCACACCCAGATCGTCAAAGCGATGGCCGACGATCTGCAGGCCGATGGGCAAGCCGCTGGCGGTGCGCCCGCAATCGATGCTGGCAGCCGGCTGCTCGCTCATGTTGTAGGGCAGCGTGAACGCGATGTGCTCCATCGCGCGCAGTGGATCGTTGGTCGGGCTGGCGTCTTCGGCGGCAAAGGCCACCACCGGGCTGACGGGTGACAGCACGTAGTCGTAAGGCTGGAAGGCGGCCACTGCAGCCTCGCGCAGCGCGGCCATCTGGCTGTAACCGTGGAAGACCTGGGCCGCGCTGTAGCTGGCGCCGGCGGCCACCCAGTCACGGATATAGGGCAGCACCTTTTGCTGGCGCTCGGCAGGCAGGGCCGAGATGTCGAGCCAGGAACGCATGCGCCAGAAACAGTCGATGCCGTCGGCCATCTCGCGGGTGCTGAAAGCCGCCATCGGTTCCACGACGGCTCCGGCGGCTTCAAAAGCACGCGCGGCTGCCTGCACCGCGGCCGCCGTCTCAGACTCGACTGGCAGGCCCCAGCCGGCGTCCATCAGCAGGCCTATGGTCAGGCCGCGCAGGTCGGTGCGCGGCTCCACCTGCAATTCGTCCCAGGCGATGTCCTGCGCTGGCAGGACGGTGGCGTCGCGGGCGTCGGGGCGGCTCAGCACCGCCATCATCAGCGCGGCGTCCAGCACCGTGCGTGTCATCGGCCCGGCCACGCGCCCGGCGTAGGCTGGCTGTATGGGCACGCGGCCGTGGCTGGGCTTGAGGCCGAAGACGCCGCACCAGGCAGCCGGCAGGCGTATGGAGCCGCCGATGTCGGTGCCCAGATGCAACGGGCCGTAACCGGCGGCAGCGGCGGCGCCTGCCCCGCCACTGCTGCCGCCCGGGTTTTTCGACAGGTTCCAGGGATTGCGTGTGAGGCCGTGAAAGCTGGAAATCCCCGAGGAAAGCATGCCGTAGTCGGGCATCGTCGTCTTTCCCAGCAGCATCGCACCGGCTTCACGCAGGCGGGCAGCCGGCGGTGCATCAGCCGCAGCCGGCACCAGCGCCGTGGCTGCGCTGCCGATGGGCAGTGGCACACCCTTGGTCGCCGTATTTTCCTTGATCGTCACCGGCACGCCGTCGATGCCCGACAGTGGCGCACCGCGCTTCCAGCGTGACTCGGAGGCGCGCGCCATGCGCAACGCAGCCTCGCGGTTGAAGGCATAGGTGGCGTGCAGATGCGGCTCCCAGCGCTCTACATGGGCGAAAACAGCGTTCGCCACCTCGACAGGCGACAGCGTGCGCTCCAGGTAGGCGGCGGCCAGCTCGGTGGCTGTCAGATCGTGCAGGGCGGTCATGCGGGCCGGCCGAGAAAACATTGCAGATCAGCGGTGGCCTGGGCGCGCACCTTGGCACGAAGAAAGCGGGTCCAGCCCAGCAACAGCCCGGGTGTGCCGAGCGCCTGGCGTGCCCATCGCCAGAAGTCGAAACGGTCGATTGGGCGCGGGATCAGACCGGCTTTGTCGAACTCGAATTCAGCCTCGATGACGTGGTGCACCAGCCGGCCGGTGGCCGAGAAACGGCAATGCGCTTTCCGGTGCGCGCGTCCTCGTCCACCCTGTTCGCTGATGCCGCTGGTTTCCAGCTTCCAGTCGGCCGGAGCCTTGGCGCCTGTGGCGCCGCAGAGCATGCGCCACAGGCCGCCCGGCTGCTGGCGGCCCTGCAGAGTGAAAACCTCGTCGGTGAATCGCGCCGCCTCGGCGTGACAAGCCGCCATCGCGTCGCCGTCGAGCCGGGAAAAAGCGGCGTACAGCGTTGTGATGGTGGCCAGACTCATACCGGCGTGGGGGGCGGTGCCCAGCTCACCGTGCCCATGTCGTTGGCGAAGATCGGCGAGCTGTTCCAGACGCCGCGCAAGCCCCTCTTGAACACCGCCACCTGGGCCGGGTTCCAGATGAAGACGTTGACACAGTCCTCGGCCAGCTGGCGCTGGATATCGCGCCACACGCGGCCGCGTTCGCGGATGTCGCTCATCGCGGCCATCGTCGACACCATGCCGCGGAACTTGGCGCTGTCGTAGCCGAAGTAGTAATTCGGGTCGGCGTACGCGGTGGCGTAGTCGAGCGGCTCGACGTGGATGATGATCGTGAGGTCGAAGTTGCCCTTGAACGGCCCGGCCAGCCATTGCGCCCATTCCACGTTTTCGATCTTCGGATTGAAGCCGGCCTTGGCCAGCTGCGCGGCGATTATCTCGCCGCCCTTGCGTGCGTAAGGCGGCGGCGGCAGGGTGAGGGTGACGTTCAAAGGCAGCGTCACGCCGGCATCGCGCAGCAACGCCTTCGACTTTTCCGGGTCGTGGGGGTAGGTCTTGCTGAGATCCATGTAGCCGATGTCGGTGGGCGCGAAGTGGCTGCCGATCGGCGTGCCCAGGCCTTCCTGCGCGCCGTCGATGAAGGCCTTGCGGTCGACCGCGTGGGCCAGCGCGCGGCGCACGCGCACATCGTCGAAAGGCTTCTTGCGGTTGTTGATCGACATGATGCCCTTGCCGGCCGTGCTGCCCACCTCCACCGTGAAGCGCTTGTCGCCCTGGAACTGCTTGATGGACTGCAGCGCGCCGAAACGCGGCATGGCGTCGATGTCACCGGCCAACAGCGCGGCCACCTGCGCGGCGGGGTCGTTGATGAAGCGGAACGTCACCTTCTTCATCTTCACGGCCGCGGCATTGCGGTGGCCATTCCACTTGACGAGCGTGATCGAACTGCCCTTGTTCCAGCTTTCCAGCACATAGGGCCCGGTGCCGACCGGCTTGGTGGCCGCACCGTCGGCCGACTTCGGGTGCAGGATGACGGCGGTGTTCTCGCCCAGCCGGAAGGGCAGCGTGGCGTCGGCGTTGTTGAGCACCAGGATGACGACGAACGGCTCGGGCACCGAGATGCTGGAGATATTGTCGAACACCGCCTTGCGCGCCTTGTTGGTGCTGCCCGGCGCCTTCGCGCGCTCGAAGCTGAACTTGACGGCCTCGGCGTCGAGCGGTGAACCATCGGAAAAGGTGACGCCCTTCTTCAGCCGGAAGCTGTAGGTCTTGCCATCCGGCGTGTGCGACCAGGTCTCGCACAGCAGCGGCACCACCGCGCCGTCCATCGTGATGCGCGTCAGCCCTTCGAAGATGTTGTAGTGAACGATCTCGCCGATGGCCGCGGCCGGCGCACTGGTCGGGTCGAGCCCGGGCGTGGGCTCGAGGATCATGCCGAGCACTACGCTGTCCTTGCGCGATTGCGCCAGGGCCGCTGGCAGTGCGCCGGCCAGGGGCAGGCCGGCGAGCAGGGCATTCACGGTACGCCGTGGCAGAGTCATCGTCTTCTCCTGGGCAATTCGGTGGGCCGCATTCTGCGACACGGCACGCCACTATCGCATGCGGGGTTTCATGGCGGGCACCGCGGCGAGCAGGCGGCGGGTGTACGGGTGTTCGGGCGCGCTGAAAAGCCGGTCGGGGTGGCCCTGCTCGACGATACGTCCCTGCCAGAGCACGATGACCTCGTCGCACACCAGATCGACCACCGCGAGATCGTGGCTGATGAACAGGTAGGTGACGCCGATGCGGTCCTGCAGGTCCTGCATCAGGTTGAGCACCTGCGCCTGCACAGAGACATCGAGTGCACTCACCGGCTCGTCGGCGACGATCAGCTTCGGCCCGGTGATCAGCGCCCGCGCGATAGCGATGCGCTGGCGCTGGCCGCCGGAAAACTCATGCGGATACTTGCTGGCGTCGCCGGCGCGCAGGCCGACGGCGTCCAGCACCTCGGCGGCGCGCTCGCGCTGCTCGGCGGGCGAGGCCTGCCGCAGCAGCGCCAGTGGCTCGGCCACCGTCTGCCCGACGGTACGCCGCGGGTCGAGCGAGCCATAAGGGTCCTGGAAGATCATCTGCAGACCGGCGCGGGCGCGGCGCAGCGCGGCCGCCTCCAGCGTGTGCAGGTCTTCGCCGTCGAACACGATGTGGCCCGACGTCGGCTGCTCCAGCGCCATCACCAGCCGCGCCAGCGTGCTCTTGCCCGAACCCGACTCGCCCACCACGCCCAGGCTGCGGCCGGCTTGCAAGCTGAAGCTCAGGCCTTCCAACGCACGCACTTCGGGTGCGGCGGCGAACAGGTGTTCGCGCGGCAGCCGGTAGGTTTTGACCAGATCGTGAACGGACAACAAGGCGGCAGTCACGGACATCGATATCACCCGAGCGAACGCCGCGGAGCCGGCTCTGCCGGGCCGCTGGCGTTGCTCCTCGGCGGGAGCGACGCAGGCGCTTCGGCGGGGTCCAGACCCAGCCGGATGCAGCGCGCTTCATGGCCCGGCCCGACGCGGGCGGGCGGTGGCGCGGCGTTCCGGCAGGCGTCGATCACCAGCACGCAGCGCTCGGCGAACGGGCAGCCCGCCGGCAGGTCGGCCAGTTCGGGCACGAGGCCGGGGATGGTCGGCAGCCGGGTGCCGCGTTGCAACCCGAGTCGCGGACGGGCGGCGAACAGGCCGCGCGTGTACGGGTGCGCCAGCCGCTCGAAGACGGCGCCCGTCGGCCCGCTTTCCACCACCGTACCGCCGTACATCACGAGCAGCCGCTCCACCGACTGCGCCATCACGCCGAGGTCGTGGCTGATCAGCAGCAGCGCCATGCCGCTGTCACGCACCAGTTCTTCCAGCAGGTCGAGCACCTCGCGCTGGATGGTGACGTCGAGCGCGGTGGTCGGCTCGTCGGCCACCAGCAGGTCGGGCCCGCAGGCCAGCGCCGAGGCGATCACCACACGCTGGCGCTGGCCGCCCGAGAGCTGGTGCGGGTAGGCGTCGAGCCGCTGCGCGGCGTTCGGCAACTGCACGCGGTCGAGCAGGCGCAGCGCCTCGGCGCGCGCCGCGCCGGCTGACAGGCCCTTGTGCAGGCGCAGCGGCTCGGCCACCTGGCGGGCGATGGTGTGCAGCGGGTTGAGCGCGGTCATCGGCTCCTGGAACACCATGCCGATGCGGTTGCCACGCAGCCCGCACAGCGCGGGCTCGTCGAGGGTGAGCAGTTCCTGGCCGTCGAAGCGGATCGACCCCGAGGCACGCGCGCCATCCGGCAGCAGGCCCATCAGCGCCAGTGCGGTGATCGACTTGCCGCAGCCCGATTCACCGATCAGCCCGACCGTGTCGCCACGCGCCATGCTGAACGACACGCCGCGCAGCGCGTCGGCCGGGCCGCGCGCGGTCTGCAGCGTGACACGCAGGTCTTGGACTTCGAGCAAGGCGGGCAAGGGCGGCGTGTGAAGTGCGGGCCGCGCACGATAACCCGCCCACGCTCCCAGCTGAAAACCCAGCCAGAGTCCTGTCAAAGACCACTCGCTGCGCCCGGGCGACGAGGCAGGCAGGCCCTAGACTGACATCCATGACCATCGCCACCCCGTCCCTGCCTCTGGCCCGCCTGCTCGACCTGACGGCCGACGCTGTGCAGGCGGTGCGCGGCGGCCGTTCGCTCAACGATGTGCTGGCCCGCTGTCCGGCCGACGCCCGGCCGGGCGTGCAGGCACTCACCTTCCACGTGCTGCGCTGGCTGGGCTCGGCGACCGAGTTGCGCGGCATGCTGGCACCGAAGGCGCCGCCGCCGAACGTCGACGCCCTGCTGACCACCGCGCTGGCCCTGCTCTGGCCGGTGGAAATGCCGCCCTATGCCGACCACACGCTGGTCGATCAGGCCGTGAACGCCGCGCGGCAGCGCACGCCGGCGGCCGCCGGGTTCATCAACGCGGTGCTGCGACGCTTCATCCGCGAGCGTGATTCGCTGGTGGCGGCCTGCCGCCGTACCCCGCTGGGCGCCTACAACCACCCGCTGTGGTGGGTGGAGCGTGTCAGGCAGGACTGGCCGCAGCACTGGCAGGCCCTGCTGGAGTCTGCGAACCTGCGGCCGCCGTTGACGCTGCGCGTGAACGCACGGCGCGGCACCGGCGCGGCTTACGTGCAGCGGCTGGCTGCCCAGGGCCGCGCCGCCACGCTGCTGGCCGACCCCACCTATGGCGGCCAGGCGGTGATGATGGCCGAGCCCTGCGCCGTGCAGTTGCTGCCCGGTTTCGCCGAGGGCGAGGTCTCGGTGCAGGACGCCGCCGCCCAGCGAGCCGCGGGGCTGCTGGTGGATGGCCACGGCACTGACGCCCTGGCCGCACTGCCTGCCGGCGCCCGCGTGCTCGACGCCTGCGCCGCGCCGGGCGGCAAGACCGCCCATCTGCTGGAGCATGCCGATCTCGACGTGCTGGCGCTCGACAGCGACCCGCTGCGCCTGGCACGCGTGCAAGACACGCTGAACCGGCTGCGGCTCAAGGCCGAACTGAAAGCCGGTGACGCGCGCGAACCCGCCAGCTGGTGGGACGGCCGCCGTTTCCAGGCCATCCTGCTCGACGCGCCCTGCAGCGCCTCGGGCATCGTGCGCCGCCACCCCGACGTGCGCTGGCTGCGCCGGGCCGACGACATCGCCGTGCTGGCGCGCCAGCAGACGGCGATGCTCGAAGCGCTGTGGCCGCTGCTCGAACCCGGCGGCCGCCTGCTCTACGCGACCTGTTCGATCTTCAAGGCCGAGGGGCAGGCGCCGATCGAAGCTTTTTTGCAACGCCATGGCCCTGCCGAGGCCACACTCGCGGCCTGCTCTCCGGGCCACCTGCTGCCGCTGCCTGACAATCAGGCGGGCGCCGGGGCCGGGCGCACGACGGTCCTTCAAGACGGTTTCTATTACGCCCTGATCCACAAGCACTGATCCAACCGCCCACACCACCCCGCCGCACCCATGCACCCGTCCCCGGTCCTTCGCCGCACATTGCAGGGCCTGGCCCTCGTGCTGTGGCTGTGGCTGCTGGGAGCCGCCGCGCCGCTGCGCGCGCAGGGCATCGAACTCGCCTCGCTGCAGGCCGTGCGCGGCGACGGCGTGCTGGCGCTGGAATTCGCCACCCGCGTCACCCTGTCGAGAACCGTGGAAGACGCGCTGCAACGCGGCGTGCCGGTCTACTTCGTCGCCCAGGCGGATCTCTACCGCAACCGCTGGTACTGGCGTGATGAACGCGTGGCCCGCATCTCCCGTTCCTGGCGCCTGGCTTATCAGCCGTTGACGGGCAACTGGCGGCTCGGACTGGGCGGTCTGAACCAGACCTACGCCACGCAGGCCGAGGCCGTGGCCGCGCTGTCGCGGGCCGCCAACTGGAAGCTGGCCGATCTGTCGCAGATCGACCCCGACAGCCGCTACTACGTCGATTTCAGCTTCCGGCTCGACACCTCTCAGCTGCCCAGCCCGATGCAGATCGGCCTCGGCGGCCAGACTGACTGGGCACTCAGCGTCGAGCGCACGCTGCGCGTGGAATGAGCCCCCCCCGAAGCGCCTTCCGCGCTCCCTCCCCAGGGGGGCAACGCCAGTGGCCCGGCAGAGCCGGTTCCACGGCGGGTGCTTGGTTGCGGCGTCTACACGAGCATGGACTGGACGAACAGCGCGAGGCAATGCCGGTTCCACGGCGTTCGCCTGGCTGCAGCGGCTCGCGGGTCGCTCGCGGCGCCGTGGGGCAAATGAAATGAAGAAGTCGACGCGCTGGGCGTGGACCGTTTCGCTGGTGGCCGGCATCGGCATCGTGCTGGTGCTGGCCTTCGTGCTGTCGCTCAGCTCGCAGGGCGGCGGGTTCTACGAGCGGCACTTCGTCTGGCTGTTCTGGGTCAACGTGGCGGTGGCCGGGCTGCTGCTGATGGTGATCGGTGTGGCCGTTCTGCGGTTGGCCGTGCGCGTGCGGCGTCGCAAGTTCGGCAGCCGGCTGCTCATCAAGCTGGCCGGCATCTTCGCGGTGGTGGGGCTGTTGCCCGGGCTGGTGATCTACACCGTGTCGTACCAGTTCGTGTCGCGCAGCATCGAGGCCTGGTTCGACGTCAAGGTAGCGGGCGCTCTGGACGCCGGGCTGGCCCTGGGCAAGGGCACGCTCGACACCCTGGTGGCCGACCTCGCCGGCAAGACACGGGTAGCCGCCGAACGGCTGGGCGAAACGCGTGACGCCGCTACGCCGCTGGCGTTGGAACGGCTGCGCGAACAGATCGGCGCGGCCGAGATCTCGCTGCTCGGCCCGGCCGGGCAGGTGCTGCTGACGGCCGGCGGCAGCACCTCTGCCGGCGCGCCAGAGCGGCCGTCGGCGGCGCTGCTCAAGCACGCGCGCGGCGCCGGCTTCGCCAGCCAGATCGAGGGCCTGGACGACGAAACGCTGATCGCCGGGGCGAACAGCGTGAGTGGCGGGAACGGCGTGAACGGCGGCCCGCGCGTGCGCGCGCTGGCCCGCCTGCCCAGCAGTGACATCCATCTCAGCGGCGGTGAAGACCGTTACGTGATGGTGCTGCAGCCGATGCCGCGCGTGATGGCGGCCAACGCGCTGGCGGTTCAGGCGGCGTACAGCGAATACCAGCAACGCGCGCTGGCCCGCGACAGCCTGCGCCGCATGTACATCGGCACGCTGACGCTGGCGCTGATACTGGCCGTGTTCGGCTCGGTGTTGCTCGCCGTGCTGCTGGGCACCCAGCTGGCGCGCCCGCTGCTCTTGCTGGCCGACGGCGTGCGCCAGGTGGCGGCCGGCGACCTGACGGCCAAGCCCGTCTCCACCTCGACCGACGAGCTCGGCGGGCTGACCCGCAGCTTCGCCGAGATGACCGCGCAACTCTCCGACGCGCGTGAACAGGTGCAGCGCGGCGTTGCCCTGCTGGAAGGCGCGCGCACCCGACTGCAGACCATTCTCGACACGCTGACCGCCGGCGTCATCGTGTTCGACCGCGAAGGCCGCATCGACACCGTCAACCCCGGCGCCACGCGCATCCTGCGGCTGCCGCTGTCGGCACGGCACGGCCGCCAGCTCGGTGAACTGCCCGAGCTCGAAGGGCTGGCGCTGAGCGTCAACCAGCGTTTCGAGCTTCTCGCCACCAGCCCCGAGGCCGGCGAACGCGACCACTGGCAGGACGCCTTCGACCTGGCGCGCGGCGGCGGCGACACCATCACGCTGCTGGTGCGCGGCGCGCTGCTGCCCGGCGACGCCAGGCTGCTGGTCTTCGACGACATCACCGAGGTCGTGTCTGCCCAGCGCTCGGCCGCCTGGGCCGAGGTGGCGCGACGGCTGGCGCACGAGATCAAGAACCCGCTGACGCCCATCCAGTTGTCGGCCGAACGGCTGCAGCACAAGCTGGAAAGCAAGCTCGTGGGCAGCGACCAGGCGCTGCTGCTGCGCTCGGTGGCCACCATCGTCAACCAGGTGCAGGCGATGCAGACGCTGGTCAACGAATTCCGCGATTACGCCCGCCTGCCTGCCGGTCAGATGAAGCCGCTTGAGCTGAATCCGCTGGTGGCCGAGGTGCTGGGCCTCTACGGCCACGCGCAGGACAGCGGCCGGCTGACGGCGCGGCTGGCGCCGGGACTGCCGCGCCTGTTGGGCGACGCCACGCAGCTGCGCCAGGTCATCCACAACCTGGTGCAGAACGCGTTGGACGCGGTGGCCGACCGCGCTGGCGGTCGCGTCGAGGTAAGCACAGCCGTGGCGCGCGGTGAGCTGGGCGAACTGCGCGCCGTGCGTCTGACCGTCATCGACAACGGCCCGGGATTTGCCGACAAGGTGCTCAAGCGCGCGTTCGAGCCGTACGTCACCACCAAGGCCAAGGGCACCGGCCTGGGGCTGGCGGTGGTGAAGAAAATTGCCGACGAACACGGTGCCCGTTTGCGGGTGGCCAACCTGCAGGCCGATGACGCCGCCGACGCCACGGTCACAGGGGCACGAGTTTCGTTATCATTTTCGAACTTCGTCGCCACGGCGGCAGCACCGACAATCCTCCCGCCCGACCCCCACGAAGGCCCCGCACCGGCAACCGGTGACGCAACGCAGGTGCACTGAGCGCGCATGGCAACGATTCTGGTAGTAGACGACGAGCTCGGCATCCGTGCCCTGCTGTCCGAGATCCTGACCGACGAAGGACACACCGTCGAGCTTGCCGAAGACGCGGCGCAGGCGCGTGCGGTGCGTGCGTCGTTGCGGCCCGACCTGGTGCTGCTCGACATCTGGATGCCCGATGTCGACGGCATCACGTTGCTGAAGGAATGGGGCGCCAGTGCGCTGCTGACCATGCCGGTGATCATGATGAGCGGCCACGGCACCATCGACACCGCGGTGGAAGCCACCAAGCACGGCGCCATCGCGTTCCTGGAAAAGCCGATCACACTGCAGAAACTGCTGCGCGCCGTCGAGCAGGCGCTGGCCAAGCCAGCGCCACGGCCGGCGCCGGCCGGCCCGGGCCAGCGACTCGATGCGTTGTCCGGCGGCGAGCAGGCGGGGCATGGCGCCTACCCCGCGGCGCCACTCATCGCGGTGCCGAGCGGGCCACAGGCCGAGCAGAGTTTCGACCTCGACCGCCCGCTGCGCGAAGCACGCGACGCCTTCGAGAAGAGCTACTTCGAGTTCCACTTGGCCAAGGAGAACGGCTCGATGACGCGGGTGGCCGAGAAGACCGGCCTGGAACGTACGCACCTGTACCGCAAGCTCAAGCAGCTGGGCGTGGACCTGACGCGCAACAAGCGCGGTGCGGCGTGAGCCGTGCGCGCCACTCGCGAAGCAAGGGGTGCGCGTGCCTCGGGCCGGGCTATAATCCTGGGTTGTTGGCCTGGTAGCTCAGTTGGTAGAGCAGCGGATTGAAAATCCGCGTGTCGGTGGTTCGATTCCGCCCCAGGCCACCAGAAATCGTGAGTGTCATCGAACACTTGGAAAAACGGCGGCTACGAAAGTGGCCGCCGTTTTGTGTTTTGAACGAGGTTTCTGACAAATTTCTGGCAATCGTGACGGGATTCCGTTGCGCAGGTTTACGTTCCATTACGTTCCATTGCGGTCCACCGGGCGCAACCGGGAGATTTTCACCTCCGTCCAGCACGACAGGGATGGTAGCTGTCCGGTCCGTGTGATCATATTCCGGGTCGCAGTTGGCCTCTGTTCCGCGCCCGAGACCTTCTGCGAGGTGTGATCGAGTCACTTGTGCAGCGGCGCAGGCAGCGACTCAAGCGGCGCCGTTCCATCGGTCTCGGCCCGGGCAGCACCCGGGCCGTTTCGTTTCTGATCGGGCGTCTTGGGCATGGCGCCCGATCGCACTCCACGCCGGCGCTGGTTCGAGTTCTCCCCGCGAGTGAGAAGTGGCCTTTGTAGTTCCTGTGTCACACGGCCGCGAAAACGACACTAAGGGCTCGTTCCAGAATAACTTGAACATTTGACCCGCTGGCCTTGGGCGCGCTGCGGCGTTGCGAATCGCTTGTGTGGCTCGCCACACGGCGCACTTCGCGCCTTGCATCGCATCCCAATCCAGCGGCCGAATGTCCAAGTTATTTCCTCACGAGCCCTAAACGGGGCAATGCCCGAGAACCTGGAGCAGCGCCGATTCGCTGGTAAAGCGTGAAGAATCAAAAATATGGGAAGAACCGGGAAGTGCCGCGAACCCGCAGGCCGTGAGCACCCGCCTGCGATCTCGAAAACTTGAAACGCCGCGTCCGGTGCGATGATCACGCCAGCCCCAGGAGATCACCGATGCAAACACTCGATGAGATGCGCGACCGCCACCTGCTGTCGAGCGACCAGCACTTCGAGATCGGCGCCTTCATCGCCCACGCCAGCACGCCTGAGCGGATCATGGAGATGCCGCCGCACCTTTGGCGCGCGTTCGAATTGGCCAGCGTGCTGATGGATGTGGATGCTGACTTGGCGCCGATGGCTCAGGGCTGATTCTCCTGGCCCCCTGGGTCTCGACCAGCGCCGCTCGACCTGCCCATGCTCCTGCTCGCTGAGCATGTCGAAGGGCACCGTGTGGTGCGACAGCCCCGTGCTGCACAGGGGTTTAGCAGGGTAGGTCGCTTGCCTTGCCCTGTTTTGGGTCGGCACAACCCTCGAAACTGGCTCAGTTTCCGCTCGGCGCCAACAGACGCGATGGACTCGGCCCGAGTGCAAGACGCAAACCCCAGCATCACCATGTGGTGTCGCGAGGACTTGCAACGCCACACTCAGGTCGAAGACGAGTTTTCATGTTTAGACAGCTCTGTGGCGGCGTACTAGAGTCGACACTCCCCAACCCGTCGGCGCCACGGTTCAGCCATGAACAGACTGCAACTGGAACTGCATCGCCTGTACGTGCCGCAGGGTCCTGAAGACGCGGGCGGTGAGGCCGGCGAACCCGGCATGATCCAAGCAGGCGGCCGGGTGCGGGCGATGGTTCTGGAGCTTGCCAGACCCGCCGACTGGGGGGCCGTATCGAAAGTCTGGCAGGGCGTTCAGACCGACCTGGATCTGCCCGCCCCGGCCATCGCGGTGTCCGGCACGGACGGTTATCAGCTCTGGTTCTCGCTGCTGTCGCCGCTGCCCGCGCCGGTTGCCGGGGACTTTCTGGAAGCCTTGCGGCTGCGTTATCTGGGCGGCATCAAGGTCGACCGTGTCAGCCTGTTGCCTGCGCCCGATGCCACGTCACCGCCGCTGATCCGGCATGCCAGGCCAGTGCCGGGGCCGCAGGAGATCAGCGGCCACTGGTCGGCCTTCGTCGCCCCGGACCTCGCCCCGATGTTCGCCGATGAACCCTGGCTCGACATGCCGCCGAACGAGGATGGTCAGTCACGCCTGCTTTCGCGCCTGAAGAGCATCCTGCCTGCGGACTTTCAGCATGCGCTGGAACTGCTCAGATCCGCCAGGACGCCGCAATTGCCGGAGCTTGCGCTGGAGAATTCATTGACGGATGGCCTGGGCGCCGGCCCGCTCGACCCAAGGGCGTTCCTGCTCGGCGTCATGAACGACGAGACGGTGGCGCTCGGCCTGCGCATCGAAGCGGCTAAGGCCTTGCTGCACGACACCACGGGTTCCGGTCGCCGGTGACTTGCCCGACCCGGCGGGTCGGCGCCTTCCCGCCGAACAACTCGATCAGTCTCCCAGTTCGATCAGCCCGGCAAGCGGCACGCCGGCCAGGCCAGCGGGACATTCACCGTCCGCCAGCACCCAGGCCCGGCGCTCGCCGGCGGCGGCCTCCGTCAGCAGCTGATCCAGCACGCGGCTGGAAGGCGCGTCCAGCGCGGCGTAGGGCGTGTCGAGCAGCGTCAGCGCCGCGCCGCTGGCGGCGGCGGCCACCAGGCCCAGCTTGCGCTGGCTGCCGGTGGACAGCATGTACAAGGGCTTGGGCGCATGCTCATTCAATCCAAAGGCATCCATCAGGCTGCCGGCGACGTCGTCGTCCCAACCCGCAAAGCGCGGCCGCAGTGCGGCCAACCAGCCAAGTGCCACGGCCTTATCGTGCGCACGGTCCGCAGGCTGCTCGTGAAACACCTCGGCGGCGTGGCGGTGGATGACACCGCTGCCCGGCGTCAGTGTGCCCGCCAGCAGGCGCAGCAGAGTGGTCTTGCCTCGGCCGTCGCCGCCGCGCACCAGCGTCAGCCCCGGGCGGATGGCGAAACACAGGCCTGCGAATAGCGGGTGACCGGGGTAGGTGAAGCCCAGGTCTTCGGCCCAAAGCAGGGTGGAAGTGGTGACTGGCGTGGCGGGCGCGGCGGGGTTCATCTGGCGATGATGCGTGGCTTTGGCGGCTGCGGGGCGGCTTTCTCTTGTGACGCCGGCCGTCGGCCACCGCGCCGGGCGACGCCCGATGCCGCCCCCAAACCCGCCGCGTCTTGGTTTAATGCAGGCCCCGCACCCACGGCCGATGCAGCCATCTGCTGCCACCCACGATGAACACTGTCCGCCTGAATCCGCTCGACGCCGCCTGGCTCTTCACGGAGAGCCGCGCCACGCCCAACCATGTGGGCGGCCTGCTGCAGTTCCGTCTGCCGGAGGGCGCACCCAAGACCTTCATGCGTCAGCTGATGGCCGACTTCCGCAGCCACCGCAACTTCGCGCCGCCCTGGAACCGGCGCCTGAAGCTGGCCTTCAACAAGAACCCGGTGCCGGTCTGGGTGGAAGATGACGACATCGATCTCGAATATCACGTGCGCCACGCCGCGCTGCCGTGGCCGGGCGGTGAACGCGAACTGGGCGAACTCGTGGGCCGCCTTCAAAGCACGCCGCTGGACCTGAGCCGCCCGCCCTGGGAATGCACCCTGATCGAAGGGCTGGAGGGCGGTCGCTTCGCGCTCTTCATCAAGATTCACCACGCGCTGATCGACGGCGTCAGCGGCGTCAAGATGCTGCAGCGCGCAATGTCGTTCGACCGCGAGAAGAGCCTGGCGCTGCCGCCGTTCTGGGCCTCGGGCATCAGCGCGCCGACGAAGCGGGAGAGCGGCGCGCCCCTGCCCACCATGGCCAGCGCCACCGCATCGGCCGTGGAGGCGCTGCGCGGGCAGGCCAGGTCGGTGCCGCTGCTGCTGGCGGCCTTCGGCAAGATCCTCAAGCGCGTGGGCGACCCGGGCGAAGGCATGGCGCTGCCGTTCGGCGCGCCGGTGTCCATCCTCAATGGCCGCGTGCGCGAAAAGCGCCGATTCGCCACGCAGCAGTTCAGCATGGAGCGGCTGCGCGCGGTGGCTGCTGCCGGCCACTGCACGCTGAACGACGTGGTGCTGGCGCTGTGCGGCGGCGCGCTGCGCCGCTTTCTGGACGAGCGTGACAGCCTGCCGGTCAAGCCGCTGACGGCAGGCATTCCGGTCTCGGTGCGCGCTGACGACGAAGGCGCTGGCAATGCCATCAGCTTCATCGTCTCGACGCTGGGCACCGACATCGAAGATCCGGCCGAACGGCTGCAGGCCATCCGGGCAAGCGTGCAGCACGCCAAGGCGCATTTGCAGGGGCTGCCGCGCCAGGCCATGCTGCAGTACACGATGCTGCTCATGGCGCCGACCATCGTCACGCTGCTGACGGGCATCGGCGGGCGCACTCGGCCGATGTTCAACATCACCATCTCCAACGTGCCAGGGCCCGATAAGCCGCTGTACTTTCGCGGTGCGGAGTTGCTGGCCACCTACCCGGCGTCGATCGTCACGCACGGGCAGGCGCTCAACATCACCTGCCAGAGTTACGCCGGCATGATGAACTTCGGCTTTACCGGCTGCCACTCGTCGCTGCCCAGCATGCAGAAACTGGCGGTGTATTCGGCCGACGCGCTGGCCGAACTGGAAGCCGCGCTGCTGCCCGCCACAGCCTTGCTGCCCGCGCCGGCGGTGAAGCGCCGCAGGCCGCCGAAGGCCGCGTCCGCGGCGGCCGCCGAGGCGCCGGTCAAGGTGGCCGTCAAGGCAGTAAAGAAGTCCGCGCCGAGGAAGCGGGCGGCCAAGGCGGAAGCGGGCTGACTTCACGAGCTCGGGCGCCGCGGCGAGCCGGGCCGCCTTGCCGGCGATAGCATCAGCGCCGGCTGAATTCCAGCCGCCACTTCGCTGTCAACGGGGCGCACCATGCACATCGGCATCGCGGAAGACGACCCTGACCAGGCCGCCGTCATCAGTCTCTGGCTCGAAGGTGCCGGGCACAGCGTGCACGCCTTCGGAACGGCGGCCGCCTCCATCGAAGCGCTGAAGAAAGAACGCTTCGACCTCCTGCTCATCGACTGGATGCTGCCCGACGGCATCGGCGCCGACCTGCTGCAATGGGCGCGCAACGACCTGGGCTGGGAGATCCCCGTGCTGGTGGTGACCTCGCGCGATGACGAGGAAACCGTACAGCAAGCCGCTGCGCGCGCACCACAGTGTCAGCTGCGAGCCGGCGCGCGCCACGGTGGCGCCGGCCACGGTGCGTGCCGACACACCGCCGATGTGCCCCACGCGCAGTTCCGGCCAGTAAATCACGCTGCAGCCGGCCTCCTTGACGCGGCGACAGAGATCGACCTCTTCGTAGTAGAGGAAAAAACGTTCGTCGAAACCGCCCAGGCTGTCGAACAGGCTGCGGCGGATCAGCATGAAGGCCTCTTGGGTCAGCGTGGGGAACATGCGCGCCGAAGGCTGCGTGCCTCGGTTTTCGGCGAGCAGCCGCGCACCGGCCAGGCCGACGCCGGGGTGCGCGTCCATCGGGGCCAGCCCGCGCGCCACGCAGTCCGGCTCGGGCAGTGCGTCGGCTTTCAGCAGCAGCAGCATGCGCCCCTGGGCGTGTGCCGCAGCCAGATTGTTGCCGGCCGCGAAACCCAGGTTGCGGGGGCTGCGCAGCAGGCGCACCGCCGGGTGGCGCACGGCCATGGCGTCTGCCGTGCCGTCGTGCGCTGCGTTGTCCATCAGCACCACTTCGACGCTCAGGCCGGCGCCGAGCCCGGCGCCGAGCCCGGCGATCTGCGCGGTCAGGCCGTCGAGCAGCGCGTCGATCAGTGGGCGCGAGTTGTAGGTGACGATGAGGATGGAGAGGTCTTTGCCGTGCATGATGAGATCCGGTTCAAGCTGGGTTCAGGCTGATATCAGGAGGGGCGGCGGTCGCTGCGCACCCAGGCGGCATGGCGGCCGGCGGCGCGCCACGCGGTGCTGGCCAGGCACAGTTTCCAGGCCATGTAGGCCGGCGCGCCGAGCAGCGCGCGCAGGTGCTCGCGGCGGGCCGGCATCAGGCACAGCGCGGTCAGCACATGCAGCGCCACGTCGGCCAGGCCGGCACCGGCCGCCCACTGCACCGGCGTGGCGCCCAGCGCCGCAGCCAGCAGCAGCAGGCTGACATGCCCTGCCCGCGGCCACAGCAGCAGGTCGCGCAGCGGGTCGGCCAGCCGCCACTGGCCGGCCAGCACGCGGGCGGCCAGCGCCGGGCCCTGGCCGGCCAGCAGGCGCAGGCGCCCGCCTTCGCAGCGCGCGCGCTGCAACGCGGCGGCGGCGCGCGCCACCGGCTCGTCGCCGCGCACCAGCGCGCCGTCCACCCACATCACGCGCAGGCCGGCCTTCACCAGCAGGTGGTGGTACTCCGCGTCCTCGACGATCGAGTCGGCCGTGTAGGGCACGGCCTGCAGCGCCCGGCGGGTGAGCGCGAAACCGTTGCCCAGAATGCCGGCCGGCAGCCCGAGTGCTGCGCGGCCGCGCGGTCACAACACGTTCCAGGCGCCCAGTGCCACGTCGGCCAGCGTGGCGCGGCGGTTGGCCAGCGCGTCAGGCACGCCGTAGCGGCACTGCAGCGCGTCAGCGCCTGCAGCCAGACCGTCGCGCATGGCGCGCAGGAAGCCGGGCGCCGCATGGGTGTCGGCGTCGACGACGATGAAGGCGTCGGCGTCCACCAGCATCTCGAAGGCGTGGCGCAGCGCGTGGCCCTTGCCGCGATACTGCGGGTCATGGCGCTCCAGCACGTCGACGCCGGCGCACAGCGCCACCTGCGCGGTGTCGTCGTCGCAGTTGTCGGCCAGCACCACGATGCGCGTCAGCTCATCGTCGGCCATCTCGGCTTTCAGGCTGCGCAGCACGCCGGTCGACTCATTCTGCGCCGGCACCTCGATCACCAGCCGCGGCGGCTGGCCGGCCGCGCCGGGCTGCGTGCGGCGAGGCGTGCGGCGAACCGGCAGCGCGGCCGAGGCGGTCAGCGTGGCCAGGTAGACGCTGCCCGGCAGCGTCAGGGCCAGCGCGGCGGCGCCCAGGTAGTCAGCTCGCGTGCCAGGCTCCTTGCCGAACGTCGAAGAAGTGAGAGATGCGCTGCGCCTGCAGTTCGGCGCTGGCCGGCGCACGCGGGTCGCCGCGGCCCGTCGACAGGGCGCGCCAGGGCAGGGTCTGGGTCTGCGCCGCCAGCGACTCGTGCAGGTCACGGGTGCTGGCGATCACCTTGGCCGGCACGCCGCCCACCACGCAGCCGGGCGGCACGTCCCGGGTGACCATCGAGCCGGCGGCCACTGCCGCGTCGGGCCCGATCGTCACGCCGGTCATCACGATGGCCTGGTCGCTGCGAAATCTGCCTTCGAAGCAGGCGTTGCCTGATGTCCCTGCGCGAAGCTATTTCACCGCGCGAAGAAAGGCCAGAAAGGCACACTCGCTCGCGGTCAGTCCGGTCTTGCGTTTGGGCTGCGCAGCCTTCGCCGCCCCTGGCATGGTTTTAGTCTTGAACAGGAGCGTCAGCACTTCAGGGTGAACGTAAGACTTGCGGCACACCGCCACGGTGTTGCCAAGCAGCTGTGCCACTTCTTCAATCAGCTGGTTGGCGACAGTGGTCGTGATCGCTTGCTGCGCCGCTTCGCCCAGATGCATGAACAACGCCAGTGCCGTGGCGCTTGCGTGCCAAGTGCGAAAGTCCTTTGCCGTGAATTCGCCACCGCCAGCCGCGCGCACGTAGTCATTGACGTCGGCGGACCCGACACTGTGCAGTTGCCTGGCGTCATCAAGGTACTTGAACAGCTCTTGCCCGGGCAGCGCCTGGCAGCAGCGGACGATGCGCGCTACCCGCCTGTCTTTGAGCGCAACTTCATGCTCCACCCCGCTCTTGCCGCGAAACTTCAGGCGCAGCTTGTCGCCCGTCAGCACTGCATGCCGCTTCTGCAACGTGGTCAGGCCATACGACTTGTTGGTGCGAGCGTATTCGTCGTTGCCCACCCGGACCATCGTGGTGTCGAGCAGCCGCACAAGCGCCGCCGTCACGACGTTCTGGTTGACAGGGGCACCCACAGGCTGCGCCAGATCACGGGTGACTGCGGCGCGAATGCGTGGCAGCGCAGTGCCGAACGCGACCATGCGGTCGAATTTGGTTTCGTCGCGCGCAGCCCGCCAGTCGGGGTGGTACAGATACTGTTTGCGGCCCCGCGCATCGCGTCCGGTGGCTTGCAGATGCCCTTGGGGCGACGGGCAAATCCAGACGTCGCGATAGGCCGGGGGAATTGCCAGCTTGGCCAGGCGTTCACGTTCAGCCAGGCCAGATACGGCTTGCCCGTTGTCACTGCGGTACGAGAAGCCCTTGCCGCGCGCGCGCCGGCGAATACCTGGGGTGTCGTCACTGCTGTGGCGCAGTCCGGTCGGCATGGCGGGCATCGCGGGTACGTTAGTCAACATTGAAAATGCGGAGCTTTAAGCAAACTGGACCAGCCGGGCGCGGTTCGCGCCATAGTCCTACGGCGCTTCTGGCACTTTGCTACTCGAGCAGGGGCCGTCTGCGGACGTACTATTGATTCTGTGGGTGCGTGTCCCTCAGATCAAGCAATTCCGCTCGTTACCCATTCGCAGACCGAAAAGAAGGACGCCAGATGACTACCGCCAAGCCCGGCCTGTTATGCCAACATCCGCGCGAAAAAAAAGCGCATCGCCCATGGCAGCAAAGAGCACATGCGCAAACCCTCAGAGCCGGGTGCACCCAGCACCGAGGACTTTGAGAAGTCCGAGAAAACCGCCAAGTCCAAGAAAACCACGAAGTAATGTTCACGCTCGGCTGCGAATACACGCGGGGTGAGATTCACGCGCTGCTCGGCGGAAGCGTCGTGTCGTGCTTGCCTACCCGCAACGGCGCTATCGTCGCCGCTTGCCTGAGCAAAACGTTCAGTCCACGGGCGCCTGAAGTTGTACTCTGTGGCCAAGGCGCACGAACAGGTCCCGTCAGTGCGCAGTTCGCGAGTCGGCAAGTCGCGATCCCTGTGTTCTTGAAGAGCGCTTCGAGTCGGTGGCAGTACCGAGGTCAATTTTCAGTCGCTCAATCCTTCAGCTCAGGCCCCCGGTTCGAAAGCTACATAGTTGGCTCCGGTCGTTCGGTGGCCAGCGTTTCCCATGTTGTCCTGCTCAAGCGGTCAGGGTAGGTCGCTACAACGCCTGTCATTGCCCGCCGCTCGCTGGCGATGGTCACCGGCATCGGCCTGCGAAAGCTCGCCAATGTCGTGCACGCTCACCCGACCCAGGGTTCGGCCATCAGGCAAGCGACGGATGCCTGCGTGCGCACGCGCCTGACGCCATTCGTCTTCAAGCCGGCGCGCCGGTGGTTGCAAGGTTGAGGCGGCTGCCGTCGCTGTGGAGAACATGATGAAGATCGACCCGGATGACTATCGCGTGCGGCCGGGTGAGACCGTCGACCTGGCACAACGGCCGACCATGGGGGAGGCGCTTTGCAAATCAGACAAGCACTACGCCAAGCGTTTGCAAACGCAAGTGGAACATCTGAGCGACTTGCAGCAGTTGCTCTACGCCGCCAACCGCCAGGCCGTGCTGCTGATCTTCCAGGCGATGGATGCCGCCGGCAAGGACGGCGCCATCCAGCACGTGATGTCGGGCGTCAATCCGCAGGGCTGCCAGGTGTTCAGCTTCAAGCACCCGACCGAGGCGGAACTGCAACATGATTTTCTGTGGCGCGCCACGCGCGACCTGCCCGAGCGCGGGCGCATCGGCGTCTTCAACCGCTCGTACTACGAAGAGGTGCTGATCGTGCGCGTGCACCGCGAGATTCTGCGCAGCGAAGGCTTGAGCGACCTGCCCACGCCGTCTGGTGTTGCAAGCAGCGGTGAGCAGGACATTTGGCAAGGCCGCTACCGTTCCATCGTCGATCTCGAGCACCACCTGCACCTCAACGGCACACGCATCGTCAAGTTCTTCCTGCATCTGTCGCAAGCGGAGCAGCGCAAGCGCTTCGTCCAGCGCATCGACGACCCGCGAAAGAACTGGAAGTTCAGCGCCGCAGACATCCGGGAGCGCAAGTTCTGGCCGCAGTACATGAAGGCCTATCAAGCGTGCCTGAGTGCGACGAGCACCGTTGCATCGCCCTGGTACGTCGTGCCCGCTGACGACAAGAACAACACGCGCTTGATCGTGTCGCAAATCGTGCTCGCCACCTTGGAGGCGCTGAACCTGCGATACCCGGTTGCCAGCCCAGCGCGCGTGAGGGAACTGAAGGCGATACGCGACGAACTGATGACGTGATGGCGGCGGCGGCGCATGTCATTGCGGAGTCTGCGCCCGTTCTCACCGTGCAGTGCGCCGAAGGCATTCCAGCCAATTGGACGCTCTTCACGCAACTGCTGGCCCGGCGCCCAGAGATCTGCTCACTGCCAAAGACGGCGATTGCGGTGTCGATCTGGTGCGAGCCGCGCGAAGCGAGGTAGATGTTGACGGACATCGACCTGCCGTCAACACACAGTGTCTGCATGCCGTGTTGCGGCACACGAATCGGCCTCGGCGTCTCAGTCGACGTGCCGCTTCACCCATGCGACGTACTTGTCCATCCAGTTCTGCAAGAACACTTTGCTGTCCTGGCCCAGTTCGCCTCCTGCATCGAAGAGACCGTCTTTGGCCTGGATGAAAGCCTCCGGTTGCGCCAGCACCGGAACATCGAGGTAAGCCAGGATGTTGCGCAGGTGCTGCTGTGCCATGGCCGTGCCGATGGCGCCCACGGAAACGCCGATCACCCCGGCCGGCTTACTCGCCCACGCGTTTTGCCCGTAGGGGCGCGAGGCATGATCGATCGCGTTCTTCAGTACGCCAGGAATCGAGCGGTTGTATTCCGCGCTGACGAAGAGCAGGCCATGCGCGGCGGCGATTTCGGTCTTCAGACGTTTGACGGGCGCTGCCTGGTCTGCGTCGTCGTCCTGGTTGTACAGCGGCAGATCGCCGATGGCGAGTTGCTTGAACGCGAAGTCGGCAGGTGCCAGCTTGACGAGTGCATTGGCCAGCATGCGATTGAAAGACTCGCGGCGCAGGCTGCCGACGATGACGGCGATATGTTTGGTTTTCATGGTGGGTCAAACTCCAGGTTGCTTTGGGGTGGGTATGTGCCCGGTGAAAGATCGGGTACGGCGACTTTGATCGCGTCGTCGACCTGCTTCGACCAGACGAAGGTGAGCTGTGCACGCGCTTGCGCGGGGGGTGTCTTCGAGATCGCGCTCATTGCGCGCCGGCAACATCACGGTCGTGAGGTCGGCCCGCAGCGCGGCGAGCACCTTTTCCTTCACGCCGCCGATCGGCAACACCGGGCCACGCAGCTCCGGGTCGAGCACTTCGAGCAAAGCTGATGCGGGGTGGCCGTGAAAACCGTCGGCACCGCCGACACCCGGCGGGCCGACGAAGCACAGGATCGGGCTGCGCCCCGACGGGTTGAGCTTGCGCACCGCGAGGTATTCGAGGATGCGCTTCTTGACCTTCTCAACCCCGAAGTGGTCCTGGTCGAGAACGCACGTGGCCTCGGCAATGTCCATGTCGGGGTCGGGCACAAGTCCTGAGTCAAAGTCGACACCACCGGCCCAAGGCAACTCGGTCAGCCATTCCAGGTAGATGCGAACCGTCAACGATTCTCCGGAAGCGTCGGACATCCGGGACAGGCGCTTGAGCTCCTTGCGCGCGACCTTGTCCACCTCGGCCGACATGTGCACATCGGTGATGGCTTTGTCGAGTCCGTCGATTTCTGCGGCCGACTCATCGCCTTCACCCAACTCTTTCTGGACCGTGCGCATCTGCTCGCGCAGCAAGTGCTTGGGGTTGAGATCGCGGGTCGTCTCAAGGGTGCGCGCGACGACATCGCGCGAGACCTCGAGCACCTGGATGCGACGTGCCAGCAAGTCGAGCAACTCGTCCAGTCGCGCCGTCAGGTCGAAGGTCTCGAGCACGGACTGCTTTTCCGCGATCGTGCTTACCATCAGGCTGCCGATCAAGTCCGCGAGATGAGCAGGGTCGTCGACGCCCCGCGACACTGCTGCCAGCTCCGGCGGCACCCGCGACAACAGCCGCAGGGTAGCCAAGCGGCGGGCATGTTCATAGACGCGGCGGGGCGAAGAAACTGGCGCTGCAGTCTCTCTGCCTGCCCGGCGAGGTCGCAGACCTGCATCCACGTCCAGACGGTCGGATCAGTTCTGCTCGACATCGTGCGCGCTCCAGTCACCTTTTCTCTTGCGGTTCGAATGCGGGATATTCCGATTCCTGGGCGAAGTGCGATTTCACTCGGGCCACGCCGCCCCGCGCGCCGGGTTCCTCGTCGCGAAGGGCCCGATCGAGACGGTATTTGAGACGGTGATGAAACGCTCTGGGCGCCGGCGCGGCGATGAATATTCTGCGCTCCGCGAGTTGATCGAGAGCCATGATCGCGTGCTGGCCGGCGCCGCGTCTGTGCGCTGGCCAGCATAGAGATGGCGCGGCAGAGCCCGCCACTGGCCCGCTACCGCGACACGACCCGCAGCATCGCCGCCATAGAAAACAGCGCGTGGTGGTCCCTCCGGGCACCGGTGTGAACGTGACCGATGGCATCGGATCGGCCCGCGCAGCCATGGCCCCCACGGCGGCCATGTCGCTTGACACCGCGAAGCCAGCGTCCCTGCATACCGTGCCGCACGTCGAAGGCAACCCGGCCTACGTGACGGTCGACGGTGTGCGCCAGCGTACAGACGTGAGCACGCGGCGCGCGCACCGTCGTTCCACGTCCGAATCACGCTTGCGTTTGAGCACAACTTGCCGTGCCACTGCCCCAGGACACCCGATGACCTACCAAAGCATCAACCCCGACACCGGCAAGCTGCTCAAGAGCTTCGAGCACTTGAGCGAAGTTCAACTCGAAACCGAGCTCGCCGCTGCGAACGCGTGCTTTCAGACTTGGAAGCAAAAGATTTACGTCGAGCACGCATTCATTGTCAACAAAGCGGCAGCGCTGATGCACGCCCACGTCGATGACTTCGCCAAGCTCGCGACGCAGGACATGGGCAAGCGCATCGATGAGGAGCGCGGCGAGGTGAAGTTCAGCGCCGACATCCCAGCCTACTACGCCGAGCACGCCGACCACGCCGAGTCTTTCCTCGCGCCGACAAAGCCGCACCCCAAAGCCGGCCAGGCGCAAATGGAAAATTCACCACTGGGCGTGCTGTTCTGCGTCGAGCCCTGGAACTTCCCGTACTACCAGCCGGCACGAGTGGCCTGGCCGCAGCCGATGGCCGCAAACGTGCTCCGGGTCAAGCATGCGACTTGCGTTCCGCAATGCGCCATCGCCTTCGAAAGGTTGCTGCTCGATGCCGGTGCACCCATCGGCGCCTACAGCAACTTGTTCGTGTCCTACGAACAGCCCGACCGCGTGTTTGACGACCCGCGCATCAAGGGCGTGGCGCTGACCGGCAGCCTGGCGGCAAGGCACGAGGTCGCGGCCCGCGCCGGCCAAAACATGAAGAAATCCACCATGGAACTCGGCGGTACTGACGCCTTCATCGTGCTCGACGATGCCGACCTGGACAAGCCGATTCCGTGGGCGGTCCGGGGCCGCATGTGCAACGCCGGCCAGACCTGCTGCGCGGCCAAGCGCTTCATCGTGGTGGAGACCGTCGCCGACAAGTTCCTGGCCAAGTTCCGGACCGCGCTGGAAGCCTTGAAGCCGGGCGACCCGATGATTGAAGCCACCACGCACAGCCTGCTGCCCACCGAAGACGCGCTGGTGGAACTGCTGGCGCAGGTGGACGCTGCGGTGATGGGCGGCGCCAGGTGGCCGATGGGCGGCAAGCGCGTCGACCGGCCGGGCTGGTTCATGCAGACGACGATCCTCACCGACATCAAGCCCGGCAACCCCGCATTCCGCGACGCGTTTTTTGGCCCGGTGGTTTCGTTCTTCCGCGTCAAGGACGAGGCGGCCGCCGTTACCCTGGCCAACGATTCCTACTTCGGCCTGGGCGGCTCGGTGTGGACGGAGGACGAGGCCCGGGGCAGACGCGTGGCGAGCCAGGTCGACACTCTGATGTTAGTCAACAAGAAGCTGGTGCGCAGCGGGCACTTCGCGGCCCCGGCCTGAAGCATGAGGGACATCCCATGACCGCCTCTGCCCGGCAATACGCCCGTCACGACACCACCGGCCTGGCTGATCACGGGTTGCCTCGGTCAAAGACGAAGCAAGCCATTGGCTTGCTTGTCTGGCTCGCCGTCAGTTTTGTGGCCTCTGGCATTGGTGCCATGGCGTCGATACGCGCCGCTCCTTTCTACGGGCAACTGATTCAGCCCAGTTGGGCACCGCCGTCCTCGGTCTTCGGACCGGTCTGGACCATCCTGTACGCGTTGATGGGCATCGCCGCATGGTGGGTCTGGCGCGCGGACGGCCTGCGCGCCACCCGTGCGGCACTGTCCTTGTTTCTGCTGCAGCTGGCAGTCAACGCCCTGTGGACATGGCTCTTCTTTGCATGGAGCCAAGGCGCTCTGGCGTTCGCGGACATCGTGCTGCTCTGGTTGCTCGTCGTTGCCACGATGGTGTCTTTCTGGCGCATCCGCCCACTGGCAGGCGCACTCCTGATTCCATATCTGTTGTGGGTCAGCTTTGCTGCCGCACTCAACTTTTCTGTGTGGCAGCTCAATCCGCAAGTTCTGGGGTGAGGCGTCGCGCAAAGTCAGCTGAATGGAGCACTTTTGGAACGGCTTGAGTACGACCATGACGGCGGCCCGGAACTGATGGGGTTCCGGGGCTATTTCACCGAGGCTCATCACTGCACCAGATCTGTTGGTGACAACGGCAGCGTCGGTGCCGTCGGCCAGGCCGCGATGGCAATCGCCTGTGAGATCGGAGCAGAGGTCCCCGTTCGGGTGGGGCCTCGATCCATCGCTCTCGCCCCAGCGCTGCTGGCATCTTTGGAGCAGGGCAAGCACCTCAACCGAAACGTCGTCATCGCGTCGTCTGTCGGTCGATGTTCTGTCGCGCGATGAAGCGCGGCAACCGTCACACCAGGCCCGGGGTGCGTAACGAGCGCAAGAGCTTGAGAACAAAGGGCTTGCGGGGAGCCAGGCATGACGCATGACCCTCGATGCGGCGGCAGCAAGACGTTGATCGTCGATGCGGACGCGAGGTGCAGGTGCGAACAGCCATCCCTTCACCGCGCCGCGTTGGACCCCGCAAATCCCGGCGTCAGACGCAGCCCATCGCTTCCAAGCCGTGCATTGGCGCTGCTCACCCTGGTCATCTTGCTCACGCTGCCGGCGTGCGGCGAAAAGTCCGATGCTCCCGTCGGTCCGGCCGGTGCCCCGGCCAACGCTGCGCCGCCGCCGCCCGAAGTCGGGGTGGTCACCGTTGCGCCGCGCACCGTGACCTTGACGACCGAACTGCCAGGGCGGCTGGAAGCGTCGCGTGTGGCGCAGGTGCGCGCACGGGCGGCCGGCATCGTGCTGCAGCGGCTGTTCCGCGAAGGCAGCGACGTGAAGGCCGGACAGCTGCTGTTCCGCATCGACCCCGCGCCGTACCAAGCCGCGCTGGCCAGCGCGCAGGCCCTGCTGGCCCGTGCGCAGGCCAGCCAGACGCAAACGCGTGCGCAGGCCGAGCGCTTCAAGCCGCTGCTCGACGCCAACGCCATCAGCAAGCAGGACTACGTCAACGCCGTGGCCGCGCAGCAGGCGGCCGAGGCCGATGTGGCCGCAGCCAGCGCAGCGATTCGCAGCGCCCAGATCAACCTGGGCTACGCGTCGGTCAGCGCGCCGATCTCCGGGCGCATCGGCCGCGCGCTCGTCACCGAAGGTGCGCTGGTCGGCGCTGGCGAGGCCACCCAGCTGGCGGTCGTGCAGCAGGTCAACCCGATGTACGTGAACTTCACGCAGTCGACGGCCGACGTGCTGCGCCTGCGCCGCGCACTGGCCAGCGGCAAGTTCCAGCGCGCCGGCGCAGGC
>Ga0209181_10001979_pt1 | contig 34178 bp, 37 predicted proteins | sample MAT05_FD_187208 | JGI IMG/M metagenome (GOLD analysis project Ga0209181, IMG submission 187208) | Freshwater microbial communities from Lake Fryxell liftoff mats and glacier meltwater in Antarctica - MAT-05 (SPAdes) (version 2) | ecosystem: Environmental > Aquatic > Freshwater > Ice > Liftoff... | reverse complement strand
GCCCTCGCCGTCGGGTGACGGGTCGCCGGCCACGACGTTGCGGATGTCGGCCACCAGGTCGGGCTCGGGCAGGTCGCGGCCCCAGTTGACGCCGGTGAAGTGGAAGTTGCCCTCGTTGGCGCCGCAGACGAAGTCGCTCATCAGCGCCACGGTGCGGTCGGCCACCACCTTGACGGCCTTGCGCGTGCCGATCGGGCCCAGATAACCCGGCTTGCAGCCGAAGTGGTCTTCGATCTCGGCGCCGGTGGCGAAGCGGAAACCCGCTTTCAGCCCGTCGACCTTGCCGGCCTTGATCTCGTTGAGGCTGTGGTCGCCGCGCACGAGCAACAGCCAGACCGTGCTGCCGACGATGTCGCCCTTGTCCGACTTCAGGTCGGTGGCGAGCACCAGTGACTTGACGGTGGAGGCCAGCGGCAGGCCGAGCAGCGTGGCCACGTCTTCACAGGTGCTCTTGCCGGGCGTCGGCGTCTTCGCCATCGGCAGCGTGGGCTCGGCGCGCGTGGCATGCAAGGCAAGCGCTTCGGCCAGTTCGATGTTGGCCGCGTAGTCGCTGGCGGGGCAGTAGACGATGGCGTCCTCGCCGGTGTCGGCGATGACCTGGAACTCGTGCGACGCGTCGCCGCCGATGGCGCCGGTGTCGGCCGCCACGGCGCGGTACTGCAGGCCGAAACGGTCGAAGATGGCGGTGTAGGCGCGGAACATGACGTCGTAGCTCTTCAGCGCCGAGGCCTGGTCGCGGTCGAACGAGTACGCGTCCTTCATCGTGAACTCGCGGCTGCGCATGACGCCGAAGCGCGGCCGCCTCTCGTCCCGGAACTTGGTCTGGATATGATAGAAATTACGCGGCAGCTGCTTGTAGCTGCGCAGTTCCTGGCGCGCGATGTCGGTGATGACTTCTTCGCTGGTGGGCTGGATGATGAAGTCGCGGTCGTGGCGGTCCTTCACGCGCAGCAGTTCGGGTCCGTACTGCTGGAAGCGGCCGGTCTCCTGCCACAGCTCGGCCGGCTGCACCACGGGCATCAGCAATTCCACCGCGCCGGCGCGGTCCATCTCCTGGCGGATGATTTTTTCCACCTTGCGGATGACCCGCAGGCCCATCGGCATGTAGCTGTAGATGCCCGCGCTGAGGCGCTTGATGAAGCCGGCGCGCAGCATCAAGCGGTGGCTGGCGACCTCGGCGTCGGCGGGCGCTTCCTTGAGCGTGGAGATGAAGGTCTGACTGGCTTTCATGGGCTGGGTCCGGTGCCACGCCGGGGCGGATTCGGCCAGGGCCGCACCGGCAAAACCCGTGCGGAGAACTTGGAGTCCCCATGCGGAGAACTTGGAGTCCCCATGCGGGAAAGCGAGATTCGCGTGCCGCACCGCCCCGGTGCAATAATGAAATTAAGTCACAAAATTGAGGTCGGATTATGCTCGACAGGGAAGGCTTCAGGCCCAACGTCGGCATCGTGCTGCTCAACGCGCGCAACGAGGTGTTCTGGGGCAAGCGGCTGCGCACCCACTCCTGGCAGTTTCCGCAAGGCGGCATCAAGCACGGTGAGACGCCAGAGCAGGCGATGCTGCGCGAGTTGCACGAAGAAGTGGGGCTGCATCCCGAACATGTGGAGATCCTTGCGCGCACCCGGGACTGGTTGCGCTATGAGGTGCCCGACCACTTCATCCGCAAGGACGCGCGCGGCCACTACCGAGGGCAGAAACAGATCTGGTTTCTCCTGCGCCTGACCGGACGTGACAGCGACATGAATCTGCGCGCCACCGACCACCCCGAGTTCGACGCCTGGCGCTGGAACGACTACTGGGTGCCGCTCGACGTGGTGATCGAATTCAAGCGCGGCGTCTACGAGATGGCGCTCACCGAACTGGCGCGCTTCCTGCCGCGCCTGAACCACCACAGCCGATACCTGCGGGCCGGCATGCGCGGGCACCGGCATGAAGACGCGCCACAAGCGCCTGGAGGCCCTCTTGCCGCCGAGCCGCGGTCCAGCGAGCAGCCTGCCGCCGATTAGGCCGGGCTACACCAGGACCAGGTTGGTCCGGTGGATCATTTCCGGCTCGTTGACATAGCCGAGCTGAACCTCGATCTGCGCCGAGGCCCTGCGGGCGATCAACCGCGCTTCGGTCGACGAGTAGTTGGCCAGGCCGCGCGCCACTTCGGCGCCGGCCAGCGTTCGCACCGCAATCACGTCGCCACGCACGAAGTCGCCCTGCACTTCCACCATGCCGATCGGCAGCAGGCTTTTGCCGTCGTCACGCAGCCGGACAGCCGCGCCGTCGTCGACCACCACCGCGCCGCGCAGCTGAAGGTGGTCGACCATCCACTGCTTGCGCGCCGCCAGTTTGGGCGTGCCTGCCAGCAGCGCGCTGCCGATGGCCTCGCCGGCAGCCAGCCGCAACAGCACGTCGGGCTCGCGGCCCCAGGCGATGACGGTGCTGGCGCCGCTGCCGGCGGCGCGTTTGGCGGCCAGCACCTTGGTGATCATGCCGCCACGGCCGATGCTCGAACCGGCGCCACCGGCCATCAGTTCCAGCGCCGGGTCACCGGCGGTCGCCACATCGATGAAACGCGCCGCCGGGTCCTTGCGCGGGTCGGCCGAATACAGGCCACGCTGGTCGGTCAGGATGACCAGCGCATCGGCTTCCACGAGGTTGGCCACCAGCGCGCCCAGGGTGTCGTTGTCGCCGAACTTGATCTCGTCGTTGACGACGGTGTCGTTTTCATTGATGACCGGAATCACCTTCAGCGACAGCAAGGTCAGCAGCGTCGAGCGTGCGTTCAGGTAGCGCTCGCGGTCGGCCAGGTCGGCGTGCGTGAGCAGCACCTGCGCGCTGGCCATGCCGTGTTCGCGCAGCTTGCTCTCGTACATGTGGACCAGGCCCATCTGGCCGACGGCGGCAGCGGCCTGCAGCTCGGGCAGGTGTCTGGGACGCGTCGCCCAGCCCAGGCGTTTCATGCCCTCGGCGATAGCGCCGCTAGAGACCATCACGACCTCACGGCCCTGCAACGCGAGCGCTGCAAGCTGACGCGCCCAGTTGCCGATGGCCTCGGCGTCGACACCGCGGCCTTCGTTGGTCACCAGGCTGGAGCCGACCTTGACGACGATGCGGCGGGCGCCTCCCAGCAGGCCGCCTGCGGCGTCTGCATGCCCGGCTTGCAGGGACTCGTCGGCCACCTCAGCCGCCGGTGGCCGCTTCGCCGGTGTCTGCCGGTGCCGCGCCGTCGAAACGCGGGTCGGGCAGCGGATCGTTCTGCTGCTCCAGCGCCACATGCGTCCAGATGGCTTCGATCAGTGGCGGGAGGCCCTCACGCGCCAACGCCGAGATCTTGAACACCGGCCCCTTCCAGCGCAGGCGGCGCACGAATTCGGCGACACGCGCGTCGCGCTCCTCGACCGGCACCATGTCGAGCTTGTTGAGCACCAGCCAGCGCGGCTTGGCGTGCAGCTTGGGGTCGTACTTCTTCAGTTCGGCCACGATGGCGCGCGCATGCTTGACGGGATCGACCTCTTCGTCGAAAGGCGCCATGTCGACGATGTGCAGCAGCAGCCGAGTGCGCTGCAGGTGGCGCAGGAATCGGTGGCCGAGACCTGCGCCCTCGGAGGCGCCTTCGATCAGCCCGGGCAGGTCGGCCACGACAAAACTGCGCTCGGGCCCGACCCGCACCACACCCAGGTTCGGGTGCAGCGTGGTGAACGGGTAATCGGCAATCTTCGGCCTTGCGTTCGAGATCGCGGTGATCAGCGTGCTCTTGCCGGCGTTGGGCATGCCGAGCAGCCCGACATCGGCCAGCACGCGAAGTTCGAGCTTGAGCTTCTTGGCCTCGCCGGGCCAGCCCGGCGTTTTCTGCCGGGGCGAGCGGTTGGTGCTGGTCTTGAAGTGCAGGTTGCCGAAGCCGCCGTCGCCGCCGCGCACGATCAGGACCTTCTCGTGGTGGCTCAGCAGCTCGAACAGCACCTCGCCGGTCTCGAAGTCGGAGATGATCGTGCCGACCGGCATGCGCAGCACGATCTCGGGGCCGGCGGCGCCGTACTGGTCGGAGCCGCGCCCGGCCTCGCCGTTCTTCGCCTCGTGATGGCGCGCGTAGCGGTAATCGATCAGCGTGTTGATGTTACGGTCAGCCTGCGCCCAGACGCTGCCGCCGCGTCCGCCGTCGCCGCCGTTGGGGCCGCCGAATGGGATGAACTTTTCGCGCCGGAAGCTCATGCAGCCGGCACCGCCATTGCCTGCGGCGACATCGATGGTGGCTTCGTCGACGAATTTCATGGTGCTCGAATCTTATATCTGCCAGAACGACAAAGCCCCGGCGGGCCGGGGCTTCGGGGCTCTGGCGCAGGCCTGTCAGGCCGGCGTGACGAAGACCGTCTGGCGACTCTTTTCGCCCTTGATGGCAAAAGAGACGCTGCCGTCGACCAGCGCGAACAGCGTGTGGTCACGGCCGATGCCGACGTTGGTTCCGGGGTGGAACCTGGTGCCACGTTGGCGCACGATAATTCCACCAGCCAGGATGGCCTGGCCGCCGAACACCTTGACGCCGAGCATCTTCGGTTGTGAGTCGCGGCCGTTCCTCGTGGAACCGCCGCCTTTTTTCTGTGCCATGGCTCAGGGCTCCTTCAGCCGTTCACGGAGCCGATTTGCAGCTCCGTGTAGTTCTGGCGGTGACCGCCGTGCTTCTGATAGTGCTTGCGGCGACGCATCTTGAAGATGCGGATCTTGTCGTGCCGGCCGTGGGCCAGAACGATCGCCTTGACATTCGCACCCACGACCCAGGGAGCCCCGACCTTCAGATCAGCGCCGCTGCCCACGGCGAGAACCTGTTCGATCACGATTTCCTGGCCCACGTCCGCAGCTATCTGTTCTACCTTGATCTTTTCGCCGACGGCAACCTTATATTGTTTGCCTCCGGTTTTTATGACCGCGTACATGTGTGACCTTTCTTGGACTCAGGCGCGCATTGCGCCGCTGCCCGCTTACCCCACGCAAAAGGCGAGTTCTCCGCGAACAGCCTTTGATCATAGCATGCCGATGCCGCCGTGAAACGGCACACCTCACAGCCCGCTGTGCCTATGCCCATTCCTGGGGGCCGGCCGGCCGGCGCTCGGTGCAGGCGGCCACCAGCTTCCTATAATCACTGCATTCACCACGGCACCGCCTTGCTCGACACCTCCGCCCCACCGACCACCGTCGCAGATCCGATGGACGCTGCCATGCGGCACGTCGACACCATCATCCGCGAGCGCCTCTCGTCGCGGGTGGTGCTGATCGACCAGATCTCGCGCTACATCGTCAGCGCTGGTGGCAAGCGCATCCGGCCGCGCCTGGTGTTGCTGTTTTCGCAGGCGCTGGGGTTCACGGGGCCTGAGCGCTTCGAAGTCGCGGCCATCGTCGAATTCATCCATACCGCCACCTTGCTGCATGACGACGTGGTCGATGAATCGTCGCTGCGCCGCGGCCGCGCCACTTCGAACGCGGTGTTCGGCAACGCCGCCAGCGTGCTGGTCGGTGACTTTCTCTATTCACGCGCTTTCCAGATGATGGTGGCGGTGAACCGCATGCGCGTGCTCGAGGTGCTGGCCGAGGCCACCAACGTCATCGCCGAAGGAGAAGTGCTGCAACTGATGAACATGCACGATCCTGACCTGGCGGTCGAGGAGTATCTGCGCGTCATCCGCTTCAAGACCGCCAAGCTCTTCGAGGCCAGCGCCAGGCTCGGAGCGGTGCTTGGCGGAGCAGACCCCGAGCTTGAAGAAGCCTGCGCGGATTTCGGCCGCTCGCTCGGTACCGCATTCCAGCTCGTCGACGACCTGCTCGACTACGAAGGTCACAGTGAAGACCTGGGCAAGAACGTCGGCAACGACCTTCGCGAAGGCAAGCCGACCCTGCCGCTGCTGGTGGCGATGGAACGTTCCACAGCCCCGGAACGCGAACTGATCCGCCACGCCATCGAACATGGCGAAGTGCAGCGACTGCCGGAGATCATCGCCATCGTGCGCCGCACCGGCGCCCTCGACGCCACCCGCGCCGCAGCGCAGCAGGAGGCCGACAAGGCGCGTGACAGCCTGCGTCTTCTGCCGGACAGTCCGGCCCGACAGGCTCTGCTAGAATTGTGTTCTCGGGCTGTGCACCGGGTCAGTTGATTCGCTCAACGTCCCTGCTCAACGCGAAACGGCGCCGCGGGCGCTTTTTTCATCGGGGTGTAGCTTAGCCTGGTAGAGCGCTACGTTCGGGACGTAGAGGCCGGAGGTTCGAATCCTCTCACCCCGACCAGGAATTCATGGCCACACGGTGCCCCGCAGTCTCCGACCACCGTTTTGTCATCCTGCACACAGAGGCGCCGCGCGATGCGAATGCTGGTGCGATGTACCAGCCGCGCTGCCAAACTCGCCCATCTGGCTCGATGTCCAGAAACCGCATCTGCAACCGCAGGTAAACGCGCAAGTACCTGGCGCAAAGCGTGCTTATCTGCGGTTTACAGTGGGGGGTCGATCAGCGATGATCCAGCAGACCCCTACTCCTTGCGAAATCACCACTGACGCCGATGGCACTGGAAACACTGGTTGAATCGCCCACGTCGGCACTCTCCGGTGTGGCGCGCGTGCTGGTGCACGCAGGCAAGTTGAGCGCAAAGACTGCGGAAGACCTGGCGCGCAGCGCCAAGGAACGCAAGACGAGTTTCCTGTCGGCCGTGATAGCCGCCGGCGCCGTCAAGGCCGACGACCTCGCGCACACCTTGTCGAATTCGCTCGCCCTGCCGTTGCTCGACCTGAATGCGGTCGATCTGCAGAAGCTGCCGCGCAATATCGTCGACAACAAGATCGCCAGCCAGTATCAGTTGCTGGTGCTCGGCAAGCGTGGCAATCGCCTGTTCATCGGCGCTGCCGACCCGACCGACCAGGAAGCCGCCGAGCGCATCAAGTTCGCCACCCAGCTGACGCCCGAGTGGGTGATCGTCGAGTACGACAAGCTGATCCGCCAGCTCGACAGCCAGGGCACCAGTGCGAACGAGGCGCTCGAGGTGCTGGCCTCGTCGGATTTCGATTTCGACGTTACCGACGAGGAGTCGCCCGCTGCGGAAGCAACCGAGGTCGCCAACGAGGTCGAGGATGCGCCGGTCGTGCGCTTCCTGCAGAAGATGCTGATCGACGCCATCAACATGCGCGCGTCGGACTTGCACTTCGAGCCCTACGAATACCACTACCGCGTGCGCTTTCGCATCGACGGCGAGTTGCGCGAGATCACCCAGCCGCCGATCGCCATCAAGGACAAGCTGGCCTCGCGCATCAAGGTCATCAGCCGCATGGACATCGCAGAGAAGCGTGTTCCGCAAGACGGCCGCATGAAGCTCAAGTTCGGCAGCAAGGCGATCGACTTCCGCGTCAGCACGCTGCCCACTCTGTTCGGCGAGAAGGTCGTGATCCGGATTCTCGACCCGTCGAGCGCCAAGCTTGGCATCGAGGCGCTGGGCTACGAGAAGATCGAGAAAGAGCGGCTGATGCAGGCCATCGGCCGGCCCTACGGCATGATCCTCGTCACCGGCCCCACCGGCAGCGGCAAGACGGTGTCGCTCTACACCTGCCTGAACATCCTGAACCAGCCCGGCGTGAACATCGCCACCGTCGAAGACCCGGCTGAAATCAACCTGCCCGGCATCAACCAGGTCAACGTGAATGACCGCGCCGGGCTGACTTTCGCCGCCGCGCTGAAGTCTTTCCTGCGGCAGGACCCGGACATCATCATGGTCGGCGAAATTCGTGATCTGGCCACCGCCGACATCGCCATCAAGGCCGCGCAAACCGGCCACATGGTGATGAGCACGCTGCACACGAACGACGCGCCGAGCACGCTGACACGTCTGCTCAACATGGGTGTGGCGCCGTTCAACATCGCGTCCAGCGTGCTGCTGATCACTGCGCAGCGGCTGGCCCGCCGGCTGTGTGAAAACTGCAAGAAGCCGGCAGACTACCCGCGTGAGGCGATGCTCAAGGCCGGCTTCGCCGAGGCCGATCTCGACGGCAACTGGAAGCCCTACCGTGCCGTCGGCTGCTCGGCCTGCAACAACGGCTACAAGGGCCGGCTCGGCCTCTACCAGGTGATGCCGATCACCGAGGCCATTCAGGTCATCATCCTGGCCAACGGCACCGCGCTCGACATCGCCAAGCAGGCGCAGCGCGAAGGCGTGCGCGACCTGCGCCAGTCGGGCCTTATCAAGGTGCGCGCCGGCCTGACCACGCTCGAAGAGGTCATCACGGTGACCAACGAATAGGCGCGTCACGCGCCGCCTCCAGTTCATTCATCGTTAGGGACGGCCCAGGCCGGTACAGACCATGGCGACAGCAACCGCAGCCGCGAAAGGCTCGAAGGAAGTCATCTTCGAGTGGGAAGGCAAGGACAAGAACGGCAAGCCTGTGCGCGGCGAGATCCGCGCCGGCGGCGAGGCCGTGGTGAGCGCACAACTGCGCCGTCAGGGCATCCTGGCCAACAAGATTCGCAAGCGGCGCAGCAGTGGCGGCCGCTCGATCAAGCAGAGAGACATCGCCATTTTCACGCGGCAACTCGCCACGATGATGAGGGCAGGAGTGCCGCTGCTCCAGTCCTTCGACATCGTGGCGCGCGGCAGCACCAACCCGCGCATGACCAAGCTGCTGAACGACATCCGCGGTGACGTGGAAACCGGCACCAACCTGAGTTCGGCGTTCCGCAAGCACCCGGTGCACTTCGACGCGCTGTATTGCAACCTGGTGGAAGCCGGCGAGGCCGGCGGCATCCTGGAGGCTCTGCTCGACCGGCTGGCCATCTACCAGGAGAAAACGATGGCCATCAAGAGCAAGATCAAGTCGGCCCTGATGTACCCGGTGGCGGTGATGGTGGTCGCCTTCGTGGTGCTGACGGTGATCATGATCTTCGTCATTCCGGCCTTCAAGGAAGTGTTCAAGTCCTTCGGCGCCGACCTGCCCGCGCCTACGCTGTTCGTCATCGCGCTGTCGGAGTTCTTCGTCACGTGGTGGTGGGCGATCTTCGGGTTGATCTTCGGCGGCATCTACTTCTTCCTCGAATCGTGGAAGCGCTCCGAGAAGATGCAGATGGCCATGGACAGGCTGCTGCTGAAGATCCCGGTCTTCGGTGAACTGATCAACAAGTCGGTGATCGCGCGCTGGACGCGCACCCTGGCCACCATGTTTGCCGCCGGCGTGCCGCTGGTCGAGGCCCTCGACTCGGTGGGCGGCGCCTCGGGCAACGCGGTCTACGCACAAGCCACCCAGCAGATCCAGAAGGACGTCTCCACGGGCTCGGCGCTGACCACCTCGATGACGGCCACCGGCGTCTTTCCGACCATGGTGCTGCAGATGGCGGCCATCGGCGAGGAGTCGGGCTCGCTCGACCACATGCTGTCCAAGTGCGCCGAGTTCTACGAGGACGAGGTCGACGAGATGGTCAAGGGTCTGTCGAGCCTGATGGAGCCTTTCATCATCGTCATCCTGGGCGTGCTGATCGGCGGCATCGTCGTGTCGATGTACCTGCCGATCTTCAAGCTGGGCGCGGTGGTCTAGGTGGCAGGTGAATTCCAGGCAGCCTTGCCGCTGCTGCTGTCGCCGTGGGCGCTCGGCTTGCTGGGGCTGATGATCGGCAGCTTCCTCAACGTCGTCATCCACCGCATGCCGCTGATGCTGGAACGCGAATGGTGGACCGACATCGCCTCGCAGATGGGCGACCGCGACTCCTTCCGCCGTGTCTTCCACGCGGAGGCGCCAGCCGGCCTCACTCAGGCGGGCAGCGCACTCGAAAAGGCGCTGCGCTCGCTGAAGCCTCTGGGCATCGCGAAACCGGCGTCGCGCTGCCCGGCCTGCGGCCACCGCATCCGCTGGTTCGAGAACATCCCCATCGTCAGCTGGCTGTTCCTGAAGGGCCGCTGCTCGGCCTGCGGCACGGGCATCTCGGTGCGCTACCCGGTTGTCGAACTGATGACCGGCCTGCTGTTCGCGGCGGCCGCGTGGCGGCTCGGCCCGCAGCCGGTGGCGCTGCTCTGGTGCGGCGCGCTTGCCGTTCTGGTGGCGCTGGCGATGATCGACTGGGACACCACCGTGCTGCCCGACTCGCTGACCCTGCCGCTGCTGTGGGCCGGTCTCGTGGCAGCCGCCTTCGGCTGGCTGCCCGACAACCCGCTGAGCAACGCAGTGGCGGGCGCCACCGTCGGTTACCTCTCGCTCTGGTCGGTCTACTGGCTGTTCAAGCTGGTCACCGGCAAGGAAGGCATGGGCTACGGCGATTTCAAGCTGCTGGCCGCACTCGGTGCCTGGCTCGGCGTGCAGGCGGTCCTTCCGATCGTTCTGTTCGCCTCGGTGCTGGGCGCCATGGTCGGCATCGTGATGAAGATCAGCGGCACACTGCGTGAGGGTCGCTTCGTGCCCTTCGGTCCTTTCCTCGCCGGTGGCGGCGTGGCTGTTCTGCTGGTCGGGCTGCCAACGGTGCTGAGGTTGATGGGCTGGAGGTAGATGAGCCCCCGCCCGAAGCGCCTGCGGCGCTCCGCCCCGAGGGGGGCAACGCCGGTGGCCCGGCAGAGCCTGTTCCACGGCGTTTGCTTGATTGCGTGCGATTCACGCGTCTCGACTCCCGCGGGCTGCGCCCGGCCTGGAAACCCGAGATGACGGCGGGTTTGAGGATCGGACTTACGGGCGGCATCGGCAGCGGCAAGAGCACGGTGGCACGCCTGCTCGTCGATTGCGGCGCCTTTCTCGTCGACACCGACGCTATCGCGCGTGCGCTCACGCTGCCTGGCGGTGCCGCCATGCCCGCGCTGGCCGCCGAGTTCGGCGCCGGCATGGTGGCGCCCGACGGCTCGCTCGACCGCGAGCGCATGCGCGAGCGCATCTTTGCCGACCCGGCGGCCAAGAGCCGGCTCGAAGCCATCCTGCACCCGATGATCGCCGAGGAAACGCAGCGCCAGGCGGCGCTGGCCGGCACGCATCCGGTCGTCTTCGACGTGCCACTGCTCACCGAGTCATCATACTGGCGCGAGCGGGTCGATCGTGTGCTGGTGGTCGACTGCCACGAGGCCACTCAGGTCGAACGCGTGATGGCACGTTCGGGGTGGACGGCCGATGCCGTGCAGCGTGTCATGGCGCTGCAGGCCAGCCGCAGCGCGCGCCGCGCCATCGCCGACGCCGTGATCTTCAACGACGGCCTGTCGGCGCAAGCGCTGGGCGATGAAGTACGTTCGCTCTGGGGCCTGTGGAACAATCCGCAGCCATAGCATCTGCGAGCGCGCCTTGGTCCTTTACGAGTACCCCTTCAACGAAAGCATCCGCACCATGCTGCGGCTCGAACATCTGTTCGACCGCCTCGGCGTACTGGTCGCCCGCGACGCCACGGTGGACCACCATTTTGCGCTGGCCACCATCTTCGAGATCGTCGACGTCGCCTCACGCGCCGACCTCAAATCCGACCTGCTGAAAGAGCTGGAACGACACCGCAACCAGCTCGCGGGCTACCGCGGCAACCCGCACATCGCCGAGGCCGCGCTCGAAATGGTCATCAGCCGCATCGAGCATGCCTTCAACGGGCTCAACCAGTTGCAGGGCAAGGCGGGCCACGCGCTGGCCAGCAACGAATTCCTGATGAGCATCCGCAGCCGCATCAGCATCCCGGGCGGCACCTGCGAGTTCGACCTGCCTGCCTACTATGCCTGGCAGCAGCAAACACCAGCAAGGCGCCGCGCCGACCTGGAAACCTGGGCAAGCAGCCTGATGCCGCTGGCCGAGGCACTGCAGGTGCTGATCGGCCTGCTGCGCGACAGCGGTGCGCCGCAGCGCATGGTGGCCACCGGCGGCCAGTACCAGCAGAGCCTGCCGCAAGGCAAGTCCTACCACCTGATGCGCGTGCGCTTCGACGGCGCCGACGGTCTGGTACCCGAGATCAGCGGCCACCGACTCATGGCCTCTGTGCGTTTCATGCGACCTGACGCCGAAGGCCGCCTGCGCCCGGCGCAGGCCGATGTCGCCTTCGAGCTGACACTCTGCGCATGAGGGACCGTACCGTCATCTGCCCGGCCTGCAAGGGCCCGGCGCTGTACGGCGACAGCAACCCCTGGCGGCCGTTCTGTTGCGGCCGCTGCCGCAACGCAGACCTCGGCGCCTGGGCGAACGAGGATTACCGGGTGGCCGCGCCGCCATCGGCCGACGAACTCGACGACATCGAGCTGCCGGTGCCGCCGTCGGCGCCGCGTCATTGAATCCCGTCATTGAATCCCGTCATTGAATCCCGTCACTGAGCCAGCGTCGACGGGACGGGCCCTGCGCTCAGACTGCGCAGGAAAGCGGCCAGATCGGCAGCCTCGTCCGCGCTGAGGTCGATCCGGCGCAGGATGCGTTCGGCGTCGGCTCCAGCGCGCCGGCGCGCCTCGAAGCCGGCGCGCCGACAATGGCCGAGCAACTCAGGCCCGCCCTCGGCCAGGATCGGGATCAGGCGCGTGGCCGCCTGCTCTCACGGCTGCCCGCACAGGCAGCTGACGGCAGGCACGCAATGCTCTTCGTCGATCATGTGCTGCGGCAGGCCGACCGAGGCCTGCAGCAGGTAGCGCCGGTTGGCCTCGTCGGACCAGCGCACCGCCGAGGCATCGGCGTGTGCCACCTTGTGCACCTGTCGGGCGAAGCCGCGCGCCAGCTCGCCCAGCGTGTCTGCGCTCGCTACGAAGACGGCGGCCTCGTACAGCGCGGCCAGCCGGGAACGTTCGACCTCCAGGCTCTGCGTCTTTTCCAGCACGCGCGCCTCCAGCGTGCGGCACAGGCCCTGCTAGTACGCCTTCACAGAGATGTCGGAACAATTGAAAGCGATGGAATCGGCCCGAGTGCAAGGCGCAAACCACAGCAATACCGAGTGGTATTGCGAGGATTTGCAACGCCGCAATCGGGTCGAAGACGAGTTTTCATGTTTCGATACTTCTGTGGCGGCGTACTAGGTCTCGGCCACGCGGTTGAAGCCCGCCGAGAGCGCGCCCAACTCGTCATCGGACGCCACCGCCACACGCGCTGACAGGTCGTCGATGCGCTCGACGAAGGTTTCCCAGAGCGTGAGGCCGATCGACACCAGCGCCGTCAACAGCAGGCTCGCGCCGATGGCGCCTAGCTTGGCGGACAGGGTCAGCGGGCCTGACATCGGCGAACCATGGACGTGGGCTCCGCCTTGCCTCTTGACCGACATCAATCAGGACGCAGAGCGGCGGAGCGCCATCTCGCGTCCCATGGCCTGCTGCGCGGCTCCATCCAGCGCCAGCCGTGCAGCCGGATAGGCCGCGGACTCCTCTGCCGCGATGTGGCCACGGTAGAGATTCGCAAAGGCCTGGCAGTCGAGCCGCGGCACCGGCAGCGCGCCACCGGCCACGGCCTGCAGCGACAGACGCAACGTCGCCCACGATTCCGCCATCGTGATGTGCTCGCGCTGCAGGCGGTCGACCAGGCCGTCGAGCGACGGCTCGGCCAAGGCGCGCAGCGCGGGGAACACAAGGCGTTCCTCGTCCTCATGGTGCGCCGGGCCGGCCATGTCGAAGTAGCGCAGCACGTCGACGGCGGCCTGTCGCGCCTGCCCGTCGGCGCCGGCTCGCGTCACGTGCGCAGCCAGCCGTTCCAGCAGGTGCAGCATACGGTCCACGCGTTCGTGGCAGGCCAGCAGCATCTCGAAAGGCTCGTCGAATCCCGCGTTCGGCGCCGGGTGCAGGGAGATCGATGCAGTCACTGCCGGTTTACCTTGAAGTTGCACTATCAGAACAGCGTGCCGAAGGGTCCGATCGGGCTGCGGCTGCGCGCCACCGACACCATGAATGCGGCGCAAGCCAGCGCCGCCGTCCAGGCCACGAAAGCCGGGCCGCGGCCGCCGGGCTGCAATGCGCGCCGCAGTGCCACCCAGCCGAGCCCGATGTAGAGCAGCAAGAACAGCAGCTTGCTGCCCAGCCAGGCGTCGCGCAGCGGGTTCAGCCCGAGCATCCACCACAGGCTGGCACCAGCGCTCAGCAGCAGGACATCGATGAACACGCTGGCGATGCGCCATGCGCGCCGCATCGGCCAGCGACAGCCCGCCAGCAAGGCGCCTCCGCGCAATGCGAACAAGCTCACGCTTGCCGTCACCAACAGCAAGTGCAATTGCCGAACCAGCGCGTATCCGTCGATCAGGGCCATGCCCTATGTTGCCGGAAGTCGCAGCCGCCGGGAAAAGGGTGTCCAGCGTGCGCCGCTTGAACCAGTTCAAGGACGCCGGGTGCCATGCGGGCGGACGATGCCGGCAGCACCCAACCCGCAAAAACACCCGAGGAGCGCCGCATGAAAACCCAGAGCCCTGGCCGTTGTCACAGCCCGATCACCCGTTTCGCCCCGCAGGCCTCGCTGATCGCCACTGCGGCACTGCTGATCGCCGCCGCGCCGTTCGCCGCCTGGTCGCAGGACAAGAAAAACGTCTCGCCTGGCGACGTGCAGTACCACGCCGCGCCCTCTGCGCTGGTGGACGTGCCCATGGTGCAGAGCAGCAACCCGAAAGCGCCGCCGATGACGCAGGCCGAGTTCGACACGGCGCGCAACATCTACTTCCAGCGCTGCGCCGGCTGCCACGGCGTGCTGCGCAAGGGCGCCACCGGCAAGCCGCTGACACCCGACATCACGCTGGGCAAGGGCACCGACTACCTGAAGATCTTCATCGCCTATGGCTCACCTGCCGGCATGCCGAACTGGCAAACCTCGGGCGAGATGACCGAGGCCGAGGTCGACCTGATGGCGCGCTACATCCAGCACGACGCACCGCAGCCGCCCGAATTCGGTATGGCGGACATGAAGGCCACGTGGAAAGTGATCGTCCCGCCGGAGCAGCGGCCGAAAAAGAAGATGAACAGCTTCAACATCGAGAACATCTTCTCGACCACGCTGCGCGACACCGGCGAGGTGGCGCTGATCGACGGCGACACCAAACAAATCATCAACATCGTGAAGACCGGCTACGCGGTGCACATCTCACGCACCTCGGCCTCCGGCCGCTACCTGTTCGTCATCGGGCGCGACGGTCGTGTCAACATGATCGACCTCTGGATGCCCAAGCCCGACAACGTGGCAGAGGTGCGCATCGGGCTGGAAGCGCGTTCGGTGGAAACGTCCAAGTACAAGGGCTTCGAGGACAAGCTCGTGATCGCCGGCGCCTACTGGCCACCGCAGTACGTGATCATGAACGGCGCCACGCTGGAGCCGCTGAAGATCGTCTCGACGCGTGGCAACACGGTCGACAAGCAGGAGTACCACCCCGAGCCACGCGTGGCCTCGATCGTGGCAAGCCACTACAAGCCCGAGTTCATCGTCAACGTGAAGGAAACGGGCAAGACGCTGATGGTCGACTACTCCGATCTGAACGCGCTGAAGACCATCGAGATCGGCACCGCGCGTTTCCTGCACGACGGCGGCTGGGACAGCACCCAGCGCTACTTCATGGTGGCGGCCAACCAGAGCAACAAGATCGCCGTCGTCGACTCCAAGGAAGACAAGCTGGTCAAGCTGATCGACGTCAGCAAGATCCCGCACCCGGGCCGCGGCGCCAACTTCGTGCACCCGAAATTCGGCCCGGTGTGGAGCACCAGCCACCTCGGTGACGAGGCGATCTCGCTGATCGGCACCGACCCCGTGAAGCACAAGGAATACGCCTTCAAGGAAGTGGCGCAGATCAAGGGTCAGGGCGGCGGCTCGCTGTTCCTGAAGACGCACCCGAAGTCGACCCACCTCTACGTGGACACGCCACTGAACCCGGAGCCGGCGATGTCGCAGTCGGTGGCCGTGTTCGACATCAACAACCTCGACAAGGGCTTCAAGGTGCTGCCGATCGCCGAGATGGCCGGCCTCACCGACGACGGCGCCAAGCGCGTCGTGCAGCCCGAGTTCAACAAGGCCGGCGACGAGGTCTGGTTCTCCGTGTGGTCGGCGAAGAACAAGCAGAGCGCCATCGTCGTGCTCGACGACAAGACGCTGAAGCTGAAGGCCGTGATCAAGGACCCGCGCCTGATCACGCCCACCGGCAAGTTCAATGTCTACAACACGCAGCGCGACATCTACTGAAGCCAGGAGCACACCATGCGAATCATCACTGCGTCCCTGCTCGCCGCCGGCCTGGGTCTGGGTTTGGGCCTTGCCGCGCCGGCCCGGGCTGACGGCAACCCCGAAGAAGCCATGAACAAGGCCGGCTGCCTGGCCTGCCACAGCAAGGAGAAGAAAATCGTCGGTCCGTCCTTCAAGGACATCGCGGCCAAGTACAAGGGTCAGGATGTCGTGGCCACGCTGATGCAGAAGGTGCGAAGCGGCGGCAAGGGCAGTTTCGGCCCGGTGCCGATGGCGCCGACCGGGCCCGAGAAGATCGGCGACGCCGAATTGAAGGCGGCCGTCGAGTTCATCCTGAAGAGCTGATGTGCCTGATGCGCCACGGGCAGCGGCGGACCGAGTGGCGGCCGTTGATGGCCGCCACGGCCGGGCTGTGGCTGGCGGTTGGGGCGGCGGCAGCCCAACCCGACACCCACCGCCAGCAGCAACTGGTGCGCCTGGTGCGGCAGGACTGCGGTTCGTGCCACGGCATGAAGCTGACCGGCGGCCTGGGACCGGCGCTGACGCGCGAGGCGCTGGCCGATCGCACGGTAGACACCCTCGCCTCCACCATCTTCCACGGCCGCCCGGGCACGCCGATGCCGCCCTGGCGCAGCATAATCAGCGAAGGCGACGCGACGTGGATCGCCGAGCGGCTGCTGGCAGGTTTCCCGCAGGAGGCGCGATGAGCGGCTGGCGGTGGTTGACAGCGGCGCTGCTGTCCGCGTTGACGGCCTGGCTGGCCGGCTGCGCCAGCCCCGGCATTGGGCCATCCCCTGCGGGCACCGGCGACCTCGGCGTGGTGGTCGAACGCGCTAGCGGCACGCTGGCCATCGTCAATACCAGCCGCCGCCTGGCACTGGGCAAGGTGGCCGGGCTGGGCGACCTGTCGCATGCCTCGGTGGTGTTCTCCCGCGATGGCGCCAGTGCATATGTGTTCGGCCGCGACGGCGCGCTGACCCGCGTCAACCTGCTGACACGCCGCACCGAGGCGCGTGTGCAGCAGGCCGGCAATTCGATCGGAGGCGCCATCTCGCAAGACGGCACGCTGGTGGCCGCGCAGAACTACCAGCCCGGCGGCATCAAGGTCTTCGACGCGAAGACGCTCACGCTGGTGGCCGACATCCCGGCCGAGTACGCGCCCGGCAAGCTGTCGCGCGTGGTCGGCCTGGCCGACCTGCCGGGACGGCGCTTCATCTTCTCGCTGTTCGACGCCGGCCAGATCTGGATCGCCGATCTGTCGGGCCCGGGCGCGCCCGTGCTGACGAAGTTCGAGAACGTCGGCAGCCAGCCCTACGACGCCCTGCTCACGCCCGACGGCCGCCACTACATCGCCGGCCTGTTCGGCGAAGACGGCCTGGCGATGATCGACCTCTGGGCCGAACGGCCGGTGGTGCGCCGCATCCTGGCCGGCTACGGGCGCGGAGAAGTGCCGCTGCCGGTGTTCAAGATGCCGCACCTGCGCGGCTGGGCGGTGGCCGGGCGGCTGGCCTACCTGCCCGCCATCGGTCGCCACGAGGTGCTGGTGGTCGACACCGAAAGCTGGCTCGAAGTGGCGCGCATTGCGGTCGCCGGCCAGCCGGTGTTCGTGATCGCGCAGCCGGACGGCCGCCAGGTCTGGGTGAACTTCGCAGTGCCGAACTACGACCAGGTGCAGGTCATCGACACGCTGACGCGCCAGGTGGTGCGCACGCTGCAGCCGGGCAAGGCGGTGCTGCACATGGAGTTCACGCCGCGCGGCGACACGGTATGGATCAGCTCGCGTGACGCGAACCACGTTTCGGTGATCGACACCCGCAGCTTCGAGACCCTGGCCACGTTGCCGCTGGAGGCGCCGAGCGGCGTCTTCTTCACCAGCCGCGCGGCGCGCCTGGGGTTCTGAGCGATGACACGCATGCCCGCTCGCATACCTGATCACACCCTGGATCTTTTGAACCGCTGGCAGCGCGGTTTCCCGCTGGTGGCGGCGCCGTTCGCCGCCATTGCCGATGCCGCCGGCCTGAGCGAAGCACAGGTGCTGGAACGTTACGACGAGGCCGTGCGAATGGGCGCACTGAGCCGCATCGGCGGTGTCTGGGCGGCAGGCGCCGGCGGTGCCGCGCTGCTGTGCGCGCTGGCCGTGCCGGCCGAGCGGCTGCTGGATGTGGCCGCCACGGTGGACGCGCTGCCCGGCGTCAACCACAACTACGAACGCGACCATCACCACAACCTGTGGTTCGTCATCACCGGGCGCGACCGGCAGGTGCTGCACCGGCATCTGGACGGCTTGCAGCACGATACCGGCCTCAGCGCACTGCGCTTGCCGATGGTGCGTGTCTACCGCATCGATCTGGGCTTCGACTTGCACGGCGTGGCCGGCGTGAAAGGTGTCGACCTGCACGGCGTGGCTGCCGTGCACGGACCAGCACGGCCCGTTGCGGCCACGCCAAGCGTCACACCTGCCGTGGCGCCAGCCGACGCCGCGCTGGCCGCGCTGGTCGAGGACGGCCTGCGGCTGGAGCCTTTGCCCTTCGCGCACTGGGCGCGCCAACTCGGCTGCACTGAAGCGCAGGTGCTGACCACCCTGCGCAGCTGGCTGGCGTCAGGCAGCCTGCGCCGTTTCGGCGTCATCGTGCGCCACCATGAACTGGGTTATGACCAGAACGCGATGACCGTGTTCGATGTGCCGGATGACGAGGTCGACGCCTGCGGCGCGCTGCTCGCCGGCCAGCCCGGCGTCACGCTGTGCTACCGCAGAGAGCGGGCCCCGGGCTGGCCGTTCAACCTGTACTGCATGGTGCACGGCCGGCAAGCCGAGGCCGTGCGCGGCGTGGTGGCCACCGCGCGGTCAGCCAGTGGCTTGCAGCGTTTCCCGCACGCCGTGCTGTTCAGTCGGCGGCGTTTCAGGCAGCAGGGTGCGAGCTACTTCCGCGCCGCCGATCGTCAAGTCGGGCCCGCCCATGTTTCTGCGGGTATTGCAGCCCCTGAAGCCGCCCATGATCGCGCCTGACACCCCTTCCAGCGCGGCACGCTTCGATGCCACAGACCGGCGGCTGATCGACCGCCTGCACGGCGAACTGCCGATGACCGAGCGGCCCTTCGCCGACGTCGGCCGCGACCTCGCCCTGAGTGAAGACGAGGTGCTGGAGCGGCTGCGCAGGATGCTGGCCAACGGCACGCTGACCCGCTTCGGCCCCTTGTTCCAGATCGAACGTGCCGGCGGCCAGTTCGTGCTGGCCGCGCTCGAAGTGCGGGCAGCTGACTTCGAGCGCATCACCGCGCTGGTCAATTCCCTGCCCGAGGTGGCGCACAACTACCGCCGCGAACACCCGCTCAACATGTGGTTCGTGGTGGCCGCCGAGTCGCAGGCAGCGGCCGACGCCGCGCTGGCCCGGGTGGCGCGGATCACCGGTCTGGAGGTGTTTTCATTCCCGAAGGAACGCGAGTATTTCGTCGGCCTGCGCCTCAGTGCGGTGCAGGCCGGCGAGGCGAAGGCGACCGATGGCGCTGACTGATTTTGACCGCGAGCTGATCGCCGCCACGCAGACCGGTTTGCCGCTGCTGCCGCGCCCTTACGAGGCGGTGGGCGCGATGCTGGGCGTCAGCGGCCAGCAGGTGCGCGAGCGGCTGGCCAGCATGCTCGAAGAAGGCCTGATCCGCCGCATCGGCGCGGTGCCCAACCACTACCGCCTGGGCTATGTGGCCAACGGCATGACGGTGTGGAACGTGGATGACCGCCTGGTCGACAGGCTCGGCGAACGCGTCGGTGCCCTGCCCGCTGTCAGCCACTGCTACCGGCGGCCGCGCCGGCTGCCGCAGTGGCCCTACAACCTGTTCGCGATGGTGCACGGCCGCACGCGCGGGCAGGTGGAGTTGCAGGCGCAGGCCATCCGCGAACTGCTGGGCGACGCCTGCAGCGGCAGCGACATCCTCTACAGCACCGCCATCCTGAAGAAGACCGGCTTGCGATTGAACCCGGGTTAAAGGCTGGACTCCAGACAGAAGGACTGACGAACCATGTTCCGAGTTTCCCAATACATGCGCGAACTGGTGCGCGCCGAATGCGACGGCGCCTACCCGGCGCCGGCAACCATGCGCCACAGCGGCGCAACCGGTTCCGCAGGCCAGGCCATCGGCCCGGTCGTCATCTGGAATCTGATCCGCCGTTGCAACCTGACCTGCAGGCACTGCTATTCGATCTCGGCCGACCACGACTACGCGGGGGAGCTGAACACCACCGAAGTGTTCAGCGTGATGGACGACCTGAAGGCCTTCCGCGTGCCCGTGCTGATCCTGTCGGGCGGCGAGCCGCTGCTGCGGCCCGACATCTTCCAGATCGCCGAACGCGCCAAGGCCATGGGTTTCTACGTCGGCCTGTCGAGCAACGGCACGCTGATCGACGAGGCCATGGCCGAGCGCATCACCGCGCTGGGCTTCGACTACGTCGGCATCAGCCTGGACGGCATCGGCGCCACGCACGACCGGTTCCGCCGGCTCGAAGGCGCGTTCGACCGCAGCCTGGCCGCCGTGCGCCTGCTGCACGCGCGCGGCGTGAAGGTCGGCCTGCGCTACACGATGACGGCGATGAACGCGACGGACCTGGCGCCGCTGCTGCAACTGATGGAAGACGAGGGCGTCGACAAGTTCTACTTCTCGCACCTCAACTACGCCGGCCGAGGCAACATCCACCGCGCCCGCGATGCCCAGTTCACCGCCACCCGGCAGGCGCTCGACCTGCTCTACGCAAAAGCCTGGGCCGCCGCGCTGGAAGGTTGCCCGCACGACTACGTGACCGGCAACAACGACGCCGACGCCGCCTATCTGCTGCAATGGGTGCAGCAGCGCCTGCCGCGCTGGGCCGGTGCGCTGCGCGAGCGGCTGGTGGCCTGGGGCGGCAACTCGTCGGGCGTCAACATCGCCAACATCGACAACCTGGGCACCGTGCACCCCGACACCATGTGGTGGCACCACGCGCTGGGCAACGTGCGCGAGCGGCCTTTCTCGGCGATCTGGCCCGACACCAGCGACACGCTGATGCGCGGCCTGAAGAGCAAACCCAGGCCGGTCGGCGGCCGCTGCGCCGCCTGCCAGCACTTTGCGCTGTGCGGCGGCAACACACGCGTGCGTGCGCAGCAGGTCACCGGCGACCCCTGGGCCGAAGACCCGGGCTGTTACTTGAGCGATGAGGAGATCGGCTTGCCGGCCACTGCCGGCGGCCAGGGTACGCCGCCACGCGTGCTGATGAAGCCGTTCGCCTACGCCTTGAGGCAGGCGTCGTGATGCCGCCGCTCGGGGCTTGGTGGCGTTGGGCGCTGGTCATTGCCTGCTTTGCCATGTGGGCGGACATGGCGCGCGCGCAGCCGGCTGTTTCGTCCACGGCGGAAGTAACGACGGAAACAACGGCGGAAACAACGGCAAAGACAGCACCGGGCTCCATCGACGCGCCAGCGCTCTACCAGCAGCATTGCGCCGCCTGCCACGGCGTGCAGCGGGTCGGCGTCATGGGCCCGGCCCTGCTGCCCGAAAGCCTGCAGCGGCTGCGCCCGGCCGAGGCTCTGGCCGTCATCAGGCAGGGTCGCAAGGCCACGCAGATGGCCGGCTTCGACAGCGCGCTGGGCAGCGCGCAGACCGCGGCGCTCGCCAGCTACATCTACACGCCGGTCACACCGGCCCCGGCCTGGGATGAGGCCGCGATACGGGCTTCCCGGGTCGCGCTGCCCGGCGCTGCCGACCTGCCCGCGCGGCCGGCCTGGCGCGCCGACCCGATGAACCTCTTCGTCGTCGTCGAAGGCGGAGACCACCATGTGTCGCTGGTCGACGGTGACCGCTTCGAGGTGATTCACCGCTTTGCCTCGCGCTTCGCGCTGCACGGCGGGCCGAAGTTCTCGCCCGACGGGCGTCATGTCTTTTTCGGCTCGCGTGACGGCTGGATCACCAAGTACGACCTCTGGAACCTGGCGGTGGTGGCCGAGGTGCGCGCCGGCCTGAACATGCGCAATCTGGCGGTCTCGGGCGACGGCCGCTGGCTGATGGCCGCCAACTACCTGCCGCACACGGTAGTGTTGTTCGACAGCGATCTGAACCTGCGGCGCAGCTATGCGGCCACCACGCTGGATGGCAGGCAAAGCTCCCGCGTCTCGGCGGTCTACGACGCGTTTCCCAGGCGCAGCTTCGTGGTGGCGCTGAAGGACATCGCCGAGGTCTGGGAGATCTCCTACGACCCGGCGGCCGAGCCCATCCACGACGGCCTCGTGCACGACTACAAGATGGGCGAAGCGATCGCCACGCCAGGTTACTTCGGCGTGCGCCGCACCCCGCTCGACGAACCGCTGGACGACTTCTTCTTCGACGCCAGCTACCGCCATGTGCTCGGCGCCACCCGCCCCAAGGGCGACGGCAGCCCCAGCGCGCAGGTGGTCAATCTCGACGTGCGACGGCGAATCGCCAACCTGCCGCTGGCAGGCATGCCGCACCTGGGATCGGGCATCACCTTCAACTGGCGCGGCGTGCCCGTGCTGGCCAGCCCGAACCTGAAGGACGGCGTGGTGCAGGTCATCGACATGAAGACCTGGGCGCCGGTGAAGGACATCCCGACGCCCGGGCCGGGATTCTTCATGCGCAGCCACGAAAATTCACGCTACGCCTGGGTCGACTCGATGATGAGCCCCACCGCCAAGGACACGCTGAGCATCATCGACAAGGACACGCTGGCCGTGGTGGCACAGGTGCGCGAACCTGGCCGCACGCTGGCGCACGTGGAGTTCACGCGCGACGGCCGCTACGTGCTGGCCAGCGTGTGGGAAGACGCGGGCGCGATCATCGTCTACGACGCGCTGACCTTCAAGGAAGTGAAGCGGCTGGCGATGCGCAAGCCGGTGGGCAAGTACAACGTGTGGAACAAGATCTCGCGGTCGGAGGGAACGTCACATTGACCCCCCCGAAGCGCCTGCGGCGCCCCCCCCCTGGGGGGCAACGCCGGTGGACCGGCGGAGCCGGTTCCACGGCGTTCGCTTGGTTGGGGCGACTCTGTCGTCGCTGTTCTCGACACCCCGAATGGGGTGCGGATCGTCTGCTGATGTGGATGTGAACTTCGTCCCGGCCACAATCGACCCTTTCCACACATCGCAGAGAGCCACGCCATGAGCATGAAGAAGACGGACCTGGAGAAGAACATGGCCAAGAAGATCACCGGCTCGATGAAGTCTGCGGTCGTGCCTGACCGCTTCGCGCAGGGCGCCGCCGGAGCGGCCGACAAGCGCGAGCGCCGCCGCAGCGACGCCGCAGCCGGCCTGGTGCCTTTTGCGTGCAAGTTGCCCAACGAGTTGCTCAAACAACTGAACGAACGAGCCGCCGGTCATGAAGGCGGCATCAACGCCCTGGTGGCTGAACTGGTGACGTCGGGGCTGGCGACGCCAAAGGCCTGAGGCTACGCGCCGCGCGCCATGCCGGCCACGGCCCCCAGTTCACGCTGCAGCGTCACCACCGTGCCGATCATGATCAGCGCCGGCGAATGCACGTCGTGCTGGCGGGCCAGTGCCGGCAGCGTGGCCAGCGTGCCGACCACGGTGCGCTGCTCGGGCAGCGTGGCGCGTTCGATCAGCGCGGCCGGCGTCTCGCCCGCGAGGCCATGCGCCTGCAGTTGCGCACTGATGATGGGCAGCGTGCCCACGCCCATGTAGATCACCACGGTCTGCCGCGGCCGCGCGAGCATCGGCCAGTCGAGATCGACCGTGCGCGCCGCGCCTTCACCGCGCAGGTGTCCGGTGGTGTAGACGAGCGACTCGGCGTGGTCGCGGTGCGTCAGCGGCATGCCGGCGGCGGCTGCCGCGCCCTGCGCGGCGCTGATGCCGGGGATCACCACGAAGGGCACGCCGGCCGCCGCCAGGCCCTGCGCTTCCTCGCCGCCGCGGCCGAAGATGTAGGGGTCGCCGCCCTTCAGGCGCAGCACGCGGTGGCCGCTGCGCGCCATCCGCACCATCATGTCGATGATCCCTTCCTGCGGCAGCGTGTGGTGGCCGCTCTCCTTGCCGACGTAGACGAGATCGGCCCCGCCACCCACAAGTTTCAGCACCTCTTTCGACACCAGATGGTCGTAGAGCACCAGCCGCGCGGCCTGCAACGCGCGCGCCGCCTTCACGGTCAGAAGTTCGGGGTCGCCCGGGCCGGCGCCGACCAGCGTCACACAGGCCGGGACCAACCCTGCGTGTTCAGCGTCAGGACTGAAACGCAGGGGTTCGTTGATCAGCGACATGTTGGGCCTTGGTCGGAATGCCGGTGGGCGATGCCCGCATTTCACGGCCTGCGCCACCGCGGCGCCTTGAAGCAGTTCAAGCCGGCCGGCGTCTTCGAGGAGAGCGGTGCGTCAGGCCGCGCGTCCGGTGTAGGCCGCCAGTTGCCCGACGTCGAGGATGTGCACGTCGCGTTTGTCGATGCGCACCAGGCCGGCTGCTTCCAGCTCGTGCAGCACGCGCGAAAAGTACTCGGGCGTCAGCGACAGCCGTGAGGCGATGGTGGCCTTGCTGACCGGCAGCGAGACGGTGACGGCGGCGCCGTCACCACGGTCATCGGCCGCCTGGTCACGCAGCAGGTAGCCGATGATGCGCTGCATGCCGCTGTGCAGCGCGTACGCCTCGACGTCGTTGACCAGGCCATGCAGCCGGCGCGAGATGCCGGCCAGCATGCGCAGCGCAAAGCGCGGGTCGCGCTCGATCTCGCCCACCACCGCGTGTTTCTGCACGGTCAGCAGCAACGTATCGGTCAGCGCCTGCGCATTGATGATGTAGGGCTTGCCCATGAACATCAATGCCTCGGCGAAGCTGTTGCCCGGGCCCACCAGCTCGATCACCTTTTCCTGGCCGCCGGGCGACAGGGCGAACAACTTGACCTGCCCGGTAACGGTGACATGAAACTCGTCGCAAGGTTCGCCGACGCGAAAGATGCTCTCGCCACGCGCCAGCCGCCGCAGCTGGCAACCGGTGGCGAGCCGCCCCAGCTCGACCCGGTTCAGGTCACTGAACAGCGGCAATACCGACAGGTAACGCGGCAGGTCGAAGGCTCGAATGTCCACGGGTGGCTCCTGCGGGTGGAGCGCCATTGTGTGAACGGCTGCGTGGACCTGGCTTGATTTGAGTCAAGCAACAGCCGAGTGAGCAGGTCGACGGCTGCGCTCGTTCTCGCGCCCGTTCTCGCGCCGCTTGCCGCTCGTCAAGGCAGCATGTTCCCAACAAGGGCAAGCTTCAAAACACCACTTCAGGGGACCCCCATCATGGCCCAGTACACCTTCGGCAAGATCGTGACCAGTGACTTCGGCACCGCCGTGGAAAAGGTCACGCAAGCCCTCGCGGCGGAAGGTTTCGGCGTGCTGGCCGAGATCGACGTGGCCGCGACGATGAAACAGAAGCTCGGTTTCGAAATGCCGCCGTACCGCATCCTCGGCGCCTGCAATCCGCAACTGGCGCAGCAGGCCATCAGCGCCGAGCCGCAAATCGGCGCATTGTTGCCCTGCAATGTGGTGGTGCGCGCCGACGCCGCCGGCACGGTGTCTGTCGACTTCATGGATCCCGAGGCCGTGCTGAGACTGGTCGATCACCCCGACGTGCCCGCCCTCGCCGGACAGGTGAAAGAGCGCCTGCTGCGCGTCATGAACGCTTTGTAGAGCGGCCGCCCGGCGGGTTGTTCTTCAACAGGCTCACCGCGTCAGCTGCGCATACACCCCGGCCAGCCGCAGCGGCAGTTCAGCCGGCCTTTGCAAGTGCGCCCAGCCCTGGCGGCCGAACAGGTGCGGCAGATAGGCATGCGCTTCTTCGTCGATGCTGAGGCAGAAGGGCAGCAGACCGGCGGCGCGCGCTTCCAGCACGGCGTGGCGGGTGTCTTCCAGGCCCCATCGGCCCTCGTAGACATCGATGTCGTTGGGCTTGCCGTCGGTCAGTATCAGCAGCAGGCGCTGACGTTCCGGCCGCAGGGCCAGACGCCTCGTTGCCAGCCGCAGCGCGGCACCCAGCCGCGTGTAGTAGCCGGGCTTGATGGCGCCCACGCGCGCGGCCACCGGCGCCGCCCACGGCTCATCGAAACCCTTCAGGTGCTGCATGCGGACATGGCTGCGCCGCACCGAGCTGAAGCCGAGCATCGCGAATGCATCGCCGCTTCCGTGCAGTGCCTCGCCGAAGACGTACAGCGCATCGCGGATGACGTCGATCACACGCTGCTCGTCATTCACGTAGGCGTCGGTCGACAGCGACAGGTCGGCCAGCAGAAGCGTGGCCAGCGAACGCTCGCCGCGCACGGCACGCGCGTAAACCAGCGGGTCGCCTGGCAACGATGCACCGCCGGAAGCGCTCATGGAAGCGCTCATGGAAGCGCTCCCGAAAACGCAACGCAGCGCGCCTGCATGGCGCACCCAGGCGTCGATATCGAGCTGTTCACCGTCGGCGCAGCCACGCTGCCAGCGCGGCGCGGCGCGCTGCACTTCCAGGCGCCGGCGCACACGTCGCGCGGTGGCGCGCAGGGCCGGCGGCGGCAGCCAGGGCAGGCCGGGCCGCGCCACCACGGTCAGCACGCGGCAATGGTCGGCGCGCAGCCGCTGCTGCTTCCAGTCCCATTCGGGCAGCGACTCGCCATCGCCCAGCGGCAGGTCGTCAGCGCTGGCGCTGGGCAGGTCGAGGTCGAACTTGACGCGCGACGCCGGAGCCGCGCCATCGCGCGAGATGGTCAGTTGCTCCATGTCGTCGGCCGCCTTGCCGGCCTGGCCGTCGTCTTCATCGTCGGAGGCACGGTCCAGTGACACATGCTCGCTCCACGTCATCAACGATTCGGTGCGCGAGGGCAGCAGCAGTGGCGCGCGGCCGCTCTTCTGCGCAGCGCGGCGCGTGCGGCGACGGGTGGCGCTGGCGGCGGCGTGCGCGGCGGCGGCGCGGTCCTGCGAACCGCCGGATGACGACGTCGGGGCAGCGGCTGCCACAACCGGTGGCAGCGCCTCCAGCCACAGCCAGACCGGCGCCACATCGGCCGGTTGCGTGAAAGGGCGCGTGAAAGGGCGCGTGGAAGGCAGCGCGGCCGAATCGCTGGGGTGCTGCCCATGCAGTGCCGCCCGCACGGCGGCCTCGGCCTCGGCAGCTTCGCCGTGCAGCGTGTGCGGATCGGGGCGTAATAGCAGATGGGCGGCCAGCAGACGTTGCCAGCGCGGCCGCAGCCCCGGGCAGCGTTCAAGCACTTGCGCGGTGGCAGCCACGTTGCCGGCGATCCAGCCTTGCCCCGGCGGCTCGAAGACAGCCGCCAGCGCGGCCAGCCACAGGTAGAGGTCGCGGTTCAGCGCGGCGTCGTCGAACAGCGCGATGAAGGGTGGCAGCGCCAGCGTCTCGCCGTCGAGCCGGCTGACCGCCGCCCGCAGGCCGCTGCCCGCCAGCCGCTGCAGCCAACCTCGCGGGCCGCCGATGCGCGCCAGCCCGGCAGGCACCACGCGCACGCCCGGCGCACCGCCCGCCGCGCGGAACAGCAGGCCGACCGGCCGTTGCACCGAGTCCAGCGTGACACCCTGCGCCACAAAGGAACGTTCGGCCGCCCTCGTGACCAGGCGGTGCCAGCGTTCGCCAATCCACTCTTCCACCGGTTCACTCCTGGCGGCGCTGGCGCAGCGTCTCGCGCACCGCATCGAGCCCGACCTTCCACTCCAGGTTGGGCTCGCGCTGCTGCGCAGCATGCGAGCTTTCGCACTCGGTGATGCACTGCCCGCACTGCACGCAGGCGAACATCTGGCGCTTGATGTTTCTTGGCGTCAGGCGCATCGGGCAGGCGCTGTCGCAGGCCGCACCGTCAGGCGCCTTGCTCGTGGCGCAACTTCGGCAATCACGCGCGCGGCCGCGGTCGAAGGCGATCACCAGAGCCTTCGGGTTGGCCATCCAGGCCAGGCTCTGGAACAAGCCGACGGCGCAGCCGAAGCGGCAGAACAGGTGCCGGGCAAAGAGAAACTCGAGCGTGAACACGCCGCTGGCGATGCCGATGAAACGCGCCTGGTTGGGCGTCAGCGTGCCATGCACGAGGTTGCCCCAGATCGTGGCCGGCGGCAGCAGGTAGGTCAGCAAGGTGATCGCCCACAGGAAACCGAAGACGGCGCAAGACAACACGAAGAGCGGCCACCAGCGGCGCTGCGGCTCGCGGCCGCCACGCTGCGTGGCGCCGCGGTCCCAGACGCTGAGCTTGCCGCTGGCGCGGTGCAGCAGGTCGTTCAGTGTCTCGACCAGCGAGAAATGCGGGCACAACCAGCCGCAGTAAAGCCGCCCATAGTGGTACGCCACGGTCAGGAAGACCACCGCCAGCATCACCACCGGCAAGATGCCGCGCAGCAGGATGGCGATGGCCGTCTGCGTGGCGGTGGCCTCGCCGCGCACGAAGGCATCGATGCCGAGCGACCAGCGAAAACCCAGCACCCAGAGCTGCGTCTCGGTGAGGTCGAAGCGAAAAAGGTTCAGCGCCGGCGCCAGCAGGAAGAGCAGGAAGAAGCCGGCCTGCAGTGCACGCCGCAAGCGCTGCAGGCGAACCAGGCGCCGGGCATTGGGGGCGGGGGCAGGGTCGCCAGCGGTCAGCAGCGCCACGCCGTGCTCAGTCGCCATCACCGATCATCGCTTCCACCACTTCGGCCAGCGCCGCCGCGGTATCGCCGTCATCGGTGAGCGCATCGACGATGGCAGCGCGGCAGGCCGTGCGCAGCGGCAAACCGCCGGCGCAAAGCCTGGCGGCCATCACCAGCAAGCGGGTGCTGGCGGTCTCTTCGAGGTCGTGTTCGGTGAGCCGGCGCAGCGCCTGCGCCAGCGTCACCAGGCGGGCCGCCACGGCCGGCGTGCACCGGCCTTCGGCCTCGACGATCGATCGCTCCACATCCGGCGCCGGGTAACCCATCGTCAGCGCCACGAAACGCTGGCGCGTGCTTGGTTTCAGGCCCTTCAGCAGATTCTGATAACCCGGGTTGTAGGAGATGACAAGCATGAAGCCGGTTGCCGCGCACAGCAACTCGCCGGTGCGCTCGATGGGCAGCACGCGGCGGTCGTCGGCCAGAGGGTGCAGCACGACGGTGGTGTCCTTGCGCGCCTCGACCACTTCGTCGAGATAGCAGATGGCACCGCTGCGCACAGCGCGGGTCAGCGGGCCGTCGCACCATGCCGTGTCGCCGCCGACGATGAGGTGGCGCCCCACCAGGTCGGCGGCGCTCAGGTCGTCGTGGCAACTCACCGTAATGAGCGGGCGACCCAGCCGCGCCGCCATGTGTTCGACGAAACGCGTCTTGCCGCAGCCGGTCGGACCCTTGATCAGCAGCGGCAGGCGGCTGGCATGGACCTGTTCGAACAGCCGGCACTCAGCGCCCTGCTCGGCGTAAAAGGGAATGGCCGCCAATTGCCGCGCGCTGACATGTTCCATCGCGGTGCCGATCAGGCGCGCTGCAGGCGGCCGCCGACCAGCGCGGGCACCTCGTCTTCATCGGCCGCCGGGCCAATGAAGAAGCTGGCCAGGTAGACCAGCAAGCCGCAGAGGAACATCACACCGCCGCCGACCCGCACCCAGTAGAAGAAGCGCAACTGGTCTTGTGTGGCCATGAAACCCATCGCGCCTTCGGTGGGCATGCGCTGCAGCCACACCTGAAGGATGCCGGCGCCTGTCAGCGCCAGCACCATCACGGCCATTCCGATGGTCATGATCCAGAAGCTCCACATCTCGTAGGCCTGGGCGCGCCTGGGGTTGGCCTCGCGGCCACGCAGAATGGGCATGGCGTAGCTGATCATCGCGATCACCACCAGCACGTAGGCGCCGTAGAAGGCCAGGTGGCCGTGCGCCGCGGTGATCTGCGTGCCATGGGTGTAGTAGTTGATCGGGCTGAGCGTGTGCAGAAAGCCCCACAACCCCGCGCCCAGAAAGCCCATCACGGCCGTGCCCACGGCCCACAGCACCGCCGCCTGGTTGGGATGCTCGCGCTTGCGGCGCTGCACCATGTTGAAGGCGAACAGCGTCATCATGAAGAAAGGGATGGGTTCGAGCGCGCCGAACACGCTCCCCACCCAGTGCCAGTAACCCGGCAGGCCGATGAAGAAGAAATGGTGCCCGGTGCCCAGGATGCCGGTGATCAGCGCCATCGTGACGATCAGGTACAGCCACTTGTCGATGACCTCGCGGTCCACCCCTGTGGTCTTGATCAGCACAAAAGCCAGCAGCGCGCCCAGGATCAGCTCCCAGGTGCCTTCGACCCACAGATGCACGACGAACCACCAGTACAACTTGTCGCGCACCAGATTGTCGGGGTTGACGAAGCTGAAGAGGAACATCAGCGCCAGGCCCCACAGGCCCGTCAGCAGCACCAGGCTGATGGCCGTCTTCCTGCCCTTCAGAACCGTCATGCTGATGTTGAAGAGGAAGCCGAGCGCAACGAGGACGATGCCGACCTTGGTGGGCAAGGGCTGTTCGAGGAACTCGCGCCCCATGGTCGCCAGGAAGTCATTCCCGGTCATCTGCGCCAGTGTCGCGTAGGGCACCAGCAGGTAGCCCAGGATGGTGGCCGCGCCGGCCGCCAGGTAGATCCAGAACAGCACCTTGGCGAACAGCGGGCTATAGAGCTCGGTCTCCGCTTCTTCCGGAATCAGGTAGTAGGCCGAGCCCATGAAACCCATCAGCAGCCACACGATAAGCAGGTTGGTGTGCACCATGCGGGCGATGTTGAACGGGATCGCGGGGAAGAACAGGTCGCCGATCAGGTACTGCAGGCCCAGCGTGATGCCGAAGACGATCTGACCGACGAACAGGCCGATAGCAGCGATGAAATACATTTTCGAAACCGACTGCGAGCTGTATTTGAGGGTGGCGGATTTCATGATGATGTTCCCTTCAGCCTTCGATGTTCGGCGGCCACTTTTCAGTGTTGATGCCGTTGGTCCACTTGAGGAACTGCACCAGGTCTTCGAGCTGCGCCTCGCTGAAGTTGAACTGCGGCATCTGGCGCCGCCCCGGGGCATGCGTGGGCTGTGCCTTGATCCAGATCTTGATGAAATCGGGCCCGCGCCGCTGGTACACGTTGCCGAGTTCGGGCGCGAAGTAGGCACCTTCACCGAGCAGCGTGTGGCAGCCGATGCAGTTGCGCGTTTCCCAGAGGTGCTTGCCACGCACCACGGCCGGCGTGAGTTCGGCGACGTTCGAACGCGCGGGAATACGCGTCTCCGTGTCGAAGATCAGCACCGCGAACAGCAGCACGAAGAACATCGTGCCGCCGTAGAAGATGTTGCGCGCCATCTGGCTGGTGAAGCCTCGACTCATGGTGGTTCCCAATGGAATGGTGTTGATCCATGTAGCCTACGAATCCGCTCGGGAACTTCCTTGAAGCGCTTCAAGGAATGAGGCAATCGATCGGCCGCCGAGTGCGGCCGAGTGCGGCCAGTTGGCAGCAGGCGACGGCAAATCGGGCGATAGCGGATAAGCTCGGTGTCATGGATATCAGTACATTCGACGACATCCTCCAAGCCGCCCGCCAGCAAGCCGAGCCTCAGCGTCTGCTGCTGGTGTTTGCCAGCGCCAGCCTGCCCGAAGGCGCCAGCGCCGCGCAGCGCGCCCAGTTCGAGGCCGGTGAATCCGGTGAACTGGCGCCGCTGATGTGCGTGGACAAGGACCCGCACACGCTGGCCGACTTCAAGGCGCTGATGGCCGAGGCCGCCGCTCTGGGCCCGCCGTGGGCGTTGGTGTTCGCCGGCGCCATGTCGGGCCAGGGCGGCCAGCCGCCGACCCCAAGCCTGGTCGACGCCGCCTTGCAGCGCATGGTGGAAGATGTGCGCAACGGCAAACTGGCCGGCCTGATTCCGTTCGACAGGCAGGGCCAGGCGGTGCAAGTCGGCTGAACGCCTTCGCCGCTGTGCAAACACCGGTAGCGCCAGCGCAGACTCGCCGGCCGACGGGGCCTCAGTGCAGCACGAGCAGCGGCAGCTTGCTGCCGGCGAGCACGGCCTTCGTCTGCGAGCCGAACAGGAACTCGCCGAACGCGCCGCGGCCGTGCGTCACCATCACGATGAGGTCGCAGCCGCGCGACTCGGCGGCTTCGATGATGGCGCGGTCGACGCGCGGCACCTGGTCGTGGTAGCCCTCGAAGGACACGCCGGCCTCGGCCGCGGCGGCGGCGAAACGCGCCAGCACCTGGTTTGCGTGGGCGCTGGTCATGGCCTCGTGTTCACGGGCGGCATCGTCGAGCCGGGCGCGTGGCCGTGGCCCCGAGGGCATGGGCATCATCGGCTCGGCGACGAAGCCGGTGATGGCCGCGCCAAGCTGCAGCGCCAGGGCGATGCTGGCTTGCATGGCGCGTTCCGAGAGGTCACTGCCGTCGACCGGGACAAGAATGTGGCGGAACATGGCATGTTCTCCTGCTGAAGGTGAGTGCTCGAATCGAGGAACGACGTTGGACCGCCACTTTAGGCAGCGCCGGCCCGGCGCGACTTGCGCCGGCACAAGGTGCGAGGGCGGCGCGCGCCTCGTTTTACTGTCGCACTGCGCGGGCTCAACCAGGCCGTCCGTCGGTGCGCGGCCGGCCCAGCCAGCCGCCGTAGCGCCAGGCCCAGCCCACGGCGGCCACGCTCCAGGCCGTGATGGCGGCCAGCGTCAACGGGCCGGCGGCCGCTGGCCAGAGGGCGGCGCTCACGCGGAGCAAGGCGGCAGCCTGCAGCGCCCAGTACAGCGCCCAGGCCAGGTCGTCGGCGGCCAGCGGGCGGCCGCTGTGGCCGGCGGCCACGCGGGTGGTCATCGCGATCATGGTGGCGCCCAGGTAGCCCATGGTCAGCGCGTGCGTGGGCGCCAGACCGAGCGACCGTTCGCCGCCACTGGCCGCCATCAAGGCATGCGAGAGCGCCGACAGCGCAAGCGCAATGCCGAGCCACAGGAAACCGGCGTGCAGCATGGCCAGCAGACGAATCTTCAGGCTCTGCACCAGTCCCCAGCGCCACGCCAGCCAGAGCAGCAGCAGGGCGGCCGGCGCCTCGACGGCCGCTTGCAGCCAGCGCGCGGCGGCCGGCAGCGCGCCCCACAGGTTGAGCAGCGCGAACGGCAGTTCCAGCCACAGCACGCCGACCATCACCCAGAGCAGCCAGTCGGGCCGCCAGGCGTCCAGCGCCGGCACGGCGCTGATGGTGAAGAACGGGATCATGCGGTGCGAGACGCTGGCAAACAGCGGCGCCAGAAAGCCCCACAGCGCGATCTGCGTGGCCGCCCGCTGGCCGTTCACATCTCCGGCCGCCAGCGCACCGGCCGCCAGCCACAAGGACAGCGCGCCGATGGCGGCGGCCGCGGTGATCAGCGTGGCGTGCAGCCGGTCAGCGGCCCGGCTGGCGATCAGCAGCAGCGCGAACCTCCGCGCCAGCAGGCTCCAGCCGAGCGCCACCGCGGCCATGCCGATGGCGGCCAGCGCGGCGCTGAAGTGAAAGCCGGGCAAGACGAGCAGCCAGCCAGCGACCATCAGGCCGACGGGCCCGCGCAGTATTGCCACCGGCACATCGGGCAGGCCCAGCCAGCGTGGCCCCGCAGTGAACAGGAAGCCGGTGATGAACAGAGGCATCGCACCCAGCGCCATCAGCAGGCCGTGCGCGGCAGACGGCGACACTGCCCACGGCAAGACCAGGCCCGCCTGGCGGCTGAAGAGTACCCAGGCCCACCAGACGGCGCTGCCGGCCAGCAGCAGCGCGGCGGCGAAGAAGCCGAGCCGGTGCGGCGCGCTGAACAGGCGGGCAACACGCCAGCCTGTTTCCGCCTCAGGCCGAGCAGGCGGCTCGCCAGCGGCGGGAACGCTGGCGACCGGCCGGATCGGCACCGTTTTCATGCAAGCACGGTGGTGCTGGCCAGACTCGCCGGCAGGGCTGCCACCGCGCGCCCTTCGACCGGCAGACCCGGCGTCAGCAACCGCTCCAGCAGTTCATGCACGGTGACGATGCGCTCGCCGAACGGCAGCGCGCCGGTGCCGCGGAAGAACAGGCCCTTCTTCACGTCGCCACGCAGGCCGGCCGCCAGCTGGGTGTCTATGCAGAACTGGCCCCAGCCGGGCAGGCCGTCACGCAGGCCGCACTGCGCCAGGCAGTCGAAGGCCAGCGTGCAGCGCGGCTTCTTGTGCGC
>Ga0209181_10001978_pt1 | contig 34193 bp, 17 predicted proteins | sample MAT05_FD_187208 | JGI IMG/M metagenome (GOLD analysis project Ga0209181, IMG submission 187208) | Freshwater microbial communities from Lake Fryxell liftoff mats and glacier meltwater in Antarctica - MAT-05 (SPAdes) (version 2) | ecosystem: Environmental > Aquatic > Freshwater > Ice > Liftoff... | reverse complement strand
TTCTTTTATGCTTACGAGTTTTTTCTCATAATCTTGAACTTTTTGACGCTTGTACGACTCACTAAATATACGATTGTACTTGTCGTTAAGTGGGCTTTTGACCTCTGTAATGTTGTCTTTTTTTGACATATATAGTTGACGTTTGAGGTCAACCTATTTTAGGACGGGACAAGACATCAGACTTCAGACATTAGACACAAGACATCAGACTTCAGACATTAGACACAAGACTTTAGACTTCAGACACAAGACTTCAGACTTCAGACTTCAGACACAAGACTTCAGACATCAGGCACAAGACTTCAGACATCAGACACGAGACACGAGACATAAGACACAAATTTCGTTTTTTCTCAAGGGGTTGTGTAAAGAGTGTAGTCCATAATTTTTCAAAAATATCAACCAAATAAAATATGGTTTTGTGCTTATTTTCCGGCGTTAATAAAATTTGTATCGACAATAATGACGGTTAATCAAATTAATATTCGGCAAAAGTATAAATAATTTTTTTAGTAATTACTCTTTACACAACCCCGGATAACAAAAACGATTAGGGGTTTTAACCCGGAAGGAGACACTAAAACACTAAAACATCAAAACATTAAGACACCAAAACACTAAAATACTAAAATACTAATCTCCGGTTGGCTTCCAAACAATTGACGATCAACTTCATAAACCTGTCTCATACGTAATTTTTGTGCTCAAATTGATTTTGAAGTGGTTAGAAACCAAATCTGGAACTGTTGGATTTGATTGCGATACAATAATTTTTTATTGATAATAAACACTTTAAATATTTAATATATTATTTATTTAAAAAGATAACAAGTAAAATGTAGGATTAGTTGTACTTTTGCAATTGGTTTGTTCGTTTCTCCTGCCAGATTCGATGTATTGTTTGTGTCTATTTTCCCGAAAAGAAAGTTTTATGGTAAGATTTTTGCACAAACAACGATTAGAACGTATCTAATGGCACAGGAATGAATTAATCAGATAGTGTTTATATAATTTTTTATTAAAGTAAAAAATTTGATGGTGTTATTTCGCACCAATAATCTTCTGCCTGATGTCTTACATCTTGTATCTGAAGTCTGAAGTCTTGTATCTGAAGTCTGAAGTCTTATATCTGATGTCTCGTATCTGATGTCTTGTGTCTGAAATCTTGTGTCTGAAGTCTGAAGTCTGAAGTCTCACATTTAATCCCTACCCAATACTTTTGAACTGCCTGCGGTATTCCCAACGCCGGCAAAACCATGTTCGTATGACAAACCGGTTACCTAATTTTTTGAAAATAGTAGTTTGTGCTAACTTTTTCATCTTTTTTCTGGCGGAAAATCTTTTAGCGCAATCCGGCGCATTCAATTTTTCTTACCCTGGACCGACTCAGATTGGGGTGGGCCAGAATTGCGACACCAATTTAGCCGGCAAATTAGGTACGCCTGTTGTTACCTCCAATAGTGGTGCCAGTATTACCATGTCCATGTATGATTCAGTTGCCACGGGTTTTGGGTTGTACGACCCTTTACCCATTGCGACGTATTCTATTTCCTGGTTGGTCAAGGACAATATGGGGCGCACTGCCAATTTTATTTTTAATGTCAGTTTAACCGATAATACGCCGCCGGTATTTGATTTGACCAACACGTCACCCACCTTAAATGTGGCTTCCGTTGCATTAGTTCCCCCTCCAACCCTGCCAGTTTCTGATAATTGTACCGCTACCGGCAATATCGTTCGGACTTTCAACCAAACAAATCCTCCGGCACTCTGCGCAGCAGGCACTTTTACCCGAACCTGGACGGCGACAGACCAATCAGGTAATACCACCGCGTTTATTCAAACGGTCAATATCTCAGCGGATGTTGATCCTCCCAGTATCAGCGTATTGCCACAAGGCGGACTGGGTTTATGCCCCAATGTGGCTGCCAACTACGGTACCTGGCTCGCTACGCAACGACTCAATTTTAGCGCCTCCGACCCCTCCGGTATCCTTTCCAAAACCGATAATGCCCTTGCGGCTTACCCGGCAGGTTGCCCGGCACCCGTGACGGTTATTTTTCGGGCAACCGATAATTGTAATATCTTTGCCACGGCCTCCGCTACTTTTTCTGCTGCCGACAATGCTGCTCCAGTCGTGGTTAGTCCGCCAAAAGATACAGTGTTCTTTTGCCAGCCCGATAGCAGCTATGTGTCGAAATTGGGTGACTGGATTCGCCGGCACGGTTATGCACAGGTGACTGACAATTGCACTCCGGCTGGGCAGTTGGAGTGGTTTATGTTAGTGAATGGCAACCCGCCAAGAGATTCTGCTCAGGTGGTAACCGCATTTTTTGATTCTTTTGACAATGCCTCCTGTGGCTTTCAGCAGGTGGGAAGCACTATCTACGCAAAAGTTCGCGGTTACGTGCCGGTTGATTTTTTTGTAAAAGATAAATGCGGGCAACAAACATTTGTGGGGAAATCCTATTTTATTGTAAGAGATACCACCGGGCCTTCCATTACCGGAACAACCAAAGTGGAATCCTGTGGCGACGGAAACGACCAAACCGCCCTGCAAAATTGGATCAATGAACGCGGAAACGCCGTGGTGCGCGATGGTTGCTCTACCGTGACGTTTACCAAATTCACTTTTACTACTTCCAACGGCCAAAATGGTATGGGAAATTTTGGCGCCGGCCCTTACCCGATGGTGGTAGCCAACCAATGTACCTGGCACACGGATGTGACCTTTTTTGCCACCGATGATTGTGGCAATACCGGTTCCGGCACCATCCGGTTTGAAGTGCGGGATACCACCGCTCCGAATATTACGATAGCCAATCCGGTCATTACGGTGTATTGCCCCAATGATGCACCCTCTGTTCCCCCTGTACCAATTTTAACCGACAATTGCGACCTGGCTCCAACCGCGACTTTTACTCAACAAACCATCCCCAATCCCAACCCGGTTTGTGCCGGCAATTATACCGTAAAATTTACCTGGACAGCAGCTGACCAATGTGGCAACACTCGAACGGCTATTCAAACTTATTTGGTACGAGATACCATCGGGCCGGTTTTTACCCAGATACCGGGGCCATTAAGTTTCCGCTGCGATTCTTTTACATTGCCGCCTATACCCGTCATGGGTAATAATATCATGGCAACCGATGAGTGTAGCCCGGTTCAATCCATTAGCACGCAAACGATTTCAGGACGGAACACCAATAGCGCCACCTGCGGTCATTACAACTACGCTATTACCCGCATTTTTATCGCTACTGACGGCTGCGGTAATACCCGTACTGCTACCCAAATTATACAGGTTGTTGACAATCGCCCTCCGGTATTCTCCGGCAGGGCAGATACCACCCTGCTTTGTTCGGTAGCACCCGTACTGCCCTCGCCCATTGCTACCGATGCTTGCAGCGGCCTGACTCCCGCGCCCATCCTTCAATCATCAAATGACGTACCTGGTGCCTGCCCCAATGCCTATACTCGAACTTTGGTGTGGCGTATACAGGATCTATGCGGCAACACTGCCCAGTTTACGCAAACTATTCGTGTCATAGATACCATACGACCCGCTTTGTCTGGCGTTCCCGCTGACATTACGGTATCTTGTTTGGGTATTCCTGCCCCGCCGGCATTGGGGAGTTTTACGCTGACTGATAATTGTGATACAGATGTCAGCATTGCACTAACTACAACGGAAGTACGCGACCCAAATCCTGCCAGCTGCGCCCGATACCACAATTACCAAATACGCCGCACTTGGACGGCTACCGACAACTGTAGCAATACGCGGGCCAGCACACAAACGATCACCGTTCGGGATGATGTGCCACCACAAATTACGTTGCCTGCGGCCATCACACGCCCCGCCGATGCCGGGCAATGTGGTGCTACCGTTACTATTCCGGCTCCCATTGCACTCTTTGATGAATGTACTGCGCTGATTACGGCCATTACCCGCTCCGATACCCTTGCACTGACCAATAGCACCGGTATGTTCAATTCTACCATCCCGGTTAGCCCACTCAACTTTTCGTGGCCTGCACCAGGTATCCCCCCGGCACAACCCGTTATTGGCACCCCCACCTTAACCCTCTATTTGGACAATGTGGATGCCAATCAAACCTCCGAATTTTTTAAGGTGTCGGTGGAAGGCGACAGTATTGGCAGAACAGCCGTCACGTTAGGCTCCAACAGCTGCGTCAATAATACCACTATCCTTGCCACCACGGCTACTCAACTCAACCGCTGGCTCACGGATGGTCAACTATCCGTGACCCTGACCACCAACGGTACGGGCAGCAATGCCATCAATTACGTGGGGGGATGTACGGGAGTTGCGCCCCGGGTGCGGGCAGTGTGGAGCTTCACCATGGCCACGCCTCAGGTACCCGTTTCGGTCACCTACAAAATAGATACCCTGGCTGAAATTCCGCTGGCTGCCAATAGCAGCGGGGTCTTGTCGGTCGGGCCACACGTCATTCGATATACAGCACGGGATTGTGTGGGAAATAGTACTACTTCCACACTGTCTTACACCATTCAGGACACGGAGCCTCCGGTATTGACGCCTCCTGCTGCTCAAACCGGCTATGTGGGTACTAATAACTGCGTGGCATCCGGGCCATTGCCATTCCCCCTGATTACGGATAATTGTACGATGTCGGGCAGCCTGAATCAGGCTTCAGTGGTGGTTCCGCTGGTGTTTGAAACCGATCCGGATGCCGGGGTTGTACCTAAACTCACTAATCTGAGCATCAGCGGGTTGATTCCCAATGCAGTGGGTTCCGGTACGTTGCGCGTCAGGTTTAAAGGAGATAATGCCGGGCCGCTGGAATATTTTACCATCCGTGATGAAAACAATACCGTGCTGCAAAACACTACGCAAGGCACTTTAGCGGAAGAATGTAGCACTTTTCATGAAACCATTATTCCCCTCACGGCGGTGCAGATTAATCAATGGGCTGCCAATGGGGTGACCAATTTTTCGGCTACGGGCAATCGCGCTTTTGCCAACAACCCCAATGAGGTGATCAATAACTGTGACCCTGTTGACCAAACCACCAAACGGGATGGTGTCAGCGCATTACAGGTAGTATTGGAGTACAATTATGCGGTGGTGAATTACGATGTTTTAAATGCAGTCAATACCCCCGTACAATCTGGTATGTTGAACGGCAACCAAACGACTTACAATAATCTGGCTCCGGGGAACTACAACGTGCGATACCGAACGACTGACCGAAGTGGTGTATTGGGGCAAATCCAATTCCCGCTCACGGTGCGCGACACGGTTCGCCCAACTGCCCGTTGCAAATTACTGACGACGATCATTGCGGATGCTTCCGGGTTATTGACGGATACGCTCAAAGTAAATACCATTAATAACGGTAGTACAGACAATTGTATCAACCTGACCTATTCACTATCCCGCACCTTGTTCACCTGCGACGATGCGGATGCCCCGGCTCCGATTCCCGTGACGCTGGCCGTAAGGGATGCCGCTGGCAATACGGCCGTCTGCAATACTTTAGTCAAGGTAGAAACCCCCATTTTGGCACCTTCGTACAACGCCGGGGTTTGTGAACAAGGTACCCTGTTTTTGTTTTCCAATATTGCTTTGGTGCAAGGCTCGGAAGGGTATAACTATAAATGGTTTAAACCGGATGGTTCATTTTTTTCATTTGATAAAAACCCGGTTGTTACGAATACCAGTCCGCAGTCGGAGGGTACTTACCGGTTAGAAATTACGGCCAAAACCGGAATTTCCGGGTGTATGGCCTCCGGAACGATAACCGTGGATTTGAATAATTTGCCCGGTCAACCTATTATCACGGCCAATAAATCTCAGTACTGCGCCGGAGAGCCAATCGTGCTGAGTACTAACCGATACGGCGGCACGATCGTTGAATATCAATGGTATCTTTGCACACCAGGTACCGATATTTTAGTGCAAAAAACCGGTCAGGAAAATTACTCAGTGCAAGGCTACTCGCCCGGAACTTACCAGTTTTATGTAAAAATCTCTTCTGATGGCTGCGCTTCCATCAATTCATCAAAAAAGACGGTCAGTGTATTCTCTATTCCAACAGCGCAGGTGCGAGAGGATGCCGTGCGTACCTGTATAGGTCAACCGATCACGGTCGGCACTAATGTATTTGCACCGGATATGACCTATCAATGGAGTGGCCCGGCGGGGTTTAATTACGCTATACAAAACCCGCCGAGCATTGCTACTGCGGTAGCCGCCAATGCCGGCAATTACATTTTAGTGATCACCCAAAACGGTTGCGTTTCGCAGCCCGACACCGCCATTGTCACGGTAGATCAAACGCCGCCGCCGCCGCAAATTACAGGTCAGAATAAAGTATGCGCGGGGGCAACTATTACCCTGACCTGCCAACCGCCCAATGCGACCCGGTATACCTGGGTATCTCCCGATTTGGACAGCACCGGCGCTTTTATCAATGCGCTGACGTTGGAAAATTTATTGCCGGATGATTCCGGCAACTGGAAAGTTATTGCGGAGTTGCAGGGTTGTAAATCCGAACCATCTTTGCCCTTTAATATAACGGTACAAGCCTTTCCTAACCTTGCAGAAAACACTAAAACACCGTTGTGTGGCGGCGGCACTTTACGACTGCGCGCTTCTGCGGATATTCCAAACCTCCAATGGGAATGGACGGGGCCAGGCAATTTTACGGCATTCCAGCAAAACGCAGATCGGCTTCCGGTAGTACCGGGGCCATACCGGGTTATTGGCCGCATACCGGTATTTGGTTGCTCCGATACGGCTATTGTGAACGTGACAGTGGCCCTGCCGCCTAAAATTGATACTTTAATAACAACTGCAATAGGTTGTGTTTCCGGCAATACGGATGCTGTCATCCGGGCAGTGGTTACCTCCGGGGCCAGGCCGTTAATCTATAAGTGGTCGCTTCCGAATATGCAAATGGTGCAAGAACAAGATTCTGTATTCACCATTTCTACCATCAATAAAACGGATAATGGCAATTACACCTTAGTGGTAGAAAATGCTGCTGGTTGTATATCTCAATCAAAAGCCCAAAATATCAGTGTGAGGGATGCGCCTGTTCCGCCTGTATTGGTCGCTACTCCGGCTTCGCTTTGTCCGGGCCAATCCTTTGTAGTTGCGGTCACCAATGCTGAAGCTTACAACGGGATGACCCCGACTTATATTTGGACTACACCCACATTAGTAGTACCCATTTCCTCTCCTCAATTAGGTCAATTCAGTGCCTCAAAAGTGGATTCAGGTCTGTATTGCGTCTCCGTTATAACGAAGACTTGCCCTGGAGATGCCCCAGTTCCGGCATTGCTTTCGGTCAATGTAGAAATAAAAACCACGCCGGAACCGCCCGTGGTATTTGCAGTGGATCAGGTACTGTGCACCGGAGAGACACTGAAACTGCGTGCCACCACCACCACGGGGGCCTCCTATTTTTGGCAAGGGCCAGATACTTGGACTTCCAGCAACCAAAACCCTGAATTATTGAACGTAGATGCCACCAATAGCGGGATATATAAAGCGTATTTGACCGTCAATGGGTGCCAGTCGGCGTTTAGTGACACGCTTGTGGTTAAGGTGAATCCGGGAGTAAATACGCCCTTTGCACAACCCGCTACGCCGCAAGCCTTGTGTAAATCTAATCCTGCTGCTTTTTTAAAACTGGAGGTGGGGCCAAACAATCTGACACCTGGTGCCCAATACCAATGGATACACGTGGCGACCAATACGCCGGTGGGTGTACCTTCTGCCGATGTCATACTTGTAGTGCCTTTGAGTAGTATGCCCTTCCTGGCACCCGGGCCAAACACTTTCTACGCTGTGGCCATCAAAAACGGTTGTTCTTCTGCCAATTCTAATGCCATTGTGGTGTTGTTAGATACGGTACCTTCGGGGCAGGCATTTGCGGGAATCAATTTTATTGCCTGTGCGGGCAACCCGATCACACTCAATGCCAATGACCCCAAAGTGGGTACGGGAACCTGGTCTTTGCAAAGCGGCGCTTTGGGTGGGACAATTGTGAGTCCAAACTCCGCCAGTACCTTAGTAACGGGCCTTTTGGCCAACAGGGAATATACCTATATCTGGAAGCTATCCAATGGTGCCTGCCGGGATTACAGTACCGCTATGGTAAAGGTAACTGTTAATGCGTTTGATCCGCCCAGTGGCGGGCTTAATGTCAATTTATGCACCGCAAAGGACACCATTTCAGCGCAATTGGCCGCCGTAAAAGGTACGAACCCCAAGGGTCGCTGGACGCAATTGCCCGGCCAGGCTATTGCAGGCGTAAAAATAGCACAGGCAGACTCCTTTAAAACCCGGGTGAGTGGTTTGAGACCCGGACAGGTATATTATTTTTACTGGACATTGGCCGATCTGGGATGTGGCACCCCGTCAGATACGGTTACCGTGCATATTTATGCTTCCAAAGTATACGGCGGAAATGACGTAACTAATTGTGACCGAGACGGGTGCGCTATCCTAAATGCTACACCCGTTACCGGGCAAGGGGAAACAGGATTTTGGTCATCGTCTAATGCTGCTTTAACGTACGAGCCAAACGTACCCACCACCAAAGTGTGCAACCTGACTCCTGGTATTAACACCCTGTACTGGAACAGCAATCCATCGGTTTGCGGGGTTACTTCCCGGGATACGGTGATCATTACCTTTGAAAAATCTGTTTTGCGAGATGATTACTTTGATATTACTTTTGGCAGCAACTTGTCTTTTTCTATTCATGGCAATGATAAGTTATTGCCCGTTATCACCAAAACGATTGGAAGACCACCTCAACGAGGCAGGTTAGATATTATTAATTTAGATAATGGATTGTTCATGTACACCCCCAATGCCACTTTCTCCGGCATAGATAGTATGCAATATATTGTGTGCAGCGCGGCTTGTCCGGATGCTTGCGAGACGGCTACGGTGTATTTCAACGTAGGGCAACCGGGTGAGTGCGTTATTCCAACCATTATTACGCCTAATGGAGACAAAGCGAACGACAATTATATTATTCCATCTTCCTGTTTCTTTGTTGGTGAAGGTGATGGAAGTATACCCGTCACGGTGGAGGTATCCATTTACAATCAGTGGGGGGATCAGATTTACTTTAGCAAAAATTACGACAATAATAACCCGTGGACTGGGGTCAACAGCGGCGGAGAAGAGCTGCCGGTGGGCACTTATTTTTATCTGATCCGTCAAGGCGATAAAAATACCCGGAAAGGGTTTATTGTATTACAGCGATAACCTAAAAAATTTCGATTACATGAAGAAAATATACTTATTGGTTTTTATTCAGGCGCTTGCATTAGCGGCTTTTGCCCAGCAGGAAGCTACGTTTTCGCAGTTTATGTACAATAAATTGGCGTATAACCCCGGCTATGCGGGCAGTTTTGAATCGCCTACGTTAACTTTACAGGACCGACATCAATGGGTGGGTTTTGATGGTGCGCTCAACTCACAACGCATTACGTACTCTCAACCGGCGCTCAACCGACGGGTTGGGGTTGGCGGCGCTTTGTCGCGGGTGGAAATTGGCATCACCCGAACCATTACGTTTGAAGCTTCTTATGCCTATCGGATTGCTTTCCGGCGCGGGTATTTGGGTATTGGCATTCAGGCGGGTATGCGGCATTTTTTTCAAAACTGGGCGGATGAACGTTTGGTTGCCACGCAAAAAGTTGATGCTGCCATACCAGGTCAGGCTACTCAGAATAAATTCCTGCCCAATTTTGGTGTTGGGGTGTTTTATAGTGGTTATAAATTTTATGCAGGATTGGCTGTACCGCGTTTATTGAAAAATAATATTGATTTTTCGGATATTGAAGAAACCATATCAGAAGAAACGCCGCACTTCAATGCGATGGCGGGTGTTGATTTCAAACCTGCCGATGAGGTGAAACTAACGGTTCAAACCCTGCTTCGTTACGTGAAAGGCGCGCCTTTCGACGCAGATATTAACCTGACGGCGGGTTTTAAAGGGAAATTTTACACGGGTGCCACGTATCGCACCGGAGGTGACGGATTAGGGGAAAGTATCATTCCTTCTTTGGGTATTCAGGCAACGGATAAGTTATTTTTTAATCTTTCCTACGATCTGGCCCTTAGTCGGCTGCGCACCCAGCAGGCAGGCACCTTTGAGGTGTCAGTGCGGTGGTGGTTTAATCCGCCAGTGAGCGGGCCGACGACCAACCCGACACCGATATTTTAGCGCGGAACTGCTTGGAACGAGTAAATAATAAGTTGATTATTTACTCGTTCCTTTTTTACTTTTTCGCAGCCAACCTGACCAAATGCAGGGCTGTCTGAAAGTGAAAACTATGCTCATCCAACACGGATAACATGACATTGGGCATCGGTGGTGGTGGCCCGTTGGCGGCTGCTTTGCCAAATTCCGGATCCATGATGCGGGCCGCAGCGGTATCTTTCCAGCGATGGGAGGGCATTGGATTGAGCCAGATAATGCGGGCCGCATATTTTTGCAATTCCGCCAGAAATTGGCGGGTTATTTCGGTGCGCTGCCTGACGCGTTCGGGGTCGGTATTGCCGCGTGCAGCACCGGCATCGCTGATGATAATGGCATAAGTTACCGCAGGATTACATTTTAGGAAGGCATTGGTGATTTTTACTGGCTCGCTCAGGTTGCGCCGCTGGTATAAATAGCCATTAGGGGAGTTCTGAAAATAAAAAACCGGGGCATTGGGGTGGCCGCCTTCGCCCTTAGCGGTTTCTATAAGGCGGTCAGTCAAGCTTTCAAACGGGGTCATGGAGCCTCTGGTATCCGCCAGAATAATCACGGTGTCGCCCCGATTGGCGTAACCGGTTTTGAATACCGGCTCTATGACGGTGCCGGAAGCGGCTATACGTTTTACTGTGGCCGGAATATCCAAATTGTTTTGAAATCCATGTTTTTCTTTGAGCCGCAGGTACTGCCAGCTTTTGGTCATTTCCCTGCGGGTGAGCGGAAAATATTCATCAGAATGGAGGTATCGCAGGCCTAATGCATCATTCTGGGTCGGATTGGTTGCCTCCCAACTTTTGGCATCACCGGGCTTGAAATACATGGACGACTCTCCGCCGGGTATTTCTTGTTCCTGTTCCTGATGCGTGGCAGTATTTTGGGGTTCAGGTGGGGGGGCAACTGGTGGGGATTTCCCGGTAGTTTTTGGTTGAACGGGTTCGGTTCGGGTTTTTTCTTTAGCCTGTATTTCGGCTGATATGCGTTCAGCAGTTTGTCGCCATAACGTTGCCTCGGTCTGTATGGCTTCGGTCAGCAATTCGTCAAATCTGTGTTCCTGGTTGTAGTCCTGTAGGTACAAAAACTTGCAAAAGCGTCGAAATTCTGCTTCCTGCCCGTCGGGTATGATGCTCCCATGGTCGCCTGTGCGCAGAAGACCGGCATCGGTGATGGCCGATAAAAAGAGTTTGTACTTGTCTATCCATCGCTCATAACTCAACTCTTTTTCGAGGCGATGAAAGAAGTGCCAGAAAGGAAGCATTGTTGATTTGTTTAGTTGTTGATTTGTTGATTTGTTTCGTTTTGGTGTTTTTCCAGGACTGTCTGACTGTGGACTGCTTAACTGCCTGACTGTGGACTGTTTGACTGTGGACTGTTTAACTGTGGACTATTTACTGTGATGCTTTACGTGATATATGGTAAAATAGAGCATTTCCCTAAGGGTGAGTTTTCCGAGCAGGGGATGGGGAAGGAGTAGTTCGTCTAATTGTGCTTCGGTCAGGCGGTCTATTTTACGGGTTAGTTGCTCTACTGTTTTGGAGAGTTTGTTTTTCAGGAGTTCGCGCTGCGACAAAGGTACGGCTTTAGGAACAAACCGGCCCGTTGCCCTGCCGCCATTTTCCAATTTTGAGTGGTATTTTTTTACTAAATCTTCGTAGCTTTTGGAGGGCCGGTTGGCTTTTCCAAAAAACAATCGCAGGAGAATTTTGGGTAATGAAAAGGCGAAGTTAATCGGGCTTACACTGCGGAAAATATGATCCATCTGTTGGCCTGGTGTCCATTTACCGTTATCAGAAGTCATAAAGGCTACATCATTTAATGACAGGATATGCTTGATGAAGGCCGCATGGTTGGCAGTGAGCTGTTCACTAATAATTGTTTTTGTCATCTTTTACCTAAATTACTGATGAGTGTGGAAATATGTTCTTTGTTGACCAATGCTTTAAAGCCATTGCGCATGAGTATTTTGCCATCCTTGTCCACTTGTATTACATGACGGGTATTGATCAAATAGGATCGGTGGCTTCGAAAGAAGAGGTGGTCTTTTAGCAGTTCTTCATAATACTGGATGGGTTTGCTGCTCGTCACGCTATTGCCGTTTAAATCTGATATTTGCGAGTAGGATTGCTGTGCTTCCACGATTATGATGTCTGCGATGCTCATGATATAGGCTTTTTCCTGGGTATTGATGACGATCCGCTCAAAGATGTTGTTATTATAGGAAGCATTTTGGCTAATAAACTCTTGGGAGGCTTCGTAATGGGGCGCATTTTGGTTGACAATCACTTTCTGCAAGGATTGTCGTAAGTCTTCCAAATCAACGGGTTTTAATAAATAATCAACTGCTGAAAACTTAATAGCTTTGAGGGCATAGCTTTCGAAGGCGGAAGTAATGATGACCGGAATTTTGAGGGGGCGGATTTCACTAATCAGTTCAAAGCCATTCAAACCCGGCATTTCAATATCGGTGATGACTATTTGCGGGGGCGTGGCGAGAATAGCCGCTAAGGCAGCTTCGGGGTCGCTGAAAGCCCCTGTTACCTTTACGGGCATTTTGCAAAGCCCTATTTTTCGTTCGAGTAGCTGGAGGTTGTCTATTGAATCATCAATAATTACGATACTAATATGGGCAGGTGTCATATTTTTACTTAAAAGTACGGTATCAAAAATTTCACTTCTAACCCCAGTATATCCCCGTTTTCATCTGTTTTATTGTAGAAAACCAAATTAAGATTTTTGGAGAGCATTTGTGAATAAAGATTCAGGCGATTGAGTAATATGCCACGTCCAAAGGATTTATGGTTGGGTCTTAATTCGGTGGAGATACCTTTTCCATTGTCGGTTACGATGCATTCTAAAACGCCGGGTTCCGCTAATTTAATGTCTATCTGGATGTGGCCGCCATTTTCCATGCCTTTCATGCCATGTATGATGGCATTTTCGACGACGGGCTGTATCAGCATGGAGGGTATCAGGGTAGTATAGGTGTCCAAGGTTTGCGCTACATCAATATTGCAGGTAAAGTTATGCAGGAGGTTCAGTTGCATGAGCTGGCAATAATTCTTGATATAGGCAATTTCTTCGGACAAAGGTATTAAGGATTCGTCAGAAAGTTCAAGGTTTTTTCGCATCATTTTTGCCAAACAGCTGACCATTTGTTGTGCTTCGTCCGGTTCTATTTCAATTCTGTTTTCAATGCTGCCAAATAAGTTGAACAAAAAGTGGGGGTTCATCTGGGCCCGGAGTGCTTTTAGTTGTGCCTCCCGGATATTCTGTTGCATTTCGATGTTTTTTTTCTGGCTATTCCGCATTTTGGAGCGGTAGAGTAACGTGGCCAACAACAACAGCAGAGCGATGACGCTGATGCCCAGTATGAGGACAAGCCGTTGTTGTGATTCTCGTTTTTTTTCTAATAATTTTGCTTTTTGCTGCGCAATTTCCTGATCAAGTGGCTTGGTGGCTTCGTGCATGGCAATAATATCTATATCGTATTCCGCTGCTTTCACCCGCTCGGTCAGCGTAATGAGTTCTTTGGCGAATTGCTCCAACTCACCGGGCTTCAATGTGTGGAGGCTGTCTAAATTTATCAAGTCTTTTATGATTTTAACACCAGATACAATTGTATTAGCCTCTTTAGAAGCCTCAAGGGCTTTTAAAAAACACAATCTGGCTTCATCAAATGCATGGCGTTTGATGGCCAAAAGCCCCTTGTTATGATTGTATTCGCTGCTGCGCATACTATTATTAGTCGTTTTGGCGATAGCACCTAATGTATCTATACAGTTTTCAGCCGAATCTAAAAGCCCCAAAAAAATATAGTTTTCGCTAATCGCTCCGTAGATATATGCCCGCGTGTCTTTTGATCGGAAAAGTGACAACTTCAGCGCTTCGTTAAAGTATATCTGTGCTTTTTTATAGTCTTTTCGTACTGTTTTTTGGTATTCGCCTTGTAACATTAGCAATTTCTGCTGAATAGGTGGAGATAGTAACATGTGTATACTCAGGTTCTTTGCTTGTTCTATGTACTTATTTATCTGCTTGTTGTGACCAATAGTCCGATAAAAATCGCCAATTAATAAGGATAGTAAGACGATGTTTTGGGTATCACGCTTAGCCTCGCTCAATTCCAATCCCAATAAATAGTGTTTTATCATCTCCTGCCATTGTTGTTTTCGATTATAGATATCACTCAGCAGGATATAAGTAGTCACATTTAAAGGGCCATTGTTTCCGCCAATGGTGAGGCACCGCTTGCAATAGCTTTCTCCTGCAAAATCATCACCTTCAGAGATATAACTGATGCTAATATTGACACATATTTTTTCTAATAACCAGGGCCTTTGTCGGCGTAATGGTGCTTCTTGCTGTAAAGCACGGATCAACAGGGCGCGCCCTGCGTTGATATCACCTTTTCGGATGAGGTAGGCGGCTGTGGTATTGAGGGCATAGCCGTAATCAAGGGTATCGCCCAATCCTTCTAAAATGTGGCTGGCATTTTGCCCGTGTTTAATAGCAAGGTCTAAATCGCCTAAATAACCTTCGGCCCGTGCTGCCTGATTGAGTGCTTTGGCATATCCCAGCTGATCTGAAGTTTTGAGGCTATTCTCCATGCTTTGTTTGGCGTAAGACAATGCTTTAGGGTAGTTACCGTGTTCATTCCACCAGATAGCAGCCTGGAGTTCTAAATCGGCCTTCTCCGGGAGGCTTTCCGCTCTTTTCAGCGCAATCACAATCTCGTCGAAAGGGAGCGTAGCCGGTTGCGCAGGAGCATAACCAGCGGTCAGGAAACAGCAGATTAGCAACAAAAAAATCTTGTATCGTGGAGAGGTACACATTTTAGAAATTTATGGTAGCAGCAGCAAAAATATTTGACCTATTGGGCAGAAATGTATTAAGGCCACAAAAGTAATCATTTCCTTTATATTAAAAGCAGCCTGTTTCATAAGAAAAAAAGGATGTTTCATGTGTTGCGGGGGTGCAGATTTTTTTTTCACTCTTTTTTTACCATTATATTTGAACAAATTAATTCAGCAATTGTTATTCGTAACTATCCAGCCGGTCATTTTTTGAAGATTTTTAAGTATTTTATCAATTATTTATAAATTTAATTTAAAATAATTTAATAATTATATTCTTAAAATTAAATTAATTCAATAAAAAACAGTCATTTATTCTGATTTCTGAAAAACGAAGTCAGACTGGCTGGATAGTTACGGTTAATTTATTTGAAATAAAATTGTTTGTGGTTTAATGCAGAGAAAAGGTCTAAGAAACCAACGTTTCACTTACATTGACTGCCCTTAAATATTCTATTACATTTTCTTCATAATTTTTAATCCTACAATCCTGTAACTGAATGCATCTTCATTGAGAGATACCATTTTGCGTTTCGACGCTGATTGCCTGTTGTAAAATACGCGATTTTCAACCGCCTAAACTTTTTGTATTACAAAAAATGCCAATTTGTGTGTGTATACATACATATTGGTATTTTTATTTTGAGAACGGGTAAATAAGTACCAAACCGATATTAGTTGACATTATGATATTCTCCTGATAATCAATCTAATGATGGTATGAATATCTACTACTCCTTTACAACCCACCCAGTGCTTTTTGGGCATCCCGAATCCGCCCAATCGCGGTCCAATTTGTGAGAATAGCCATGATAAAAATAGGAAAAGTAAACACGGTGATGCTCTCAAAGAAGGGGATATCCATTCCGGGGATGGTGTATTTTACGTTGCCCGTTACATCGCGCAGCAAGCCACAGAGAATGGCAGAAATGCCAATGGTCAGGATGCGTTCCGGGCGTTGCATGAGGCCCTCTTTGCATTCCACCCCAAGTCCTTCGGCGCGAGCACGAATGTAAGAAACCATTATGGACCCTATCATGGCAATAAAGGCAAACAGGGAACTCAGGAAATAATGTTGTGCCACTAAATAATAGCAGATGCCAAGGAACATAACCAACTCGCTGTAACGATCCAGTACGGAATCGAATAATGCCCCAAATTTGCTTGCCTGCCCGCTCACCCTTGCCAAACGGCCGTCTATCATATCAAATAAACCGGCAAAAAGAATTAAAGCGCCTCCCCATCCTACTACCCGCAGATCGCCTCGGGCGGCATTGGCCCCCCACACAAATAAGACGGCGGCGAGGATATTTACGACAAAACCAATAATGGTCACTGCATTGGGCGTAACACCGGCCCTTGCCAAGGTGCCAATCAGGGGATGAATAAAACGATATACTAACGGCTGGCCAACTTCCTTTAAAAAATTACTCATTGAGCGTGATAAGTAGTTATGAGTTATTAATTATGAGTTGTGAGTTCCACAACTGTTTGATTGTTTGAATGTTGCATAAGTTTACAGCCGCGTTTATTTCAACACACCTGCTTATTTCAACATTCCTAAATAAAAAAATTATTATGCATTTTTAACTGTAAATGAATTAGTTGATAGAGTATTTGCCCAGATTTTTTGCAAAAAAATCTGGGCAAATACTCTATCAACTAATTCATTCCCGTGCCACTAATTATGCACTGATATGTTGGCGAAAGGTGATCCGTTTATTGTACCAATATCCCAATACCCAAGTACCTAATGCCGCAATTATTCGTGCATTCCATATTGACCATCCAAAACAATAATGAAACAACCCGGCAAACAGCATATTGCACAGTGTACACAATATTACTCCGATGGCAAATTTACTAATTTTTTGGGATAATTTACCCTCCTGTGCGCCCTTGAATACCCAAAAATATAATAAAAGAAAGGAATTAATGGCGCCAAAGAGGTTTCCGCCCAAAGTACTGGTCACTATTTCTGTTTTCGCAATATCGGCCAGCAAGTGAAATGCCGAAAAATCGGCAGCAGTCGCAAACATAGAATTTAGGGTATACCTAACCACTATGGGTTGAGGATTTGAAGGGTTGAGGATTTGAAGGGTGGGGGATTTAAGTATGCGAATATTTGTGAATCGTTTCATAAACGTGCTTAAATTATAGGTAGGTTGTCGCTATTAACCAGACTTGTATCACGATGTTGGCGTAAACACCCGCTAATACATCGTCCAGCATGACACCCCATCCTTTATCCAACCTTTCCAATTGGCGGATACCGAATGGCTTTGCGATGTCAAACAAACGAAACAGCAAAAAACCTGCCAGTAAATAAGGCCAGGTAAATGGCCCCCCCAAAACGGTGATCCACAAACCGATCATTTCATCAATAACAGTTTGTTTGGGGTCCTTGCCCCATTCTTCGGTCATGGTATCCGATCCTTTTACCCCTATCCACAGAAAAACGACAATCAGCAGCGATAAAATTAACTGTATGACGGGTATGGGCAGAGCGGTCAGTGGCCACACGATCAGTGTAGCCAATGCCGCCCCCCAGGTACCCGGTGCTATCGGCAACCTTCCTGCCCCAAAACCCGTCAGGAAAATTTGTTTAGTTTTCTTCCAGTTGCGCATGGAAATCATCGTAATAATCTTGCCCCAAATGGGTAATCAGGTCTTCTCCCATCAGGTAACGCAGCGTATTTTCCAATTTGCTCAACTGCTTGAAGATATCGTGTTCCGGTGGCAACCCCGGTATGCTTTGAGGGGCTTTGAAATAAAAGGACAACCACTCCTGTATCCCTTGCAATTGGGAGCGTTGTGCCAGATCGAGGAAAAGCGCCAAATCTAATACGATGGGAGCAGCCAAAATGCTGTCTCTGCACAGGAAATTGATTTTTATCTGCATTTGGTACCCTAACCAACCAAATATATCAATATTGTCCCAACTTTCCTTGTTGTCGCCGTGTGGTGGATAGTAGTTGATGCGAATTTTATGGTACAAATCTCCGTAGAGATCGGGTTGGAGTTCGGGATTGAAAATACCATCTAATACATTGCCTTTGGATACCTCTTTGGTTCGGAAGTTTTCCGGCGCATCCAATACCTCACCGTCGCGATTGCCGAGTATATTGGTGCTGAACCAGCCCTTTACACCCAATGCACGCGCATTGAGACCAGGGGCCACTACTGTTTTCAGCAGCGTTTGGCCCGTTTTGAAATCTTTTCCTCCGATGGCGGTTTTCTCCCGAACGGACAGCTCCAGCAATGCCGGAATATCGCAGGTCAGGTTGGGTGCGCCATTGGCAAATGGCACCCGGCTTTTTAACGCTGCGTACGCGTATATTTGGGAGGGAGCAATCTCCGGGTGGTTGTCGTGTAGCCCCTGCTCAAAAGCAGTAAGGGAGGCGTGTACCGCACTGGATTCTATATAAGCTTCCGTAGAGCCGCACCACACCATGACTAAGCGTTCGCAATTGTTTTTGGCTTTAAACTGCTGAATGTCAGCCATGAGTTGTTCTGCCAACGCCATTTTAGAGGCACCCGTTTTCACATTGGGGCCATTGATATTGCGTACATAGCGGCTGTCAAAGACGGCAGACATCGGATGAATTTGTTCCAATTCATCTTTCAGGCTTTCCAAAAGCTGTTGATCCAGTACTTTTGCGTGTGTGGCAGCCTGGTATACATTGTCGGTAAAAATATCCCAACCGCCAAAGACTAATTGATCCAAGGTGGCCAAAGGGACAAATTCCCGAATGAGTGGTTGTCTGCTTTCCGTGCGTTTACCAAGGCGAATACGCCCCATTTGGGTAAGAGAGCCTATGGGTTTGCCAAGGCCCCGGCGAGATGCCACAACACCCGCAATAAAAGTAGTGGCTACTGCTCCCAGGCCGGGTGTCAAAATGCCAAGTTTGCCCGTCGCCGGAGCGATATTAAAGTCGTTTTTCATGAATTGATGTATAATATTAAAATTGCATTTGCGCCGCAAATCGCACTCCGAACTTGTTAATTCCCGGATGATCCAGATAGGTCATTCGACGTACCAACTCAACACGCAATACTTTAAAAATGTTTCCGATTCCAATACTTGCTTCAACATAAGGTTTTTTTTCTAAGGTATAAGTTAGCGGCGTTCCATCGGGGTAAACCGGGAATTTATACAATCCGTCGCTCTTATTTGGGTTGTTTTGGTCACTAACCTGCCCGTACAATACTTTAATAGTCGCCAATTCCCGTAGTTTCAATTTTTTTATAAAAGGGATTTTATTGGTAAAAAAACCATAGAAGGAATGCTCCATATTTAAGGCTACATACCGGTCGCTGGCAAATTCCATAAAATTCATCAGGTTATAGCGCATAAATGCGTATCCGTATCCCTGATTGGCCCGGTGTAAGGTCAACAATGGATAGGGCACCTTGCCAAAAATCCCACCCGCTTCCACAAACAGATAATTATAACCGATGGGTGGTATTTTAGTGAACTTATATGCGCTCACTAATACTTCATCAAACTGGTACTGTCCGCCCAATAATCCGCTCACCCCCCTCGAATAACGCAGCAAACCTATGAAATTAAATCGAACTCGTTGCCGCCAACCGGTTTTTGACTGATAAAATTCTTCTCCGGGGGCATAACGTACCTGAAAAAACGGCTTTGAGGTGATGATCGGAGCGCCTTCTGTCAGCGTACCCACCTCTGTCGGGATAAAAGTCAGGCTACCTAATGGCGTGATTTCTTTGCGCTCAAAGCCAGCCATAAAAGAGAAATGATTCAAAAATTCTTTTTCATATTGCATATTGAATCTTTTCTGAAAGAAAAAGCGGTCATTGATCCCCCGATTGATGGAGGTGCCAATGTTGGTACGAACAAAGGTACCCCAGGGAATCACGCCCGGCTGTATCAAATCTTCGTAATAATTGACCCGCAGCATATTGTAGGGAAACTGATTGTACGATCGGTTTTTCGAGAGGGAGATGTTGGCTCCCAAGCCGTATTTCCAGTTTTTGTCGTGCAGGCCATAAGCAGCGTATCCTTCCAGGTTGACCCTCTCGCTAAATTCCGGATTGGTGCGGCCTCCGATACGAAAACGATCGCCCTCTATCGGATTGAAGGCGTATGCAGCACCAACGGGACCTACTTCAAACCCGTGAACGGGCTTCCAGTAGCCGGCGATCAAAAACAACATACTTTTTGCCGTACGGGAGAACAATCGGGTGCGTTGCAGGCTATCCATGTTGACGTAGGTAGCTGTCTCCGTTACAGAAAGCGGCCTATGTCGGTTTTTTTCCCAAAACGAGGCATCTCTTTTCAACGCAAGGGCCGATATTTCCTGATCTCTAAAAACAGAATCAGGTAAAGCAATATTCATTTCCGGAAGTTTGTGGGAGATGTATCGCTCGCCATAGATACCCATACTGAGTTTTGAAAGGCCAAAATCCAAGCCTACAGACTCTTCTTTTAATACCCATTGCTGGGTTTTCGGTATTTTCTGAAAATTTTGTTCTACTTCTAACGTGCGCACCCAATTGAGGTTGATGTTGGGATTAACAGAAAACACAATTTTGGTAACGGGATACGTGCTGTCCAACGCCACAAATAACTCGCCTTGCAACAGCATATCGGTTTTATTGCGCGGGAAAAACTGCAACCGAACTATTTTACTGCCACTCACTACGGTAGTATCTACGGGATAATAGCGGTAGAAAAGCGGCGCATTATTGGCAATAGGGCTTAAAAAGTGATCGGTCATCAACACCACGTAGTTGTCATAGATATTGACATCCTGATATATATAACGCAGGTATTTTTCCATACCTTCTTCGTCTAACAGCGGAAAACGCACTTTTTGAGTGGCGTTGATAATTTTTTTGTTTCTTTTGGGGTTATTTTTGCTGTAAAAATCCTGAATATTCTCTTGTAAATAGGCAGGAATAATACCACTTCCCTGCAGTTTGGTGGTATCCTCATTATCCATCGCAAATTTCCAGGAGCGTAAAATGCGGCGATTTTTAGTTTTCTCTGAAAGATTGCTCACCCCCATCATGATTTTTTCATATTGCTCCTCTTTATAGGTGTCAAAATTCTCTACCCGGTTGCGATCACGGTTTTTGACGACCAATTCTATCAAGGCAACGGTAGGGTTATCTTTATTTCGATATTTTTTAGGCCGCACCACTACCTCCCGGAGCATTTGCTCCTCAACTTCCAACGCAATGCTGATAAAAGCCTGGAAACCCTGATATTGTACGGGAACGATTTTCGTTTTGTAGCCCACATAACTAACCCTTATTTCCTCAATTTCGGTAACCGAAAGGAGTTCAAAAAAGCCTTTATCATCCGTCCGTGTACCCCTGTTTTTGGCGGGGACGCTAATGCTGGCAAAGGCTAATGCCTCTTTAGTGGCAGCATCGGTAACGGTGCCACTGATGGTGTATTGATTGTTTTGCGCAGTTGAGTTGGTTGGGCAAATTATGTAACAAGCAGCGATGATTGCTGTTGCCACAAAGCGAGGTAATTTCATATCTGAACCGACTAATTTCGTTTGTTTGCACTCGTTTGAGTAGTGTAAGTATAAAATATCAATTATGAGTTGCAACAACAAGTAAAAATATATGTTTTGCCCACGAAAATAATTTCTAATATTCTAATAAAGGTAATAAACGAGTAAATATAAAAATTGGTTTTAGGCTGATAATTAAAGAGTCAAACAAATTTTATTTGCAAAAATTTCCATAAGAACAACTTTAAATGAAAACAGTTTAGTTAATCTGCTCAGCCCAAATTTTATTCCGGAAGTTTTAATAGCAGTCTTGTGTTTAATAGCCGTATTTCGAGGTAATAAGGCCTCCGTTCAACGTGTATTTAACATTATATTGACAAAAATTATTTCCACGGCGCTGCTATTCCCCGTAAGGAACGAACGATCAACAGTTAAGCAGTTATGAATTGTTAATTATGAGCTATACATTCTACAACTGTTTGAGTGTGTGAATTTTGCATAAATTTATAACCGCGTTTATTTCAACACACCTGCTTGAGTAGTCCACAGTCAATAGTCCACAGTCTCACAAACCTTTGATAATAAGGTAATTAATGAAATTTATAACCGCGATTATTTCAACACACCTGCTTGAGTAATCAATAGTCCACAGTCCACAGTCTCACAAACCTTTGATAATAAGGTAATTAATGAAATTTAAAACCGCGATTATTTCTATTTACCTGCTTATACCAACCTGAAATCAAGAATTTTTTATTTTTCCGTTCCTTACTTCAGTCGTTTAGACATTTTTTTTGGAAAAAGACCGGATTGGGTTTTAGTTCTTTTAAATTGGCCCTTTTTGCCCATTTTGGGTTTCAGGCTTTCGTTGGCCGGGCAGCCGCTTTTTTTGCTGCACGCGGGTGCAAGGAATATCAATCCGAAAAATAACGGGAGGAAACGCAAATATTTCATGCAAATAATAACAGACAATGGAAGAATGTTATTGTTTTGCGGTGTCAAACAATTTTTTATGAAAATAGGTCTCTTCTTTGGTTCATTCAATCCGGTTCATGTCGGACACCTCATCATTGCCAACTACATGGCAACGCATACAGATTTGGCGAAAATATGGTTGGTAGTAAGCCCTCAAAACCCCCTGAAAGCAAAAAAAACATTGGCTCGTGACCATGACCGCTTACATTTGGTACGCCTCGGCATCGGCGAAAATACGCGTTTGGTAGCCTCCAATATAGAATTTGGCCTGCCGCAACCATCTTATACCATTGATACCCTCCGGCATCTGCGGCTGAAATTTCCCGACCGGGAATTTGCGCTGATTATGGGGGCGGATAACCTGAAAAGCCTGCACCTTTGGAAAGATTACCCGCAAATTCTGGCCGATTACGATATCTACGTCTATCAACGCCCTGCCTATGAATTAGGAGCACTCGCCCTGCATCCGCGTGTGCATATCTGCGAGGCACCTATGCTTGATATTTCTGCTACTTATATCCGAACCTGCATTCAGGAGGGCAAATCGGTGCAGTATTTGGTGCCGGATGCGGTATATGAGTATTTGGCAGAGAGTAATATGTATAAAATACGGGAATGAATCACTCAAATTCTACTACCTTTGCGCCGCTACACATTTCAACCGTAAATGGTTGGAAAATGTACATTCCACCACACTTAGGGACGGTAAAAGAATAACTTATCAAAATTCGTCGTCAAATCATGCCTAATTATTATAGGTTATTTTTTGGCTATCCCTCATTATTTATCCTTTATCCATAAAAATGACCACGATCAAAGGCCCTGCCATCTTCCTCGCCCAATTCATGGGCGACCATGCCCCCTTCAACTCCTTAGAAAGTATATGCACCTGGGCGGCTTCGCTCGGATATGTCGGCGTTCAGATTCCCACCTGGGATTCCAGATTGATTGATCTGGAAAAAGCCGCAGAAAGTAAAACCTATTGCGACGACCTGAAAGGCCGCGTAGAAGCCTGTGGCGTACAGATCACAGAATTGAGTACCCACCTGCAAGGTCAATTGGTAGCCGTCAACCCGGCCTACGACCTGATGTTTGATGCCTTTGCTCCGGCGCACCTGCACGGCAAGCCCAATGAGCGCACCGAATGGGCCATTCAGACCCTCCTGCAAGCGGCAAAAGCCAGTCGCAACCTCGGATTGGATGCCCACGTGACGTTTTCAGGTGCGTTGATCTGGCACACGATGTACCCCTGGCCACAACGCCCAAAAGGGTTGATTGAGGCGGGTTTTAAAGAGCTGGCCCGCCGCTGGAAACCCATCCTGAATGCTTTTGATGACGCAGGGGTTGACCTCTGTTATGAAATTCATCCGGGCGAAGACCTCCACGACGGGGTCACTTTTGAGCGCTTTTTGGCGGCTACCGGTAATCACTCGCGTTGTCATATCCTGTATGATCCTTCACATTTTGTGTTGCAACAACTTGATTATCTGCAATATATAGATTTTTATCACGAGCGCATCAAGATGTTTCACGTAAAAGATGCAGAGTTCAATGCCACGGGCAAAAGCGGCGTTTATGGCGGCTATCAGGATTGGGTGGATCGCCCCGGTCGTTTCCGCTCGCTCGGCGACGGGCAGGTGGATTTCGCTTCTATTTTTTCCAAATTGGCGCAATATAATTACAAAGGCTGGGCTGTGCTGGAGTGGGAATGTTGCATCAAAGATGCCGAACAGGGCGCAGCAGAAGGTGCCCCGTTTATTGCTGACCACATCATAAAAGTAACCGAACGCGCCTTCGACGACTTCGCCGGTGGCGGCGTGGATGAGGCGCTGATTCGCAAAATAATAGGAATGGACACGGGAAGGAATTAGTTGCTGGTGGTTGTAAGTAGTCCACAGTCAATAGTCGGCAGTCCACAACCACCAGCAACTAATTCATTTACCGATACAAGCAACCCTGTATAAGTTCCCATTGCGGCAGCAATTGTCCCTGATCCCACAAATTTATCTGTGGGGATATCCCCCATTGCGGCAGCAATTACGCCTCACGGGGTTGTGTAAAGAGTAATTATTAAAAAAATTATTTATACTTTTGCCGAATATTAATTTGATTAACCGTCATTATTGTCGGTACAAATTTTATTAACGCCGGAAAATAAGCGCAAAACCATATTTTATTTGGTTGATATTTTTGAAAAATTATGGACTACACTCTTTACACAACCCCGGAGATTTTGAGGGTAGGGGAGGGTAGGAAAGGAGCGCGAAGGGGAGGCACACACACAACTAAAAAATGACAAAAAATATCCTGTTTTTATTCCTTATTTTTCTCGCCGATGCCATGTCTGCTGATGCCCAAAACCAACGCCTGACCCCTGAATTGCTCTGGCAAATCGGTCGAATAGGCTTGGAATGTACCTCCGCTGACGGGAAATACGTGGTATATGGCGTACAGCGCTATAATTTGGCGCAAAACAACAGCACACGCACCTTATACCTGACGGAGACCGCTACGGGAAATACCCGTCCGTTGACTGATCCCGAAAAAAGCTGCGCTAATGCGGTATTTACCCCCGACGGAACCCGGATTGGCTACCTCCTGGACGACAAACTCTATGAAGTAGCGGTGAGTGGTGCCAATATTGAGGCCAAATTGGTCAGTGAGGAAGTCATGACGGGTTTTAAATATGCCCCCAACGGGCAGCAACTCCTGTTTACCCGACGGGTGCAGCATGATTCTACCGTGGCAGATCGGTACCCCGACCTGCCCAAAACCACCGGTCGCATATACGACGCGTTGTTTTACCGGCACTGGAAATCCTGGAATGATGGTCAATACAGCAATATTTTCCTGGCGGGGTACAACAACGGTCAACTCTCCGGTGCAATGCGCAACATTACCAACGAGGCATTTGACACGCCCCTGACACCTTCGGGCGGCATGGAACAAATTACCTGGAGTCCCGACAGTCGTTTTATTGTGTATACCTGCCGGAAATTGTGGGGCACTAAAGCCGCACAAAGCACCAATTCTGACCTGTATGCCTACGAATTGAAATCGGGCCGCACGCTCAGTATCACGGAAGACCTGCCGGGTTTTGACCAAGACCCGGTTTTTTCGCCCGATGGCCGCTCTTTGGCCTGGACGAGTATGGCGCGTGCCGGCTATGAAGCCGACCGCACCCGCCTGATGGTGTTGGATGTGGCCACTCAGCAGCGGCGCGAGTTGACCGCCGGCTGGGATTTCGAAGCCAACCACCCGCAATGGGCTGCCGACAGTAAATCGCTGTACTTTTTAAGTGCTGAAAATTTTACTTATCAGATTTATCAAATTGGCCTGACGGACGGCAAAATACGTCGCCTGACCGAAGGCCAAAACGATTATGCGGGTTTGATGGTACCTTCCGCCAATTCGGAGACACTTTTTGCCACCCGTACCACCATGGCACAACCGGCGGAAGTATTGGCTATTGCGTCGCGGTCGGGGCAGGCACGCCTACTGTCGGAGGTAACAAACAACCCGTGGAAGGACATTACAAAAGGCCGGGTACAGCGCCATACGGTAAAAACAGCCGATGGTAAAGACCTGAATGTGTGGATGATTTTGCCGCCTGATTTTGACCCAAAGAAAAAATACCCGGCATTGTTGTATTGCCAGGGCGGGCCACAATCGGCGTTGAGCCAGGGGTTTTCTTATCGCTGGAATTTTCAACTCATGGCTGCCAATGGTTACGTGGTAATTGCGCCCTGCCGCCGGGGAATGCCGGGTTCCGGGCAGGCGTGGTGTGATGCCATCATTGGTGATTGGGGCGGCGGTGCCATGCAAGACCTGCTGGATGCCACCGACTACGCGGCCAAATTGCCTTACGTGGATGCTTCAAGGATGGGTGCTGCCGGTGCCAGTTTTGGCGGATACGCCATGTATTGGTTGGCTGGCCACCACAACAAGCGGTTCAAAGCCTTTATTGCGCATTGCGGTTTGTTCAATTTGGAGAGTTTCTACGGCACCACCGAAGAAATATGGTTTCCGCACAACGATTTCGTGGGAGCCTATTGGCAAAAAGACAAACCGGAAATGTACCGAAAATACAGCCCGCATTTATACGTGCAAAACTGGGATACGCCTATTTTAGTCATGCACAATGAATTGGATTTTCGAGTGCCCTTCGGCGAAGGGATGCAGGCATTTCAGGCGGCCCAACTGCGCGATATTCCTTCCCGGTTCCTTTCTTTCCCCGATGAAGGTCACTGGATGAGCAAACCCCAAAATAGTGTCCTTTGGCAGCGCGAATTTTTTGCGTGGTTGAGTCGTTGGATTTAAGTAGTGGCACGGGAATGAATTAGTTGGCAGTATCTTTATAATTTTTTTTGCAAAAAAAATTATAAAGATAAGATACTGCCAACTAATTCATTTACAGACAAAAACGTATAATAATTTTTTGTTATTAAACAGATTCTGCGGTGACCTGAATGATCTTAAAAGGGTGCATCAACTAATGTGCAGCCTGTTAGTTAAGTAGTTATTTTCCTATTAGGAAGCGTATCAGCATAAAGTCAACCTGGGTAGGTTAATCTTTGCTCAAACTTCCCGATAAAAGATCGGGACGCGTTGTACCGGGGTGGGTCTATTTGAGCAAAAAGACTGGTTTCACCAAATAATTTTCCACTTTTTTGAGTGCCGTAGAGAAATTGATACCGACGGCGAAGGCGGGTTTGGGGCCATTTTGGTAAGGGTCAAGGTAGCCTTTGGCGGCGATTTGGGTCAATGCGACGGCGGCGGATTGATCCAATTTAAATTCAAAGATATAAATGTAGTCTTCCGTTTGAACGAGGGCATCACAGCGGCCATTGGCGGTATGGACTTCGCTTTTTACCGAGGCCCCGAGCAGCACAAAGGTGAGGTGGATGAGGGCGTGATAGAAATGCTCATTTTCGCGCTGCCAGAGGTCGTAGGGGATGGTGGAGAAAATCGCATTAATCTGCTGAATGGCCAAGTCTAAATCATTGACTTGCAGGGCTTTGCGAAAATCTACCACTGTCGGAATAACGGTTTCGGAGTGTTCGCGATAGGAAGCCATGAGGTATTGGGCCAGAGAATGCCGCACTTCCCGGTTCGGATAGTCTAAGGTGTAGAGGTCGTCGGCCTCGTCGTAATTGACCAAGGTAAGGTAGCCCGTCTGAAAAAGCAATCCGGCGATATTGAGGTTGTGGGCATCGAAAGATGTAAGCGACTGGGTGGTGGACTGCACTTTTTCGATGTCATAGATGTGGTGTTTGCGCAGTTCGCTGATCAAAAAATTGGGTGTTCCCGTCTGAAACCAGTAATCCTGAAATCTGCCATTATTGGAAAAAAACAGCAATAAAGAAAAAGGATTGTACAATTTGGTTATTAAATCCCAGGAGTAACCGTTATACCATTGTTTGATTTGGAGCAACAATTGTGCTTTGCTCACGCCTTTGCGCTCGCTGATGGAGGTCAATTCGACATCAAAGTAAGCTTCTACATCTTCCTGCGAAATACCGGTGATGGTGCCAAAATTTTCGTGCAGGGTAATGTCCTGAATATTGTTCAAATCGGAAAAAATACTCACCTTGGAAAAATGGGAGACCCCGGTGAGCAATACAAATTCCAAATAAGGATCGGCGGGTTTTAATACACCGTAAAAGGATTTCAGAAATTGTCGATTGGCCTCCAATTGAGCGGGATCATCAAGGTAATCCACCAGCGATTTATCGTATTCGTCTATGAGGACGACCACTTTTTGGCCGGTTCTTTTATGAGCTGCACGAATGAAATGCTCAAATAATTGATCTGCATTTGTTCCTTCTATTGCAATATCTTGGTCTTTTGCCTGCCGTGTAAGGCAATCGCAAAGAACAGCATTTAATCCAAGCGACCTGAAACTCAAGCCATTAAAAGGAATATAAATGATGGGATGCTGTTGGCTCCAATCCCATTTGTCGGCTATCCAAAGCCCTTCAAACAAGTATTTTTGGGCAGAAAAAGGCTGTTTAAAGTGCTGACGAGCAGGGATTTTCCAAAACGACGCGGCCGAGCCAGAAAAAAATATTTTCCGCTGGTCGCCAATTCATGCACCTCACGGGTCTTGTCCACGTACAGATAATGTCCGGTGATGATTTCGCTGAAGGTTTGTATGCCGATTGGGTATCTTCGTTTCATAGCACAAGCTGAATTGTGGGGCAAAGATAGGCTTTTAGGCGGGAAAAATTTCTTAGTGTAGCAAAGTTGTTGCTATTTAAAACATTAAATAAATTTAAATTCATTAGAATACTTCAATACAAGGGCTTCCAACTCGGAAATCCGAGCCAAAGCCTTGGTAAGCACGGCGCTTAATTCAGCATTTTCTGCTTTTAACGCTTGTATTTGATCCTGATCTGTCATTTACGGGCACAAAATTAAACTTTTTATGCTAAACGCATAGTTTTATTGCAAAACGGGCGGTTGGATAGTTACAAATACTGTCAACTAATTCATTCCCGTGCCATTACCCATTCTTCAATAAATCATTTGAGTGCTTGACACATTTGGGGAACCACAATATATTAAAAGGGAAAAGTTTCACAAAACTTGTCAACCACCCATGTTTCCCTATATTTCATGTTGCTTTCCCCCAAATATGTCAAGCACTCATGTCTTTTTGAAACACAAAAGAAGCAAAAGCAGACAAAAGCGCGTGTACCGGCGTGTGTTGCGATGCTTGTCGCGGTGTACTCTACGAAACATCAACAATCATATATTATGTAATCATCAATCGTAAATCAAAATACATCAACAATCGCAAATCATATAATCGTTGATCGAACAACCCGCAAATGGGTCACGACCAAAAATCGCAAATCATACGAGTGCTTGACACATTTGGGGAACCACAATATATTAAAAGGAAAAAGTTTAACAAAACTTGTCAACCATCCATGTTTCCCTATATTTCATGTTGCTTTCCCCCAAATATGTCAAGCACTCATATATTTTGATTGTTGACGAAGTGGAAGGCATCAACCCGGAGTATTTTGGCGAGTTCCTCCACACCATCCGCAGCGCCTACCATTCCAGAGAGACCCATTCCCTCAAATCGGTCATCTTCGTGGGGGTGAGCAACATCACCGGCGTGGTGCCGGACAACGCCAGCCCTTTCAACATCTCGGACAGCCTCCAAATGGACTACTTCAGGCGGGAGGAGCTGTTTGAGCTGTACGCGCAGCACAAGACCGAGACCGGGCAGATTTTCGCCCCGGAGGTGAAGGAAAAGGTTTTCGCCATCACCGCCGGACAGCCGGGATTGGTCAACGGCTGCCGACTGCGGGCCATAACCGATGTGTTTAGGTTTCAGACTGATGTGTTTAGGTTCGGAACCTAAAATTTTACGTCGGCAGACGCATATTTTTACGTAGTCTAACCTAAAATTTTACGTTGGCAGACGCATATTTTTACGTGGCCTAACCTAAAATTTTAGGTCTTTTTGAGGTATTTTTAGGTTCGGAACTTCAACACATCTCAAAAAGACCCAAAAGGGTTTCAAAAAACCAAAACCTTCCATGATTTATCACTCATAACTTGCTCACCACCAATCCCTTTGTCACCATCCGCGCTTCCGTGCGCAGGCTGACCCGATACAGCCCCTCCGGCAAATCCGACACCTGAAACGTGCCATCATTTTGTTCCGGGGACAAGACTTGCCGCAGCACCATCCGGCCTAAACCATCGAACACCAATAATTCACCCGACTTTTCGCCCAAACCCGATATAACAAACCGCACTTCAGCAGTGGCGGGATTCGGGGCCAACGAGATATCCAGTACTGGTTCGGAGTCTTTCCAGATTTTAGAAGCCCGGAAGGGCGGAGTACCGGGGGAGGTCTGAGTGTTGCCATCGCCGGGCTTCGCCACCCCGCAACTCAACGTCACCGTGAAAGAACACGTGCTGCTACGGCCGTTTACATCTGCTGCCCTCCAGACATTGGTAATGATACCGGGCGGGAACACGGAGCCACTAACCAAGCCATCCAATAGATATACCGCACTCACCCCGCAGTTGTCCGTCGCCGTCGGCGTGGCATACGTCACAGGGGTGTTGCAGGCGTTGGGCGGGTTGTTTTGTACGATATTTTGTGGGCAGGTGATGGTCGGTGGCTGATTGTCCGTCACCGTCACGGAGAAGGAGCAGGTCGCCGAACGGCCCGAGCCGTCGATGGCCCGCCAAGTCACGTTAGTCGTACCCGCCGGGAAGGTCGAGCCACTGATGGGGCCGCCGATGCGCACGACCGTTGGGGCCGGCGCGCAGTTGTCCGTCGCGGTCGGGGTGGCGTAGGTCACCCCCACTGAAGAGCAGGAACCAGGACTCGTGGCGATCGACTGGCTGGCGGGACAGGTGATCGTTGGTGCCTGAGTATCGTTGATCGTGATGCGGAAGGAACAAGTTTTGGTCAGGCCGGCCGCGTCGGTGGCGAGCCAGACAACGGTGGTTTGGCCCTTTGGGAAGGTGCCGCCGCTGGCCGGGCCGCTTTGCAGGGACGGGGAGCCGACGGCGAGGGCGCAATTGTCCGCCGCCGAGGGGGTTGGGTAGGTCACATTTGCGTCGCATCTGTTAATGGCCGTGCCCACGCTCATATTGCCGGGACAGACAATAGTGGGGGCTTGGTTGTCCTGTACGGTCACCGTAAAACTGCAGGTAGCCGTCCGATTCGCGCCGTCCGTGGCCGTGAAGGTCACCGTCGTAGGGGCACCCGTCGGGAAAATAGAGCCGCTCGCAGGGCCACCCGACCGGATGACAGAAACACCCGGACAGTTGTCGATGGCCGTGGCATTGGCAAAGGTCACGGCGGCGGTGCATACCCCTGCGTCGGTGCTGCGGATGATATTGGCCGGACAGGTAATCACCGGGTTTTCGGTATCCGTCACGGTCACGGTAAAGGAGCAGCCCGTCGCCGGGTTGTTGGTGGCGTCCCTGCCGCTGAGGGCCACCGTTGTGGTGCCCTTTTGGAAAGCCAGTAGACCGCTGTTCCCGCCGTCGGGGAGGCCCACAAGGTTGGCCGGGTTGCCGTTGGGGTTTCCGCTAAATGCCGCGCTCCAGGTCGCCAGTGTGCAGTTGTCTGTAACTGGATCAACAATGGTGTAAGTAGCAATACAAGTACCTGATGCAGAAAACGACTGATTGCCTGGGCAGATGAGCGTGGGCACCTCGTTATCGGTTACCACAACGTTGAAGGAGCAAGTGGCGGCAGCATTACCCGAAGCGTCTACTGCTGTCAGCGTCACCACTGTAGTGCCTTTAGTGAAATTCAAACTGCTGCTGTTGGCACCGTCGGCGATGCCCGTGACGGCTGCGAGGGTGGTCGCACCCGTGCCGGAGTAGCCCCAAGTGGCGGTGCAGTTGTCCATCACCGGATCAGCGATGGTGTATGCGCCAGCGCAGTCGCCAGTGCCGCCAGTACTGGTGTTAACGGCTACGGGACCGGGACAAGTGAGGGTTGGAGCTGTTGCGTCCTGCACGGTCACGACAGCATTGCAGGCACTCATGTTGTTTGCTCCGTCAGTCACGGTTAGGGTGACGGTATTGCCAGAAGATGGGAAAGTCTGTCCATTGTTCACAGCACCGGAGCTGGCCGGGGCTGCCTCTGCTTGCCAAGCAAAACTGCTGTATTGAGTGCCGTTGCCCATCAGGCGGATGCTTCCACCTGTAATAGTTCCAGCCTCAGAAACTGGAAGGTTCGTTGAAGTCATGCCAGAAGCAAGGCCCTGCCCTGCACCAACGGTGAAGACTCCTTCATAACTCAACAATTGCACCACCGTGTTTGTCGTCGTGTTGATAAGTGCAAAGCCGTCATTGGCTCCGTTCTGAAGGCCATCAACAGCGAAGAACACTGCAAACGTGCCATAGCCATTGCTTTGGTTGGGGATTGTACCTGTAAGCGTAGTGATCTGTGCGGGCGAGCTGTAAATCACTGCATTAGTTGGCGTGCCGCCATTGTATCGCACAATAGCATAGTTCGCCAAGTTGATGCCTGCCGTGCCAGCCAACTCGATGAACTCATCGGCATCTGTCCCCATGTTGTCGTAGTGAATCTCATTGATCCAGATGGCCGCGGGCGGCGTAATGTTCGTACAGTTGAACGTGCTGGGATTAACACTCAACGCCACGCTGCCGCAGTTGTCACTGCTTCCGTTGTTGACATCATCCGTAGTGAGGGTGGCGTTGCCTAAGCCGTCCAGCACCAGGGTGGCGGGTTTGCAAATGGCTGTTGGCGGTGTATTGTCCGTCACGGTTACTGTGAAGGAGCAGTTGGTTAACACCGCATTGCTTGCTGCGTCGATGTAGGTATAAATGATCGTGTAGGGCGAACCAGCCACGTTCACGGAAGTTCCGCTCAGCGGACCGGAAACATAGGTCGCTGCTCCCGGACCGTCGCAGTTGTCATTTCTCGTTGGAGCCGTGTAGGGCAATGTCACGGCACAGTCAGCGCCGCCGTCACTGCTCGTTGTGAGCGCGATGTTGGAGGGGCAACCCACGAGGGTGGGCCTAGTGTTGTCGGTCACGGTCACGGTGAACGTGCAGTTGGTCAGCGCGGCATTTCCCGCAAGGTCGGTGTAGGTATAAATGACCGTGTAAGGCGAACCAGCCACGCTCACGGAAGTTTCGCTCAACGGGCCTGAGACGTGAGTCGCTGCGCCTGGGCCGTCGCAGTTGTCATTCCTCGTCGGCGCGGTGTAGTTGAGTGTCACTGCGCAGTCTGCACCGCCGTCGCTGCTCGTGGTGAGCGCCTGATCGGACGGGCAGCTCACGAGCGTGGGCTTTTCATTGTCGCTTACCGTGATGGTGTAACTACACATATCAAGCACCATATTGTTAGCATTCAGGAGTTGATACTGAACCGTAGATATTCCCTTCGGGAAATCCACGTTCGCCAATCCACCCGGGGTGACTATGATCCATCCACCACCAAATCCATAGTTCACTTGCAGGACAACCGGCTCGCAGGAAACCGTCAAGCCTACCACATCCCGATGCAAGAAAGTCGAATTCCCTAAGCAGTCTCCTGTGCCGCCCTGGCTGGTACCGAACATTTGAGGGCCGGGACAGGCGGTCAACGTCGGTGCTGCATTCACCGTCACCGTTGTTCCTAAAGAACTCAATGATGGACAGCCGGATACCGTAGATATAACGGTGTAAACTCCGGCGGTTGTTACAGACAATGTTGTTGCTGTTTGCCCACTTATTAATACTGCATCCTTGTACCATTGGTTGCCGACACTTGCTGATGAAGTCAAGGTTGTGGAACCACCGGTGCAGAAACTTGTCGTTCCTGTAATGGTTGGCGTTGCTGGTATTGCATTCACCGTCACCGTTGTTCCTAAAGAACTCAATGATGGACAGCCAGATACCGTAGATATAACGGTGTAAACTCCGGCGGTTGTTACAGACAATGTTGTTGCTGTTTGCCCACTTATTAATACTGCGTCCTTATACCATTGATTGCCGGCACTTGCTGATGAAGTCAAGGTTGTGGAACCACCGGTGCAGAAACTTGTCGTTCCTGTAATGGTTGGCGTTGCTGGTATTGCATTCACCGTCACCGT
>Ga0209181_10001977_pt1 | contig 34202 bp, 33 predicted proteins | sample MAT05_FD_187208 | JGI IMG/M metagenome (GOLD analysis project Ga0209181, IMG submission 187208) | Freshwater microbial communities from Lake Fryxell liftoff mats and glacier meltwater in Antarctica - MAT-05 (SPAdes) (version 2) | ecosystem: Environmental > Aquatic > Freshwater > Ice > Liftoff... | reverse complement strand
GAACCCGAAGCCGCCGCCGAGCCAGCCGAGCCCGCCGAGCCCGCCGAGCCCGCCGAGCCAGCCGAGCCCGCCGCGCCGGCACCGGGCCACGCCTGACGATCAGAGGGTGGAGCGAAACTTAATTTAGCCGCGAACGGACGGGGATTTTCGCGGGTCGGAAAACTTTCTCATCCTCTGTATCCGCGTTTCATCCGCGTCCATCCGCGGCTAAAATTCAGCTCTTCTGCCGACTTCCGGTCTACGGCAGCGGCGTGATGGTTTTCGTCGCGCGGAGCTGTTCGTAGTTCGGAAAAAATCCTTCGATCGTAAAGGCCTGGCCGGCGTGCAGATCCCGCGTCGCCACGTTCGCCATGTATTCCAACCGCTCGCCGGGGTTGATCGCCACCAGCGTCGGTTCGTTTTGGAAGGCCTGATCCTCCGACCAGCGCTCGATCAGCTTGCCCGTCGCATCCTTCACCAGCACCTCGATCCGCTGCGTGGTGGGAAAGTCGAGTTGCTGCAGTTTTTTACCACGGTTCGCGAGTTGCAGCGTCACTTTCACCGTGCGCACGTCGCCCAGCTTCAGCGGCATGGGTTCGATCAGGATCGTGGGCACGAGATCTTTCCACGCCTTGCCGGCCTGCGCGCCTTTCGGCATCGGCGTGGTCGGCGCATCGCCCGGCTTTTTGCCAAAGGGCCACACCGCCCGCGCGGTGCGCTTCAGCCAGCCGGGCTGGCTTTCCACGGTCGCGGGTTCTTTCTTTTTCTCTTCGGCCGCGGCGAGCGGGAGACTGGCGGAGACGAGCGCGGCGATCAGCAGGGGGCGGAAATTCATCGCGCTCATGTAGCCGCCACCATCCGGGTTTGCAAACCGCATCCCTTTGTCCGAACACTCTCCGCCCATGCGAGTTTTCCGCCTGCTTCTTCCCCTGCTCGCCCTGTGCTTTTTCGGCATGGCCGATCGGCCGCCCACGATCAGCTTCCGCTTTTACGCCGAGGCGAATGCCCGCGACGGCGCGTCCTTTTCCACCCCGGTCAAGCTCGGCAATCCGCTGCGCGACGCCTTTCTCGAAAAGGTGCCGACCATCCACGAAGGCATGATCAAATCGATCTACCCTTTCCGCGCCGAAGACGGCACCTGGGGCTGCTCGCTCCGGCTCGACAACAGCGGCCGGATCAATCTCGAAGTCGTCAGCACCGAACGGCGCGGCACTTATTTCATCGGCTTCCTCGCCACGAAAAAAGGCAACCATCGGCTGCCCGATCTGATCATCGATCGTACGGTCAGCGACGGTATCATCACCGTCCCGCGGGGCCTCACCGACCTCGAGATGGTGGTGCTCGGCAAACAATTCAAAGTCGTCGGCGACCCCGACCTGCCGAAGCTCACCGTGCCAAAGGAAAAACGCGGCTGGAACCCCTTCCGCAAAAAGGAACCCGCGCCCGCGCCCGCCTCGTGAGCCGGGGCGCTGCGCAGCCGATTCTCCGCGAGCCGCAGAGCGCGCGTCACCGATGAACGGCACCTACGCCACCTTGCTCGGCGCCGTCACGCCGGTCTTCATCGTCATCCTCGCCGGCTTCGCCATCCGCCGCGCTGGCTGGCTCACTGCCGAGGCCGATACCAGCCTCATGCGGCTGGTCGTCAACCTGCTTTTCCCCTGCCTCATCCTCGACAACATCCTCGGCAACCCCGCCGTCGAGCAGCTCGGCAACGTCATCCTCGCCCCGCTCGCCGGCGCGGCCACCACGCTCCTCGGCTTCGGTGTCTGCTGGCTTGTCGCGCCGCTTTTGGGAATGCGCGAGCCGCGCGCGCGGCGCACGTTCGCCTTCACCGTGGGCCTCTACAACTACGGCTACATCCCGCTGCCGCTCATCCAGAAGCTCTTCCCCCAGCCCACCGTCGGCATCCTCCTCGTGCATAATGTGGGCGTCGAAACCGCGCTCTGGACCGCCGGCCTCGCGCTGATCAGCGGCGGCGCCGCGGCTGGCGGCGAAGCCCGGCAAAGCAGCCGTTGGCGGCGCGTGCTCAATGTTCCCACCATCGCCATTCTCACGGCGCTCACCCTGCATTTCCTCGGGGCGCGCTTGTGGATGCCCGCGGTCGCGCTCAGCGCCGTCCACCAGATCGGGCAGGCTGCGATTCCGATGGGGCTGCTGCTCACCGGCGCGACTTTTTGCGACCAGATCCGCTTTCTCTCGTGGAAGCACAGTGTCGCCGACAGCGTCGGCGCGGCCGTGCTGCGGCTCGCGCTCCTCCCGCTCTGCATGCTCGCCCTCGCGAAGTGGCTGCCCTGCCCGCTCGAACTCCGCCGCGTCATGGTCGTGCAAGCCGCCATGCCCTGCGCCGTCATCCCCGTCCTGCTCGCCAAACACTACGGCGGCGACCCCGCACTCGCCCTGCGCATCATCCTCACCACCTCCCTCCTCGGCCTGCTCACCATTCCGTTTTGGCTCCAGTTCGGGCTGAAGTGGGTCGGCGGAAATTAGCCGCGATTCCGTCCCAACACAGCACTGGCGTGGCTCCCTTTGGTAGGGAAGCCGCGCCGCGGGTTCCCACGCCAGCCGCCGCGGGTTCCCTCCCCCAATTCGGACAGTGTGGGAACCCGCGGCGCGGCTTCCCTACCGACCATCTCCTATGCTCGAGAGCTGAGCGGTGCCTTGCACCCGCGGCGCTGACCGCGCACAAACAGCGCCGCATGAAAGCCCTCCCCTTCCCGCTGCTGCTGCTCCTCGCGGCCTCGACCGCCTTTGCCGCGCCGCTCGAGATCAAGGTCGACGTCGACGCTCGCGAACTTTCCCGCTCGCTACTCCACGCGCGGATCGAACTGCCCGCGAAGCCCGGCGACTTCGTCATCTGGTATCCGAAGTGGATCCCGGGAGTCCACGCGCCCGCGGGACCGGTGCAAAACCTCGCCGGCCTGCGCTTTGAATCCGCCACCGGCGAGACCATCGAGTGGAAGCGCGACGACGAGGAGATGAACCGCTTTCACCTCAAGGTGCCCGCCGGCGCCGACCGCGTGATCGCCAGGCTCGACTACATCTGCAACCAGCCGAGCGTAAACTCCAGCGGCGTCGACAGCTTCGGCAACTCGAAGATCGGCGTCATCAATTGGAACACCGTGCTGCTCTATCCCGAGGGCGTGTCGATCGACGAAGCCACCGCCGCCGCGCGGCTCACCCTGCCCGCGGGCTGGAAGCACGGCACCTCGCTCGTCGCGGCGAAAACCGAGGGCGCGGTCACCACCTTCCAGCCGCTCACCCTCCGCCGCTTCGTCGACAGCCCGCTCATCACCGGGGAAAACTTCCGCAGCCTCGACCTCGCGAGCAAAGCCACGCCGCCCAATTCGCCCCCCGGTTTCCTCCACCTCACCAGCGAAGCCGCCAGCGCCATCGCCATCGACGACAAGCTCATCGCGCAATATCGCAAGCTCTACGCCGAGTCGCTCACGCTCTTCGGCGGCGCGCGGTTCGAGTCGTATCATTTCCTGGTCGTCTGCAGCGACGTGCTGCCGCGCAATGGGCTCGAGCATCTCGCGAGCAGCTTTAACGCGGTGGGCGAGCGCGAGCTGGTGGATGAAAAGAAGCGCAAATCGTGGCCCGCATACCTGCTCCCACACGAGCTCGTCCACGCGTGGTGCGGAAAGTTTCGCCGCCCCGCGGCGATGATCTCCACGAACTTCCACCAGCCCGAGCGCACCGCCCTGCTCTGGGTCTACGAAGGTCTCACGCAATATCTCGGCGAAGTGCTCACCGTCCGCAGCGGCCTGCTCACCCCCGAGGAGCACCTCCCCGCGTTCGCCGTGAAGCTCGACTTCCTCATGCGCCAGCGCGGCCGCCGCTGGCGCGCGCTGGAGGATACCGCCGTCGCGAGCTGGCTGAATCGCGCGCACAGCGCCTCCTGGTCGGCGCTCCGCCGCGGACAGGATTATTACGACGAGGGGCTCGTCGTCTGGATGGAAGCCGATGCGCTCATCCGCGAAAAATCCGGCGGGAAACTGAGCCTCGACGACTTCTGTAAAAAATTCTTCGCCGCCGATCGCGAAAAAATGCCCGTCGTCGTGGGCTTCGATCTCCAGGAAATCACCGGCATCCTGCGCGGCCTGGTCGAGGAGGATTGGGAGAAATTCTTCGCCGAGCGAATCAGCAAACCGCGCGAGGAACTCGGCCTCGACTTTTTGCCCAAGACGCTCGGCTACCGCCTGCAATACGGCGCCAAGCCCAGCGAATATCTGGTAGAGCGCGAGCGCGAGCGCAAGCAAGTCTCCGCCGCCGCGAGCCTCGGCTTCTCCGCCGCGGAGGACGGCAAGCTCGGCGCCATCGTCCCGGATTCTCCCGCGGATAAAGCGGCGCTCGCCCCCGGCATGATCATCGCCGGCGTGAACGGCCGTAAGTTTAGCGGCCAGCGTCTGAAGGACGCCATCTCCGACAGCGTCACCGCGCGCAAAGTGGACCTGCTCGTGCTCGACGGCGACGTCTACCGCACGCTCTCCATCGCCTATCAGGACGGGCCGAAATACCTCGAACTGGCGCGCACGCCCGAACACGCAGACACGCTCGGCGCGATTTTGAAGGCGGTGACCAAGGAGGAAAAGAACTGAGCGAGGCGCACGAACTGCTAAATCTGGTCGCCCTGAAACGTTTACCTAATCGGTGGTTGACACTTCACACCGTCGGGCCAAAGTCCCGCCCGGTAAGCGCCAGGGATTACAAAATATGAGTATGGAACGATTGAAGGTGAATCATGTCAGCAGGGTCTCCGCAGCGGTGATTGTCCTCACCGCCGCGTTGTTTAACCCGAGAGCAGAGGCCGCCACTCTGATTCCCGAAAACGTTGTGCGAGTCAGCAGCACGGTCACCACGCCGGTCAATCTCACGACTGCTGGACCGATCGACTGGGCCTACTGGTCGCAAATTACCAACGGGGCCTCAGCGGCGCCCAGCAATGACAAAAGCGGCGGGACCGCGATCAGCGATCTCGGGATCGCCGGCGGCACGGACCGACAGGCCAGCGGCGTGAACACCGTCGAGAAATACAGGTTCACCGACGGAACCAGCCCAACCTCTGCCACCAACGTCTCCCTCGGCGGACTGGTCTTTAACAACCGTCTTGGCACGAACGCCGCCGGAAAAGGCCTCCCGCTCCAGATCGCCGGTGACCCGGCGTCTGAACGCGTCTTGAGCCTGTCCCCCGGCGGCTTCGGGGCGCCGGGAATCCTGGCCCTCACTCTCGCCGGGATCGGCTCGCCCGGGATTGACGGCACCCAGGTCTTCACCACCGCAGCGCCGAAAAACATCGCCATCTACACGCTGCGCTTTAAACCAGACCAGTTGGGCGACCTGCTCCCCATCTCCTACACCGCGGCTTCGATCACCGACACCAAGAGTGGCCAAGTGGGCATCGAAGCGGTCACCGTCGCCGCCATCCCCGAGCCTCGCGCCATGACGCTGGGGTTGGTGGGAATGCTGCTGATCTTTCGGCGCCGGGGCTCCCGCCGCGGCCTCGCCACTCGCTGACCTCGACCCCGCCGGTGGCCACGCGCCACGCCGGCCGGATTAGCTGAATGGCATGCGTTTCGAGGACTCCTCCATTCGCCGCCAAGGGCTGCACACCATCCGAGGCGCCCTGCTCGTCACGGATGAGCAAGAGGACGTTGTCGCTGGCAAAAAATCCGGCGATCCCGGCCGCGCCAGCGGAGTAAACCTGGCAACCTTCCGCCGATCAGTTTCACCAACCCTGCACGGTCACCGGACAGAGAGCGGGGGTAGCAGCTCTCGGGTAGGGTGGGCGTCCCGCCCGCCGGTTTCGGCGTCTCGCCGAAACGATCTTCCGAGCACCGGGTTGACCGCCGCCCTTCGCGAAAGTTCTTCGACGCAGGATGCGTCGAACGGCGGGCGGGACGCCCACCCCACCCGAGAGACGCGACCGTCGCGCGTTTTGTGAGGGATCGGATTACTCGTCGTTCGTCGGCCCCACGCAGACGAGCCAGAGCTTGAGGAAGTTCATGATCTGCACCTTGGTGAGCTGGTTTCCGTTGAGGCTGTATTTCACCTTGCTCGCGCCGACGGTGGCTTTCTCGCCGCCGCTGATCATCTGGTCTTCGTAGGTGATCGTCCCGGTGAGCGAAGGGACACTGTTGTCGACCGCGAAGAACGCTTCTTCGTCGCTCTTGCCCGCGAAGGCGTCGGCCTCGGTCGCGGGTTTGGTCGCCTTGGCTTCGTTAAAGCGCAGGTTGAATTCGTATTGGCCTTTGCCGTTGCTCGCACGGTTGGGATCTTCCACCCACTTGATGCTGCCGGTCACGATGTCCTCCACTTCCTTAGCCGCTTGCTGGTAGATGAAACGGATGCCGTTCGTGTAGTAATTTCCCGTCTCGTAATCGTAGTCGAGGTTGCCGTTGACGACGGTGCGCGGGTAGCTCTGCGCCGGGCCTTGGGCCAGCGCGAGTCCCTCGAAGCGCATGGGGTCGGTGTTCTTCACCTCGACCTTCACCTGCTTGCCCGCGAGTTGGCGCACGTATGTCACGGCGTTGCTCGGCTTCTTGCCTTTGCCCACGAGACGGCCCCCGAATTTATCCGTGAACGCGGGCGACTTGCCGATCGCATCGACCGCGATGCGGTGCTGGCTGTCGGCGAGCCCATCCACGGCGTAAACGCCATCCGCGCCCGCCGGCACGGTGCCAACCCATTTTCCGACGGCGCGCTTTTGCGAAAGGTTCGCCGGGTTCAGCACGCTGAGGTCGAGCGAATACTGGAGCTGCCCGCGCTGGCCGGTGCCGAGTAGTCCGCCGACGTTCGGCAGACGCTGGATCGTGCCCTTGAATTCGGTGGTCTGCGCGACGGAAAGCGTGGTGGTGTAGAGGTCGGCGATGCCCTTCACCGGCTTGCCTTTGTCGTCGGTGTTTTTGCGACTCTTGAAGTCGATGTCCATCGTGCCCGCGATGGCATTGGGAAGATTGAGTTTTTCGGGTTCCTGCGCGCCGCAGATCGGGCTGAGGAGGGTGGTCGCGGCGAGGCTCAGGGTGAGAATTGAAGGGGTCAATTTCATGGTCATGAGATCGCGGAGGCTGATCGTGGAGGCAAGCACTTTCAGCCGCAGTCCTCGGCTGCCGACGATTGCCACCTCCGAATAATTTCCCGCCCTGGGGAATTGCCTTCCGGCCCATCCCTCGGCGGGACAAGATCGCAAATGCGCCTTTTCGCACTCACTTTTCTCGGGCTCGCGGCGCTGGCCTGCGCGGAGAGTCCGTTCCATCTGGAAACGACGCCGGGCAAGCTGCCCAAGGACGTGATCCCGCGGCGCTACACCGTGCGCGTGGAGCCGGCGATCGAAGCCGCGACGTTCCGCGGGAGCGAGACGATCGAGATCGAAGTGCGGCGACCGGTGCGGCGGCTGGTGCTGAATGCGAACGGGCTGGAAATCTTGCGCGCGCAACTCGGCGGCGCGGCGCTCACGCCGCAGCTCGACGTGCAGGAGCAGACGCTCACCTTCGCGCTCGCGGAAGAATTGCCCGCGGGCGTGCACCGGCTGGAGATCGACTTCGCCGGCAAGCTAAACGAAAAAACCGCGGGGCTTTTCCTCGCACGCTATCGCGTGGGCCCGGAGGAAAAGCGCGGGCTGGCGACGCAGATGGAACCCACCGATGCGCGGCGGATGTTCCCGTGCTGGGATGAGCCGGTGTTTCGCGCGGTCTTCGAACTGACGGTCGTGGTCCCGGCAGCGCTCACCGCGGTGTCGAACATGCCAGTCGTCGCCGAGCAGCCGCTGGAGGGCGGACGCAAGGAAGTGCGGTTCGCGCCGACGCCCTCGATGTCGAGTTACCTGGTGGCGTTGTTCGTCGCGGAGTTCGACGTGATCGAGGACGAAGTGGAAGGCGTGAAACTGCGCGCGTTGACCACGCCGGGCCGGGCCGAACAGGCGCGTTATGCGCTGGAGGCGACCAAGAAAATCCTGCCTTTTTATCGCGAATATTTCGGCACGAGTTATCCGCTGCCGAAGCTGGATCAAATCTCGCTGCCGAGCACGGGCGCGGGCGGGATGGAAAACTGGGGCGCCATTTTGTACGCCGACACAGCGTTCCTCTACGATCCGGCGACCAGCTCGGGGCAGACGCGCGAACGGGTCTTCGAGGTGGTGGCGCACGAGCTGGCGCACCAGTGGTTCGGCAATCTCGTGACGATGGCGTGGTGGGACAATCTCTGGCTGAACGAAGGCTTCGCCTCGTGGATGGGGACGAAGGCAACCGATCACTTCAATCCCGAGTGGCAGACGTGGCTGCGCGCCGCGGGCGCCAAGGAATGGGCGATGGCGCTGGACGCGCGGGCGACCACGCATCCCGTGCAGCAAAAAGTGGCGACGGAAGATCAGGCGATGGATGCGTTCGACGTGATCACCTACCAGAAAGGGCAGGCCTTCATCCGCATGCTGGAAAATTATCTGGGCGAGACTTCCTTCCGCGGCGGCATCCGCAGTTATCTCAAAAAACATGTCTACTCCAGCACCACCACGGCGGACCTGTGGGCGGCGCTGGAAGAAAGTTCGGGCAAGGCGGTGCGTGCGCTGGCCGCGGGGTGGACGGAGCAGCCGGGCTTCCCAGTGGTGACGGTGGAGGAAGTCGCCGGCCCGGCGGTGCTGATCGCGCAGGAGCGGTTTACGCTCGGGCAGGAAAATCCGGAGCCGCTTTTCTGGGCGGTGCCGATCGCGCTCGGGCCGGCCGCCGCACCGCTGGATGCGCGGATGGTGCTGCTGAAAGAAAAGTCGCTGCCGCCGCAGCCGATCGAGCCCGGGCAGGCGCTGAAGGCGAATGTCGGCGGCGTCGGTTATTACCGCGTGCGCTACGACGACGCGCTCTTCAAGCGGCTGCACAAAGCGACGCCGCTCATGGCCGTGGCGGATCGGCTCAATCTCCTCGACGACGCCTGGGCGATGGCCGCCGCGGGGCGCGCGCCGATCGGACGTTTCTTCGATCTTGCCGAGACGCTGGGCGAAGACACTTCCTACGTGATCGCGGCGCGAATCATGGATGCGTGCTGGGACATCGACAAACTCCAGCGCGGCGAACCCGGCGCGGCGGCCTTTCACGCATGGGCGCGCCGCGCGGTGCGTCCGCATTTCGAGCGCCTCGGCTGGGACGCGCGGCCGGAGGAAAAGCCGCTGGACGCGAAGCTGCGCGCTGAGCTGATTACGCAACTCGGAGCCTTCGGCGACCCGAAGGTGATCGCGGAAGCGCAGCGGCGGTTCCGGCTTTTCGTGGGCAAAGGCACGCCGCTCGCCGGCGACCTGCGCCGCGCGGTGCTCGGGATCGCGGGTCGCGAGGCGAATGCGGAGACCTGGGAAAAGCTGCACGAACTTCTCAAGGCCGAAACTTCCACCGAGCTGAAGCACGAATATCAATCCGCGCTCGCCGCGGTGCGCGAGGCCACCCTCTCCCGCCGCGCGCTCGCGCTCAGCATCACCGGCGAGCTGCTGCCCGAGGATTCGCTGAATCTCGTGGAGGACGTCGCGTCGCTTGGCCAGCAGCCCGCGGCGGCGATCGAGTTTGCGCAGGCGAATCTCGCACAGCTCCTCGCCGAAGCGCCGCCGTTCGACGGGAACAGCTTTCTCCCCCGGCTCTATCGCCGGTTCACCGACGCCGGGCGCGCCGCGGAGCTGGAAACTTACGCGCTCGCTCACCCCGCGGCGGGCAGCGCACCACAGGTGGCGAAGGCGGCCGATGAAATCCGGCTCAATGCAACCTTGAAAAAGCGGCTCCTGCCAGACATTGATGCGCGTTGCCGAGCCCAGCCAGGAAAGTAATCAGGGAGCCGGTGCCCGGATGGAATTCGAGATCAAACACGTCACTCACTACAAGTACGGGCACGCCGCCGCCGAAGCTTACGGAGAAGCGCGGCTCACGCCGCCCGAGCTGCCCTCGCAGACGGTGGTGAACCATGCCGTGGTCATCGAGCCCGAGGTGCCGATCTCCAGCTACACGGATCACTTCGGCAATCGCGTCGATTTTTTCTCGCTGCCTTTTCGCCACAAGAGCCTCGTCGTCCGCAACCAGATGACCGTGCGGACCAGCCCGCGGGTGCTCCCCGCGACCGCGCTGGAGCTCACCGTGCAGGAGGCGCGGCAAATCCTGAACTCCGCGCTCGCCGACATCTTTGAATTTCTGCGCCCCACCGAAGTCGTCGAAATCGGCCGCGAAGCCGTGCAGTGGGCGCGCAAATATCTGCCGAGCGACCGCCCTCTCGGCGAGGGAATCGAGGAGCTGAACCGGGCGATCTACACCGAGTTCAAATACGATCCGCACGCGACGGAAAACTCCACACCGCTCGCCACCGTCTGGAAAACCAAAGCCGGCGTCTGCCAGGACTTTGCCCACATCGGCCTCGCCATCCTCCGCAGCGCGGGGCTGCCCGCGCGTTACGTCTGCGGATACATCGAGACCGATCCGGTGCGGAAAGCGGATGGCACCGTGGCGCGCATGGTCGGCGCCATCGCCACGCATGCGTGGATCGAGGTGCTCGTGCCCGGCATGGTCTGGGTGGCCTTCGACCCGACCAATCGGCAGTGGGTCAACGAACGATATGTCACGGTGAGTTACGGTCGCGACTACCGCGACGCCACCCCGCTGCGCGGCACCTTCAAGGGCAGCGGCGGCCAGAAAATGAAAGCGAGCGTTTTCATGAAACGCCGCAACGGAAAGAACCGCCCATGAACGTCCGCATCCAATACCAGGCGCAGTACGCCTACGCCGAAGCCGTCACGTTTTCGCTCCATCTCTTCCGCCTTTTCCCCCGCGCCGAGCGCCACGTGCGGGTGCTCCGCTCGCGGTTTCAGACGAATCTGGACGCCGTGGTGAACTACCGCCGCGATCTCTACGACAACGAAGTCGCGTCCTGTTTTTACCCCGAGCGCTCCGCCCTGCTCCACGCGGGTTTCAACGTCGATCTCGACATCGATCCGCGCAACGCCTTCGGTTTCCTCGTCGCCTCGCACGCGCTGGACTTTCCCTTTATCTACGAGCCCGGCGAACTGCGCGTGCTCGCGCCCTACCTGCAGGGCGCGCAACCGATCGAACTGCCGTTTTGGAAAGCGCCGCTCCGCCCACGCCCGACCATCGACTTTCTCGTCGAGCTGAACGACGCGCTGCACCGCAGCATTCGCTACGAGCGGCGCGATGAAGGCGCGGCCTATCCACCTGCGGACCTCATCGCTCGCGGCGCCGGCTCGTGCCGTGATTTCGCCGTACTCCTTGCCGAGGTGCTGCGCGGGCTCGGCCTCGCCACGCGGCTGGCCAGCGGCTACCTCTGCGAGTTCGGCGATGGCGACAAAATCGCCGAGGGTTCGCTGCACGCGTGGACGGAAGTCTTCATCCCCGGCGCCGGCTGGGTGGGCATGGATCCCACCAACGGCACCTTCTGCGACCACCATCACCTCACCGCCGCCGTCGGCCTCACCTCCGAAGACATCTCCCCCGTGCTCGGCAACTACTACAGCAACCGGCACATTCCCTCCACGATGAGCGCCACGCTCCAAATCGTTCCCCAGATCCCCCATGCCCATTCCTGATTCCCTCGCCGCGGTCGCCAACAAGGTGGAAGCCACCTTTGAAAAACACGGCGTCAAGCTGACCATGGGCGGCGAGCCGACCTACGTTCCTTTCGAGCCCACCGGCGCGGAGTGGAGCATCACCGCGCTCGGCCCCACCAAGCTGAAATACGGCTACGCCCTCGCCGACGCACTCATCGCGCAAACGCTGCCGCAAGCCGTGGTCATCCTTTCGCCGGGGAAATTTTATCCCGGCGAAACCAACGCCCGCTGGGCGCTCAATCTCATCTGGAATCGCGACGGCTCGCCGCTCGTCCCGGCCTTGCAGGAACGCAGCGAGCTTCCCGTCACGCCGGAGAACTTTGCCACCGCCCAGGCCGCGCTCGGCGCGCTGACCGAGGAGCCGCGCTGGCTCCGCGGCATCGACCTGCTCGACGAAACGCGCCACGTCGCCGTGCTCCCGCTCGATCACGATGGCACGCGCTTCGTTTCCGCCGATTGGGACATGGGCGACACCATCACGCTGCTCAACGCCGAAGGTTCCGCCGGCCTGCGCCTGCCGCTCAGCGAAGTGCCCGCCGAGGTCAGCCGCCGCGCGCTGACCCTCGAGATTCTCGATGGCGCGCTGCACATCTTCCTCCCGCCACTGCTCCAGGAGCCGATCCTCGCCATCATCGAGACGCTCGCCGCGGCGCTCACCACGCGCCATCTCGTGTGGGGCGGCTACGTTCCCTCGGATGAGCTCGGCGCCTGGACGCGCCTCGCCATCGCTGCCGATCCCGGCGTGCTCGAGGTCAATCTCCCGCCGTGCTTCACCTGGGCCGAATACGCCGAGTGGCTCCAGCGCCTGGAACACGCCGCCAGCGCCTCCGGCCTGCGTTCCTTCAAGCGCCACGCGCCCGGCGACGAAGCCGGCACCGGCGGCGGCAATCACATTCTTTTCGGCGGCCCCACGCTCGACGAAAATCCGCTCTTCACCCACCCGCGCTGGGTCACCTCCATCCTCCGCTACTGGCAGCATCATCCGTCGCTCGCCTATCTTTTCACCGGCATCTACGTCGGCCCGTCTTCGCAGGCGCCGCGTCCGGATGAATGCGTGAGCAGCCTTTACGATCTCGAGATGGCGTATCAATTTCTCGAGCAACTCGACGAAGGCGATCACCGCTACCTGCTCAGCGAAACGCTGCGCCATCTGCACACCGACAGCTCCGGCAATACGCACCGCAGCGAGGCGAGCTTCGACAAATTTTGGAACGTGAACTTCGACGGCGGCTGCCGCGGGCTGGTGGAATTCCGCGCCGTCGAATCGCTCCCGCACGCCGAGTGGATGTCCGCCGTCGCGCTGCTCTGGCGCACGCTCGCCGCATATTTGCTGGAACATCCCTTTGCCCAGCCGCTCGTCCCGCTCGGCTCGAAGCTGCACGATTGGTTTTACCTTCCCGTCGGGCTCTGGAGCGACTTCGAGACCATCCTCGCCGACCTGCGCGCCGCCGGCTTCGACCTCCCCGCGGAGACCTATCGCACCATCCTCGACTGGCGTTTTCCCACCATGCTCGAACACCGCGAAGCCGGCGTCGAGCTGACCATCCGCAAAGCCCACGAAGGCTGGCCGCTGCTCTGCGAACAACCGCTCGAAGGCGGCAACACCAGCCGCTTCGTGGACACGTCGATCGAGCGGCTCGAATTCATCGCCGACGCGAAGTTTGCCGAAGCCAGCGAAGTCCGCATCCAGGGCCGGCTGCTCCCGCTGGAAAAACTGCCCGACGGGCAATTCGGCATCGGCTTGCGCTACCGCCGCACCGCGCTGTATCCCTCGCTCCATCCCGGCATCCCGCCGCACATGCCGCTGCTCCTCAGCATCGCCACCGAGGGGAAAACGACGCTCTACAAGCTGGAGGCGGATCAGCGGAAATTCGTCCGCACCATCGGCGAAGTCGCCCCGCCCGAAGCCGTCAACCCGTGCCGCAAACTCCAGCCCGAGCTGCTCACCTGCGACTTGCGGATTCCCTGAGCTACGGTTCGTTCCACCACTCACCAGCCGCAGCCAACCACCCGCTCCATGAAAACGAAACTCGTCCTCCTCGTCGCCCTGCTCGGTGCCAGCGCACCGCTCGCCCTCGCCACGGATTTTGCCTTTCGGCAAAAGCTCTCCGCCACCACTCCCACACCGGGTTCGCAATGGGGATCGGTGGCCGTGGATGGCGACACCCTCGCGATCGGCGCTTTCGCCGACACCGTGGGAACGAACAACGGCCAGGGCGCCGTTTACGTTTACGTCCGGCGCGGCGTGTCGTGGATCTTTCAGCAAAAGCTGACGGCAGCCGACGGCGCATCGAACGATCGTTTCGGCCGGGCGATCGGGATGAGTGGCAACTCCATCGTCGTGGGCGCCAGTGGCGACACGTTCGGCTCGAGCGGCGCCGGCCAGGGCTCGGCCTACGTCTTTGTGCGCCGCGGCACGGTGTGGCGGGAGCAGGATAAGCTCACGGCCAGCGACGCAGGCGGCGGCGACACTTTCGGTGAGTACGTCCGCATCGACAAAAATACCGTGATCGTCGGCGCCCGTCTCTCGGACCGCACGACGCCCACCACGCAGATCGATGCCGGGGCTGCCTACGTCTTCGTGCGGCGAGGGACGCGCTGGGTGCAACAGGCGAAGCTGATGGCGAGCGATGGAATCGGCGGCGACAACTTCGGCATGAGCGCGGACATCGACGGCGACACCGCGGTCGTCGGTGCGTGGTTCGACACCGAGGGGTTCAACAGCCAGCAGGGTTCGGCTTACATTTTCAGCCGCACCCGCGCCGGCATCTGGACGCAGCAGGCGAAGCTGCTCGCGCCCGATGGTTCGGCCGGCGATTGGTTCGGGATCGCGGTGGGCATATCCGGCGACACCCTCGCGATCGGGGCGCGGCAGGATAATCAGAACGCCGGCACCCCGGGGTCCGGCGCCGGTCAGGGTTCTGCTTACCTTTACACGGGCAGCGGCGCGGCCTGGACGCTCCAGCAGCGGATCGTGGCTGCGGATCCGGCCATCGGGGCTGCCTTCGGCGAATCCATCGCAATCGAAAACGATCGCGTGCTCGTCGGCGCCGTCTTCGACCTGGGCTCCGGCTCGGCCTACCTGTTCTCCCGCGCCGCCGGGGTGTGGACGCAGGAGCAAAAGCTGTTTCCCGCCGACCGAGCGAGCGGCGATTTCTTCGCCGACTTTGTCGCCCTGAGCGGTCCCACCATTGTCGCCGGGGCGTTCGGCGACGACTTCCCCGCCGCAACTAGCCAGGGTTCGGCTTACGTCTTCAACTCCGCCGAACTCTTCGCCACCGACCTCGACCTCGGCGGCGGGCTGCTGGAGCAGGGTAAATCCGTCGTCGCCACCGGAGGCGACGACCGCATCGTGAACCACGCGGCTTTCGACTTCGCCATCGCTGGCACCGTCACCGGCACCGGCGCGCTCAGCTTCATCCCCGCCGGCACCACTCTGGGCGCCGCGCTCGATATGATTGAGCCCGGCTTTTCCGCGAAACTCGAAGGCACCGCGATCAATGCAAAAGGCCGGCTGCCGCTCGTCCTGCTCGATGAAACGATCAGAGGCAGCTTCGCCGCTGCGCCGGCGCAAGTCGCGACCCAGGCGAAATTCAAGCTCGGCCTGAAGGCGAACGGAGAAGCTTATTTTTCGCTCACCGGCGTGCGCCTGCGCGCCACGGGTGGAACGATTCCCGCCGAGACGAAACTCACTTTCGCCCCCGGCACGACAGCCGCCGTGTCCGTGCCGCCCGCATCCGCGTTTGCGCGGCAGCCCGATCTGCTCCTCGGCATTGGGAGCGAACCGACGCTGGGCAGCGACGTTTACAACGCGACCGGCCTGGACCAAACGCTGGCGCGGACGGTGCGAAGAGGCGCGACGGTGAAGTTCAATCTTCTCCTGCAGAATGACGGCCTCGACGCCGACGGATTCACCGTCCAGGGCTCTTCGGGCGACGCGAATGCGGAGGTGAAATACTTCCTCGGCCGGCGCGAAATCACCGCGGAGGTCGCCGCCGGCACCTTCACCACCGGCGACCTCGCTTCCCGCGAAAGCGTGCTCATCTCCGTCACCGCCAAGGCCAAAATATCCGGTACGACCTTCGAGACGAACCTCGTCGCCACCTCGACGACGAGCGCGGTCGCCAAAGACACCGCCAAGCTGAGCCTCACCATCCAGCCCTGACGGATCGCCCCGCGCAAGTTTCTGAGAATCCGCTTGGTATCGGGCGCTCTCCAGTGTCAGTTGCCGCCCTTATGGGACACTGCAAAGGCAAAGACAACGTGAAGAAGCGCGCCGTACGCCGCAAGAAGGCCGAGGCCCTCGTGCTCGCCAAGAGCAAAGCGAAAGCTGCCGCCGCCGTTTAACGGCGCGCACTTCACACGAGGGAGCGCCGCTGGGCATCGGCGCAACTCCCGAGGGGAATTTCCTTCCTTCGCAAGGAACCCCCGTGGCCGGATGGCCGAGCGGAAATGCGCGGGCAACGCGTTCAGATTTCGCGCCGCCATTCGTCGTGGGGTGAACGATTCTCTTCCCGAATCCAAATCCCGAGACACTCGCCTGATCCCAAACTCATCAAATACCCGGACATCTCGCCCAGCCCTCCTTGGCTGCCGGAGTGTCCGGATATTTTCGGAAGGCGGTATGATACCATCTCTCATAATCATGTGACGCGAGCGCGACGGGCTTGTCTCGGGTAGGGTGGGCGTCCCGCCCGCCGTTCGACGCATCCTGCGGCGAAGGACTTTTCGCGAGGGCCAGCGGTCACCCGGAACCTGGAAGATCGTTTCGGCGAGACGCCGAAACCGGCGGGCGGGACGCCCACCCTACCCGAGATCTGCCTCCCCGCTTTGGCCGGTTATTTTGCCGAGTTGGTATGACATCCATCGGTGGGACGCCTGTCTCGAGGGCGGCGTCCCCACCATTGCCCCGCGCTGGATTCCTCCGCACACTCCGCCCATGAGCAACATCACCGCCGACCGCCGCGTCGAGGACGACTGGTGGCAGCACCCCATCCCCGCGGGCGTCTCGTGGGGCGAAGGTCTCTACCTCGAGACCGCGCAGATCTTCCGCTTCATGCGCAGCCGGCGGCCGGACGCCGTCGTCCTCGGCGAACACGTTTCCTGCTACGCCGGCGTCTCCTTTGCCATCGGCGTGAACGGCTCGTGCAAGATCGGCGATTTCACCCTGCTCAATGGCGCGCTCATCATGGCCGAGGAGCGCATCGAGATCGGCAAACACGTGCTCATCTCCTGGAACGTGGGCATCGCCGACAGCGACTTCCATCCGCTCGACGCCGCCCAGCGCAAGATCGACACCTACGCGCTCGCCCCATTCTACAAAGACCGCCCTGAGCGCCCAAAGCTCAAGACCGCACCCGTGATCATCGAAGACGGCGCTTGGATCGGGATGAACGCGGTGATCCTCAAAGGCGTGACCATCGGCGAAAACAGCGTCGTCGCCGCGGGCGCGGTGGTGAGCAAGAGCGTGCCGCCGAATGTCGTCGTCGCGGGGAATCCCGCGGTGATCGTCAAGCAACTCACGTAGAGCGGATTCGCGCGGTGGTTTCATATCCGAAACATGCGCCGAATCCGGGAAATAAGTTGGGCCAATTCGGGCCGGGACGGGTAAGACATTTATTCGGCGACTCCGCCGAACCAGCTCCGCTGGAATTCGATGCGAAGCCAAAACACTACGCAACGCAACGTCCCCCCCCATGAAACCACTTCGTTCCATCCTCACCGCCGGCCTCGCGCTGGCGATCTTCAGTACCGGCGTCCGCGCCGAAACTTTCCCGATCTTTGAAGACGCCTCGGGGGGCGCGACCGTCTCCGTCGCCTCGGGCAGTGCCGGGACCCTTTCGATCTCGTCCCGCAGCACCGCCTTCATCAACTTCGCGGTGAGTTCCGGCCAGGGGAATCCCACCTTCAACATCGACCCGGCGACGGTCACTGGGGCGCGGCTGACCATCTTCCTGGCGCGGGCGAGCAAGACTGGGACGCTCTCGGTCCAGACTCTCACCTCGGGCTTCACCGAGACGCTGAATAGACCCGCCCCCGCGCCCACCATCAGTCCGGCGGCGCCGCTCGGCACCATTCCTCTCGCCGCGTTTACGCCGTCGCTGAACAAGGACTACTTCATCATCGACATCACCGCGCAGGTGAGGACATGGCTGACCTCACCGGCGAGCGAGTTTGGCATCGCCATCACCAGCGACGGCACGGCCACGGCCACCCTCGCGAGCAAGGAAGGCGCGGGCAGCGGCCACCCGGCGATCATCGAGATCGATGTGAATAAGGGCGGCGGGACGGTGGCGGGAACCACCGCCGTTTTCACCGGCGCGGTGAGCGGGGCTACCTTTAGCGGGGCTTCCTTCAACTCCAGCGGCACGGTCGCTGGGACGACGGGAAGTTTTACGGGTGCGGTGGCGACTGGCGGGTTGAATGTTTCCGGCGGAAGTGCGCGGGTGACCGGGACCGGCTCAACTGCCAGGTTGGACCTCACGCCGTTCAGTCCCGGCGCCAACGATCCCGCGACCCGGATTCAAGGCACGGACGACGGTGGCTTCGGCGGGCATCTGGATTTTTTCACCAAGCCAATCGGCGCCGCAACGAACACGCTGGTGAACCGGATGCGCATCTCGGACAACGGCCGCGTCGGCATCGGAACTACGACCCCGACGCAGGCCATCCTGGTCGTCAACGGATCGGTCGCCAATAGCTTCGGTGGTCAGAACGTGGGGTATTTGTCTCAAACCTTCTCCGGGGCGAACACGTCCGGCGGGGCGGATCCCCTCTCGATCTTCGCCTCCAATGAGATCGGTGCGGCGGCCTTCGTGGCCTTCTCCGACGCACGGATCAAGACGATCCAGGGCCGCTCGGACGGCGCTGCGGATCTCCGGACCCTGTCCAGCATCGAGATCACCGATTACCTCTACAAAGACGTGATCGGCAAAAGCCGGCGCCCGCAGAAAAAGGTCATCGCTCAGCAGGTGGAACAAGTCTTCCCGCAAGCCGTGAACCGGAACGTGGGCGTGGTGCCCGACATCTACGAAAAGGCCAGCATCGCCGACGGCTGGGTCACCCTCGCCACGGACCTGAAGGTGGGCGACCGCGTGCGCCTGATTGCGGCAAAGAGCGAAGGCATCCACGAAGTGCTGGAGGTGGAAGAAGGCAGGTTTCGCACCGACTTCCAGCCCCCGGGCGCCGAGGTCTTCGTCTTTGGTCGCGAAGTGAACGACTTCCGCGCCGTGGACTACGAGGCGATCGCCATGCTCAACATCTCCGCCACTCAGGAAATCGCCCGCAAGCTGAAGGCGAAGGATGCCGAGATCGCCGCGCTCACCCAAAAAGTCGCCGCTCTCGAAGCCGCCGACAAAGCCCGCGAAGCCCGCCTCGCCCGACTGGAGAGCGCGCTCGACGGCGGTGCGGCCCGCACCGTCCGCGCGGCGTTCATCGCGGAGTAACCGTCCCATCCAGCAACCCGCCTCGATCCCGCCGCGTCGCGCCGCCACAGCGGCAGATGAAATCGCGGCTTTCCCGCGGGCGCAGCCGTGGCAGACTCCCACCCATGCCGCTCCGCTGCTACCGTCCGCCCATCCACCGAGTGCAGGAGGAATACTGCGCCGAAGTCGCGCGCCGCTTCCGTCAGCGCCGCCGCGGCCCGCGCCCGCCGGGGCCGCGCATTCCGGATAACAGCGTGCCGTGGAATGCCGACCCGCGGACGATCGACGACCTCTGGACGATCGCCCAGGCGGTGCAGCAGCGCGTCGATGACTTTCTCGCATGGCGGCCACCCTCCAGCAATTCCTAGCACGGGTCACCGCGCACCAGCGGGTGGTGGTTCTCGGCGGGCTCGCCGTCATTGCGCACGGCTTTTCCCGCCCAACGAAGGACGGCGATGCCTGGCTCGATCCGCTGGCTTCACCGGCTGAATGGGCGCAGGCCTTGCGGGAAGTATTGCGGGACTTTCCTGACGCGACGCTTTGGTCACTGGCCGAACGCCGCACCTTCACCGAGCCGGAAATCGAAGACGTGATCGCGTAGGATGGCGTAATGCGCGTATCGGGGCTCACGGCCGATCTCGGTCTCTTCCGCAAACCCAACGGCCTGGAACTCGACCAGTTCGATGCCGTCTGGGAAAACGCCGCCGCTTGGGCGGAAGAGGTTCGCGTCATGCACCCCATCGACCTGATCCTGACGAAAGAAGCCACCGGGCGGGAACAGGACGTGCAAGACGTGCATTTTCTCGAACTTAAGATCCGCGCCGATCTCGGCGCGCGCCTCACCACGGTCACGCCCGAGGAGGCCACGGCGATCTTCGCCCGCTACGTGGACCACGCCGTGTGCGAACGCGCCCTCGCCAACCCGCACGCCGCCGTCCGAGCCCAGGCCACCGCGCTGCTTACCGAACTGGCCGAGAGCGGCGACTGGTTTGCGCGCGACATCCTCGCCCGCAGTCCGGCCGGGCCGTAGCCGCGAATCGGAGGAAAGCGGCGGCAAACCGCGCGCACTCCAAAGCTGGTGGCGAAAGCTTTGGCGCGCGGCGCCGCGGTCGATGGCCGATTATGTTTCCGACCGGCGGGCTCGCAGCTAAAGGAGGGTGAATGAAACGCAAACGCATCGTGGTGATGGGCTTCATGGCCGGGTGCCCCATCGCGGGGGTGATCTGGCAGCACATTCACTACATCGTGGGGCTGCAGCGGCTCGGGCATGAGGTTTATTACATCGAAGACTCGGCACGGCTGCCCTACGACCCGGCGAAATTCGAGGTGACGAACGACTACAGCTACGCGCTCGCGTTCCTCGACCGGCTCTCGCGGCAATACGGCTTCGAGGGGCGCTGGGCCTTCTGCGCGCGGTATCTGCCGGGCGAGCCCTGCCACGGGCTGGCGATCGAGCGGGTGCGCGAGCTGTATCGCGAAGCGGACGCCATCTTCAATGTCTGCGGGACGCAGGAAATGAACGCGGACCTGCTCCGCAGCGAGCGCATCCTCTACATCGAGAGCGATCCCGGCGTGGAGCAGATCCGCGTGGACAAGGGCGAGGCGAAGCCGATCGAGTATCTCGCGCAGCACCATCGGCTCTTCACTTTCGGCGAACACCTCGGCACGGAGCGGTGCCCCATTCCCACGCATCAGTTTCAGTGGATGCCCACGCGCCAGCCCGTGGTGACGGATTTTTGGAAGACGAACGCCCCCCCGCCTGCGGGCGCGCTCTTCACCTCGGTGGCCAACTGGAACACCAGCGAGCTCAAGGACATCGAGTGGCGGGGCGAGACCTATCTGTGGAGCAAAACGCGGGAGTTTCTGAAGTTCGACCAGGCGCCGCAGCGTTGCGGCGAGCCGCTGGAGCTGGCGACCAATCCGCGCGATCCGGCAGCGCGTCCGCGGCTGGAAGCGCTGGGCTGGCGGATCGTGAGCCCGGATGCGATGAGCGTGGATTGGGACGATTACCGCCGCTACGTGCAGGGCTCGAAGGGCGAGTTCACCGTGGCCAAGGATCAATACGTACGGCTGAACACGGGATGGTTCAGCGATCGCTCGGCATGTTACCTCGCCGCAGGGCGGCCGGTGATCACGCAGGAGACGGGCTTCACCGATCTCTACGGGGGCGACCACCGGGGGCTCTTCGCTTTTCGCACGATGGAGGAAGTGGCGGAAGCGGTGCGCGCGATCAATGCGGACTACGCGGCGCACAGCCGCGCGGCGGCGGAACTGGCGGCGGAGGTTTTCGAGGCGACGAAGGTGGTCGGCTCGATCCTCGAGCGGGCGGGCGTTTAGGTGGACGGCCGCGGGTGCAGCCAGCTCACGTTGGCGAACTGGTCGCCGGCATGGATGTCTACGAAGAGCGGGAGCTGCACTTCGTCGCCGAAGAAAGCCAGGAAGTCGTCGATCGCCATCTGCGAGACGCGGCCCATGCCGGTGTCCTCCTCGACGATCACCGGCGTCCGGCGATCCGCGCCGGCGGAATCACTCACGCACACGACATAGGTCTTCATGGTTCGCACCCTTATCGTCCGTGGGGTGCTTCCCGGACGGGTGAACCAGTCGGCCGCGCGACGGCGCGCGCTTGCCTCTCGCGGCGCGGCGCGCAAACCTCCCCCCCCGATGCCCAACCTCCGCAAGGCGCCCCGCAAGCGGGGCCATCCTCCCACCGCCGTAGCTCCCGTGAGCGGTGAGGCGCTCATGCAGGCGATCTTCGATTCGCTCGGCGCGCAGATCGTGGTCATCGACGGCGCGGGCGCGATCATCGGCGCGAACCGCTCGTGGCAACACCTGCTCGGCACCGCGGGCAGCGCTTCGCTCGAACCGCAGGGGCCGCACGGAAACTATCTCGCGACCTGCCGCCGCGCCGCGGCCGCGGGCCATGCAGCCGCGACGCAGGTCGCCGAAGCCGTGGACGCGGTGCTCGCGGGCCGCGCGGAGACCGGACGCGTCGAATACCGGAGCCGCCCGAACGGCGGCCATCCGCAGTGGTTCGCCCTCACCGTCACGCCGCTGGCGGCGGGCGCGGGCGCGGTGCTACTGCATGAAAACATCTCGGTGCAGCGGCAGCTCGAAGGGGAAATCCTGGAGATCAGCGAACGTGAACGGTCGCAGGTGGGGCAGGAGCTGCACGATGGACTTTGCCAGCATCTCAGCGGCGTCGCCTTGCTCGCCAAGACGCTCTCCAATTCCCTCACCCACGCCCAGCGCCCCGAAGCCGGCGCGGCCACGGAACTCGCGCTGCTCATCTACTCCGCCGTAGGCCAGACACGCACGGTCGCGCGCGGCCTGCGCCCGGTGGATCTCGATGAAGGCGGGTTGCTCGCCGCGCTCCACGATCTGGCCGAGCAAGCCAGCCCGCGCGTGCCCTGCGAAGTACGCACCACCGGCCAGCCGCGCGTGCATTCCAACGACGTGGCGACGAACCTCTACCGCATCGCCACGGAAGCCGTGACGAACGCGGTGAAACACGCGGGCGCGACGAAGATCTTCATCCGCCTGCGGCAATCCACCGATCACCTGACGCTGACGGTGGAGGACGACGGCGCGGGCCTCGCCGGCGATGGGGTGACGGGCATCGGCATGCGCATCATGCGCTACCGCGCCAACTCCATCGGCGCGATCCTCACCATCGGCAAAAAGGCGCCGCGCGGCGTGACGGTGCGCTGCAGCGTGCCGATCGCCGGTGGCAATGGTGCGGCGTGAACGGGCGGCGCGCGTTCAGCGCGGGGTGACGACGGTGAGGCCCATGCTGCGCTCGGCGTCGAGCGTGCCGCGGAGGAGGCGGAAATTTTCGCGCACGAAGGCGAGCGTCGCGGCGCGCTGGTCGCGGCCGGCGACGGTGTCGAGGCCGGTGGCGTCGCTCTTCACGTAGTCGAAGAAAAGGAGGCCGCCGGGGGCGAGCAGTTCGCGCAGGTGCTCGATGACGGCGAGCGGCTCTTGCAGATGCTCGAGCACGGTCATGCAGAAGATGGCGTCGAACTTTTCCGCGAGCGGAAAACGGAAGCGCGTCTCGGGCCGGAGCGGGATGGCGCGCACGTTCGCGAAGGGCTCGAGCTTGTGCGCGGCGAAATGGAACGGGATGGTCTCGATGTCGGCGATGAAGATGCGCTGGTCGCCGCGCGGGGGCAGGAATTCGCAGAGCGTGGTGGTGATCGGCGCGGAGCCGCAGCCAAATTCGAGCACGCGGCGCAGCGGTCCGCGCTGGAGTTCGCGCAGGGTGCGCAGCACGCGCAGTTCGTGGTTCAGCGACTCTTTGTAGACGGAGTGAAAGAGGTGCGAGATGACCTCGGGCCGCTGCCAGGCTTCGAGATGCACCGCTGCGTCGCTCGTATCCGGCACGGTGGCCGCCTGGAAGCGCATGCGGTAGACATTGCGCAGGAAGTAAAAATCCTCGACGCCCCAGAGCGGCCGGCCGCCGAGCACTTTCCCCCAGTAACGGCGGAAGCGCTCGAACCACGCGAGGTCGAGCCGCACGCGGCGGAGCAGGTGCCAGGATTTCGCGCGCAGTTCGAGCGGGAGGAACGGGGCGGCGTAGAGGCGCTCGGCGGCGCTGTCCCAGCGGAGGCCGAGGTCGGCGGGGCGATCGACGGGGAACTCGCGGTGCAACGCGGCGACGTCGACGACGAGGTGATCGAAGCCGTTCGGCGGGGAATGGAAAAGCAACTCGGGCGCGCTCATGGGGCGTCCGTTCGTAGCGACCCGCCGCCGCGCATGCAAGGCGGCCCCCCGAACGGTCGGGGCACAAGCGCGGTAGGGAAGCCGCGCCGCGGGTTACCAGACCTGCTCCTTCATCGCCCCTCGCAGGCGTGGGAACCTACCACGTGGCGTGGGAACCCGCGGCGCGGCTTCTCTACCACGGGGCGTGGGAACCCGCGGCGCGGCTTCCCTACCACGGGGCGTGGGAACCCGCGGCGCGGCTTCCCTACCACGGGGCGTGGGAACGCGCGGCGCGGCTTCCCTACCGTGTGGGAGTCTACTGGATGTCGGGCGCGCCGCCGGGGCCGCGGGGCGGCAGGGGCGGGAGCGGTTCGCCAGCGGCCGCCCGGGCCATGGCCTGACCGTGGCGGCTTTCGGCGCGGGCGAGCGCTTCGACGCCGTTGAGTTCGAGCTTGCGGCGCGCGTCCTCAGGCAGGGCGCGGCGCTGCTCCTCGGTGTCGACCGGGCCATCGAAAATCACGGCGCCCTGCGGGCCCATGACGGTCGCAAAGCGCTGGCCATTCTCGCTGCGGAGACGGATTTCGCCGCGGTCGTCCTTGATCACGATGCGCGCCTGCGCGGTGTTCCAGGTGGTGACGTTGCCGTCCTGATTCATGCGCACGGAGGGCGCGCCGCCGGGCCGGCTTTCGCGGAGCAGATCGGCGGGCCGGGGCGGCTCGGGAGCGGCCTGCGGGGGCTGAGGCTCCGACGGTTTCGGCGGTTTCGGCGGTGTCGGCGGTGTCGGCGCTTCGAGCTTCGGCATTTCGGGTGGGGTGCCGGAAGGATTTTTCTGCCACTCCTGCAGCCGCTTTTGGAAATCGCCCATCTTTTCCTGGAAGCCGCGAATGTGTTCCTGCACCCGCCGCGCCTGCTCTTCGCCGCGCCGGGCGGCATCGCGCGCCATTTCCGGAAGCTGCCGCAGCGGCTCAACGCGCCAGTTAAAAAATCCGGTGCCTTCCCCAGCGGTTTTTTCCGGGAGCAGCCGTTCGCCGACTTTGACGGTGAGTTTCTGCTCCGTGCCTTTGCGCACGACGGTGACGGAGACTTCCGCATCCTTGCCCGCGCTGCGCACGAGCGCGGCGAGCTGATCGGGAGCGGCGAGTTGCTGGTCGTTGAGTTGCTTCAGCACGTCGTAACGCTGGATGCCGGCTTTCGCAGCCGGGCTGTCGGGCACGACTTGCTCGACGAGCAGGCCGAAGCCCTCGGGCAGATTGAGCTGCGCGCCGAGCGCGGCAGGGAGCGGGCCAGTGGAGACGCCGAGATACGGCGTCGGTTTCTGCGCACGCGCCGACACGCCAGGCAACGAGCCTTCGCCCTGGCGGTCGCGGCGGAAGCCTTCGCGCATGCCGGGGCTGCGCTCGCCTTCGCGCGGGCTGCCGGGGGGGCCGGATTTTCCCTCGCCATCGCGGGGGCCGGCCTCTCCGTCTCGGCGCGGCCGCTCGGGACGTTCGCCGTCGCCGGGGCCACGGCGCTCACCATCGCCGGGGCCACGGCGCTCACCGTCGCCGGGGCCACGGCGTTCGCCATCGCCGGGGCCGCGGCGTTCGCCTTCGGGGCGGGTGGGTCTTTCGCCCTCCGGGCGTTCGCCGGGAGGAGGACCGGGCGGGCGCGCGGGTTCGGAGGGCGGAAGCGGCGGGCGGGCTTCTTCCTGGGCTAGAGAGACAGGGGCAGCAGCCGCCGTGGCGACCGCGATGAGCAGGGGCAGTTTCGTTTTCATGGAGGTGGTCATTGGAGGGCGATGGGAGTGAGGCGGATGTCTTCGCGCGGGACGGTGTATTCCATCAGCGCGCCGGTGGCGGGATTGGTCCAGATGTGGCGTTCGTAGGAGGTGAAACGAACACGGTGGACGGGCTCGGCATTGTCGGTGAGGACGAGACCTTCATCCTCGGTGGCGACGATCTCGGCGGTGGAGTCCACGTGCTCGAGCTGCTCCGTCACAAAAGGTTCGGCCGGCACCGCGGTGGCGAGGGCGGCGGCCGGCGGCGAGGAAAAATGTTCGGCACCGACGATGATCACCGCCGCGGTGACGGCGCCGGCAAACGCCCATCCCCAGCCCTGCCACCAGCGCGCGGGCGCAGCCGCCGGGCCGCGCCGGAGCACCGCCGCCGCCGGGAGGCGCTCGGCCACGGCGATGGTGCGCGCGGCGATCTGCGCGCCGATGCTTTCCTCGAGCTCCGCACGCGGCGGACGCGGGCGCAGGGCGCGCAGGAGGTCTTCAATTTCGGAGTCGGGCGGGTTCATAATTTTTCAAGACGCGGCGCATGGCTTCGAGCGCGTAGCGGTGGCGGGAGGCGACGGTGTTGATGGATTCGCCGAGGGTCTCGGCGATTTCGGCGAAAGTGAGTTCGCCCCAGATGCGCAGGGCGAGGACTTCGCGCTGCTCGGACGGGATCTGCTGCATGGCGCGTTCGACGAGCTCGGCGGTTTCCCGCAGCTCCACGGCGCTGTCGAAAAACGGCTGTCCATCGCGCAACACGTCGGCATCGGGATCGGCTTCGCGCCGGGCGCGCCGGCCGTCGCCGCGGAGGAGATCGAGCGCGGTGGTGCGGACGGTGGAATACAAAAGCGGGTAGTGCTCGGGCTGCGCTTCGGGTTGATGCCGCCAGAATTTCACGAACGCCGTCTGCACCACGTCCTCGGCGTCGGCGAGCGAGGGCACCCACTGGCGGGCGAAGAGGACGAGCTTGGGCGCGAGTTCGCGGTAGCAGAGACGCCAGGGTTCATCGGTCGGTGTGGGAGTCATCGAAGGGGGGCGCGGTCGCTGGCTGCTGACGAAACGCCGCGGGGTACGGCTTTTGTTTAAGAAACCACACGCGGCACCCGGCGCCACGCGGAATGGAAATGCTTTCGCGAAAATGAGGGGCGGGCGCCGTGAGGGGAACGGCATCTGCGATTTTTTCAGAGACGCGAGAAATCCGCAGTGGAGTGGGCACACCGGCTGCTAATTGGGAAGGTTGGAATCCACCACCACCACCAATATGCCCGAGCTCGCCACCGCTCCCTCATTCACGGCGTCCACACCGCGCCCATCCGCCTCACCTTCATCCGCGCCGACATCCGGACTGCGGGTTCATCCCACGCCGACGGAAGCCGCGGCTAAAACGAAGAAAATTCTGCTCCTCGAAGACGATCCCGCTTTCAAGGAAATCATGACCGACTTTCTCAGCGAGAGCGGCTTTGAAGTCGTGGCGGTGCAGAACGGCGTCGAGGGGGTTCACCAAGTGCTGGCGAGCGACTTCGAGGTGATCCTCTGCGACATGATGATGCCCACGCTGCCGGGCGACATGTTTTTCCGCGCGGTGGAACGGATGCGGCCCCATCTCTGCGATCGGTTCGTGTTCATGACCGGCCACCGCGGCAATGTGAAGGTGAACGAATTCATCGACAACGTGAACGGCACGATCCTGACCAAGCCCTTCCATGTGGACGATGTCCTGGAAATGATCGCGTTCATCCAAGTCCGCGTGCATCTGCTCGCGGCCTGAACCGAACACCTTCCCAATGGCCCGCTCCCTCCGAGTATTGATCGCCGACGACGACCGCGAACTGGCCGCGGCGATGGCCGAATACGTCCGCGAGTGCGGCCATGAACCCGTGGCCGTGATCACCGGCGGCGGGCTGGAAGTGATCCGCCGCTATGGCCAATATCAGCCCGACGTGGTGCTACTGGACATCATGATGCCGAGGTTCAACGGCCTCACCGTCTGCCACGCGCTAATCAGCCGCGACCCCGCGGCGCAAATCGTTTTTGTCTCGGGCCAGGTGGATGGCACGCACCCCTTTGTCACCGGCACCGGCGCGGTCGGCTTCCTGGCGAAACCGATCAATCGCGAGGATCTGCGCGACATGCTCGACAAGCTGCAGCCGCAGGCCCTGGTGGCCTCGTAGCCCGACAGGTTACTGCGGGGAACGGACGCGCGCTTTCTTCGTCTCGGCGTCTTCGTGGAGGCGGCGAATCTCCCGCGCGAGCTGTTGCTCGATGAGCGGGAGTTCCTCGTATTTCCCCTGCGCCGCGGCCTCGGCGAGCTTGTCTTTGAGAAAGAGTTCCTGCTCGGCGATCTTCGCTTTGGCCGTGATTTCGATCTCGGCGATCTCGGCTTTTTGCGCGGCGGTGAGCTGGGCGGTGGGCGACTGCTTTTCCAGTCGCTCCATGGCGAGTTCGTAGGCGGATTTCATGGGAAGTTTGAGGGTTGAGTGTTGAGAGCGGAGAGGCGATATGACGCGCCCGCCATCCCTTCTGACCACTCGGCTCTCAACCCTCAACTCTCAACTTGATCCAACTCCTCAGCACCGACTTCGACGGCACGCTCGTCGATCACACCGGGAAGCCACCCGTGAGCAAGGCGCTCTTCACCGCCCTCGCCGAGGTGCAGCAGCGCGGCGGGCTGTGGGCGGTGAATACGGGCCGCGAGTTGCATCACATCGTGGAAGGGCTGGCCGAGTTCGCCTTCCCGGTGGAGCCCGACTATGTGCTCACGGCGGAACGGGAGGTTTTTCACCGCGGTCCCACGGGCCAATGGCAGGATTACGGCGACTGGAACCAGCGCTGCGTGGCCGCGCACGACGAACTTTTCAACGTCGCAGGCAAGCTCCTTTTGGACATCGAGGCGTTTCTCCACAAAATCCCCGGCACGCAACGCATCTCGATGGGCGGCCGGATCGTGGGCCTGGTGACGGTGACCGAGGAGGACATGGACCGGGTGTGCGAATTCCTCGATCGCGAGCGGCTGCAGGTGCCCGGCTTTTACTTCATGCGCAACTCGGTCTACCTGCGTTTTTGCCACGAGGATTACAGCAAGGGCTCCGCGCTCGGAGAGCTGGCGCGGCTGCTCGGGCTGAAGCGCGAGGAGATTTTCGCGACGGGCGATCACTTCAACGACCTGCCGATGCTCGACGGCCGCTACGCGCAATGGGTGGCCTGCCCGGGCAATGCCGTCGCCGCCGTGCGCGACACGGTGCGCGCCGCGGGCGGATATCTGGCCAAGGGAACGTGCAGCCACGGAGTCGTCGAGGCGCTGCGGCATTTTGGGGCAGTGCAGGGCAGTTGAGCGGCGCACCATCCGCACGTTCGCGCCGCTCAACTCTCAACTCTCAACCTTCCCCCGCCCCTGAAGCAGCGCCTCCTCCAGCAAGTCGGCCGTAGCGCCCGACTCCGGCTGCTCAATGAACTCAAGCGCACGCAGGGCCTCTGCGTCGCCGACCTCGCCGAGCGCATGAGCATGAGCTACATGGGCGTGAAGAGCATCTGCCTCGACCTGCACAAGCGCGGCCTGCTCGATACCTGGCGCAGCCCGCAAAAAATCGGGCGTCCCCTGCTCCTCTACCGGCTCACCCAGCGCGCGCACGATCTCTTCCCCACGGCGAGCAACGAGATCACCCTCCAGCTCCTCGAAGGCGCGCAGAAACTCTACGGCGCCACTGCCGCGGACAAGCTGCTGCTCACGCTCTTCCAGCGACGCACCGAGCACTACGCCAGCCGGCTGAAAGGCGACACGCTCGCCGACCGCGCGAAGTGGTTCGCCCGCCTCCGCGATCACGACGGATACATGAGTGAACTCGAAGTCGCCGAGGCCACCGGCGCGCTCCGCATCGTGGAGCATCACTCGCCCATTCTCGACCTGCTCCGCGCCTACCCGTTGGTGGCCAAGCTGGAAGCCGACCTGTTTCAGCGCATCCTCGGCACCGCCGTCCGGCGGGAAGAGGCGACCGCCTCGGGATTGTTTCGCGCCACCTTTCACATCGGCGGCTGAACGCGGCCAAGCGCCAAATGTTTGCCGAAGGCGAACCTGCCAGATACAAACCGCGCGCGATGAGTTTTGCCCCCGACGATTATCTCGACCTGAATCACACCGAGCACCGGATGCTCTTTGAAAACGCGGTCAACGTCTGGGACGCGCTCAAGCAGATCACCAGCTACCTGCAATTCCGCCTCAAGCCGGCGATCAACGGCCGGCAGATCGGCAAACCTTTCATCAGCGGCGCCGTCTTCATCGGCCAGGGCACCGTGATCGAGCAGGGCGCGATGATCAAAGGCCCGGCCTGGATCGGCGAAGGCTGCGAAATCCGCAACGGCTGTTACATCCGCGAAAATGTGATCGTCGGCTCGGGCTGCGTGCTGGGAAATTCCACCGAGATCAAAAACTCGATCATCTTCGACGAAGCGCAGGTGCCGCATTTCAACTACGTGGGCGACTCGATCATCGGCTATCGCGGCCACCTCGGCGCGGGCGTTATCCTTTCCAACGTGAAACTCGACCGCGGCGAAATCACCATCCCGACCGCCGAGGGGTTGATCCCGACGGGGCTGAAAAAATTCGGCGCCGTGATCGGCGACCGCACCGAGATCGGCTGCAACTCGGTGATCAATCCCGGCTCGATCATCGGCCGCGACAGCATCATCTACCCCGGCACCGTCTGGCGCGGCGTGCTCCCGGCCAAGAGCATCGTGAAAACGAAGCAGGAGCACGAAATCCTCCCCCGCCGCTGAGAGACTGTCCAAAAAGGCATTGCTGGAACCACGAAACAGGCGAAGCCGACGAAAAACAAAAAAGGCCTTTTCGTCTGGTTCGTCTATTTCGTGGTTCCCCTCCTCCTCGCCCCTTCCGGCGTGGAGATTTTCTAAACAGCTTGTGAGCCGATGTACAGAAATTACGCGGAACACGCGGAAGCCACGCGGAACACGCGAAAGAGCAAGGTCTGTGGCATCCCTTTTTCGCGTCGTTCCGCGTCTTTTCCGCGTGTTTCGCGTTCCAAATTAGACTTCCGCTCCATCCTTTGAGGGCAGCGGCGCTGCACTTTCCGCCCACCGCGCGCCCGGCGGGCGGACTCGGCATCACCGCACATCGGCGGGTTTAAGCCCCGCTCGGCAAACGCTTGTGAAATTTTTCACAAAATGGCCTTGCGGCGCGGTTCCCGGCTTCCCATTGTCCTTCGCACCTGTGCATCGCATGCCCGCCAGCCTGCTCCATCTCCTGCCGATCGCCGCACTCGCGGGATGCGGGCAGACGGTCACAAACCAGAACATCGCCGCAGTCAACGAGCAGTTCGAAGCCGTCGAAAAAACCGGCAAATCGCTGACCATCAAAGAAGTGGAATCGATGCTCGGCCCCCCCACGCGGATCGAGACTTTCCCCATCGAGATGCGCACTGTGAAGGAGTTGCCCGGCGTGCGTTATTATTACAAGCAGGGTGATGAAACGGTGGAGTTACACTTCATCGACAACAAGCTGATCCGCCGCGTGCTGAGCTTCGGCGAACGTCCCGCTGAGGAGAAAGATATGCCCGGCAGTAAAACGCCGATTCCGCCCGCGCCGGTGCCTTTACCCGCGCCCGACGCCGCTCCGCCGACGAAAGAAGATCGATGAATATCCCCGACTCCCTGCTGGCGAAGATCGACGAAGCAATCACGCATTATCCCGTCTCGAAGCGTTCGGCTTCGCTCCCGCTCCTGCATCTGTGGCAGGAACATTTTGGATTCATTTCGGACGAAGCGGTGGCGTGGATCGCGGCCAAGCTCGAGCTGTCGCCGATCAACATCCTCGAACTGGTCACGTTTTATCCGATGTTCCGCCGCGTGCCGGCCGGGGCCCGACACATCCGCGTCTGCCGCACGCTTTCCTGCCAGATGGCGGGCTCGTATCAACTAAAGGAAGAGATCGCCAAGGCAGCGGGCATCGACCTCGCGAAATGGGAGCGGGAATACTACGGCGGTGAACCCGGGGATGCGGAGCACGGTGACGGTCAGCACGCGCACAACGCCGGGCACGGCAACCCGGTCGCGGTTTCCGCAGATGGGAAATACAGCGTGGAATTCGTGGAGTGCCTGGCAAGCTGCGGCAGCGCGCCCGTGGCGTTGGTGGACGACCTGTTCCGCGAAAAAATCGGCATCGACGAAGCCGAGGTCCTGCTCCGGCTGCAAACCTCCGATGCGACGCGTCCGAAAGTGCTACCGCCGCATCCGCGCGAGAAGCGCGTGGTTTTCAAAAACATTGATCGAGCCGGCTGGACGAATGACCTCGCCTGTTACCTGAAAGACGGTGGCTACGAGCAGCTCAAGCAGGCGCTGAAGATGAAGCCGGAGGACATCGTGGAGGAGGTGAAGAAGAGCGGCCTGCGGGGACGCGGCGGCGCGGGTTTCCCGTGCGGGGTGAAGTGGAGTTTCATCAAGCGCGGCGGGCCGAAGCCGACCTATCTCATCTGCAACGCGGATGAGTCCGAGCCGGGCACCTTCAAGGATCGCTACATCATTCACCAGGACCCCCATCAGCTCATCGAGGGCATGATCATCTCGTGCTTCGCGGTGGATGCGCACCTCGCCTATCTTTACGTCCGTGGCGAGTTTCCGGAAGGCGCGCAGATTCTCGAGAAGGCGCTCGCCGAAGCCCGTGCGAAGGGTTTCCTCGGCAAGAACATCCTGAAGTCAGGCTTCGACCTCGAGATCTACGTGCACCGCGGTGCCGGTGCCTATATCTGCGGCGAGGAGACCGGCCTCATCGAATCGCTCGAAGGCAAGCGCGCCTATCCGCGCATCAAGCCCCCTTATTTCCCTGCCGTGCTCGGGCTCTATATGTGCCCCACGATCGTGAACAACGTCGAGACGCTGTGCGACGTGAAGCACATCCTCGCGATGGGCGGCGGCGCGGAATACGCGAAGCTGGGCAAGCCGGGCAACACCGGCACGCGTCTCCTTTGTGTCTCCGGTGACGTGGTCCGGCCCGGCTACTACGAGGTGGAAGTGGGCCACGTGACGATGGGCGAGTTGATCTACGACATCTGCGGTGGCTTGAAAGAAGGTCGCAAGTTAAAGGCCGTCATCCCCGGTGGCTCGTCGGCCAAGGTGCTCAAGGCCGGAGAAAAATATAAGATCAAGGACCGCGAGATTTCGCTCGAGGATCTCCCGATGGATTTCGACACCCTCGCCGCGGCGGGTTCGATGGCCGGCTCCGGCGGCGTCATCGTCATGGACGACTCGCGCGACATGGTCGAGACGCTGAACAACATCAACGAATTCTACGCCCACGAATCCTGCGGCCAATGTACGCCCTGCCGCGAAGGCGCGCAGTGGATGCGCAAGATCACCGACCGCGTCCTCGCCGGCGGCGGCACGGAAAAGGATCCCGATACGCTCAAGGCCGTGGCCGATAACATCGCCGGCAAAACCATCTGCGCCTTCGGCGAAGCCTGCTCCTGGCCCACGCAATCGTTCATCGCCAAGTTCCGCGATGAATTCACCGCCAAGGCGAAGAAAGCCACGCCACCGCCGATGCCTCCCGAATACAACTCCGAGGAACTCATCGCCCACGAGCGCATCGAAGCCATCCCCGCCCCGCGCGGCAACGGCAGCGAAATCATGGCGCCCGCCGCGACAAAGTGAGCAAACATTCCGCATGAAATACCGCGTGAACATTACTCAGGATGAAGACGGCGTATTTGTTGCCGAGGCTCCCGCTCTGCCTGGCTGCATCTCGCAAGGAATAACCCGCGGTGAGGCACTGGAAAACATCAAGGAGGCGATCGGCGGTTACCTCGCAAGTTTGGAAGCTCATGGAGAACCGATTCCACCATCGGTTTCCGAGGAAGTCGTCGAAGTAAACGCGCGATGAACATCTCTCTCTTGACGAAGCCATCCCTGGCACGAGCAGCGCGCACGCATGTCCCATTTACCCCGCATCTCCGGACGCGAAGTCGTTAAAGCGATGAAGAAACTCGGTTACGAACTCGACCGGCAGGCAGGCAGCCACATGATTCTCCGGCAAACGGTCGCACCCCACCGCCGACTCACGGTCCCGGATCATCGCGAAATCGCGAAAGGAACCCTCCGCTCTATTATCCGTGAAGCGGGGCTCACCGTGGAGGAATTCAAAGCGTCGCTATGAGCACCGAAACCGCCGCTCCCGCCGTCCCGATGATCAACGTCCAGATCGACGGCGTCTGGCATCAGTTTCCCAAGGGCACCCGCGTGATCGAAGCTTGCGGTCAGGCCGGCAAGTTCGTCCCGCGGTACTGCTACCACCCGAAGCTCTCCTCGCCCGGCAACTGCCGCATGTGTCTCGTGGAAATGGGCGGGCCGAAGATGACGCCCGACCGCAAGCCAGTCATGGGCGCCGACGGCAAGCCAGAGATCGCGTGGATTCCGCGCGCGCAAATTTGCTGCTCCCAAGACGTGAGCGAAGGCATGGCTGTGCGCACCGATTCACCGATGGTGAAGGAATGCCGCCAGGGCGTGATGGAGTTCCTGCTCATCAATCACCCGCTCGACTGCCCGATCTGCGATCAAGCCGGCGAGTGCCGCCTCCAGGAGTTTTCCGTCGAATACGGCAACGCGCAGTCCCGCTTCCTCGAGAACAAGGTCAAGAAACCCAAGAACGTGGAACTCGGGCCGCGCGTCACCCTCGACGCCGAGCGCTGCATCCTCTGCACACGCTGTATCCGCTTCATGAAAGAGGTCGCGGATGACGACGTGCTCGGCATCGTCGATCGCGGCA
>Ga0209181_10001976_pt1 | contig 34220 bp, 26 predicted proteins | sample MAT05_FD_187208 | JGI IMG/M metagenome (GOLD analysis project Ga0209181, IMG submission 187208) | Freshwater microbial communities from Lake Fryxell liftoff mats and glacier meltwater in Antarctica - MAT-05 (SPAdes) (version 2) | ecosystem: Environmental > Aquatic > Freshwater > Ice > Liftoff... | reverse complement strand
TTGACCGACTGGGCTTGAGCTGCTTTGGGGCGCGAATTAAGCAGCCTGTGGGACTTGAAGGAAATCGGCTGCAAATCCGCCTGCACGGTCCATATTTCGTTGCTTTTTTGGGCAATAGAAGCGGTATTACCCTGCAAAACCATCAAAATCTGGCCTCGCCCAGTCAAATTTTCGCTTCGATTTTTCAAGTCCGACTGGCTGCTAGGCGCTGTTGTAAATCTGGGAGCGCTTCAAACTCGAAGCGTTTGCCGACGGTGATCTTGCGCAACAAGCGCATGCGCGCCAGTTCTAAAAGATCATTGCGCGCCGATTGATATGCCACTTGATGAATCGCTTGGTGATCGGCGATGCGATAGCGCCGCGTGGGTTGGCTCAACGCGTTGAGCAGCACAGCGCGCTGCCGCCCATTCAATTTAAGCTTAGCGCCACGGCTGTCGGTTGCCGTGACCAGCAAGCGCGCACGCTGTGCCTCCTCGGTCTTTTTAACCATGTACCCGCGAAAGCCATCGACAGCTTGTTCCAGTACGCGCAATTGGTGGTCGACGAAATAGCCGAGATCGTTCTCGTCATCTTCGGTGTACAGATAGGCACGTGCGTACTGGGTTGGCGCCTTGCGCAACACCGAGGAAATCGAGACGAATTCAGTCAGCCAGTAGTCCTGGCGCCCCATGGCCCAATAGAACAGCGCGCGCGCTGTTCTGCCGTTGCCATCGACGAAGGGGTGGTCGTAGCCGATCTGAAAATGCAGCGCGATGGCACGCACGATGGGGTGCAAGTAATCGCTGGATTCGGTGTCGTTGGCAAAGGCGCAGAGGCGCTCCATGCGCCGCGGCAACTCACTCGCGGGTGGCGGATCGTGCAGCAATGTGCCATCGCGGTTATCGAAAATCCGAATCGGTTCATCCTCACGCCGCAAGCGGCCTGCCGCCTGTTCGTCGTCCAAGGTATCGGCGCAAACGACGCGGTGGATCTCGTAGATGCGCTCAGGGGTGATGGGTGAGTCGTACCATTCGCGAATAAGATTCATCGCCTCGAAATTATTCGCGATCATGCGCTCGCCAAGATCGCGCGGCGCGCGGCCCTTGAGCAGCATGTCTTTGGCGACGGCGCGCGTGGTGGATGCGCCTTCGAGTTGCGCCGAGGTCATCGCCTCCTCGATCAGCGAACGCTTCAGATAGGCGTCACCGTCTGACTTATCGCCTTTCCTCAAGCCAAGAATATTTCCAGCCGTTTCGCGATCCAGAAAATGCAGCCTTCGACTCATCGAATCGGACTGCGTGATCGAAAAATGGCGCCCCGCTTTGTCCAGCAAGGGTAAAGATTTGCGCCCCGAGGCGCGCGCAAGTTTGAGCGCCAACCACCACGCACGACGGTCCAAGCCAGGGGGCGGCGTCTTGTAGTAAATCTCACTGAAGTGGCTGTACTCGCCAGCCACCTCGGCGTGCATGCCCTGTCCAATCACGGTCGCCAGCAGGCCGGGCTCCGCAAGCAGCTCAGTCAATCTCGGCGCGTGACGCGGAAGCTTCATCAATGACCCATCGCAGCCGCCAGATAGCAAGTATCTACTAATTATTAAAAAACTAGTAGGTAGTTGCTCCAGCCACTATTTGCGGGTAACAAGTCTCAGTGCGCAGCGGGTGCTCGCTGCGACTTATCTGGTCTGTTCTGCGCTGACGGGCGACACTCGCTTTCGACGCGTCTAACCACTATCGACTAATGACTGAGAAATTAGTAGGTAGACGTTCAACAGGCTAAAAAATTGCTAAGAACTCGACAAGTGCTCATCGCGCTTGATCACCGTGATCTCGCCGTTGGTTTCGAGCATGGCAAGCTCGACCAACGTGCAGTCTTTGAGCCCCTCGCGGCGCAGAGCTGCGTCTAGATCCGAGATCGGCACGTTTTCGCGCTTGAGTGCGGCATGGCGGATAACGCCGTTGCGGATCAGCACCACCGGTTCACCTTCGAGCAGTTTGTCGAAGCGCGGACTACGTGCGCTCCACGCACCGACGGCGTAGTTGAGGGACACCAGTGTCGCCACCAGCAAGATGCTGCCCGGAATAGATCCATCGCCACCGTTTAGCGCACCCTGCGCCGACTCGCTGATAAGCATCAGCACCACAAAGTCGAAGGCGGTGAACTCGCCAACCGCGCGCTTCCCGGACAAGCGCATAAAGACCAATAGCGCGCAATAAATAATCGCCGCGCGCACAAGGAATTCCCACCACGGCAACGACATATCGAACATGCTCGACTCTCATCGGTTACGTTGCGATGAGTGTGTGCCACGTGCACGCAAGGCGATGCGTGCCCCTGATCAAAGCCTCTGGCCCGCGCGTGTCAGCGCAAGTGCGCCATTCACCGCTTCGCTCTCCCGGCCTTGCCTTCGGTCTGCGTGACGGTTTCGTTTGGCGATTGCGCGATGTGTCGCTTCGCTCCCCTCTCCCACGCTTTTTTGGGAGAGGGGTTGGGGGTGAGGGGCACTTCGATTCAAAACTCGACAAAAGCAGGCCGTTGTCGATTCGCGTTCGCTTCTGATGCCGCACTTGGCGTACGCAGCCCTCCACGCATGGCACGCACGCAAAACGCCAAGTCAGCTCACTTTGGATGCTCGAATCAACGACTTGCGTCTTTGCCCTATTTGCCGGCTGTCAATTGCGCCAACAACTGATCCGGCGGGACAAAGCCCAGCATCAACTTGCCGCTATCGGTGACGATGGTCGGTGTGCTGTTCACGCCGATGCGCAAGCCAAGCTTAAAGCCTTCGCCCACGGGGTTATCGCAGATTTTGGGTGACACCGGCTGGCCGCGCTTGGCCAAGGTCAAGGCCTCGCGATTGTCATCGGCGCACCACACCGACACTGCAGAGTCGAAGGACGGAGAATTCAGTCCGCCGCGCGGAAAAAGAATGTATTCCACACTGATACCAGCCTGATTATAGGCAGCCACACTTTCGTGCAACTTGCGGCAATAGCCACAATCTATATCGGTGAATACGGTGACGCGGTGCTGGGGATTCTCGGCGGCAAACACGATGCGGTGTTCCGCACCATAGGCCGGCAGTTCGCGCACGCGGCGTTCGCTGCGGCTGGCTTCGGTGAGGTTGATGCGCTTGTCGACCTGCCATAGCGAGCCACTGAACAAATGCGAGCCGTCGGCAGTCACGTAGAGTTCTTTGCCGTCGACAATGACCTCGAACATCCCCGCGACCGGCGCCGCGCTGATTGCTTCGATCTTTGACCCCGGCGACAAACGCTCGACCGCAGCGCGCACCTTGGCTTCGCTCGTGGGCGCCGCCATCACCACGCCGCCGCTAAAGGCACAGCCCAAGGCCAGCCAGACATAAGAACGCATTGCTCTCCCCAATCCCGTTGCCCAACTGCAACATACCGCAGAACCGCGGCCGGAGCGCCAAGTTCCGCGCGGTTTCGGGTTTGGAAAAGCGTCTGCGACGAGCCGAGTTAGATACGCGCCGAGCGGAATAAAGGTCCTCACCCGATGACTGATGGCGACTTGGATTTCAGGTCAAAAAGGTCAGCTAGCTTTCCGGCTATCTGGTTCTTCCTTCGACGCCACGGACGGGAGAAACCAACCGGGTTGCCTCAGCGCGAACCGGTCTGACGGCTTTACGCTTCGCCGCCGTTGAGCGGCCGCAGCAGCATGCCAATGTGACGGACCTGAATGCGGACTTTGGCGTCCGAGCGACATATCCATCCGATTGCAGTTAACATCCGCCCCCTTTTGTTCCGCCGGCTTTGACCACTCTGCATGTCCAAGAATCTTCTCATCGTCGAGTCACCGGCGAAGGTCAAGACCATCAACAAGGTCCTCGGCAAGGACTTTACGGTGATGGCCTCCTACGGGCATGTACGCGATCTGCCAAGCAAAGATGGGTCGGTCGATACCGAACATGACTTCGCGATGGCCTATGAGGTGATCGAGCGCAACGGCAAGCACGTTGATGCGATCGCCAAGGCGGCGAAGGTCGCTGATGCCATTTATCTGGCGACCGACTTAGACCGCGAGGGAGAAGCGATCTCCTGGCATGTGTATGAAATTCTGCGGCAGAAGAAGCTGATTGGTGACCGCGCAGTGCATCGGGTCACCTTCGCTGAAATCACCCCGAAGGCCATTCGTGAGGCGATTGCGAATCCGCGCGCGCTGTCTTTGGATCTGATCAACGCCCAACAAGCGCGCCGCGCGCTCGACTATCTGGTCGGCTTCAACCTGTCTCCGCTGCTGTGGAAAAAGGTGCAGCGCGGCTTGTCCGCGGGCCGTGTGCAAAGCCCAGCTTTGCGCATGATTGTTGAGCGCGAAGAAGAGATTGAACGCTTCGTGCCGCGTGAATATTGGTCGATCGAAGCCGATTGCTTGGCGCCAGCACCGTTCACCGCCAAACTGACGCAACTTGGTGGCGTACGCCTGGACCAATTCGATCTGAACGACGCTATCGGCGCAGATGTCGCGCGCGAACGCATTCTGAAGGGCGCACGCCTGCATAAGCCCAACGGGGCATTGAAGGTTGCCGAGATCCAACGTAAGGATCGTCAGCGCCGCGCCGCCGCGCCATTCATCACCTCGACACTGCAACAGGAAGCCGCGCGCAAGCTCGGGTTCGGCACGCAACGCACCATGCGTATCGCCCAAGGTTTGTATGAGGGTGTGGACGTAGGCGAGGGCGAGGGCGGTCAGATTGGTCTGATCACCTATATGCGTACCGATTCGGTGTCGTTGTCGGTGGATGCGATCGAGGAATTGCGCCAAGTCATCGCGCGTGAGTTTGGTGCTGACAAATTGCCGGCCGCGCCGCAGGTGTACAAGAGCAAGTCGAAGAATGCGCAGGAAGCACATGAGGCGATCCGCCCCACGTCCGCGCTGCGCACGCCTGCGTCGATCGCCAAGTATCTGACGCCCGATCAGGCCAAGTTGTACGAGTTGATTTGGAAACGTACCGTCGCCTGCCAAATGCGCCCGGCACTGCTGAATACCGTGAGCGTCGATCTTGAGGCCGCGCCGGGCGACATCCTGCGGGTCAGTGGCACCACCGTGGTCGAGCCGGGATTCCTGGCCGTCTACGAGGAAGGCCGTGACGCCAAGAATGAGGATGACGAGCAGGCGTCCAAGCTGCCGCCGATGATCCTGGGCCAGTTGATCGATCTGCACGAACTACGCTCAGAACAGCATTTTACCGAGCCACCGCCACGCTTCTCCGAAGCAAGTTTAGTGAAGACCTTGGAAGAATTCGGCATTGGTCGCCCGTCGACCTACGCCAGCATCATTCAAGTCTTGCTCGCGCGCGAATATGTGACCCTCGATCAGAAGCGCTTCCAGCCAACCGATGTGGGTCGTGTGGTCGCCAAGTTTCTGGCCGGACATTTCACCCAATATGTTGATTACGATTTCACCGCGCGCCTCGAAGACGAGCTGGACGCAGTCGCGCGCGGCGAGAAAGACTGGGTGCCATTGCTGCGCGCGTTCTGGGAACCCTTCAAGCAACTGGTTGATGAGAAGGACAGTTCGGTCTCGCGCACCGAGGCCACCCAAGGCCGTGTGCTCGGCACTGACGAGAAGACCGGGAAAGAGATTTCTGTGAGGCTCGGCCGCTTTGGGCCCTTCGTACAAATTGGCACCAAAGACGATGAAGAGAAGCCACGCTTTGCCTCGCTGATGGCCGGGCAGAAGATGGATTCCATCACTTTGCCGGAAGCGCTCAAGCTATTCGAGTTGCCGCGTCATCTAGGCGAAAACGAAGCCGGCGAGAAGATCTCGGTTGGCATGGGCCGCTTTGGGCCCTTCGTCAAAGCCGGCGCGATGTACGCCTCGATTCCCGCTGGTGAAAACATCATGGAGATCGGCCTTGATCGCGCGCTGGAGATCGTGCGCCTGAAGCTCGAAGCGGCGGCCAATAAGATCATCCGGTCCTTCAAAGACGGCGCAATCCAGATCCTGCGCGGCAAATATGGCCCATACATCACCGATGGCGAGAAGAATGGCCGTATCGCCAAAGATGTCGATCCAGAAAGCCTGACCGAGGCCGATTGCATCGCCGCACTAGAAATTGCGCCGGCCAAAGGTAGCGGCAAGGGTCGTTTCGGCAAGAAGGCCGGCGGCAAATTTGCCAAGGCAGCGAAGGCGCCAAAGGCAGCTAAAGCCGAGAAAGCGCCGAAAGCCGCGAAGGCAGAAAAGGCACCGAAGAAGGCCGCGACCAAAGCTGCCAGCGGCGACAAAGCGACTAAGCGCGCGCCAGCCAAGAAGTCTGCGGCTAAAAAGCCTGCAGCAAAGAAGGCCGCAGCGAAGAAGGCCAGCACTGGCGCGGCAGCAATGAAAGCCGCGGCCAGCAAACAGCTAGCAGTCGCCTGAGCTTGCAACCGTTTGCATCAAGCCACGCGCCACGATCCTCGGCGGGTGAATAGCGGCGCGCAACATCGGCACTCAATCGCCGCGGCTTGGGGCGCTCTGCATCCGAAAGCGACGTTACCAGTGCGCCAGTAAAACCGTTCAATGCAATGTGCGCGATGTTTGATCGGATTCGGTACGACGCTCCACCGGAAACCGCAGCAGGACGCCGCGTTGCGGCGTTGCTGGGCCATCCCAGATCGGCTTAACCTCGATCGGCGAAGGCGGCTCCAACGCGTCGTCAAAGTTCGGCAAATCATCGCTCTCGGGCTCTTGCTCCCAACTGTACAAGCGTACCGGCGGTGGCGGATCGAGTTTGAAGAACAAGACGGCTGCCATCAATCCGGCAACCAGTCCGCCGCCGTGATACTCAAAACTGATACCTGGCTGCGTGGGCAAGAAGCCGTAGACCATGCTGCCGTAGAGAAAAAACACAACGAAGGAGATCGCCAAGGCCACGCGATCGCGGCGAACGGCGCCCAGAACAAAGAGAAAGCTCATCAAACCGTGGGTCACGCCACTCGCGCCGATATGCTGCGACTCGCGCCCAAATAGCCACACCAACACGCCGCTCAGCAGCCAGATCAGGGGTACGGCGCGAAATGTGGCGCGCGGCACGGCATACATGGCAAGCGCAATGAGGACGAAGGTCGGCAGGCTGTTGGCCATCAAATGTCCAATTGAGCCATGCACCAGCGGCGCGCCGAGAATGCCAGCCAACCCGGTCCATTCACGCGGCGCCAGGCTCAGCCAAGTGAAGCGCACACCTGCAGTCGACTCAGCCAGCGCCACCAACCAGAGCAGCCCGACGAACACCGCTCCCCAAAAAAGAGCGGTCTCGAAACGCCGACGGTCGCGCTTGAGCGCTTCTTCGGTGAAAGACTCATCGGGTAACGAGCGAATGTCCATGGCTCAAGAACTTGGGGATAGCCGCTGCTTTCCCAAGGTCACGCCGCAGCGATCGTCGATGGAAGACCATTTCGCGGCTGCGAGATGGCCTCTGCAGATCATGCGGGCTCGAAGCGCAAGGCGACGCCATTCATGCAATAGCGCAACCCGGTAGGCGCCGGGCCGTCTGGAAATACATGGCCCAGATGCCCGCCGCAGCGGCTGCAATGCACTTCAGTGCGCACGCCAAAGAGGCTACGATCCTCGCGCGTGGCCACCGCATCGGGCAGCGGCACGAAGAAACTCGGCCAACCGGTACCCGATTCAAACTTGGTTTTGGACTCAAACAGCGCTTGTTCGCATCCAAGGCAATGGAACACGCCCACTCGCTTTTCGCTGTTGAGCGCGGAGCTGCCAGCGCGTTCGGTGGACTCGCGGCGCAGCACGGCATAGGCGTCGGGCGGTAATTTCTCGCGCCATTGCGCATCGGTGAGCGTGAAGTCGAATTTCTCAGCCTCCGACGCAGTTGAGGTCTTGGTCATCGCCATGAGCATTCCTCCGGTGAGCGCCAGGGACGACCCGGCAAAGATGAAGTGACGGCGGTCCATCTGACCATCCTTGCGCACGCTGGCGCGGTGATTGTGGATGCAGTGTAGACCAGCGCGAGGCGGTCTATCTTTCGTTCCGGCTAAGTTAGCGCTGCACGCCACAGTTCCGAACTAGGCCAGCTTTTCCAACTGATCGCGATAGCCGCGCGAGAGTTTGAGTTCCTGACCGCTATCGAGCGCGACGAAATATTCGCCGTTGATGTGCGGTCGTAGGCGCGACACATAGCGCGTATTGACGATGGTCGAGCGGTGAATGCGCACAAAGCGCGCGCCGGGCAGGCGTTCCTCCAGTTCGCGCAGCGAAGCCCGCGCGACGTGATTAGCCTCGGCGGTGTGCACCACCACATAGTCACCCGCCGCATCGATCCAGCGGATATCGGCCAGCGGCACGCGCACCAGCGTGGTTCCGTCGCGCAAGGTCAGGCGGTCATCGGCATGCTCGCGCTCCGCCAGCGTCTGCGCGCGCTGGCTACCCACCAGCGCCAGCAATTTCGCGTGTTCGGCCTCCAGCCCTGCGTGTTGGCGCAAAGCGCGCGCGCGTGCCACGGATTCGCGCAAGCGCGCGTCTTCCACCGGTTTCAGCAAATAGTCGACCGCATGCACCGAGAACGCATCGAGCGCGTACTGATCGAATGCCGTGCAGAAAATGATCAGCGGCCAGCGCGCCACCGGCAGTGCACGCAACATGCCGAAGCCGTCGATGCCGGGCATCTGGATATCCAGAAACACCACATCTGGGTCGTGCAAACCGATCATGCCGAGCGCCTCACGCCCATTGCTGGCCTCGGCCACGATCTCGACATCGGCGATCAATCCCAGCCGATGCCGCAAACCGCGACGCGCGAGTGGTTCGTCATCGACGATCAGACAGCGCAGATTTCCGCCGACGAAGGGCGCATTCACGGACCCATCTCCAGCGGCAGGGTGATGCGCACGCGCACGCCACCCTCGGGACGATTCTCCACTGACAAGCGCTGGCGCTCACCATATAAAGTGGCGAGGCGTTCGCGCGTATTGCGCAGACCCACACCGGTTCCTGGCGGTGCGCCGGGCGCAAAGGCCGGACTGCCGGGGCCGTCATCCGTGAGTTCCAGGTCCAGCCAGTCGCCGCTCGCGTGCGCGCGCAAGGCAATGTGGCAACCCTGCTCGCGCCGCGACACCGCGTACTTGATTGCGTTCTCGATCAAAGGTTGCAGGATCAAGCACGGCACCAGCGCTTTCTCAGTGGCCGGATCAATCACAAAATCGAGTTGTAGTCGCTCATCAAAGCGCATTTTTTCGATCTGCAGGTAGAGATCGAGCACTTCCAACTCACGTTTCAGCGGCACCTTTTGCTGCGGTTCCTGATCTAACGAATAGCGCAGAAAACGGCTCAACGCACCGAGCATTCGCTCGGCGGTGTCGTGGTCCTTCTCTAGCACCAGCGTGGAAATCGCGTTTAGCGTATTGAACAGAAAATGTGGATTGAGCTGATAGCGCAGCATCTTGAGCTGCGCCAGATTGGCCTGCGACTGCGCCGCCAACGTGCGCTCGCGCGCACCGGCCAACTCGCGGCCATTGTGGATACCAAACCACAAAGCACTCCAGCTCAAGATCACATAGGCCGTGAATCCCGAATAGGCCACATAGCCGAGAAAGCTTGCAGGCTTACATTCTTCCGGGCAGTAGTTCTGGATCGACAGCGCGTAGATCACCGCCATTGCGATGCAAATCACCAAGAAGGCAGGCAGTGCGATGCCTAGCATCTGCGCGGTGGGTAAGCGGCTAATGCGCTTGTACAACCAGTGCAAAGGCCAAGTGACCAGCATGCCGCCGATGGCGCTGGTCATCGACACCGACAAATAGGAAATATGCTTGCCGTGCGCCAGCCCGGATAAGAAATGCACCGCCAGAAAGCCCAGCCAGCCCGCAACCTGCAGCGGCCAGAAGGACAAACGCGAGACAAAGGACGTGGGCGCGGTGGTGACAGAAATCATCAAAGACTCAACCGGATCATCCAGCAACATGCTAACCGCGCGGCGCACCTCAGTGGATTCGGGTCAGCGTATCAGGCGGGCGATTGGGCGAAGGCGCGCAACTGGACCGTCGGCGACAGCAAGATCAAGGGTTCAACGCAAAGACGCAAAGACGCAAAGACACAAAGAGAAGCTACAAAAGGGATCACCGTCATCCCCGCGTATGCGGGGATCCAGCGTTTTTCTTGACGCTTCGCACTCAATGCGTCAAGCGCCAAGAAAGAAACTAGATTCCCGTCTGCGACGCGTCCGGGTGCGATGCCATCGAAGCGACCCTCGCTCGGAACGCGAAAAACATGACGTAAAAAAGGCGCTTGCGTTCTTAGCTCCCAAGCGCATTTTTCCCGAGCCCCGGCACCTAAGCCCCGAGCCCCGGCACCTAAGTCCCGAGCCCCGAGTCTCTCTCCTGCTCAAAGCGGCCCCACTTGCACCGCTTGGCGTAGTCTTTGTCCAAATTCTCCGCAGCGCTCGCCATGCCCACTCTTTATCTGATTGACGGATCCAGCTTTCTCTATCGCGCTTTTCATGCGCTGCCGCCGTTGACCAACGCGCATGGCGAGCCGACGGGCGCGTTGTTTGGCGTGGTCAATATGCTGCGCAAGGTGCTGGTCGAGACCAAGCCTGAGTATCTGGCCTTTGTGTTTGATGCCTCGGGGCCGACCTTTCGCGAGGGGCTGGACCCGGAATACAAGGCGACGCGGCCATCGATGCCGGATGATTTACGGCGCCAAGTGGAGCCCTTGTTGGAACTCGTGGTGGCGCTGGGTGTGCCAATCCTGCGCGAATCGGGCGTGGAGGCGGATGACGTGATTGCCACGCTCACGCATCAGGGCCGAGCGGCTGGCTTGGATGTGGTGATCTCGACCAGCGACAAGGATTTGACCCAATTGGTCGGCGAGGGTGTCACTTGGTACAACACCATGAGCGGCGAGCGCCTGGATCGCGAAGGCGTGCGCAATAAATTTGGCGTGCCGCCTGAGTTGATCATCGACTATTTGGCGCTGATGGGCGACACCGTCGACAACGTGCGGGGTGTGGACAAGTGCGGTCCGAAGACCGCGGCGAAATGGCTGGCGCAATACGGCAGCTTGGAAAACGTGATCGAAAACGCGCACGCGGTCAGCGGCAAAATCGGCGAAAACCTGCGCTCGGTGCTGCATCGCTTGCCGCTCAACCGACAACTGGTCACGGTCAAAATCGATTGCGTATTACCGCGCTGCGCCATGGAGTTGGCCATGGCCGCCCCGGACGTCGACAAGCTGCGCGTGTTTTACGAACGCTATGGTTTTCGTCAGGCGCTGGCTGAACTCGGCGGCCCGGCTAGTGTCTCGCCGCTCGCGATTGCGGACGCGGTAACTCTGGCGCCGCCGCCACCGCCGCCGATCGAAAAGCACTATGAGGTGATTACGCAGCAAGCGGATTTCGAGCGCTGGATTGCCGCACTCGCGGCCGCGCCGCTGATCTGTTTCGACACCGAAACCACCTCGATCGATGCCCAAAGTGCGCGTTTGGTGGGCGTGTCATTCGCCATCGAGCCCGGTCACGCCGCCTATGTGCCGTTAGCTCACGACTATCCCGGAACGCCGCCGCAATTGCCGCTGGAGGAGGTATTGGCGGCGCTCAAACCGCTGCTGGAAGATCCCGCCAAACTAAAAGTCGCGCAGCACGGCAAGTACGACATCAACGTGCTCACGCGCTATGGCATCGACGTCGCCGGTTTTGCGTTCGACACCATGCTCGAATCCTATGTGCTCAATTCCACTGCCACGCAGCACAATATGGACGCGCTCGCGAAAAAGTATCTGGGCATGGACACAATCCCTTATGCGCAGGTGGCGGGCAAAGGCGCCAAGCAAATCAACTTCTCGCAAGTTGGGATCACAGAAGCCGGCGAATACTCGGCTGAAGATGCCGATATCACGCTGCGGCTGCACCAAACTTTGTGGCCGCGTTTGCAGGCGGAACCCGCGCTCGCCAAAGTCTTAACCGAGATCGAAATGCCGCTGGCGCCGGTGCTCGGCCGTATGGAGCGCGCGGGAATTTTAGTCGACGCAAATCTGCTGCGCATCCAGTCGAGCGAACTCGGACACGCCATGCTCGCCGCGAAGCAGCAGGCGCATGCGCTGGTGGGACACAGTTTCAGCTTGGATTCGCCCAAACAACTGGCGCAGGTATTGTTTGAAGAACGCGGCTTGCCGATCAAGCACCGCACACCGGGCGGCGTGCCCTCGACGAATGAAGAAGCACTGGAGGAACTCGCCGAAGCCGACGAACTGCCGCGGATCATTCTCAACTATCGCTCGCTGGCCAAACTTAAAAGCACCTACACCGATAAACTGCCCGAACTGATCAACGCACGCACCGGGCGAATTCATACCTGTTTCCATCAGGCCGTCGCGGCGACCGGGCGTCTGTCCTCATCCGATCCGAACCTGCAGAATATCCCGATCCGCACGCCCGAAGGCCGGCGTATCCGCCAAGCCTTTATCGCGCCGCCGGGTTGGGTGGTGCTGGCGGCCGACTATTCGCAGATCGAGCTGCGCATCATGGCGCACCTGTCGGGTGATGCCGGACTGCTCAAAGCCTTCCAAGAAGGCCAGGATATCCATCGCGCCACCGCGGCCGAAGTCTTCGGCAAATCGCTGGACGAGGTGTCCACCAACGAGCGGCGTGCGGCGAAGGCCATCAACTTTGGTCTGATTTACGGCATGAGCGCATTTGGCCTCGCGCGCAACCTCAATATCGGCCGCGGCGAGGCAAAAGACTATGTGGACCTATATTTCTCACGCTATCCCGGTGTGCGCCGCTATATGGAGACGACACGCCAGAAGGCACGCGAATTCCGTTACGTCGAGACTGTATTCGGGCGTCGCCTGTATCTGACCGATATCGACGCGCGCACCTTCAATGCGCGTGCAGGCGCGGAGCGCGCGGCCATCAATGCGCCGATGCAAGGCACCGCAGCCGACATCATCAAGCGCGCGATGATCGATCTCGACCAATGGATCGCGCCGCACAGCGACGAAATCCGCATGCTGCTGCAAGTGCACGACGAACTCGTGTTTGAAGTACGCGAAGATCGGCTCTCGCACTACCACGCGGGAATCGCGCAGCGTATGTCCGGCGCTGCCGACCTTGCGGTTCCATTGACTGTCGACATCGGTGTCGGTGCCAACTGGGATGAGGCGCACTAACCGATGCGACGGCGGCGACTGTGCGCATGAACCAACAAATCCTGCGACCGCGTGGAACTACACTCGGCCCTTGAATTGCTGTTCTAGCCCACACAGGTTCGCCATTTATTGCTTTTCAGCCTAGCTCGGTTCAACGGCGCTGAGCGCCGCCTATGCTTGCCGCCCATGTAGCTCAGTGTGATCGTCTCCAGAGGCGCTGTGAGGCCAAGTGCCTGCGGCCTTAAGCTCACACGCAAGCGCCCAAATTCAGCATCGCGGCACCCTGCGCGGTGGCACTCAACGACAAACAACTGGCGCCGGCTCAACACGTGATGGCAAGCCCGGCACTAACGCCGAAATGCGCGTGGGGCTGCCGTCAATGCGCCAGTCGTAAATCACCGCGAAGGCCAGCACGCGCGCGATGTATTCGCGCGTTTCCTTGTAGGGCACGGTTTCCACCCAAAGATCCCACGGTGGCAATGGCGGCCCAATCCAACGGCGGACCGCGCCAATGCCGGCGTTATAGGCGCCGGTGGCGAGCACTGGATTGTTATCCAGATCGGCCACGCGCCGGCTGAGATAAGTGGTGCCCAGACGAATGTTGTGTGCTGGGTCGTGCAGCGGTTCGGCGCGGGTACTCAAGGATTTGGCGACCGCCGCGGCGGTTTCCGGCATGAGTTGCATCAACCCGCGTGCCCCTGCAGGCGAGCGTACACTGGCGTTCCAGGCGCTCTCGGCGCGGATCAATCCAAACACCCAGTGCTCGGGCAAGCCGGTGCGTCGGCTTTCATCGGCGACGGCGCGCATATGCAGCAAGGGGAAACGCGCCTCGTATTGACGCAGCAGCGCATCGGTATTGAGGGTGAAAATCGCCCATTCGTGTAGACCTTCGCGGCTCGCGATCAAGCCCGCCTCGCGGCGTAGTTCGGGGCTCAATCGTGGCAATTGCCAAAACCATTCGGAGCGACCGCGCGCGTCTTCGCCGAGCGCCTTCCATTCGAGCGCGCGTTGGATTCCGCCCAAGCTCAACACGGTCAATGCACGATCGGTATCCAGCAAGCCGCTGGCCGGGCAAATCGCATAGGCCGCGCCAATACGATCAGCACTCAAAAAGCCGTGGAAAGTGGCTTCGGTCGCGAGTGCCGCGAATGCCGTGCGTGCTTCATCCGTGCGGCCGAGCATCTCCAAAACACGCGCCTTGGCGTACTTCCAACGACTTTGCGCGATCAAGGCAGGCGGCATGGCATTAAGTGCCGCGAGCGCCGGCGCCCAGGCCGATTGACGCAAGTAATAACGCACCTGCCATTCGCGAAGATTGTCGTCGAAGGCCTCCGGCGGCAGTCGATCTAGTAGCCGCTGCGTTTGTGGCGAGCGCTCAACGGCCGCGAATCGCGCGATCTCGCCCTGCGCGCGTGAGCGATCAGCCGGCGCAAACGGCAAACGTTGCGCGAGCGCTTGGAACGACGCTTCAGCCGCTGCCGAATCCTTGCGCGCCACCTGACCGAGTGCGATCGCGGCGGCGGATGCGCTGGCCGCATCGGCCGGCCACTTGCGCGCCTGCACCAAAGCCGCCGCGGGTTGCGCGCGCGCCAGAATGCGTCGGCCATAGACCTCGCGCTCGGACTTCGGCAACTCGGCCGCGAAGGTATAAGCCAGGGTGGTTTGCCCTGCCACAAGCGCGGCCTCGATGCGCGTGATCAACATCGCCGACGTCAATTTTCCGGAGGTACGCAAGTGCGTGATCAGGGGATGACAGACTCTATGGTCTTGCTGGATTTTTGCGTAAATTGCCAGCGCTTCCGCGGTCGCATCGCCCGCGAATTTACGCGCACGGCGTGCATTCCAAGCCAGACACTCAAGTTCCGGTGTCGCTTCGTCGGCGCGGTAGAGCGTCAAGAAATCAGCGTGGCGATTGCCGCGACCGTAGACATCCAAGACCTGGGCGCGCAGGCGCTGTGCAGGCATGCTGTCACCATAGGCATCAAGGTAGGCTTTGATCTCTGCAATCGGCGCCTTGTCCGGATTCCGCCGCAATCGTTCGTATCCGAGATAGGGATACAGCGGATAGTCTTTGAGTCCCGGCGCGCGCGATGCGGCATCCACACCGGCCTGCGCTATGCGCCAAGCCGCCAGGAATTGCGCACGTTGCGGCGCAAGATCGGCGGCAAAAGCCATGCTTGGGATTAACGCCAAGCCCACCAACAGATACCCAAACAAAGATCGCATAGCTATTCACACGTCAGCTCAAACAAAGCACGCCGCGCAATCGCCGCAGCATGAGCGATTGAGTCTACAAGCACTTGCGTAGTCTTCCTGAGACGTTACCTGAACAGTGAGTCAGATTTGGACACGCTGCTATTGATGGGCATCGGCGCCATTGCCGGCGTCATGGCGGGTTTGTTGGGGATTGGCGGCGGCCTGATCATTGTGCCGGCGCTGGCGTTTTGGTTTCCGCTACATGGCGTTGAACGCGCCGACGCCCTGCACGCGGCAGTCGCGGCATCGCTGGCGAGCATCAGCCTGACCGCCATGGCGAGCGCCTATGCACATTTTCGGCGTGGCGCCATCGAATGGCGCGCGCTTGGCTGGCTCACGCCGGGATTGCTGATCGGCAGTTCTTTAGGTGCACTTATCGTGGCGCAGGTCTCGCGCACGGCTTTGACTTGGTTTGTCGCGGCCTTCTGCATTTTCGCTGCTTGGCAGGTGATCAATGTGCGTGGGCCGGCGGTGGATGCGCCAAAAGCACGTCTGCCGCGACGCTGGCTGATTCCGGGCGGTATCGGTATTGGAGCGGTTTCGGCGGCAGTGGGCATCGGTGGCGGCTCACTGACCGTTCCGCTGCTATATCGATTGGGAACACCTTTGCGCCATGCGATCGCCACTTCGGCTGCCGCCGGATTACCGATCGCCCTGGCCGCGATCGTCGGCTACGCCTTTGCCGAAACCCCGGCCGGATTATCCAACTGGTCAATCGGTCTGATCGATCTTAAACCCGCACTAACCATCGGCAGCCTGAGCGTGATCACCGCACCCATTGGCGCGACGCTGGCGCATCGCTGGCCAACTGATCGCCTCAAACGAATCTTCGCCGTGTGGCTGCTGATCGTCGCCGTATTGCTATTTCTGGGGCGTTAGTCGGGACTCGGGACTTAAGGGTCCGGGACTTAAGGGTCCGGGAAAAAAGCGCTTTGCAGCCAGCGCTAAAGCTTTCTCGCTACGCCCCAGCCCCGAGTACCGCCCTTAGCTTCAAGCAGCCCCGCCCTTAGCTTCACCGGTCCCGCATTTGGCTCCACCAGGCCCGGCATCTAAAAAGTGCCGCGCCCATTGCAGGCGCGGCACTTCAGGATTACAGCGCGGCGATCAGGCGGTCGGCGAATTCTGAGCACTTCACTTCGGTGGCGCCGTCCATCAGACGCGCGAAATCATAGGTGACTTCCTTGTTGCCGATAGCTACATCCATGGCGCGGATGATGGCGTCGGCCGCCTCGGTCCAGCCCATATAGCGCAGCATCATCTCGCCCGAGAGCACCACCGAACCTGGATTGACTTTGTCCAGATTGGCGTACTTCGGCGCGGTGCCGTGGGTCGCTTCGAATACGGCATGGCCGGTCATGTAGTTGATATTTCCGCCCGGCGCGATGCCAATGCCGCCAACTTGTGCGGCGAGCGCGTCGGAGATGTAATCGCCGTTCAAGTTCAAGGTGGCGATCACGTCGAACTCTTCCGGGCGCGTCAGTACTTGCTGCAAGGTGATGTCGGCAATTGCGTCCTTGATCACCACTTTACCGGCGGCAACCGCGGCTTTCTGTTCGGCGTTGGCGGCGGCTTCGCCTTGCTTGGCCTTAGTGCGTTCCCATTGATCCCAGGTGTAGACCTTGTCCGCAAACTCGCGCTCGGCTAAGGCATAGCCCCAATTGCGGAAGGCGCCTTCGGTGAATTTCATAATATTGCCCTTGTGCACCAGGGTCACCGATTTTTGCTTGTGTTCGATCGCATACAAGATCGCGGCGCGAATCAAACGCTCCGAACCATCTTTGGACACCGCTTTGATGCCAATGCCCGAGGTCTCCGGAAAACGAATTTTGTTGAATTCCTTCGGGAAGGATTCCTTCAAGAATGCTAAGAAGCGCTTGTTGGTTTCGGTACCGGTTTCGAATTCAATGCCGGCGTAAATGTCTTCGCAGTTCTCGCGGAAGATCACCATGCTGACCTTTTCCGGATGCTTGACCGGGCTCGGCACGCCCACGAACCAGCGCACCGGGCGCAAGCACACGTATAGATCCAGCATCTGGCGCAACGCTACATTGAGCGAGCGAATGCCGCCGCCGATCGGCGTGGTCAACGGGCCTTTGATCGAGACCAAATAATCGCGACACGCCTGCACCGTGGCCTCCGGCAACCAAGTACCGAATTCGTCATTGGATTTCTGGCCGGCATAGACCTCCATCCAGTGGATCTTGCGCTCGCCGCCATAGGCTTTCTCGACCGCGGCATCGAATACGCGCACGCTGGCGCGCCAGATGTCAGGGCCGGTGCCGTCGCCTTCGATAAAGGGAATGATGGGGTTATTCGGTACGGTCAGCCGGCCGGTATCGTCGATCGTGATCTTCGCGCCGCCTGCGGGGACCACTGGCTCACCAACATTCATCGAATAGCTCCTGCACGGGTAGACGCCAGATGATAACCAGCGCAACGCCAGAAGTTGCCTGCGGCGGTGACGATTTACGCAGGTGCGCGATGCTCATAGGACCGGCTTAACACGCTGGTGTAATGTTCGCCCATGAGCGAAAGCCCCTCCGACGCGCGTATCGCGCTTGCTTGCATGGACCTCACCTCCTTGGGTGAGGACGCCACACCTGCCACCATGGCCGCTTTGGCGCGACGCGCGCATACGCCTTACGGCACACCGGCTGCACTGTGCGTTTATCCGGAAATGCTCACCGCCACGCGCATGAGTCTGATGCGCGAGGGTATCGCGCAGGTGCGTCTGGCAACGGTCGTGAACTTCCCCGACGGCAGCAGCGACGTGGAGCGCGCCGAGCGCGAAACGCGGCGTGCGGTGGCCGCGGGTGCAGACGAGATCGACGTGGTGTTCCCATGGCGCGCCTTTTTGGCCGGTGATCGAGGTGGGCCGAAGCAATTGATCTCCCGCGTCAAAGCGCGCTGCGGCGATCGCGTGATGCTCAAGGTGATTTTGGAAAGCGCCGCCTATCCCAGTGTCTTCGAACTCGCCAAGGCAGCCAGCATCGCGGTTCGCGCGGGCGCAGATTTTCTGAAGACGTCTACCGGCAAGGTATCCGGTGGCGCCAGCCCCGAATCGGCACGCTGCCTGCTTGACGCCATCACAGCAGCGGGGCGTCCGGTGGGTCTGAAAGTCTCCGGCGGCATCAAGACTTTGCCGCAGGCGCGCGTCTATATCGATCTCGCCGCAGCCGCATTCGGCCGCGAGCGCGTGGTGCCGGGACGTTTTCGGATCGGTGCCAGCACTTTGCTGGAGGAGTTGTTGCCGGTGCTGGCCTTGGAAGTTCCCGACGAGTGAGCGCGTCGTGTCGCTTTCGGCGTTACGAGCGCGCAAAGCGATCCAGGTGTCTCTACCGGTTTTGATTAGTCGTGCGGATTGGCGGTTGTTCCGTTTGCGACTGTCCTTCCACATGCGCCTGCGTTAGCTTGAACCACCCGCGTTACTCCCTGGATATTGTGTGTTCTTTCGGCGTCGCGTTCCGCACGAGCAGGAATTCCGGCTTCTGATCGAGCGCTGGAGCGCCTATGTGCGCAAGACGCTGGTGAACCTGGACCCGCGTCGCAGCGAGGCAGACCTTGAGGAATTGGAACAGGAAATCCGTCTGCGACTATGGCAAACGCTAAGTCGTGAGAGGACTTGGGACAAACCTGCGTCCTTTATTCGCAGTGTAGTCATGAGCGTCGCGATCGATGCGGCGCGCAGACGGCAGGTACGCGGTGGCGATTGCGAGCATGTTGGGCTCGAACACCTCGAACCGTGGTCGGCGGGAGTGTCCAGCGCGACAGACGCGTTGGAGGATCGCGCCGAGCTTTTGACGGCTTTGGTGCAGCTCAGTCGGGCTGATCCAGAGAAGGCGCAGGCGGTGGGGCTGCATCTGCAGGGCTTCACCACAGAGGAAATCGGTGATTTATTGGGCTGGACCGAAGCCAAGGCGCGCAACACGGTGTACCGAAGTCTGGAAAGTTTAAGAGTGCAGATCGTAGGACCGAAGGCCAATTCGTCATGAATGAAAATCACGAAGATCTCAATCATCAGCTCACGCAACTCGCGTTGGGCACGCTGTCGGCGTCGGCGCGTCTGCACTTGGTGCAGCGAGCTGCCAACGATGCGCAATTGGCACTCGACATAAAATTCGCGCTGCGGCTGCGTGATGAAAGCGCGGCATTGACCTGCGACTGGGTACAGACAGCCTCTCGTCCGTCGGCAGCAGGCGTTTCCAATTGGCGCCGTTCGCTTGCCGGTGTGACCGCCAGCGTAGCCATTGCAGCCGCTGTCATGCTGGTGCCCGCGCAGCGTCAAACCGCCGACGACACGTCCATGGTTGCCTTTAATGAATTGCCCACCACCAGCGATGTGATCCTGGGCGCCGGTTCCTTCGAGGCCAACGGCGACAGCATTGGCCAGGGAAGTTTCGAGTAATCGGATTTCTCGTTTGGACTGAGCTTTCGCCGCTCGCGCAGCGATTGGCCAATGCTCGAAGTCTGTGCACCGCGTGATAGCCCCGTTGCTGTCCTAGTCACGACTCAGTCAATGACGCCGAGCCCGCGCAGCGTCACCCGATGGGCACGCGTCATGAGAGCGTGAATTTTCAATTCACCGACTGCATCACTTAACAAAATATTGCTGTTCGTCTCCAGAACGAGTACCTTTTCGCCGCTTGAATGGCGCCCGTGCGCCCGTCCACTCGACCTTAAAAAGGAGGCGTTATGCGTCGGTCCAAATGGTGTCTGGCCTTAGCTTTAGGCTTGTTTCAGCTCGGGGCCGCGCAAGCGCAGAACGCGGCGACGGCGGCATTACTGCCGTTCACGGGAAGCGACTCGGAGCGCGAACTGGCGCGGGCCATTGGCACGCTCTGTTTGCCCGGAAACCGGCTAACGCCGCGCTTGCAGAGCGATTGCAATAACTTGGTCGGCGGCGCTTTCAATGGCGACAATGGCGTACGCACAGCAATCAATAGCATTGTCGGCGATAACGTAACCGCCTCGGTCGACAGCTCCATGGTCGGCCGACTCGGCAGCGTGCGCGGCCCGGCGATCTATAGCGGCAACGCCTTTGCCGTGCTGACCACCAACAACGAAGCCTCGATGGCCTTGAATCTGGACGGCAACGAACTTGGTGGTTCCGGATGGTCGCTGTTCTTCAATGCGCGAGTCGACAGTGATGAGCGCGATGTCAGCGCCAACGAGGACGGTTTTGATCGCGATGGCAGTTCGCTGATTCTAGGGATTGATCGACGCGTGAATCCCTCCCTGGTGTTTGGCGCGGCGGTCGGTGTCGGTCGCGGTGAGCTGGATTACACCGGTCAATCGGGCAATTTGGATACTGATGAACTGGGTATCAATCTTTATGCCAATTGGCAGAGCGAAAGTGGGCTCTACTTTGACTCCCTGATCGCCGCCAATCGCCGCGACAATGATCAAACGCGGCGCGTGTCTTACGGGGTCGGCGCGAACGTGGTCGACCAGCGCTATGACTCCAGCTTCGACAGTAGCGATCGCTTGGTCGCTTTGACACTCGGTTATCGCTTCAACAATGCAGGTTGGAATTTTGATCCCTATGGTCGCGTCGAGTGGGTGGATGCCGACAGTGATGGCTATTCGGAGTTTTCGCGCACGCCCGAGAACAATGGGGCGGGCTGGGCATTGGATGTGGCCGACCAGGAAGAAAATTTCACGCGCGCCGCGCTGGGATTCCGCGCCGCCTATGCCATCAGTGGCCAGAGCGGTGTGTACCAGCCGTATTTCGATGTCACTTATGTGCGCACCTCAGGTGTGGACGACAATGCCGGGCGCGTGCGCTTCCGTGGCGACGCCAGCACCGGTGTCAATCTATCCCCGGTGGACTTCTTCATGATTGCCGACGGCGAAGATCGCGGCTTCGGCATCGTCGCCCTCGGCATGAGCGCGCAATGGCAGAACGGCTGGTCGGGTTTCATCGGCTACCGCCAGAACTTCGCAGAAGATCGCTACGATCACCGCGAGTTTAATGGTGGATTGCGGATGGAGTTTTAGTCGGGACTCGGGACTCGGAGGTCGGGGCTCGGGCCGCTTTCGGCATCTTGGCCTCCCGCGGCACTAGCACATCGATGTGCGTCGGACTCGGGGCTCGGGGCTTAGGTGCCGTGGCTCGGGGCTCGGGCCGTTTTCGGCATCTTGGCCTCCTGCGGCACCAGCACATCCACGTGCGTCGGACTCGGGGCTCGGGGAGATTGCGCTTTGAACGAGCGCGAGGCTTTTTTAGGTTATTTTGACCGCTTAGTGGGCTTGACCGTGATACCGAATCGATTCGTGATTTGACGTTGTGCCTTGAGAATTAGTCTTCAACCATCAGCCCAGTCAGCTCTCCCGAGCCCCGAGCCCCGAGCCCCGGCACCTAAGCCCCGAGTCCCGTCCAGTCGAATCCTGACCTCCAATGTCCGATACAGAAGACATCACCCTACTCCTGGTCGACGCGCGTAAGGGCAGTGCGCATGCGCAGGAGCGGCTGTATGCGCATGTTTACCGTGAATTGCATCGACTGGCCGAGCGCCAACTGCGTGGTGATCGGGAGCATGGTGGCGCGACGTCTTTGGTGCATGAGGCCTACTGCAAGTTGTCGCGCGCAAGTACGCCGTTCAATGATCGTCAGCACTTTTTTGCCACCGCGTCGCGCGCCATGCGGCAGATTTTGATTGACCGTGCACGCGAACGCTTGACCGATCGGCGCGGCGGCGGCGTGCGGCCGCAGACGCTTGACGGCGTCGCGATGGAAGTGTCGGCGGGCGGACATGACGATGAACTATTGGCACTGAATCAGGCGCTGGACCAATTGGGTCAATTGGATGCGCGCCTCGCGCAAGTGGTCGAGATGCGTTTCTTCGGCGGTTTGGAACTCTCCGAGATCGCGCCATTGCTGGAGGTCTCGGAGCGCACACTCAAGCGCGATTGGCGGCGTGCACGGGCCTTTTTGTATCAGGTACTGGGTAATACGCCGCCGCTTGAGGTATGAGCCCCGTGAGCGATTCGCGCTGGGCGCTGATCGCGGAGCACTTCGACCGCATTGTCGAATTGGACGGTGAGGATCAGCTTGCCGCGTTGGCGCAACTGACTGCGCGCGATCCCGGGCTCGCGCATGAGGTGCGCGCCATGATTGAGGCCGATGCCAGCGCGCAGGGTGTGCTTGAGCGGCGCGAGGAAGTGCTGTCGCCAGTCGCCGCCGAAGCCACACCGGAATTTGGTCCGCAATGGACCGCGCTGCGCCTGCTCGGCCGTGGCGGCATGGGCGAAGTTTGGCTGGCCAATCGAAACCACGTTGATGTGGTCCAGATTGCGGCGATCAAATTGCTCAAGCGCGGCATGGATTCGCAGTCTCTGCTGCAGCGCTTCTTGCAAGAACGACGGATCCTGGCGCGCTTGGATCATCCGGCTATTGCGAGCTTACTGGATGCAGGAATAGCGCCCGACGGGCGGCCATTCTTGGCGATGGATTACATTCGTGGCGAGCCGCTCACGACATATATCCGGCGCCATTCCTATGGTCTGGAAGCGCGCTTGGCGCTGATTGCTGAAGTAGCACGCGCGGTCGACTACGCACATCGGCAGTTGATCGTGCACCGCGATTTGAAGCCCGGCAATGTGTTGGTCGATGACGACGGTCGCCCGCATCTGCTCGATTTTGGCATCGCCAAGGTGTTGCAGGACAACACCGACGAAATCACCTTGACCGCCACGGGCGTGCGCGTGCTGTCGCCTTCCTACGCCGCTCCGGAGCAATTTCGCGGCGAGGAAGTCGGCATCACCGCAGATGTTTTTGCCCTAGGCGTGCTGCTCTACGAAATCCTGGTCGGCCGCTTGCCGCACCGGCGTCATGGGCGGCTGGAATTGTTCGCGCAGGAGAACACCGTTGAACGCGCGACGCGGCCGAGTGTTGCCGCGAATGAAGTGGATAGTGCCGGGACGGCAACGCTGTATGACGAGCGCGTCGGCTGGTCCAAGCGCCTGCGCGGTGATTTGGACACGCTGATTCTGAAAGCCATTCACCCCTTGCCCGAGCGCCGCTACGGATCGGCGGCGCTGCTGGCCGAGGATATTGACCGCTTTCTGAGTGGTCGACCCATCCGTGCGCGTCCCGATAGCCGCGGCTATCGGTTGGCGAAATTCATCAAGCGTCACCGGGTGGGTGTGCTTGCGTCCACGCTGGCATTGCTCAGCCTGCTGATCGGCTTCGGCGTGGCACTGTGGCAAGCACAACGCGCGGGCGTGCTTGCCGAGGAAGCGCTGCAGGCGCGCAATCGGGCGCAAAGCGAATACGCGCGATCCGAGGCGACCAAGGACTTTCTACTGCGCAGCCTGGATCTGGCCGGCATGCGCAGCATGAGTGGCAAGCTCAGCGTCGACGATTTACTCGTGACGATGGCTGATCGTATCGACACCGAAATGGGTGCGTATCCGTCCTCGCAGGGCGAATTACGCGTGGTGCTGGGACAGTCGCTGGTGGAACTCGGTCAAGTCGAACGCGGCTTGGCGTTGGCCGAACGCGGACGCGAGCAATTGGCCACACTGCATCCAGAGCCGACACCGCTACTGGCCGTGGTACTGAACAAGGTTGGCGTGCTGCGTCGCCGCGCCGGCGATCTGATCGGCGCCGAGGCGGCGATGCGCGCATCCATGACAATGCTGGACGCGCTACCGGGCGATCACCGCTTGCAACGCATTCAGAATCGCACTGTGCTCGATCACATCTTGGCCTTGCGCGGGCGTTGGGGCGAATCGCTGGCAAATACGCAAGCGCGCTTGAACGAACGCCGCGACATCCTCGGCGATGACGCCCCGGAACTTGCGGTGGACTACAACAATCTGGGCGTCGCGTTGGGACGCATGGATCGCTATGCGGAGGCGTTGACGGCGTATGACCGCTGTATGGTTCTGCTGAGCTTGGGCGGCCACGCCGACAGCGCGCGTATGGGCGCGGTCGAGCGCGGGCGCGCGCTGGTGCTGATGCGATTGGGGCAAATTGACGCGGCGCAAGCAGCGCTAGACCGCGCACAGACCCTCAGGCTGCGCCATTTGCCCGTGGCGCACGCCGATCACGCCGACACACGATTGGCGCAAATCGGTTTGCTGCGCGCACGCGGGCGCCTGGCGGAAGCCTATATCGCTGTGCAAACGCTGCTCGCCGATGCGCAGGACAGCGATCGACGGCTTGGAGAATGGTTATACGAGCGCGGCCGCATTGCGTTCGCGCAGCAGAAATGGGGCGTGGCGAAACACAGCTTCAGCGAGGCGGCCACGCGCCTGCAGCAGCAAGCGGGTGGCGATAGTGCCTCGTCTATTTTCGCGCGCGCCGCAGCGGCCTTTGCGAGCTTTAGCGAAAGTGGCGATGCGGAGGCGGTCGACAAGGAACTGGCCGAGGCAGGGCTCGCATTCCAACAACTGGGTTTGAGCGCGATAGATGAGTCGGCAGATGTGCAATTAATGCGCGCGCAAATTGCGCATTCGCGCCAACGCGATGTCGATGCCGCAGCCTTTCATACCAGTGCTTTGCGCACCTATGCGCAACTGGGTCTGGCGCCGCCGCCGCAACTGGTGGATGGTTTAGCGCTAGGGGGCATCCCTGCCACAGATCGTGCAACGTCCAGTTTTCAGCCGCCGGCAGATTGAGTCTGGATTCAGTCAGCGAATGCGGTTGCCGCAAGCGAAAGGATGGGTGTGGCGCAGCCGATAGCGCGTCACCCTGCCGCGCCTCGCTCACTCGATAAAGGCCCGCTCACGCAAGGCACGCATCGGTTCCAGCGCGATTTCAAGCAATGTCCGCCGCCCGACCAGGATGCGCGCTTCGCCGCTCATGCCGATGCGCAAGGGCATGTTGGTTTTGACCTCCGCTGGCAGTGTGCCGAAGGCGAGGAACTGGGACTCGCTTTGCGCGCTAACCGGCGTCGGGCTGATCCACGCCAATTCTGAGTCGAAGCTGCCAAAACGCTGGTACGGATAGGCTTCGACGAATAGGCGCACGCGTTGGCCTAAGCGCAGTTTGGGCACATCGCGCTCAGGTAGGCGCAAGCGTGCCTGAGCTGCGGCGCCTTGGCGCGCGAGCTGTCCAAGCTCAACACCGATGGCGATCACGCTGCCCGGCGTTTGTGCGGCGATACTCAAGACCACCGCATCGAAAGGCGCGCGGATGGATTGCAAATCACCGTCACTATTGGCCAACTGAGCGCGCAGCGTCTCGCTTTGCACGCGCAATTTCTCGCCCGATGCCGCCTCATCACGACGCTGGCGCGCACGCAAGTCCACGCGTTCGGCCCGTTGCAGCACCAGTTCCTGTACGTGTTGTTCGGCGAGCACGCGAGCACTTTCGGACTCAGCCATGACCAATCGGTCCGATAGCAGCGTCAAGCGCGGCAGCAAGCCGTCGGCGACCGCCTTTTCTTTGCGTTCGAGAATCGCGCGTGTGGCTGTGTGGTGCTCGCCACGAAAGCTGAGCTCGCGTCGCGCCAAGGCAATCGCCGCGTCGTTCCCCGAAAGCTCCGCCAAATGCGCCGCGTCGCGCTTGGCCGCTTGCTCGATCAACGCGCGCTGGTCTTCGCCGAGTTGTATCAGTCGCGAATCGGCATCACGTACCGAATCGCTGCGGACCTGGAACAACTCATCGCCCGCCTTCACCGTTTGCCCGGCCTGCACACGCACCGCGGCCAGTTGTCCCGCAACCGGCGATTGCACCGTCGCCGCGCCTTCAACGGGCACAATCTCGAAGGGCGCAATGACCGTTTGCGGCAGCTTGAAGGTGACGCAAAAAATCGCCGCGGCGACCGTGATTAGGATCAGCAGCCAGCCGGTCCAGCGCGCCGCAGTGGCGGGCACATCCGTCGGCAACAGGCCGGATGGTTCGTCGAAGCTCGCATTCGGTGTTGGCGTCGGCTTGCTCATTGGCCCGGCCCCAGTTGCTGGCTCGACAAATAGAAATAAAGTCCGCGCTTCTCCATCAGCTCATCGTGGGTACCGACTTCGGCAATGCGTCCGGCGTCCATGACCACAATGCGGTCGGCGTCACGGATGGTACTCAAACGATGCGCGATCACCAGGCACGTGCGGCCTTGCGTCAGTTGCGTCAAATTCTTCTGGATCGCGCGCTCGCTCTCGGTATCGAGCGCGCTGGTGGCCTCGTCGAAGATCAGGATCGGCGGATCGTGATAGATCGCACGGGCAATGGCGATGCGTTGACGCTGGCCGCCGGAGATGGCGAGGCCGGTTTCACCCACACGCGATTCATAGCCGAGCGGTAGGCGCTGGATAAAATCATGCGCATTTGCCATCTGCGCGGCCCACAGTACGCGCTCCATATTCGGTTGCGGATCACCCAGCGCGATGTTGTTGAGGATGGTGTTATCGAAAAGGTGATTCTCTTGCAGTACGAAGCCGATTTGACGGCGCAAATCGCGGTGATTGAGGGTGCGCGAGTCAATCCGGTCGAACAGGATTTCGCCACTGGTGGGGTCCAACAAGCCGCAGATCAGTTTGACCAGACTGGTCTTGCCGCAACCGCTGCGGCCAACCAGCGCATAGGTCTTTCCGGCCGGGATCTCCAATGAGATTTGCGACAGGATTTCGGGGGATTGAGGACCGCCAAAGCGCAGGCCCACATTGTGCAAACGTATATGGCCTTCGAGCGACTTGACCGCGGTGAGCCGTGAGCGATCGAAGCCTTGTTCGGGCTCGGGTTCGATCACATCATTCAGACGATTCAGCAGCACGCTCATGAATTGCAAACCGTCCCACACGCCCAGCGCGCGCAAAATCGCGCCCGAGGCCATCGCCATCAGGCTGCTGAAGGCAACAAAGGCACCGACTGTGAGTTCGCCCGCCACCACGCTATGCGCGCCGGCCCATAGGAACAGCACCGTGGCGATGAAGCCCACCGCTTGCAGCGCGCTCTGGTAGCTCATCATGGTGAAGTTGCCGCGGAATTGTTGCTGCGACACCTTCAGGAACTGCGCCAGCATATCGTCGCGAAAGCTCAGTTCCGCACCGGCGGCCTTGACCGCCTCGATGCCTTTGATCGCATCGATCTGGTGTGAGGCATAGCGGCCATAGGCAGCTTCGAGATCGGAAAACAGCGGCCGCAAGACGCGCCGCGAAAACACCATCAGCAAGGCATAAAGCGGCGCCACCAGCAGATAAATCGAAGTGAGTTTCAGCGAGTACATGGCCATCAGCACGCTGCAGCCGATGACCTGCACCAGCGCCAACATGCCGTCGACTCCCTGCTCGACCAGAAATTGGCGCAACTGCCGCGCGCCATCGAGGCGTCGTTGGATATCGCCGGTGCGCCGCGACTTGAAATAACTCATCGGCAGCGCGAGCAACCGCCGCGTCAAGAAATCCAAGACCGCACTGTCGATGCGCACTGCGATAAAGCTCAGCAGATATTGCTGGATGACGCTTGCCGCGAGTAGGAAAAGCAAGGCCACCACCATCGCCGGCAACATCACCGACAGCAGGCTGAGATCGCTATCGACAATCACCTTGTCGACCACGAATTGCGTGAATACGGGAAATAGCAGCCCGAGCACGCTGACCAGCGCCGCCAACCCGAGTGCGAGACGCAAGCTCGCGCGGTGTTCGAACAGAAAGGGCCACAACCACGCCAAGCCAGGCGCACTTTGCGGCGTGTTCGCGAAAGCTTGCGTGTAATCGAAAAGTGCGGCATAGCCGGTCCACTTCTTCAAAAATTCCGCACGCGGCACCTTGAGGCAAGCGCGCGCCGGATCGGCAATATGCACCGTGTCTTTATCGACGCGATAGACCACCACCCAGTGATTGCCCTCCCAATGGCAAATCGCCGGCAGCGGCATCTGGTCGAGATATTGTGGCGACACCTTGAGCGCGCGCGCCGCCAAACCGAGCTCGTTGGCGGCTGAGCAAATGGCCTTGAGACTGGTGCCATCACTCGCCGTCTGGCATAGCTCGCGAATGCGCGAGAGGCTTACATTGCGACCGAAATGACGGCACACCATGGCAAAACTGGCAGCACCGCAATCCATTTCGTCGATCTGCTGCACGAACGGGAAACGCCGGATTTTGGGTCGCGGCTCGGCGCTTGTGCTTGAGTCCAACTGCACTTGGGCGTCGGCCGTCTTGTCGCTGACGCGGGCGTCAGCGGGCAACAATTCCTCAGCGAAATCCAGCGGTACGCGCGCCTGCGCCATGCCCTCATATTGCGCGATGCGCTCCAGCAGCAAACGGTCAAATTCGGGGAAACGACTACGTAAGGCCGCGACCGATTCTGGCTCCAGCAGCAATAGCTGCACATCGCTGACTGCCTCGGCTGAGGCGGCGCGCGGACTCTGGCGCAAGATCGACAGCTCGCCGAAAAATTCGCCCTCGCGATAGAAAGCGCGGTGTACGGGATTCTCGCGTGGCCCGCTGTAGACCCAGACGCGCCCGGAGCGCAGCAAATACATCGGCCCCGCGGGATCGCCCTCACGGACGATGCTCTGTCCTTTGGGTACGCGGATCGGCTTCAGCTCCGCCATCAAGGCGCGCAGTGCAGGCGCTGGCAGACGGCCGAAGTTGCTGAATTCGTACAGAAATGCGTGCAAAGTGCGCCATCGGGCGAGCAGTTCCAATGCTCCGCGCAGGGACGGAAACTCGGCCGCCAGTGCGAGGAAGCGATCGCGGTCCAGGCGCAAGGCATCGACGCTGGTGCTGGCGCGGACGGTGGCCGCGCGCGTACCGCCTTCGAGTAGGGCGCCCTCACCGAATTCATCACCCGGCACCAGACGATTGAGACTGAGTTCCTCGCCGGAATTGGTGGTCTTCAGCACGCGCGCGCGACCGCTGGCGAGCATGAAGAAGGCATCAGCCGGGTCGCCCTGGCGCACGATGACTTCGCCAAACTCGAAGCGCTCTTCAGTGAAACTATCGCGCAGCCGTGCGTAGTGCTCTTCGGGCACGAAGCGCATCATCGCGCCGCCGCGCAAAATTTCTTCGAATCGCGGGTTCACGTCAAAGCTTTCACGGCGGGGGAGCGAAGACCAACAATAGCGTTTGTGTCACCAGGCCGGTTCGCGCCGCCAGATGCGTGTCGCTTGTGTCCCATGGCCGCGGAATGCGCGCCGTCGGTTTCGACTTTGCGACAGGGCCAGGTGGTCGCGCTGCCTAATCCGCGCCGATGAGCCTTGTTTGCAAAGGTGATTGGCACGCGCTTACCCGTCCGTTTATGCGCTGGCGGTCAATCTGCGGATCGAATGCGACCGGCTCTGTAGCTTGAGAATGCCCCCGCGCCCGCGACGATGCTTTCCAAGCGATGGGTCAAGCGCAGATCCGCGGCGACTAGGCGCGAATTGGGCGGCTTGTGTTCGCGGCCAGTCGCCGGGGCAGGCGGATCGCGCTCGTCGGCAATGGTATTCAAACCATCAGTGCTCTCGCCAGAGAGTAATTCAGGGCTATCTGGCGCCTGATCAAGCGCCGACAGCTCATCGACGCGCACGCTATGGAGCTTCGGGACATCAGCAGCGTGGCTCATCTTGCAACTCCTGGCGTTGATAGTCCGCGCGACTGCGCTTTGACAATTACGGCTGCTCAAGAGGCCGCAGATCACACTTCCCAAAAGTTTTTCATATGCATCTGTGGCAGTCCGCGTACAAACGATACTTTCCAGCAGCGACTGATTCATCCAACGCAGTCGCCGCTGAAGCTTCGCCGGCACGCCCGCGCACTTTGCATCCATCGCAACCTTTGCGTACTTTGCTCGCCCTAACAAACCACAGTAGACACGCCACCTTGGACTTCACCGCGCTGCGTACCTGGCCAATGCCGCAGATTCTTTGGATAGAGCTGACCTCGCGTTGCCCTTTCGATTGCATCTTTTGTAGCCGAAAAGCGCTACGCGGGGCCGGAGAACACCTCGATTTTGACCTGTATTCGCGCGTGATCGATGAGCTGGTTGATCCGAAAATTCTGCGCTTGAACTACGCTGGCGAATCCGGGCACTACCCGCGTCTAGCCGAGGCGGTCCAATTGGCTGCGGCCACCGGTGCGGAGGTCGAGCTGGTCAGCGCGCTGGCCTCGCTTAAGCCTGAGCGGCTGACGGCCGCGATGGAAGCGGGATTGTCACGTCTGACGGTGTCGATGCATACGCTGGATGCGCAGCGTTTCGAGTCGATCTATCGTTTCGGCTCGCTCGCCGCGATGCATCAGCGCTTAGACCAAGTGCTCGCCTATCAAGCGGCTGCGGCGCGCGATTTCGTGGTCGATCTGGCTTTTGTCGCCATGGATGGCAATCTGCACGAACTTCCTGATATCGCGCGCTTCGCGCAGCAACGTGGCGTCGGCGTGCTCGCGGTACATCCGCTGATTGGTCGTGATCCCTTGCCGATGGATACACACGCAGAACACGCCAGCGATGGCGCTTTGCGGCTAAGCTTTCGCGAGCGGCTGGATCAGACCATCGACCGCGCGCGCCAAGCGGCTCCAGATGTGCTGATCGCGGTGTCCTCGTATGAGCTCGGCAGCGCCGCGGTGCTTAGCGATCACGCCCAGGCCTTTGCCGGAGAGTTGCCAAACGGCGCGCGCATTGGGGGCTGCGATCAGAGCCCCTTCGACAGCGTGCACATCCTCGCGGATGGTCGCGTGGTGGCATGCGAGGTCACCGAGAAACTGACGCTAGGGGATTTGCGGACGCAATCGCTGCGCGAGATCTGGCACGGCGCTGCGTATGCGGCCTTTCGCGCGCGCCATGCACAAGCGCTGGAAGGTGCTTGCCGGCGCTGTGTTTACAAAACGGCCTACCAGCCGTCGCCCGCGCGTCGGCAAATCGACGCCAATCATGCGAACGCCGCGCAGATGCTGCGCGGCTGGCATGCGCCGGATGCTTCAGGAGTTCGTTGGGGCGGTGCTTACGCTTCGCTGTGGTTGCCGCGCGATCCGGATTCAAGCTTTCTGCAAATCAGCGGCACGCTGGCGTCTGCGCACGCGGGCTTTCAGTTGTCGGTGGATGGGGAAGTCGCCTATCAACACCAGGGCGCAGACACGCATCTGCAACTACGCCTACCACTATCCACTGCATCTGCAGATCAGTTGCTGATTGAATTTCGCTGCGCCGACGCGCGCAGTCCGCGGCAGCGTGGTGTGGGGGCCGATCTGCGTGAGCTAGGCTTCGGATTGATCACTGCAGCGCTCAACTGACCGCCTGATCCGCTAACGCATACCAACCACATAGGCCAGCCACATCGGGCGATCCGGGATGCTCTCAACTGCACCCAGAAATACCTCGGTCTCACCGTCTCTCTGTGTCGCCGTGTGCAGCCAGACTTCTACGCGTGAGAAGCCTGCGCTGTGCATGCATTCGCGCAATTCGGGCAATGTCCATAGGCGCCAGTCGTATCGAAAGGCGTCGTCGATTCGCCGCGGCGCGCCGCCCTCCACGTCGATTTCGAAATGGATGCGACAGTCGATGCGTCCACTGCAGGCCTCGTAGCTGCGCTGTTCCCACAGGTAGTCAAAGCTCGGAAGTGCAGCTTGGCCGCCTTCGCGCCGCGGTTTGATCCTGTGTCGGTCGGTATGTGGACGCATGGCATCGCGGCCGCCGAAGGCGTTGACGATGGCGATGCCGTCAGCGCCTAAAGCGGCATGTGCGTGTTTGAAGTAGCGCACCAGCGCATCGCGCTGGTGAAAATAGAAGGCGCTGAAATTGAGCACGCTGAGCACATCGGCGGCGGGCACCTGCGGTGGTGTCACCGCGTGCACATCATCAGTAACGAATGTAATTGCCTCAACACGCGTGCCCAGTATTCGCCTCGCGCGTTCGCGTGCGTGTTCGATCGTGGGCGCATCGATATCCACGGCGATCGCCGAGCGGCCCTTTTGCGCTTGTATCCAAGCCACAGAATCGGCCGCGTTCCCGGCGAAGTCTTCGCGCAAGCGCAAGGGCTCGGATTGGCGGACGCGCCGGTAAATCTCGGCGAGCACCGCCGCCTGCCGTGGCGGATCCTGCGTTGCCCAGCGGTAGCGCTCCAGCAACTCGGGCGTGGACGCGGAAGAATTTTCAAGGGTCGATGATCTGTGCGCCATGAGTTGTGCGTACTGGATATCTGAGGCCGAAAAGTTGCACAGCATGCAACACCGAATGCCTTCAAGAATCGAGTCTTCTAACGTGCAAAGGAAAGCTCGTGAAGAAGCAATTGAAATCGGATCCAAAACCCGCGACCGAGGCCTCGGTAAACACCAAAGCCGGCGATTTGAAGCCCAGCAAGGACGCTAGCAGCCTGTCGGACTTAAAGGAAATCGGCTGCAAATCCGCCTGGACGATCCATATTCCGCCGCTTTCTCGGGCAATAGAAGAGCTATTACCCTTCAAAATCGACGAAATCTGGCTTCGCCCAGTCAGATTTTCGCTTCGATTCTTCAAGTCCGACAGGCTGCTAGGGGTGGCATCGGTTTGCTATTGCCTGCGGTGCAGAAAGTTCGCTCGGCCGGCGGCTAAGAAGCCACGCCACGCGGCCATCGTTCCGCACTCTTTTCTTTCAACTCCCTAGGAGAACATCATGAGCACCAAGACTAAAACCCCGAAGACCCAGACGGCTGCGACCACGGCGCCGAAGGATCTGAAGCCGAAGAAAGATGCCAAGGGCGGATTGCTATTGCCCGCGGTGCAGAAGGTTCGCCAGGCCGCAACGCGCGTCGGCAATCCTTAAGGCCTAGGCGCGTTTAGGCGAATCGCCTTGAATCGCGAAATTCGAGATCGCCTAACGGTATTTCGTGCCGGCGGGAGGGATTACACCATCGGCGAAGTCCTAAGCTTTGGGCTTACCCAGCTCCCGCCAGACGCTGACACAACGGGCATCGCTGAAAAAGTTGCTGATCTCAGCCTGGATCAAGCAGTCGAGCAATTTCGCTATCGCTACGATCTGATCAGCGGTGCCGAATGTGAAGCCTGGTTGGCAGCGCGCGGTCTGAGCTTCGCGCAGTTACGCGGCAGCCTCTCGCGAAAACTCAAGGCGGCGGCCGCCGATGCCCAACAGCAGCAGATTGACACCATTTTGGACGACAGCTTCGCGCGGCATGCGCGCCATCTGTCGTGGCGCGTCGCGCTCGCGTGCGCCTCGCCGCCGGTCGGCGCATTCAGCGACGCGCTTCTAGCGGACTGGGAGCAAGCCTTTGCAGCAGCGCGCGCGGAGGTGCTTTCCTCGCACGCACGGCAGCGATTTTTGGAGCTGGCACGACGTCCGTTGACACAAATTGAATACGAGATTGCCGAATTCGACGACCTCGAAGCCGCTCGCGAGGCGCGTTGTTGCGTGCTTGAAGATGGCCAAACACTGGCCACCGTGGCGCATACGCACGGCTACGCACACCGCGCCCAACATGCATTCATCGATGAGTTACCGGCCGCTTGGTCCGCCGCGTTGAATGCGACCGCGGCGTCAGCGGTGGCCGAGCCCATTGTCGAGGGTTCACGGATCCTGCTGCTATCGCCGCGTCGGTATCTACCACCCAGCCTCGATCTACCTGAAATCTCGCGGCGTATCGACCAGCAATTGATAGAACAGCATTTCAATTTGCTCGCCGCCGAGCATGTGCGCTGGCAATTGCGCTTCGACGAAGGCTGATCGAGGTAGGAGCGGGGCTGGGGCGTAACGACAAAGCGGCCGGCTCTTGTAGGTGACTTAGGACACATGCGCTGGCCGGCAACGCGTTTTTTTGCCAATGAATCGCTGTATCAAATACTTGGCTACATGGTCAGAAAAAACTAAAGAGTCATAGCGTTGCTAGCTCCAAAGCGCATTTTCACCGAGCCACGCGCCCCGAGCCCCGGCTGTTCTTTGCACTTGGGCGCGGCTGGTGTGCAGGTTCGGAGTGCTTTTGTGCGGCACCTAAGCCCCGAGCCCCGGCTGCCGTTAGCAGCCCCGTCGCGCCTAGCAGCC
>Ga0209181_10001974_pt1 | contig 34230 bp, 30 predicted proteins | sample MAT05_FD_187208 | JGI IMG/M metagenome (GOLD analysis project Ga0209181, IMG submission 187208) | Freshwater microbial communities from Lake Fryxell liftoff mats and glacier meltwater in Antarctica - MAT-05 (SPAdes) (version 2) | ecosystem: Environmental > Aquatic > Freshwater > Ice > Liftoff... | reverse complement strand
TGGAAGCGCTTGGTGAAATACTGAATAAAAAACGTTTCATCACCTGCCATTCTTATGTACAAAGTGAGATCAATACTATGATGAAAGTAGCGGACAAATTCAACTTCACCGTCAACACATTCACCCATATTTTGGAAGGATACAAAGTGGCTGATAAGATGAAAGCACATGGGGCTGCCGCTTCTACGTTCAGCGACTGGTGGACGTACAAAGTAGAAGTGATTGATGCCATTCCGCAAAATGCTTATATCATGCAACAGGTAGGCGTTACCGTTGCTATCAACAGTGATGATGCGGAGATGTCAACCAGGCTGAACCAGGAAGCTGCCAAGAGTGTGAAGTATGCCAACATGGATGAACAGGAAGCGCTGAAGATGGTAACGCTCAATCCGGCTATCATGCTGCATGTAGCCGACAGGACCGGCAGCATTAAAGTGGGTAAGGATGCCGATGTGGTATTGTGGAGCGATGAACCATTGAGCATTTATGCCAAAGCAGAAAAAACAATTGTGGATGGCGCCATCTATTTTGACAGGGAAAAAGACCTGTCGCAAAGAGAAACAATTGCAAAAGAAAGAAGAAGGCTGATACAAAAAATGACCGCAGCGAAAAAAGGAGGTGATAAAACTACGCCTGCTGTTCCTTCCTTCCGGGAAAGAAATCATTGTGAACATGACCTGGATGATAATAACAGTGTGTGGGACAGGGTGGAGAAAAGGATGGGTAATAGTGATCAGTGAAAAAAAATCAGTAGTGTTATTATTCACTATAAACCATTTGCATTTCAATGCCGTTGAGTTAAGGTGCAAAATTTGATTGCACTGCCCTTTAGGGCAGTGATAAAAAATTATTCTTCTTTTCGGGCTTTAGCCCAAATAATATTTGGGGTAAAGCCCTATTTATATTTTGATTTCATTACCCCGCCCTAAAGAGCGGGGCAATGAAAAGCTAATCAAAACGACATTCATTCACAATTCACCATTGACAATTGACCATTAAAATACTTACATGAAAAAGATAATTTTTATTATAACCAGTTTGTTTACGATGGCTGCATCAGCACAGGAAAATATGCATCCTTCTCCGGCACAAAAAGGAGTGATTGCCATTACCAATGCAGTGATCCATGTAGGTAACGGCCAGGTAATAGACAATGGAATGATCGTTTTTGGAGATGGAAAGATCCTCGACATAAGACCGTCTGCTGCCATCGCTGATGTAAACGTACTGGATGCCAAAGGAAAGCATGTATATCCCGGCATTATAGCCGCCAGTACCAATCTTGGCCTGGCAGAAGTAGGTGCTGTAAGGGCTTCGTCAGATTATTTTGAGCTGGGTGATATAAACCCCAATATTCACACCCTGTATGCATACAATACAGACAGTAAAGTGATCAACACCTTAAGGAGCAACGGAATCTTGCTGGCGCATATTGTACCTTCCGGCGGCAGCATCAGTGGCTCGTCTTCGATAGTACAACTGGACGCATGGAATTGGGAAGACGCTGCTTATAAAACCGATAATGGAATACATTACAACATGCCGCTGTTAAGTGTACGGCCCAACCAGTTCAGGCGTGGCAATACCAGCCAGGAGGAATTATTAAAACAGGGCTTGGAAAGAGTGGAGAATGCAAGAAAATTTTTCAGGGAAGCCAAAGCTTATCACAGTGAGCAGGTACACAGTGTGGTTAATTTAAAGTATGAGGCAGTGAAAGGATTGTTTAACAAATCACAATCACTTTTTGTGCACTGCGACCTGGTGAAAGAAATGATGATGGCGGTTGACCTCGCAAAAGAATTCAATTTTAAACTGGTGATAGTTGGCGGCTCAGACAGCTGGATCATTGCAGATCTGTTGCAACAACAGGAAGTGGCAGTGATTTTATCCGAACCGCATAGCCAGCCAGCTACGGATGATGATGATGTGGACCAGCCTTATAAAACCGGTGCTGCTTTGCAAAAAGCAGGCGTGTTGTTTACCATTTGCGACGATACCAACCGTGGCTTCTGGCGTCAGCGCAACATTCCATTCCAGGCTGGCACCATGGCCGCTTATGGGTTAACAAAGGAAGAGGCGCTTGCTTCCATTACATTGAATGCAGCCAAAATCTTAGGCATTGATAACGTTACAGGTTCTTTAGAAAAAGGTAAGGATGCCAATATTATCATCAGCGAAGGAGATATACTGGATATGAAGACAAGTAAAATAACCCAGGCTTTTATCCAGGGCAGGGAGATCAATTTGGATAACAAACATACCCAGTTATTTGAAAAGTATAAGTACAAATATTCGGTTAAATAATTTGCCATATTTGAATAAAAAAGGCTAACTGGTAAGGTTAGCTTTTTTTATTCACCGATTTTACTGACCCGCAGGTTCAGGATATAATTTTTTGCCGGCATAAAAAGTTCCAAACGGGATCAGCGAGGCAATGAATGCCAAAAATATTTTTTTAAACGTCCACTTATATTCGGCAGCCACCTGTACCAGTAATACCACGTAGACCATAAACAACACTCCATGTGCCATTCCAATAACATAGTTGGGTTTTGGCATGCCCATCATATACTTCAACGGCATGGTGATGGCAAATAATAAAAAGGAGCAGCCTTCTAAAAAAGCTACCAGTCTAAACCGGGATAAAGAATTTGTAAGCATGCTTCCAGGAAATTGTAGTGTTTGCTGCTGTTGGCAATTGATTGCCGTTGATATTTTTACAACGCAAAATTAGGGGAAATCTATCCCGGGTCAATTTGTAATTTTTAAAATAAAATGACAATTTTGATCCAGCAAGACACGCAGCATCAGTACCATTGCGGCACTCAACAGAACAATACTTATCTACTTAGTCAGTGATGGATAAGTTACTGGTTATCCTGAAAATTTTTCCAGTCATCACGGTAAGGGAAGCTCCGGGAGCAACGGTGTACGGTATATTCAGAACACATTCACCGCCATCAACCGGGTTAATGATGATTTGGGCGCTGGAAACGATTGTTGCAGGAGAAATGGTATTATTAGCCCAGTTGGCAGCAGCATCCCAATTACCGTTCCCTGTAAAAGTATAGGTTACGGATGCAGCGGGGGCTATTTCAAATGCCCCCAGGTCTGGAGCTGCTCCATTATAAGGAACACCGGGTACATCACGGTAAGTAACATCGCTCAAAATGGTACCGGCATCAATATAGGAAGAGGCAGGTGAGGTTTGTAAGTGCAGGTAGTTAATCGCAGGTAAATTTCCAGCCAGGTCGCGGCGGGCTGTTACCCCGGTTGAATCTAAGGAGGTAAAATTACTGCTTACCGTGCTGTTTACAAAGCTGTTGGTCGTATTGGTGACGGCATTGCCAATGAAACATTATTGATCAGTTTCAACACAGCACCTGCTGCGTATGTAACGCCGGAACTGTTTAACCCAAAATCATAATCCCCGTTGCTGTGGGCTGTGTTGTTGTACAAATACATCGATCCGGCCTTGTTATTCTGGTCAAATCCCTTTGCCTTGTTTCTGAATGCCAGGCTTCTTATCACCACAAAATTGTGTGCTTCATTTTTTAAGGCACTGCCGCCCATTTTAATCCCATTACCATTTTGAGCAGAAGTGGTGGACCCGTTTAACCAGTAACATCCATTGCTGAAGGCCCAGCAATCTTCAGTGTTGTTGTCATTCCCTGCGAAAAGGATGTTCCCGCCGTTTTCAAATATCCGTCCCATCCATCATCAGAATTCATCCATGCCCGGCAACCCCTGAAAATAATACGGTCGCCTACATCCAGTTTGGGGGCAAATCCATCAGCATTGCCGCCCAATGAAGTGGTACCCGGGCCCAAATCTGCATTTTCATAACTGTCGCAGTTCAATATCAAACAACGGTTAGCGCCCGACTTGAGTTGCAAACCGGTGTCCCGGTTACGGCTAAAAGAACAAAATTCAATTTTGTGGTGGTGTGCTGAGTTTTGCAGCAACATCCCGTTATCACCTGCACCCTTTATTACAATGCCATATATGTCCCAATAACTTGCGTTTGTAATATTGAAGCCTATGTTGCCATCTGCCACGGCCATGCCCGAAAAATCAAATACGGGTCTTGAATCTGCATTCACCAGGTCTGGTTTATATGCGGTAAGCACATAATGCTTTGCTACGGTACCGGACCTGGTGATTCGGATAGTGGTATTTACAGTGTAAGTACCACTTCTTACAAAAATGGTATCGCCTGCAACATTCGCTTTAGAAATCGCTTTCGCCAATGTAGCAAATGGCCGCTCTAAACTGGTGCCCAGGTTATTGTCATTGGCTGCAGGGTACTGGGCAACCGGTGCTACGTAATAGTTGGTAGTCAGTAACGGTATTGAAAAAAATAATGAAAGCGTAAGTACAAGGAGCAATCGCAAATTTTGATATTTCATCCAGCAAGGCATTTTATAATCACAAATTCTTAAAAAACAGTGACTAAGATATCGCCAAAATGATGCCCATTGGCAGTTTTGGGTGAAACTATCTACGCAATCGATAACGGAGCTGGTGTTACTATTCTTTTTTATAGTTTGTAAAGCATTTGGGCTTTCTAACTCAACCTGCTAAGTTTTATTCATTTACGTTTATTAAAAAGCCATCCTGCGGTTGGCAGGATGGCTATCTCAATATTCAATAATTTTTTTTAGGCTTCCCTCCCATGACAAGCCTTATACTTTTTCCCGCTTCCGCAAGGACAAGGATCATTTCTTCCCGGAGCTTTGTCTACCCGAATCGGTTCCTGCTTTATTGGTGCAGACGGTTCGTGGTAGTCCCCGCCTGAATGACTCAGTCGGGCAGGATTTTCCTGACTCAGGTATTCGGGACCGCTGGTGCTGCTGGTAGCGCCGGCAAATTCTTCCTTGCGCTGGCGCATTTTGCTCATGTCGGTCTTCTCTTCCCGGCCTTCTTTTATTTTACCGGCATTGGTTTGCTCCATTGGTATGCTGCAATGGCTGAGGAAACTCACAATGTCTTTGTTCACCTGGTCATCCATTTGCTTAAAGGCGCTAAAGGCTTCTATTTTGTAGATCACCAACGGGTCCTTTTGTTCGTAGCCTGCTGTTTGTACACTGTGCCGCAAATCATCCATGGCCCTTAAATGTTCCTTCCAGGCATCATCAATCAACGCCAGCGTGATGCTGCGTTCAAGCGCATTGGGCAATTCTGCTCCTTCAGTTACAATGGTTTTTTCCAGATTGGCCAACGCCTGTATGGCTTTTCGCCCATCAGTAAACGGTACCGCCACATTTACAATATGGTTGCCTTGGTCTTTGCGGATATTTTTAATAATGGGCAATGTTTGTGCTGCAATTGCCGCCACTTTACGGTTGTAATTCGACTTCCCTTCTTCGTATAATTTTTCGGCAACTACATTTACCACGCCTTTCTCCAGTTCATCTGCAGTAATGGTCGTATCAATTCCAAAATTTACAATGGCTGCCAGTTTAAACCCTTCGTGGTCGTTGGTTTCTTTAAAAGAGTTTACCAATCCATCCGCCACAGAATAAAAGGCGTTATCGAGATCAAGGCCCAGCCTTTCGCCAAACAATGCATGGTTACGTTTGCTGTACACCACGTTCCTTTGCTTGTTCATCACATCATCATATTCCAGCAAACGTTTACGGATACCGAAGTTATTTTCTTCTACTTTCTTTTGTGCTCTTTCAATTGATTTGGAGATCATGCTGTGCTGTATCACCTCCCCTTCTTTGTAGCCCATCCTGTCCATTAACGAAGCAATCCGTTCGCTGCCAAACATCCGCATCAGGTCATCCTCGAGGCTAACAAAAAACTGTGTGCTACCGGGGTCTCCCTGGCGGCCGGCACGTCCACGAAGCTGCCTGTCTACACGGCGGCTTTCATGCCGCTCGGTACCAACAATGGCTAAGCCACCCGCTTCCTTTACACCCACTCCCAGTTTAATATCTGTACCGCGGCCAGCCATGTTGGTAGCAATGGTAACGGCACCGGATAACCCGGCTTCGGCCACCACCTGTGCTTCCCTGGCATGTTGTTTTGCGTTGAGTACATTGTGCGGAATATTTTTTTGCTTCAGCATCCTGCTCAGCAACTCACTGATCTCCACGGAAGTGGTACCTACGAGCGTTGGCCTGCCTGCGTTGCGGAGTTTTTCTATTTCGTCGATAACTGCCTTGTACTTCTCACGCTTGGTTTTATACACCAGGTCCTGTTCATCCTTCCTGATCGCTTTCAAGTTGGTAGGGATGGTAACCACATCCAGTTTATAAATGTCCCACAACTCTGCGGCTTCGGTTTCGGCAGTACCCGTCATACCGCAAAGCTTGTGGTACATACGGAAATAATTCTGCAGCGTTACTGTTGCATAAGTTTGTGTACTGGCTTCGATCTTTACATTTTCCTTAGCTTCAATGGCCTGGTGCAATCCATCACTGTAGCGGCGGCCATCCAGAATACGGCCAGTTTGTTCGTCTACGATTTTTACTGCACCATCCAGCACAACGTATTCGGTGTCTTTGTCAAATAGGGTATATGCCTTCAATAACTGCTGTACGGTATGGATACGGTCTGCTTTTAACGAGTATTCATTTAACAGTCCTTCTTTTTGGTGCAGCCTGTCATCAGCACCGGCATCACTTTTTTCTATTGCAGCCAGTTTGGTGGCAATATCAGGTAAGATAAAAAACTCAGTGTCTTCACCACTTTTTGTAATCAGGTTGATTCCTCTATCGGTTAAGTCGACCTGGTTGTTTTTTTCATCAATGTGGAAGTATAATTCTTCATCCACTTTAGGCATTTCTTTTTGCTGATCGGCCAAATAGTAGTTTTCGCTTTTCTGCAATTTTACCCGGATACCCGGCTCACTTAAAAACTTAATTAAAGCCCCATTTTTTGGCAAGCCCCTGTGTGCCCTCATCAATGACAAACCTCCATCTTTGGGATCATCATTTCCTTCGCCTATTTTTTTCTTTGCTTCGATCAAATACTGGTTCACCGCTTTCTTCTGTGCGTCCACCAGTTTTTCAATTCTTGGTTTCAGATCGAAGAACTGCTGTGTATTATCACTGTGTCCAATTGGTCCGCTGATAATTAACGGGGTACGGGCATCATCAATCAATACACTATCCACCTCATCCACCATTGCAAAATGATGTTTACGCTGCACCATCTCATCGGGGTTGTGCACCATATTATCCCTCAGGTAATCAAAACCAAATTCGTTGTTGGTACCATAGGTAATGTCTGCGTTATAAGCGGCCCTCCTGGCATCGCTGTTGGGCTCGTGTTTGTCGATACAATCTACCGTAAGTCCCAGCCATTCAAAGATGGGGCCGTTCCACTCGCTATCCCTCCTGGCCAGGTAATCATTCACGGTTACAATATGAACACCTTCACCTGCCAGTGCATTCAGGTAAGCAGGCAAGGTACTCACCAGGGTTTTACCTTCACCGGTGGCCATCTCTGCAATCTTACCACTGTGCAATACCGCACCGCCAATCAACTGCACATCGTAGTGAACCATATTCCAGGTTACATCCCCGCCTGCAGCCTTCCACGAACTACTGAACACCGATTGATTGCCCTGGATAGTGATATGATCTTTTTTTACCGCCAATGTTTTATCCAGCTCAGTTACAGAACTTTCTAATGTGGTATTTTCTTTAAAGCGGCGGGCAGCTTCTTTTACTACGGCAAAGGCTTCAGGTAAAATATCGAGTAATACTTCTTCTATTTGTCTATCCCTGTCTTTTTTAAGGGTATCTATTTCATGGTAGATGGTATCTTTTTCATTGATGCTGGTTACAGGTAACGCCTCCGCTTCTGCCTGTTTGCTGCTGATCTGCTCATCAACAGTAGCGAGGTGCTGCTGTATCCTGCCACGGAATTCCTGTGTTTTATTACGCAACTGGTCGTTGCCCAGTGTTTGGTTTTGAGTAAAAAATTCGTTGATCTTTCCAACCTGGGGCGTTATTTTTTTTACGTCCTTTTCACTTTTGTTGCCACCAAATAATTTTGATAAAAAGCCTGCCATAAAATTCCGTGTTATTGGGTATAAGTGTAATTTATTAAGTTAGGTATTTTGCCATGTCAAATATGGTGCTGAAATAAGATCATAGCCAAATTGACAGAGGGGGCAAAGGTAGCAATTAGTTTAAAGGTTTAGAAGTTTAGCTGGTTTAGAGTGTACCGTTGTGGAAATGTGGAAATAATCATTTTAACAACTCCGTTTTACTTGACCGGTTCACCCTTCACTACGATTAAGCTACAGCGCTTATTAAGTTTTTATTAACTTACTTTTTTTCATTTGTCGTATTAAAGCAAAATTAATTATATGACTGCATTAAAAAATTACCCGCTGTTGTTCATCTTTTTACTGGCATTTATTTCCTGCAGCAGCAGCGAAATAGGCGAAAGCAAAGATGTGAACCAGGAAACCATTTACCAGGAGTATAAAATTGAATTTAACGAAGCTGAAAAGGCTGATACGGTGGAAGTGTGGGCCCAGTTTCGCTTTGCAGGTTCCGATGGCACAACGCTTGTTTTAAACAACCCAAGTAAAATTGAGTTTGACGGCACTGCCATCCCGGTGGACAGCAATGAATACAGGGGCGCTTTCTACCGGTTCAATACTCCGGTAAAGGACTTTTTCACCAGGCACCATTTTACATTTACGAACGTCAATAATAAAAAATATCAAAATGATTTTTCTTTCGATGCCTTTAAGCTGCTGACTGTGCCGCCCGTTGCTGTTGCAACACAACCTTTAAATATACCATTTGAAACAGCTCCGTTACAGGCGGATGATTATATAGAAGTGAATGCTGTCAATACAGATTCCAGCTTTACGGTAAAATTTACGGCTGCTGATGCCGGCAACAGTATTACAATCCCGGTGAATGAATTACAACGCCAAAAAGGAAAAGAACTTTCCTTATCTGTTGTGCTCTACCGGAAAATTCCCTTGCATGAAAAAACTAAAGAGGGTGGACAAATTGAAATATTCTATACCCTGAAACCGGTAACAATAAAGCTCGCCAACACGGACCAATATACTTTCCTGTTTCATCCTTAGCGGATAATATTTGTTTTTTTCTGGAAAAAATCTGGCCCAATATGAACGAATTTAGTGACCAGGAAGCTGGCTGTATTGGCCAATATTGCAATAAGTGCCGCTTTCGTCCAGTTGCGTCCCAAAAAAAACCAGTATGCGATGCCTTCCAGCACCACTACTCCAATTTCCACCAGGTTAAGGTCCCAATCGGTACTCAGCCGGATGATGTTTACGACAGGCCAAGTGACCACATTTACGAAAAGACATACCATTAACGCTGATCGTCTTTTCCGCTTGCTGAAAAAAAAGCCAACAATTGGTAATTCCACCAAAATGGTAAGCAGGAGGTTGAAGGCTAAATCCATGTTTTACAAAAAAATTTACTGCGGTTTATTTGCTCGATCAATCAAAACAACTGTCAAATATTGGATAAAAAAAATTATTTCAGGCAATTTGATAAAAAAAACTGGGTGGCTGTTGCCAGGTGAATGGTTGATAGTTGCATTTTTTAAAGTCAAAAGTATCCTGAAAGCAATGCGGGTTTACTCTTTTTAATATTACTCCGGAAAGCTGCCGGTAATTAGCCGTTGCCTGTAAACTCGGGTACTGCCAGCATCAACTTTCAACTTTCAACCCTCTAAAAGGAAGCTTTTTGTGGACAATGCGGCTCTGTTTTACCCATTTTTGCCCTACATTTGCACACCGAAATCAATAGCAATACAATTTTAATTAACCAGATATGTCAGGAGCATTAAAGGAAGTACGTAACAGAATAAAAAGTGTACAAAGCACCCAGCAGATAACGAAAGCTATGAAAATGGTGAGTGCTGCCAAGCTTCGCAGGGCCCAGGATGCCATTACACAAATGAGGCCCTATGCACAAAAGCTGCAGGAAATGCTGAGCAATATTGTAAGTACCGGAGATGGTGAAGTGAGTATGTCTTTGGCTGCTGAAAGGCCGGTTTCAAAAGCATTGATCATTGTCGTTACCAGCGACAGGGGCTTATGCGGCGGTTACAACAGTAACCTGATCAAGTTAGCCAAACAGGTAATCAAAGATAAATATGCCGCCCAGGATGCACAGGGGAATGTGCAAATACTGCCGATCGGCAAAAAAGGGTTCGAGCACTTTACAAAAAATGGTTCTAAAGTATATGATCAGTACTGGGATATTTTTACCGGGCTTAGTTTTGAGAAAGTACAAACTGCGGCTCAATATGCCATGGCTGCTTTTAGCAATAAAGAAGTAGATGCGGTAGAAGTGATTTACAGCGAATTTAAAAATGCCGGCACCCAGCGTTTTGTAGCAGAACAATTTTTGCCGGTATTAAAGGTAGTGGCAAAAGAAGGGCAAAAGAAAGCTGACTTTATTTTTGAACCAGGCAAAGAGGTATTGGTGAATGAACTGATGCCCAAAATTTTAAACACCCAGTTATTCAAAGCAGTACTGGATGCAAATGCCAGTGAGCATGGCGCCAGGATGACAGCAATGGATAAGGCAAGTGACAATGCCAACGAATTGCTGAAATCATTAAAGATTAGTTACAACAGGGCAAGGCAGGCAGCTATTACCACAGAACTTACAGAGATTGTAAGCGGTGCAGCGGCGTTGAACGGCTAATTACTCAATTGCTCAATTTGAAAATCGCTCAATAACGAGTATCAAAGCAAGCTGAACTTTTCGCATTTGAAATTTTCACATTGCGCCATTTTCACATTTTCAAATTAATAAATGGAACTCTCTCAAATAATACCACATATTGAAGCGCTGATCTTTGCAAGCGACAAGCCATTAACCAATCCCGAGTTGGTGGAGTTGCTGAACAATGCATTGGGGTTTATCGAAGACAGGGCCAGCCATGAACAGGTAGAAGCTGCTGTGGAAGGCATTCGCGAAAAATATGATTCAGCGTTTTATGCTTTTGAATTAAAGCAAAGCGGTGGCGGCTGGCAGTTCCTTACCAAACCGGCATACCACAAAACTGTGGCACAACTAAATGGTGATAAATTTTTAAAACGACTGTCTCTTGCCGCACTCGAAACACTGGCCATCATTGCATACAAACAGCCCATTACCAAAAGTGAGATAGAAGCGATCCGGGGTGTTAACTGCGACTACGCTGTACAAAAATTACTGGAGAAAGATTTAGTGATCATTTCCGGCAGAAATGAAGATGCTGTTGGTAAGCCATTAATTTATGCTACGTCCAAGTCATTCATGGATTATTTTGGTATTAACAGCACGGCCGATCTGCCAAAAATAAATGAAGTGCTGATGGAAGAACTGGTGCAGGCAACTGCCGTTTCGCCGGAAGCTATACAGGAACAGGAAGAAAATGCGGAAGTGCAAATGGTAATAGAAGAAACAGTCATTGAAATAGAAGAATCAGTGGTTAATATGGCAGTGACAGCAACGGGTGAAATCATAGAAAATAAACAGGTAAAGGACGGGGAAGAAGAAACCGACTCATAACTTTTATGTAAATAATATTGATAAAAAAGGTATGAAACGGTAAGTGTTCATACCTTTTTTATTGCAATTATCCACCAATATAAAAATTCATTCATTAATATCTTTTATTCAACATCCGCCATTCACAATTGACATTCACAAAATAAAATCATGGTAAAAAATTTAACCCACCAGCAACTAACAGACATTGCAAATGAATTTGGTACCCCTGTATATGTGTACCATGCAGAACGTATCGGCGACCAATATAAAAAATTACAAAAAGCATTTAAAAATTGCAATGCCCGTTTTTTTTATGCCTGCAAATCCCTTACCAATGTAAATGTGCTGAAGTATGTGCAGTCCATCGGTGCTTCATTGGATTGTGTGAGTGTGAACGAGGTAAAACTCGGGCTGATGGCAGGCTTTGAGAAGGATCATATTTTATACACGCCCAATTGTGTTGACTTTGATGAAATTGTGGAAGCGAAAGAACTGGGTGTAAACATCAACATCGATAACATTTCTATATTGGAGCAGTTTGGCAATAAGTTTGGAAATTCTTATCCAGTCTGCATCCGGCTGAACCCACATATTATGGCGGGTGGTAATTATAAGATCTCCACCGGGCATATCGACAGCAAGTTTGGTATCTCCATCCACCAGATGCGGCATATAGAAAGGATCGTAAAAACAACCAACCTGGATGTTACCGGCATCCACATGCATACGGGCAGCGAGATCAAAGATATCCGTGTTTTCCTGGAAGGGCTGGAAGTGATGTTTAATACGGCCACTCATTTTCCCAACCTGGAATTCATTGACCTGGGCAGCGGATTTAAAGTTCCTTATCAACCCGGTGATGCAGAAACAGACATTACGACCTTAGGTGAAAAAGTGGCACTGGCATTTGATGAATTTGAAAAAGAAACCGGTAAGAAATTGCAGGTTTGGTTTGAACCGGGGAAATACCTGGTAAGCCAGTGCGGTTATTTTATTGTAAAAACAAATGTGATCAAACAAACGCCGGCAGCAGTTTTTGTTGGTGTCAACAGCGGCTTCAATCATTTGATACGGCCAATGATGTACGAGGCTTATCATCACATCGAAAACATCAGCAACCCTAAAGGAGCGGAAAGAATATACAATGTGGTGGGCAATATTTGTGAGACAGATACATTTGCCTGGGACAGAAAACTGCACGAAGTGAGGGAAGGCGATTATTTGGTTTTTTACAATGCTGGCGCCTACGGTTTTGAAATGAGCAGCAACTTCAACAGCCGGTTAAAACCTGCAGAAGTATTGCTGAAAGATGGCGTGGCAAAACTGATCCGAAGAAGAGATACATTTGAAGATTTACTGAAAAACCAGGTGGTGTAATAAACTGCCGTCTTTGAAAGCAATTGTTACCCTGTCTGTATGGGGCACAGGGTATTTTTTTACTCCATTAACTAAACAGCTTGCGGCAGGTACTTGACATTGGAAAATAAAAACATTATTTTTCGATCAGTTTTTTTTTACCCACCCAATTCCGTTATCATGGATAATATTATAGCAGATAAACAGCCGCTCAGGATTTTATTTCTGGCATCCGACCCCAGCAATGCCGCCAGGCTTCATTTAGGAAAAGAGCTGCAGGAGGTCAGGAATAAATTAGCCGGCAACTTATTTTTTGAAATTAAAGACCACCAGGCGGTAAAGCCGGATGATGTAATACAAACTATTTTAAGTTATAAGCCCCATATAGTACATTTTTCCGGTCATGGGCAGGATTCAGGTGAGTTGTGCTTTGAAGATGAGCAGGGCAAGGCAAAAGCCATCCATCCGGATGCGCTGGCTTCATTATTCAGTTTGGTAACGGACTATATAAAATGTGTGGTGGTAAATACCTGTTACGCCGAAAAACAGGCCCATGCCATTGCCCAATATGTACCGGTGGTAATTGGCACCAAAAAGGAAATAACCGACAATGCGGCCATCAAATTTTCAACCGGTTTTTATACCGCACTTGACCCCGACCTGTCTCAAAACAGCCTGGAAAAGGCATTTAAGCAAGGCCGCATTGCGATACAGTTTGATGGCAACCTGCAGGAACATTTTATACCCATCCTCATTTTCGGCTCACCGGAGGTTCGGTTTTCTGCAGAAGTGGATACGGCATTTTTATCCATCTCACTGCCCAAGGGGCTGGCTGTACAAACGTTGATAAGAGGGCTTTCTTTAACCGGAAAAAAAATGGGGCTTACGGATGCGGTCATTGATAATATTATTAAAGATAAGATCCGGCGCCTGGAAACGTACAATGAAAACGTGGCTGAATATGAAAACAGCCTCATCAATATTTTGAGGGATGAATTTCCGCTATCTGATTTTTCCAAAGCAGCATTATTGCAGTTACAGAATGGTCTGGGACTGAACAATGAAGTGGTGGAGGTAATTAAGAATACTGTGTTGTCGAACCCGAGCATCGACAGTGCTTACAGTTGGTACGACCGGGGCAGGGGACAGTATGAGCTTAAAAATTATGCTAAGGCAATTGAATTTTATACCAAAGCAATTGAGAAGAATGAAGAATATTCCGGCGCTTACTTTGAAAGAGGATACAACCACAATGCGGTGCAAAATTATAAGGATTCTATCGCCGATTATACCAAAGCAATTGAATACAATAAAAACTGGGAGGTAGGCTGCGACGTTAACCTGGCGTATTTTGAAAGGGGAAGAAGTTACTACGGCATTCAACCGCAAACAGATGACAATTTAACGATGGCACAAAAAGACTGGTCGAAATGCATCGAACAAAACCCGGCTGATTACAATGCTTATTGGAACAGGGGCCTTGCATACCAGTACTTCAGAAATTTTGACAAAGCCATCGCAGATTTTAAAAAATCATTTGAGATGGACAAAACCAATACCCGTAAAGCGAGTAAAGCAACGGTTATTGTGAAGTGCTATTCTGAACTCGGTGACCTGGATGAGATAGACAAGTGGACTAAAATCCGGCTGGATTTATTAAATCAAAATGCCAGCGTGGGTAATTCGGCAGATAAAACAAATGATGACAACTAAGTAAAAAATAACGATCATTCATACATGCTTTAGCAATAAACTTACAGGTGATGAAAAAATTATTACAGTTTACCACTGATGAAGGCAATGATTTTTTTGTAGAAGTAGAAGATGCCACGGCAGGCTCAGGCCAGGCGGTGAGAGGTTTTGCGGGGGAAGATGCTACGAGGGGGATCATACAAAGCGCCTCCGAAAGTTTTGAAAAGGCCATCCGGCCACTGAAAGAGATTTCGAACAGTATTGTAAACTGTGTAAAAGATTTTGCTTCCAGTCCTGACGAAGTACAGGTAGAGCTGGGGCTTAAATTTACCGCCCGGGCAGGTATCATTATTACCAGTCTCGACAGTGAGGCCAACCTTAAAATCACATTCACCTGGAAGAAAGCAGCGCCCGATGGTAAATAGTTGCCGGATGAATACTGGCTAATTTTCTAAATCATTTTTTATTCCCCTTCCTGTACCTTTTACCCTTATTGTCAACAATAACAACAGCCCTAATGCTACCAGGAATACGATCCTTTTTTCCTGGTCATTGTATTTTACCCGGGAGCGAAAAAATAAAAAAATCTGCCTACATTTAAACAGTTTTTCATCTCTAAAAAAATTTATGGCGTTAGAAATGGTGGATGACCCACAAGACCAACAGGACTATAATGACGATAATTCCAGTAACCCTGGTAGCGGTGGGGGTAGGGGATTTCGTGGCGGAGGCGGTGGAGGTGGCCTGCTTAATTTTCTTCCGTTATTGTTCACCCTCTTCAAAGGTGGAGGTGGCGGTGGAGGTAAAAAAGGGCTCATTATTATCTTACTGCTGTTGGGCGGTGGTTATTTCCTGTTACAAAACAGTACCTGCAATTCTGGTACTTCCGGCTTTGGCGATATCGTTTCTACATTTGCCACCGGGGGAGTGCTGGATCCTAACCAGTTTAAAAAAGCCAGCGTGTACGAAGCGCTGGCGGAGGATAATGGTAAAAACCCTTTACCCGAAATGGTATCGCTGGTAAGGTTTGCCCCCGATCGCCAAAACCAGGGCAAGCAGGGCAGTTGCGTGGCATGGAGCAGTGCTTTTGCAGCCCGTACAATCATTGAAAGCGCCAGTACTGCTACTCCGCCCAACAGCGTTGCATTTAGCCCGGCGTTTTTGTACAACAATATCGGGCTGGATGGTTGCCAGGGTTCTTACATTATCAGGGCAATGGAATTCATGACCAACAGGGGTTCGGTTCCATACAACGATTTCCCTTACGACGAAAATGACTGCAGCCGCCAGGCCACCAGTTCACTGGCAAACAATGCAGCCCAAAACAGGATGCATGGTTTCAACAGGCTCACAACCGATGAAGGCACAAATGGCATTAACCTGAGAGCCATCAAAGAACATTTAGCGAAAGACGCACCGGTAGTAATTGGTATGATGGTGGGTGGCAGTTTTATGGAAGGTATGATGGGGCAGAAAGTGTGGCACCCAACCGGTGATGATTACAGCCAGGCAGGTTTTGGCGGCCATGCCATGTGTGTGATTGGTTATGACGACCGGCTGGAAGGCGGTGCTTTTCAGATCATGAATAGCTGGGGCCCCGAATGGGGGCAAAACGGGCTTGGATATGTGCGGTACGGTGACTTTAAAAAATTTGTTCGGGAAGCTTACGGAATAGACCCCATGCCTAAAAGAGGGGCAGCACTTAATATAGATTTTGAATGTACCGTTGGGCTGGTTAACAATGACACTAAACAGTACATTCCTTTAAAAGCAGGCGGCAGCAACAATTTTGTAACCACCTCGCCTGTACGAAAAGGAACCAGGTTTAAAATTGAAATCAACAATGCGGTGGAATGTTACATCTATTTGTTTACCCCCAACATTGCCGGTAGCAGCTTTGTATTGTTCCCCTACAAACCCGTTCATTCGCCCTATTGTGGCATCACCGGCACCAGGCTATTTCCAAGGAAAGAATCCATCCGGGCCGACAGTATTGGCAACAAAGATTTTATGGGTATCGTAGTAAGTAAGCAGGCGCTTGATTATAATGCCATCAATGCTGCCATCAACAAAAGTACCCAATCAACCTATGCAGGTAAGTTGAATGAAGCAATTAGTACAGCCTCGATAAAAAATGTTCAGTATAACAACAGCAATGCAGGTACTATTTATTTTAAAGCAGATGCCACTGAAAAAAATAATTTGGTGGGTTGTGTAGTGGAGATCGCTAAGCAGTAGCCACATTTTCAACACCTGGTATCGCGGTTTAAAACTGGAAATCAATATTGAGTTGGAATCCTTAGAGGATAACCCGTGCTGTGTTAACTATATTCTGATATACCTTTTATTACACTAATTATTATGAATTACAAGAATTGATAAATGTTGCTAATTGATTCGTGGAATTTATTTTAAAATTTGTGGAATGCGCAACGCAATATTAAGCGTAACATTACACTATTGCAATAAAATTATAATTTTATGAAATGAAAAACTCCATCTTCATTCTCACCATGCTCGCTTTTACTATTGGCGCTTTTGCCCAGGATAAAAAATTATACAACCCCAAAGCGGATGCAGCCACAGCTATAGAAGCCGTGATCAAAAAGGCTGCGGCGGAAAACAAATTTGTGCTGTTACAAGGAGGCGGAAACTGGTGCAAGTGGTGCATAGAATTTGCCAGGTTTTGCAAAGCTGACAAGCAACTGGATTCTGCCATCAACAGCAGCTTCGTATGGTATCATTTAAACTTTAGTAAAGAAAATGAAAACAAGCCTGTATTTGCCAAATATGGATATGCACAGCGTTTTGGCTTCCCCGTTTTCATCATCCTTAACCAAAAAGGCGAACGCATACACACCCAAAACAGTGAGTACCTCGAGAATGGCAAACAAAGTTACAGCAAAGAAAAAGTGATGACCTTTTTAGAAAACTGGAGCCCCAATGCACTGGAGGCAGCAACATACAACAAATAAAAGTCAAAGTAAGTTCAATAAAAAAAATTAAATGAACGCTGCCGATTGTTTTATCAAACTGGTGCAACATCCTGTTAAGTTCAGGTTGTTTTTATTATCAAAACTGCCCAGTGCTTTTTTCTGTGGTGTAAGGGTGAAAAATATCAGCAGGGAAAAAGCGGAGGTAACAGTGCCTTACAAATGGCTCAGTCAAAACCCGTTTAATAGTACCTACTTCGCCTGCCTGGCAATGGCTGCTGAAATGAGTACAGGTTTGTTATCGATGATGAACACGTATAAAAAAAATCCTGCCATATCCATGCTGGTTACCGGCCTTGAAGCCACCTATTTTAAGAAGGCAACCGGTATCACAACATTCATTTGTGAAGATGGTGATGCCATCAGCAATACAATTGAATCTGCCATTCGAAGCGGCGAAGGCAAATCCATCAAAGCAAAGTCAAACGGCCGGAATGAACAGGGTGAACTGGTGGCTGAATTTTTTGTAACCTGGTCGTTTAAAGCTAAGCTGAAATAATTTTCATTGCTACTTTACCAGCATCTTAATCACCCATTTTTTCAAATCCATGTTGTCATAAATTTCGTTGATCAGCGCAATAGGATCTGTCCGCAGGCTGTCAGTGGCAAACAGTGCTTTCCAGTCAATGGCCTTTTCCACATCCTCTTTAAACGTACCTGCCAGCTTCATCACTTTTAAAAATTCGTACGCAATCAGGCCCTGGCCAATTGCTGTTGGGTGCACTCCATCCAAACTAAACAATCCTCCCGACATAATCTTACCCTTACGGGTAGTACCGTAAAACCGGGTATCTACCCGGGGATAAACAAAATCAAAATAAGAAGGGTATTGGTAACTCGGGCTGTAGTTGTTCCTTTTCAATGCCATATCAGACAGCACGGAAGATATATCTACCAGGTAAAATCTTTTTTTCTTCAGCTTTTCGTTGGCAGCAGCCACTGTTTCTATGATGATCTTATTGTATTGCCTGATGGTATTGTCGATATGCAGTGTCTGCATCATATTCAGGTGGGGCATTTCAACATCAAATTTTTCAGCATATACAAAATATGGGTAGTAACGGCCATAAGAATAAATATGTTCTTCAGGATCAGGAACCTCTTTCTTCCCCATCGGTGCAGGATTTTTCGCATCCACCCGCCATTCTTTTGCCGTTACCATTTCCCTGTCTTCCGGGCCACCGACAGATTTGGTAAGCGGTACAATGGTAACCACTGGTACCGTGCCAATAAATACTTTATAATCTGTCTTGTTAGGATTATCTTCCATAATATCCACTACTTTATTCAGCATGTATTCATACTCTTTTCTGAAGTCGCCGGGATGCCATAGATTCCAACCCTTTCTTTTTTCATACGATACTTTTTCAGGACCTTCATCAAAGGCAGTTCCATCATCAGAAGTTTGATTGATATTAAGACTGGTAACCGTACCAAGTGCATTATTGGCACCCAACCACAGCACCACATTTTCTACTCCTTCTTTTTGATGATGGTACTGCAGCCAGTCAAGCTGGGAAGGATCCTTTGGCCCCTGTTGTGAACCCGCTTCCAGCACCGTTAAGGCAGTCCGCAGCATCGACTCATCCACCATACCCATTGTATTATCAGCTTTGTTTTTTGATGATTCGATGTGATCCCGGCAAAGGCTGGGCTTTATCATCCAGGAAGATGCCAGGTCAAAGCCCCTTACCGCTACATTATTAAAAAAAAATTTCTGTGGTGGCACACTTTGGCTGCCTTCACCACGCTCATAATAATCTTCCACTTCATCTAAAAAACTGCTGATGATACTGAATGCCATGGGCCACTCCACCAGCCCGGAAATGTCAGCACCCAAACGCTTCTCCAATTTCCTGAAAAGCAGTTCCAGGTTGATGGGATGACCTCCCTTGGGCCAGTTTGGGTAGTTATATTTTTTTATACCCAGGATGTTAGCCAGTAAAGTGGAATAACTCTGGTCTGTTCTTGCCGCAGCAAGCGACATAAAGCCCTGCGAAATACTATCGCCAATGGTGAATAATTTCATACAATAGTAGGTGTTTGTAAATTTATGAATTGAATAATATCATCACAACCAGCTTATAGAAAGCCGGTGTAAAAATTAAAATAATAAAGTTAAGATGCAAGGGCGTTTTTACCCTTTTTCAAAACTGTAATAACTGCACTGATTGTACGGTCAATTGTGGGGACTGAAAAAATCAGTATTTCGAAGCTGAATTTCTGTTTACCTTACAGCAATAAAAACACGCCAATATGAAGATTGCTTTCCATGGTGCCGCCCGGACAGTTACCGGCTCCAAACACTTGCTTACATTAACCAACGGCAAAAAATATTTACTCGACTGCGGCATGTTCCAGGGCATGGGCAAAGACACGGATGCCATGAACAGGGTGTGGGGTTTTGATCCGTTGGAAGTAAATTTTTTAATTCTCTCACATGCACATATAGATCACAGCGGCCTCATTCCAAAGCTGGTGAAAGATGGATTCCAGGGAAGAATTTTTTGCACCCCTGCAACAAAAGAATTAACGGCTGTGTTGCTGGAAGATTCTGCCGGCATACAGGAAAGTGAAGTGAAGTATGAAAATAAACGAAGGGCACAGGAAGGTCTTCCCTACCTGCGGCCATTATATGATACCCAGGATGCCATGAATTCCCTGCAATATTTTGAAGTGGTAGAATACGGCGAATGGGTGAATGTGGATGAAAATGTGCAACTGATGTACTCCGATGCCGGACATATTATTGGCAGTGCCGTGGTAAATTTAAAAGTAAAAGAAAATGGAGTGACACAGGCCGTTACTTTCAGCGGAGATGTAGGCAGGTACAGGGATGTGATACTGAAATCGCCAGACACATTTCCACAGGCAGACCATATCATTTTAGAATCTACTTATGGCAACAGTTTGCATGATATGAATACTACCACTCCCGACCAGGTATTACACTGGATAAATAAAGCGTGCATAGAAAAAAAAGGAAAACTCATTATCCCTGCATTTAGTGTAGGCAGAACACAGGAGATATTATTTGCTCTCAATCAACTGGAACTGGAAAGAAGGCTGCCCGAACTGGATTATTTTGTGGACTCTCCTCTAAGTGTGGAGGCAACCCAAATTGTAAAAAGATTTCCGAAATATTTCAATAAAAACATTCAAAAAATTTTACAAAGCGATAATGACCCCTTTGGATTTAAGGGATTAAAGTTTATCAAGTCGGTGGATGAATCAAAAATGCTGAATTTCCGGAATGGGCCTTTTGTGATCATTTCTGCCAGTGGCATGGCTGATGCCGGCAGGGTGAAGCACCACATCAGCAATACGATTGAAAACAGCCGCAATACGATATTGCTGACCGGCTATTGTGAGCCCCGTTCAATCGGTGGTAAACTATTAAAAGGTGTAAAGGAAATAAAGATATACGGAACGGTGCATGAAGTGAATGCAGAAATTGCTTCTATCCGGAGCATGAGTGCACATGGGGACTACGAAGACCTTTGCCAGTTTTTAGCCTGCCAGGATATAAAAAAAGTAAAGAAATTATTTTTAGTACACGGCGAATATGAAGTGCAGCAGGCTTTCCGGCAGCGGCTGCTGAATAAAGGCTTTGATGATGTGGAGATACCTGAGATGCACTCGGAGGTTGGATTGGGGTAAAAATAAATGCTTTTAAAGTAAAAAGCCTTTCATTGCTGAAAGGTTTTTTTGTACCACGTACGGGATTCGAACCCGTGATTCCTCCGTGAAAGGGAGGCGTCTTAACCCCTTGACCAACGCGGCGTATCCGTTAAAGGACGGCAAAGATAGGGTTCGGTGGTTTTTTAGCCAAATTTTTTAAAAAGATTGCGAATTTAATTTTTTTCGTCCAGCAAACCGGGTCTCCTTTCCTTCGTACGCAGCATACTTTGTTCTTCGCGCCAGGAATCGATTTTCGCATGGTTGCCGCTCATGAGTATTGCCGGTACTTTCCAGCCCCTGAATTCTTCGGGCCTGGTGTACACTGGCGGAGACAACCTATCATCCTGGAAAGAATCTGTCAGTGCAGACGTTTCATCGTTTAATACCCCTGGTATCAACCTGCCAATAGCATCTGTCAGTACCGCAGCAGCCAGTTCTCCGCCACTTAAAACGTAGTCGCCAATCGAAATTTCTTTGGTAATGAAATGATCCCTTACCCTTTGATCTATCCCCTTGTAATGACCACAAATCAGCAGCAAATTATTTTTAAGGGAGAGTTGGTTGGCCATTTTCTGGTTAAACATTTCGCCGTCGGGAGTTAAAAAAATCACTTCATCATATACCGTATGTTGCTGCAAACTTTCAATGGCATTTACCAGTGGCTCCACCATCATCACCATACCGGCACCGCCGCCAAACTGGTAATCATCCACCTGTGCCCTTGCATACCTGGTATGATCTCTCAGGTTGATAACATTTACTTCCAGCAACCCTTTGTCTTTTGCCCGCTTCATAATAGAATGCGCAAAGGGGCTTTGCAGCAAATCCGGTACTACAGAAATGATATCAATCTTCATCTTGTAAATTTTAACTGTTAATATGACGGCGATAAAACGAAGTACACCCGGTACTACTTATTGAAATCCTTTAGCGAATGGACGAAAGTAATACGCTTTCAAGAACACCCTTTTACGAAACGGGGGCATCGCTGCCCATAAATTCATCCAGGTCTCTTTTATCCCGTTTAGTTGGTCTGCCCTGCTTACTCAATCTTTTGCCGGTATGAAAAACTGCCGCCTGGAACTTTATCCTGTCTAATTCTTCCGGTGGAGTAATGTCCTGGTAATTCTTGATGGCTTCTGCATATTGCACCCGGTGATCGAGTAATGCCAGTACTTGTATTACCCAGCGCTTGGCTTCGGTCTTTACTTCATACTCATCCCCAACCGTTACGGTTTTTGCTGCCTTTATGTTATCACCCTTCAATTTTACTTTCCCCTTATCACAGGCATCTGCCGCCTGGCTCCTCGTTTTAAAAAGCCTGATAGCCCAGAGGTATTTGTCTATCCGTAACTTTTCTTTTTCCATCCTGCAAAAATAACGCTTTGGATTTTTACCCATTGTATTGAACTAACCGGTTAGTTTAAAATATTTTTCGGTTACTTATAAAAAATTATTGTTGTCCGACTAAATGTCTGAAAGCCTTATCAAGCCTGCATGACCTCACCCCAACCCCTCTCCAAAGGAGAGGGGCCAGAACCCTCAACCAGTAAACACTTGAGCGATTTGGTAAAGTTTTAGTCGGACAATAGTGATAAAAAATATATCTTAACAGCAACGGAAACATGAAATACATTCTATTTTTATTGCTGCTTACTGCACCATCCTGTTATTCAGTTGCGCAGGTGTATCAAACAGGCAGGCGCAGCATAACATTTACAGATCCTTCAAGAAATGGCAGGGCTATTAATACAGAATTGTATTACCCTGCAAACAGCACAGGCAACAACCTTCCGATAGCTACCGGAAATACCAAATTTCCTGTGGTTGTTTTTGGGCATGGCTTTGTGATTCCGTACAGCAGCTATACCTGGTTGGCCGATAGCCTGGTAAAATATGGATATATCGCGGCACTCCCCACTACCGAAAGCTCCTTCTCTCCCAGCCATGAACAGTTTGGTAAGGACCTTGCTTTTCTTTGTCAATATATCTTTTCCCTGAATGATTCTGCCAATTCATTTTTGTTTGGCAGGGTAAGCAACAGGTCTGCAGTTGGTGGGCACAGCATGGGAGGCGGATCCAGTTTTTTAGCAACTGGTTACCATAACGGCATCAATGCCATTTTTAATTTTGCAGCAGCAGAAACCAATCCTTCGGCTAAGAATGCTGCCCTGCATGTACAATTGCCCGCACTTATTTTTTCAGGCTCTGCAGATTGTATTGTTCCAGACAGCAACCAGTTGCGGCTGTATAACAATGTTCCATATCCCTGCAAATCATTTATCAACATCACCAATGGGCTGCATTGCCATTTTGCCAATAATGATGGCACTTGCGCCACCGGACAGTTCCTGTCTGGCTGCAACAGCTCCTCCATTACAGCACAGGCGGTATTTCAAAAAACAGCTACTTTACTGGTTCCCTTTCTTGATTATTATTTAAAAGACAGTTGCGGAAGTAGAGGAATATTTGATAATCGATTGGCAGCTATGACAGGTGTAAATAAGGAACAAAGTTGCCTTACCGATCCTTTTATTTGCAGTGCTTCCTCCACTTTGTTTGAATTTACCGGCACAGGCAACTGGGATGTAGCAGGCAACTGGACGAATGGTACCATTCCGCCCCTGTTGCTGCCGCCAAATGCAAGCATTATTATAAACCCTTCCGGTAATACTGACTGCGTGTTAAATGTTATACAAACCATTTCTGCCGGGGCTTCATTGAAAGTTACCGAAGGTAAAAATTTTGTCGTGCAGGGTAATCTTACCATTCTGCGATAAATTTTTATGGTATACCATACCGGCAAATATTTTGCCGGGGCCTTCCAGCATGGTATTACTTACTTTTGCATCCAAACCGAATTGTCAAGATGAAGCAACTGATCGTCACGTTTTTATTTGCAGGAATGATACTGTCTGCGAAGAGTCAAAAGATTGCAGAAATAAAAAAAGAATTAGCAACTACACAAGATCCGTTTGGATATGTAAAATACAAGCTGAAGAAAAAATATGTGATAGACACCATTACCATTGTCAGCAGCACTTCTTTTTTAGGCATGGCCGACAGTATTGCCTACAAAGGAAAAACAGGCAAAGTTTACGGCCCGTTTAAGGGCCAGAATATTTTGATAAAAATACTGGCCAAGTTGCCCAATACATTTTACCATGTAAGTCATATTGTATTAGATACCAGTGTATTTAAAAAACAGTTCGCCGATTCGCTGGCCGACAATATCATTAACAGGATACAAACCGGTAATACCAGTTTTGAAACCATGAGCGGCACTTACAGTGCTGATGGCGTTTCTGCAGCAAAGGGCGGTGACCTCGGCTGGTTTGTAAGGGGTGTTATGCTGCCCCAGCTTGACCAGGCTATTGCCTCCCATAAAAAAGGAGAATTATTTAAAGTATGGACACCAGCAGGACTGCACATAGTAACCATAAAGGATAACCCAAAAAAGGATGATGGCTTTGCTTTACTGCTGCGGGTGATCCTGTAAGTAGCTAATGGGTTGATAGCATCATAGGTTTACATGCTGCCGTTTCAACATACTTTGTGGGCAAATCTTTACTGATCGTTCATTTTTTTCTTAAAAAGTAACAGGAGATAAGTTAAACTCGGCATTCCCGTTTCAACTGATCACCTGTCACTTGTCAACTACTGGTTCACATCCTTACCGGCTATTAATTTTTCTATCACCCCCTCTACATTTGATTTGTTTGCCGCATCTGGTGCCTGTGCCAGTGCAGCAGTTGCGTATTTCAATGCTTCCTTAAAATTGCCTTCACTGCTGAAAGCCCTTGCCATACCCATATTGGTGGTAAAAGTATTAGGGTATTTTTTATAATTGGCTCTGAAGGCATCTGTTGCCTCTTTTATTTTTTTGTCTGCCAGCATTTGACGTGCATATCCATGCACTTCATTCATATTGCCCAATGTCAGCGCTTCTTTCATCAGGGCGTCTGCTTCTGTTGCCCTGTTGAACTGGCGCAGAATTTTTGACTTGACCAAGAGTGTGCGAAAATTCTTTTGGCCTATAAATGCGCCGTTGATGCCGTAATCAGCCCATTGCAAGGCTTCTTCCAAATTCGTGTTGTGATCTGCACACCATTCGGCTGCCTGTACCCAGGCCTCATGGTCAAAGCCTTTATTGCTGCGCAATTCACTGCGAAACGACTGTAGCTGGTATTTCTCCACATCAACTGTTACTTTAAATGCAAACTGCCATTTTTCCCATTGCAGGGCAAGCGTGGCGCTGTTTGCTGTTTGATTAGTGAATTCATATTTTAGCCACTCTACCGATTTATCAAGTGGCTGTTGCTTTACCGTCACCCGCAATGCATCTTCTTTAGGATCATAAAAATAACTGCCCCAGGAAGAATTATTTTTTGAAAAGATCAGGATGGATTCGTCTTTGCCAACTTCAATAAAAAAACCATACTTACCTGCCGCCAGGGGTTTTCCTTCAATGTTAACATCTGTTGAAAATTCAATCTTTGTATTTTCATTGGCTCCTGCCCGCCAGGGCGCTGCCTTGCTTGTTCCAAAGCCAGGGTTAGTCAACCCAAAGGGAACCAGCTCACCCCAGATTTTCCCTTCTCTTCCTTTTACTGCCGGCCGGTCGTAGTGGATGGTTACATCAGTAAGCCCAATACGTTCCAACACAGATGCTTTCCTGTTACCCCCGTCGGGAACTGTAGTTAATTGTGCTGAAGCAGTATATTGCAGCAGGCATACTGCTGCTACCAATGTAAAAAAATGCTTTCTCATAAAAAATAATTTAGGGATTAAAAATACGGCTAACTAATCCTAAAGCAACAACCATTTGATGAATGGGCAGTGAAGTGGAACGATGGAGAGAAATTATTGATTGCTGAGACTTTTTAATTGATTGAATAACCTATCGGACAATTTAGTGTCAGCAGTAATAATTTCAGCTTCTGCGGCAAGCCCTTCTTTGTATTGGGGTTGTTTATTGTAATTTGTTCTCAAGCCATCAGACAAAAATACTTTCGCTGCATACCCACTATCTGTAGGCATTGCAAAGATGAAGGCAAGCTTTCCTTTTATCACTCCAAACTCCTGAAATGGATAGGATGGCAGCTTCAATAAAACTTTTTGCCCTTCCTTTATTTTACCAAAATTATTTTGAGGAATATAGATTTCCGCAAAATATCTTGTGTCTTCTGGATTAATGAAACAAATAGTTTTGCCCAACGGCAATTGCTGGTTTTCCTGAATGGTGCCGGCAAATGAAATACGACCTGCCACTGGCGCCGTCAAAAGATAACCGGTTTTCCATTCTTCTAATTGTGCTTTCAGCGTATTTAAAGCTTGAGAGAAAATGGCTTTCTGTTGTGCTATCTCATTTTCTAACTGTAATATTTCTTTCTGCTTTTCATGGCTGCTGTTTTCGTTGCTGATTATGGCTGCATTGATATGCGGTATGTTCAATGATTTTAGTATCAGCTTACTTTTTTCATTTCTGTAATCAAGTGGCGAGATAACTTTTTCGTCATTGAGGGTTTCATTAGCCTCAAATGTTTTTTGCGCCAGGGATAAGTCTTCTTCCTGTATCTTTTTTTGCTCAACTAAATTTTCATGCAGCCTTTGCACATACAAAATATCATTCAGCAACATTACTTTTTTCTTTAAATAATAGCCAGATGAAAGATATTGCTTGAATAAAATAAAACTTTGGATAAAGCTTTGGTAAGCCTGCTGAACCTCACCAAGATGTTGATAAGGCTGCAAAAAACAAGTAGGTAATATTTCTACTTTACCATGTTCAATTACCAACTGAAGGGAATCGATTATCGCTGAAAGACCAATGACTTCATAAGCATTTGCCCTGCTTTCCATAAAGCCAAGCAATTGCCCCTGTTTTGCGAACGCCTCTTCTTGAGCAACCAGCTTCATTAATTTCCCTCCAACTTTTACTTTTATTTCTTTTGGAGCATTTACAGAAGAAAATTTTGCTTTTGCAATAACTACATCCGGATAACGTATAAAAAAAGTTAAAGCAATTAAGCAGCAAATAATAAGTAGAAAAAGTATAACCCCATTTCTTACTATCCAAACAGGTTTACTGGAAATGATTTCCCTTACCTCATTAGATAAAAGTATGGTATCGGAACTTTCCTGCGTTTGCTGTATTTGTGTAATAATTATCTCTGGCATTGCAGTTTAGTCGTTTATATTTTATATGGATAAATTTTTTTATCTCCCAATTCAAGCTGGTTCTTTACCAGCGTATAGTACCCACCCTTAGCAGCCGTAAGTTCAGCATGTGTACCTTTTTCCGTTATCATTCCTTTATCAAGCACCACTATCTGGTCTGCATTTTTTACTGTACTTAACCGATGCGCTACTACTATCACCGTTTTATATTTTAAAAAAACGGAAAGGTTTTTCATAATAACCAATTCATTATTTGCATCTAAACTATTGGTGGCTTCATCAAAAAAAATGTATTGTGGATTTTTATAAACAGCACGGGCAATTAAAATACGTTGCTTTTGTCCGGCACTTACGCCAATACCTTCCGCTCCAATTTTGGTATTAAAGCCCAGGGGGAGACTTTCGACAAAATCCAATATGTTAGCTACTGTTGCCGCATGTTTCAATCTGGCAGCATCAATGGCATCTTCATCCACTGCCATGTTTGCTGCAATGCTATCACTGAAAATAAAACTGTCCTGCATTACTACTCCTATATTTTTTCGCCATGCCCGGTGGCTGATGTTGATAAGGTCGTTACCGCCTGCTTTGATATTCCCTTTTTGTGGGTCATAAAATTTTAGCAGCATTTTTAATAAGGTAGTTTTGCCACTACCGCTTGTACCCACTATAGCAGTAGTTTTACCTGCTGAAATTTCTAAAAGAATATTTTTTAGTACCGCCTCATTGCCTGCTCCGGGATAGGTAAAAGAAAGATTTTCTACAGTAATTGTTTTATTATCTGGCAGGATAGTGGTAAGTAGTTTGTCTGCCTGTTCCTCATCTTTCAATGAATGTATTTCATTCAATCTGTCTAAACTTATTTTTGCCAATTGCCAACTTTGCACAAAGTTGATCATTTGTTCTATCGGGCTGTTAAGCTGCCCAATAATATATTGAATGGCGAGCATGCCGCCGAGTGTCATCTGTCCATTTATTACCGCCTGTGCAGCCAGAAAAGTAATGATGATGTTCTTTCCTTCGTTGATAAAGAACGCACCTGTTTGTTGCCATTGATTTAATGCCAAACCCTTTATCCCCAGTCTGAATGTTCTTGCCTGCAGGTGTTCCCACTGCCAGCGCTTTTGCTTTTCGCAACCATACAGTTTTATTTCCTGCATACCCTGCACTATCTCCATTGCTTTACTTTGCTCCGCAGCAGCCACATCAAACTGTTTGTAGTCTATTTTTTTTCGTTGCTTAAGAAAAATAGTTATCCAAAAAATATACAATACAGATGCAGCAATAAAAATGACAAAAATCGGCAGACTGTACATGCCAAGTACGATTGAAAAAACAATAAGGTTAAACAAAGAAAACAAAGTAGAGAGGTAAGTTCCGGTGAGAAAATCCTGTATGCGGCGGTGGTCATTCATCCGCTGCAGGATGTCGCCTGTTTTTTTGGTTTCGAAATAACTCACCGGCAGTTTCATCAGCTTTATCAAAAAGTCTGTAAGAATCGAAATATTTATACGGCTGCTTATGTGGTATAATATCCAGCTACGGATAAACTCTACACTAAGCCTGCCTGCAAACAGTGCCAACTGTACAAACAATACAATGTAAACGAAATGTATATTGCTTGTATTGATACCAACGTCAACAATGCTTTGCGTAAGAAAAGGAAACACCAATTGGAGCAGGCTGCCGAACAACAAACCCAGCAATAACTGAAAAATTAAATTTTTATAAGGATATAAATATTTCGTTACGTTGCTAAAACTTTTTTTGCTTTCTGCTGTGTAGTCTTCATCATACACACAATTATAAAATTCTGGTGTTGCTTCAAGTATAAGAACAATGCCAGTTGTATTGTCTGTAGATGAATTTACAGGGCTTATATTTACAGCACTTAACCATTGCGATGCAAATTCCTTTTCACTATACTTTAAAATGTTTTTGCCAGGATCTGCAATAAAATAGTTATTATGCTTTATTTTATACAAAACTATAAAATGATTTTGCTCCCAAATGCAACACACAAGGCAACTTTACCTGCTCTTTTAATTCTGCAAGCGTAGGCTGTACAGATATGGTTCTGTAACCGATTTTTTCTGCCGCATCACTTATGCCAAGAATATTTACGCCTTCTTTACTTATCTCTGTAAGCGCTCTTAATTTTTCGATACTGAAATTGCGTCCATAGTATTTGCTTATCATGAACAGGCAGGCAGGGCCGCAGTCCATTTGATTACGTTGCAGTGAGAAGGGAAACAAAAACATTAAATCATGATTTTAAAAAGCCAATGTAAGGATGCTGAGGAATTTTATATTACTTACTGATTAGTTTAAGTCATAATATTGACTTGACTGTTTTGTTTGAATGTCCAAAAAAATAATTAGTTCATATTGTTTTGAATATTAAAAAGTAAAAATTCACCCATTAAAAGAATAGGTGAATTTTTCAAATTAACACTTTACTTGCGTAGCAATACTTGTACAATTCACGTGTGGGCTACAACTTCCACAATCCGTAGTACTAGTACCAATACAACACATGTAAAAATCCTGTGGTTTAGGTAAATTTCCACCCATTACATTTTTCATTTCATCTCTTGATAACATTTTCATTTTTTAAAATTTAGGTTTTGATACTCAAATTGCAAAAAGTACCGGTTTGTAAATGGTAAAAATTCAAAGGACAATTTTAAAAGCGGCCCACTTTTACCTTTGAATACCTTGATATAGTTTATGCGGTGTTTATTCTTTATAAATGTCAATTGCTGTTGAAAGATCATTGATTAAATTTCCCATAAATACAATATTCCCTTTTTTATCAATTACAAACTTTGCAGGAATGGCCTCTACTCTATAGTCTTTTCGCACTTTATTGCTTACATCAAATAGAACTTTAAATGAAAAATTATTTTCTGATAAAATGCTATTTACTTCTGCTTTTATTTTATCAGGTGTTTTTCTTTCCCACGTATCAATAAAAAGAAAAACTATCGTAGTATCAGCTTTGTATTTATCAAGCAAAACCTGCATTTCTGGAAAGGAGGCTCTGCATGGGATACACCAGGTAGCCCAAAAATCAAGTACCACCACTTTGTCCCGAAGTGATGCCAAACTAACCATTTTGCCCGCTGCATCTTTAAGGCTGAAATTGTTAGCTGCAACTGTACCATATAGAGCTTTTACTATTTTTTCATTTTGTTGTTTAAATATTTCTCTTGCAGCATTGATAAATGTAGCTGTATCGTTTTCTGGTAAACCGAGGGTGTTATTAATTCGGATTAATTGATTGACCATAAAAGGCGTACAGGTCCTGCTAAATAATTCATTTTCCAATATTTTTTTTGCATAAGGCAATCCTTTGGCTTTTTCTGCATACAGAGTATAGCGTTCCATGGCTGCATTATTTAGAAAGCGGCGCCCTTGCCTGTATATCTCATCCTGATAAATAAATGCTGAATCGTACATCCCAAGTTTATACAAGACTATTGCATAAGTGTTGGCATACAAATTATAGGTACCTCTTTTATCCACTTCATCGCCATTTGATGAGTAAATATTTTCTTTTATACTAGCAAAAGTAGATAGTGAAAGCTGTGCCATTTTTTTTGACAATTCTAAATTTTCCCCGGCATTATCAATGGTTTTCCCAGCATTTTTCCATGCATAATAATTCAGATCACTTGCAATTGATGATTGAATGTTATACTGGTTACCAAATCTAATTAGTTCGTCCAAATTATTTTTTGAAATGTAATTTGAAGTTATCTTACTGAAAAAAAAGTGTTTTGAACTATTAGAAGAATCCTGAAAGCGACTTATGTATTGAGCCATATTGCCAAGTACTTTTTCTTCATTTTCATACTCTTTTGTTTTATCCTGCCACATATTTTTTAAAAATTGTTCAGCAGCCAAATGCCCGTCCGGGAAATATTGAATTATTTTTTCATCCATTTTAATGCCGGAGTCTTCCATTTTTAGTTGCTTATATATATCTTTTGCTTGCAACCATTTTGATTCATTAGCATTCTGAGAAAGCAATTGTTTAGCATACTTAATAAGTTTAGGCTTCCCTGATAATGGATTTAGCTCATTTAATAAAAAAAGATAATCCAGGTATGAATTTTCATTCTTTAAAGCTGCGCATGCATTGTAAGCATCCTCAAACCACTTAATTATTTCCTTGTTTGGAACAGGCTTCAATTGCATCATAGTAGAGTTATAGTCTAACATCAATTGCCCAAGTGAAATCTTTTCATATTTGAACCTGTTTCCATTTCTATTATAGAGTATGATGATATAACCAGCCCCCGAATTATTATCTATTATTACTTTGGGAGGTAGCTGAAAAAAATTATACTCTGCCAGATTTGACTCTTTATCTACAATTGATATAATTAGCACCGCAGTTGAATCAGGGGCTTTAAAGGTGAAGTCATATCCTTTATACCCATTAGTAAGCTGAACAAATTTTTGATATACTACTCCATTACTTTCATATATGATAACAACCTCTGGCTTGTTTGGCATACTTAAGCCTTCTGGTGGAAAATAGTGGTAATGGTTTTCTGCATTTGCTTTAGGTTTAATCTCTCTACAGATTATGCTATTTCCGCTTTGGGCATTAATAGAAAAATGCATAAAAATTAAGAAAATAAAAAAAATAAATTTCATAAATACAGTTTATAATAAAATAATTTGACACCCAATGTAATATGCGATTATTGTAACAGAATAAAATGAGGATATCTCCGACTTTTGAGACAGCCTCATTTTATCAAACTAACACTTCACTTGCGTAGCGGTAACTAAACAATTCGGATGCGGATTACAATCGCCACAATCCGTAGTACTACTGCCAACGCAACACTTATAAGTATCTTGTTTAGGCAAATTTCCACCCATTACATTTTTCATTTCTTCTCTTGATAACTTTTTCATTTTTTAAAATTTTGGTTTTGATACCTCAAATTGCAAACGGTATCGCTTTATAAATTGTTAATCCAAAGGGCAGTTTTAAAAGCGGCCGTCTTTTACCTTTGAATATCGTTATACTATTTTTACTGCTGCTATTAATTGTGGCAAAAAAGAAATTAATTCTTTTTTGCCATACCTGCCTGGCAATCTTTTTCCATTGATAAAAAAAGTTGGGGTAGATATTATGTTATTATTTTCAATCCAGTTTGCATGTTGCAGCATTCTTTCATCATTCTGCAAAGTTTCCTTATTTCCCCATTTCTTGATCCACTTATCATATTCCATCCATTCAAACCAGTTGGTAAGCATTTGCTGCAATTCATTACTAACATTGATAACCGCAGCTTTACCCAATATTGCTTTTACTGCTATCGTTTTTTTATCCTGCTCATTTTCAGGATTACACAGCAGCCTTATTTGCATACTTACTTTGCCACCTGATTGGTGTATTATTTCTTCTAAGTCAAAGTGGGCTGTTGCACATGGCCCACAGTATGGATTACATGCTACCGTTATCATTACAGGTGCCTCATGGTTCCCAACCATTAAATCATTTGTCCAAATAGTTGTATTAACCATCGGTTCTATTTCCAGTTGGGCTTTAAATAAATCTATATCTGTTTTCCATTTTCTCAACTCGGTAAGCTGAGGGTTGGCAGCTATTACATTTTTAATCAAGCTTTTTATTGGTAGCAGTATGGCAGCAAGTAGTAAAACAATAGTTGTAAAGAGTACAATACTGCTAAATGAAATAGCTGCAATTAAAAAGGATGAAACAATAGCCTGCAGCAAAAGTATACTTGCTATGCCAAGGCATAATGCACACCATTGTTTCAATACAACTGCCTGTGTGTAAATACTTATGCCAGCAATAGCAATACCCCCAAGTGCCATATAGGCAAGAACAGTAAATGAACTGGCATAAAAAGCAGCAATTAAATAAACAAAGAACTGCGCAGTAAAATACAAAACGGCTACATCCGAAGGGGTGATACCAGCAATACCTTTTGCTAATTTGCTTCTTAACACCTGCTCACAACCGCCTTTGCTTACAGCTCCACATAATTGTTTTACAGCTTTGCTTTGTATGCCCAGCTCTGTGCCAAAGGCTGCTGTGCTTATCAAAATACCTGCTAAAGAAAAGAAACCAAAAAGGTTGTATAAAAAAGCAGGATGTAAATAAATGGATAATCCTAATAACCCTGTACCTATACAGCACCAAGCTAGAAAAAGTAATTGTTGCCTTTGTACTTTTCTTATTGCTGCATCGTTCCCTTCGTTTTGCCAGTTGGCATTTTTTTCTGGAAAAACAACAATACCGCTCCAGTATCGGGTAATATCTTTTTGTGTATCCCATGTAGCAGCATTTGGTATGATATGAATGTATTCATTGCCAGGCTCTTTTATGTGGGCAATCAGGGGATAGTTAAATTCATTTATATAAGAAGCATCTGCTTGAACAGCCTGGTATCGCATATTTCCTGCCTCTAAAAAATCTGTTACTACAGTTAGCGCCGGATAATCTGCATGGGAAACAATTTCTTGCTCACAGAAGGATTTATCTATTTTACTGCCGGTAAGGTTAAGCCAATCAAATACTGTTGAATAAAGTTCTGTCTGCTTTATCGTTTTCATTAGTGGGCACAATTTTAAATTTGCTTCCTTGAAAATAATAGCTATTATGTTTTATACTATTTTGATTTAGTTAGGATGTTGCTGGCTTTTCAGAAAGTATTGGCAATTGGAAAAAAGCAGAAAAGCAATTACTTTAAAAACCGAATTTACTATTTCTTAAATATGCAGTAAATCTAAAAGAGATATTATTACTATACAAAAGGGGGGGGGTAAAAAAA
>Ga0209181_10001972_pt1 | contig 34245 bp, 31 predicted proteins | sample MAT05_FD_187208 | JGI IMG/M metagenome (GOLD analysis project Ga0209181, IMG submission 187208) | Freshwater microbial communities from Lake Fryxell liftoff mats and glacier meltwater in Antarctica - MAT-05 (SPAdes) (version 2) | ecosystem: Environmental > Aquatic > Freshwater > Ice > Liftoff... | reverse complement strand
AAAAGCACTCGCCGCCCACAGCAACACCGCCACCGGCGCATTATCGCTGCTGCGCCGCACCAGTTGCCAAATGCGTCTTCCCACCGCACGTCCCGCCCCCAAGGCATGCTCCGCCTCCAACGCCTCCTGACAGAATGCCAGCGCCGTCTCATCCTCCACCAACTCCATCCGCAACGCGGGCAGGTTGCTCGATAAGGACGGGACGCAGGGTGTCTTCGGGGTGGGCTGTATGTTCAAGTGCTTCTTCGTAATTGGGCGCTTCATGGCTCCGTAACTTGAAAAAACGGACACCCTTTGTTCATAAAAATCCATCCGATCATTTACCAGTCAACCCTCCCTGCCAACTAGTGAAAAGCCCTACTTCCCTCAACCGCACTGAAAAATGGGGATTGCCCGGCGCATTCCATCCAGCAATAAGCGGGGCGATGAAATACCGTCGCTTTGGCCGCACCAATATACAGATGCCTGTGTTTAGCTGCGGAGGGATGCGGTATCAGCAAAGTTGGGATGATATCGGGCCCGAAGCGGTTGAGGAAAAGGTGCAGCGTAATCTTGAGGCGACCATTCTGCGGGCGCTGGAACTGGGGATTAATCATATCGAAACCGCCCGCAGCTATGGCAGTAGCGAGTTGCAGCTCGGCTGGATTCTCCCCCGGTTACCGCGCGAGAAAATGATCGTTCAGACAAAAGTAGAACTGTTTAAGACGGGCCCGGAATTTCTGAAAAACTTCGAGCGCTCCATGAAGCTGCTCAAGCTGGAGTATGTCGATTTGCTCTCCCTACACGGAATAAATAATCAGGAGCAACTGGATCGTGCTTTAAGAAAGGGCGGCTGCCTGGAGGCGGCGCGACAGCTCCAGCGCGAAGGACGTTGCAGGCATGTTGGCTTTAGTACGCACGCCACGACGAATGTTATTTTGAAGGCAGTGGAAAGCGACGGGTTCGATTACGTGAACGTGCACTGGTATTTTGTGAACGATCTCAACTGGCCGGTGATCGAGGCGGCGGCAAAACGCGATATGGGGGTGTTTATCATCAGCCCGAACGACAAAGGCGGAAAGCTGTACAGTCCGCCCGATAAGCTGCTGAAGCTCTGTGCGCCGCTCACGCCGATGGCTTTTAATGATCTTTACTGTCTCGCGCGTCCGGAGGTGCATACGCTGAGTCTTGGGGCTGCAAAGCCGGAGGATTTTGACGCGCATATTGAAGCGCTGGAGCATTACGATCGCGCAGCGGAAATGAGTGCGCCGATTGCTGCGAGACTCTGGAGTGAGATGGAAAGCGTGCTTGGCCGCGAGTGGCTGGAAAACTGGTCGCTTGGAATCCCGAATTTCGACGCAATTCCCGGTGAGGTAAATGTCTCGGAAATCCTGCGCCTGTACACCTACGCGCGGAGCCTTGATCTCGTGGACTGGGGGAAGATGCGCTATAATCTGCTCGGAGGAAATGGCGGTCACTGGTTTCCCGGCAACACGGCAGCTACGTTTGATCCGGCGGCGATTCAGAAAGCCTGCGATATAAGCCCTGTCGCGGCCCGGATTCCTGAGGTGTTGCGTGAAGCGCACGAGCTGCTACTCGACACACCCAAGCAGCGGCTGAGCAAGGGAGGGTAGCTGTTATTTAAGAGTTAGGATTTGAGATTGAGGATTTGGCGACGGCTGCGGCCTTGCGCGCAGACCTGTTGTAACGCCTATTCACAAAGGCTCTTTTGACAGAATTTCTGGTGTGGACTTAAATTATCCACATGAGAACCGTGACTGTTCGTGATCTACGTAACTATTTATCCGTGATATAGTTATGGCTTACTTAGGGGGAGGAAATCCATATCAAAAAACGAGGAAAAACTATTAGGGTGCTCACGGGATGGAAGCCCAAAGGGGATGGAAGTCCCGCCAAGCCAGACTTTGCTGCGCGCCGCAAGGCCATTTGGGGCGAGCGGGTGTTCACCGATGCTGAGGTGGCCAAAATGAGGGTGGATGAGTTAGAGAGAGAAGAAGGATGATGCACTTTCCCGACACCTCTTTTCTCTGCGCACTATACCGAACGCAGGTCAATTCCTCCAAGGCGGATGCATTGATGGCGGAGCTGGTGGGTCTGTTGCGAGTATCCAGCCTCCTGCTGCTGGAATTTCGCGAGTCCGTGCGGCTTCAGATTCGTCTGCACGCCAATGACAGAAGCAAAGGGTTTCCTCAAAATGAAGGCCTGCAAATGTTGCGCGATCTACAGGTGGATTTGAATGCGGATATTCTGCATGTGGCCACCGCGCTGCATCTGGGAGTGGGCGTGTTTCTGACTTTCGATGCAAATCAAAGGAAACTGGCCGAAGCCGAGGGTTTGATCGTGCCGATCTGATAACGACGTTCGTCGGCTAATGTGAAACCGTAGCGATATAGATTTTGGGAATCTAAAAAACGCGCTTATTGAGAGCAGAAAGTGCGAAATCTTCCCACTTACACCAACAGCTTCTTCACGATCTTGCCTTCATTGGTCGGGCCGATGAGGCGCTGATTGAGTCCCTGATATTTGTAATGGAAAGCGTAGGGGTCGAAACCGAGGAGATGAAGCATCGTCGCTTGAAAGTCGCGGACGGTGACTTTGTCCTGAACGGCGTAGTAACCAAGCTCATCCGTCTCGCCGAGCACGATGCCCGGTTTGACGCCGCCACCTGCCATCCATGAGGTAAACGCATGGGGGTGATGATCGCGTCCGAGAAACGTCGAGCCGTCGCGGGCTTCATTCATCGGGGTGCGGCCGAATTCGCCGCCCCAGATCACCAGCGTGGAGTCGAGCAGACCGCGTTGTTTTAAATCCTGCACGAGTGCGGCGCTGGCTTGATCGATCTCCCGGCATTTGGTGGGCAGTCCGTGCAGCAAGTCATCGGTGCCACCGATACCGTGCATATCCCAGCCCCAGTCGAAGAGCTGCACAAAGCGCACGCCTTTTTCGATGAGACGTCGTGCAAGGAGACAGTTATTGGCAAAAGACGCCTCCCCCGGCTTTGCGCCATACATAGCCAACACTTCCGGCTTTTCCTTCGCAATGTCCATCACCTCAGGCACGGAAATTTGCATCCGGTAGGCGAGTTCGTATTGGGCGATGCGCGTCGCGGTCTCCGGATCGCCGATGGCGGCCTGCTCTTGTTCATTGAGTGTCTTGAGAAGATCGAGCGAGTTACGGCGCGTATCCCGGGTCATGCCGGACGGATCGCGGGAAAACAAAATCGGCTCGCCTGAAGCGCGACATTGCACGCCTTGATACACACTCGGCAGAAAGCCGGAGCCCCAGGTGGATTTTCCTCCAGTCGGATCGGTGCCGCCGCTCAGCAGCACTACGAAGCCCGGGAGATCCTGATTCAGCGTGCCGAGTCCATAGGTTGCCCATGCGCCCATGGACGCCGCGCCTGCGAGCATGTTGCCAGTGTAGAGGAAAAGCTCGGCGGGTGCGTGGTTGAACTGATTCGTGTTCATCGAACGCACGACGGCGACGTCATCCGCAATCTTTGGAAAATGAGGCAGGATCTCGCTCACCCAGGTGCCGCTTTGGCCGTATTGTTTGAATTGAAAAGGTGAGCCCAACAGCTTCGGCTTGCCTTTAATAAAGGGGAAAGTCTGTCCTTTAAGATACTCCTCAGGACATTCCTTCATGTTGTATTCGTTCAGCTTCGGTTTGTAGTCAAAGAGGTCCTGTTGTGGAGGTGCCCCGGACATCGCCATATAAATGACGGCCTTTGCTTTGGCGGGATTGGGCGGCGGTTTCGCAGTGAGTGGATTGATGAGCGCCTCCGCCGAGGTGGCGTAAAGATTTTGTCCGAAGATCGAGCCAAGCGCGACTGCGCCGAGCGAGAGGCGTCCGCTGTTGGCGAGAAATTCGCGGCGGGTGAGCGCACGGGCGTGGAGTTGTCGGATGTCCATAAAATTAGCCTTTCGTTAAAACAGCGTCGAGGTTCAGGAGTGTGTTGGCAATCACCGTCCAAGTGGCAAGTTCCACAGGGTCCATGCCTTCGGGTAATGCGCCAAGCGGCTCGGTAGCAAGCTTGGCGGCGGCAGCTGGATCGGCTTTCTGTCGCGCGAGCTCCTGATCAAATGTCTGCTGAACGGCGGCGATCTGTGAGTCGGATGGTGATTTCCCAAGGACAAGATTCAGCGCCCATTGGATTCGGGCAGGGGTATCAGCCCCGCCTTCTTTCACAATCTGTCTTGCGAGCGCCTGCGCTGCTTCCACAAAACACGGATCGTTCAATGTCACAAACGCCTGCAACGGCGTATTCGTCGGCTTCCTGCGGAGTGTGCAGCTTTCGCGGCTCGTGGCGTCGAACGTAGTTAAACTCGGATACGGTTTTGTGCGCCTGAGGATCACGTAAATGCCCCGGCGATAACGGTCTTCCCCAGTGCTGGTGGGATAATTGTTTTGTCCGCCATTGAAGGCGACATTCCAGAGGCCGTCCGGCTGCGGCGGATACACACTGGGGCCGCCGATTTTTGGGCTGAGCAGCCCGGCGAGTGCGAGCGCCTGATCCCGCACTGTCTCGGCTTCAAGACGTCTGCGCGGATAGCGCGAGAGGTAGCGGTTGCGGGCGTCATTTTCCGCGTGAAGCGGCGTGAACTGTGAAGACTGACGGTAGGTGGCACTGGTGACGAGGAGACGGAGGAATGCTTTCATATCCCAGCCGAGACCCAGTGTGGCGTCGTCTCCCGATTTAGGAGATTGAAAGACAACGGCGAGCCAGTCGAGTAGCTCGGGATGCGAAGGCAACGCGCCCTGTGTGCCGAAATCCTCCTCGGTCTCCACAATTCCAGTTCCAAAAACCTGCGACCAGAAACGGTTTGTGGCGACGCGTGCGGTGAGCGGATTGTCCTGATGCAGTAGCCATTTGGCGACGGCGAGACGATCCGACGAACCCTCTCCTCCCTTGATAAATCCAGCCAGCACCTCGGGAAGTCGTGGCTCCACGACTTCACCCGGTGCGAGGTAATTTCCTTTGTTCAAAATGTGCGACACGCGATGTCTGTCTGTCGGCAGTTCCCGCATGATAGGCAGTTCTACGGGTTTGATCGCCGCCAGAGCAGCACGCTTTTGCGCGAGCTGATCCTGCAATCCTGTCTGCGCTTTGGAGATGGGACGGAAATAGCCATCGAGCGCGATGCGTTGATGCGGCGCGCGCTCCGTTGGCTCCAGCGCGAGCGTCTCCTTGATGTAAGGTGGCAGCTCCCGCACAGGCAGCGGGGATTTTGTCGCCAGCAGACGAAAGCGACCGAGGATGTGTCGCTCGCCATAGTTTTGGCGCAGCGTGAAAGTCAGCTCTTTTTCGCCTGCCTCAGTAATAGGCTGTGCGAGTTGAAAGACCGCGGCGTGATTTTTCCCTGACTCGGGATGAAACGCCCAGCCTGTGCGCATGCCTCCATCAATCGCGCCTTCCACGCCCCAGTCCTGCTGACTGAAATCCGCGCTTGGATTTTGCAATGCGATGGCTTGCTCGCCACCTGGATAAATAGTGAAAGCGGGATCGGGCGCGCTTGGGGCGTGCTGCCTGAATGTCTCCGTCTTCGCGTCTTCGGACCGCATGATGAGATTAAAACTGACGAGCCGACTTCCTAGGCCACTATCGGTGCGGTTCCAGACGACGACGCTGTCTATATCCTGCTCACTGCCTAGATCCACTTCCCACCAGGCAGCCGATTCAACTTTGGTATGCGTCACGGAGCTGGCCTTGTAAAAGTCGCCTTCGGTGTTGCCGTCAATCGCCCGGGCGGCGACACCTTCAAAGTCTGTCGTGGATTGTGAGGCCTTGCCTTTGGGCGCGATATTCACGCCCTTGCTGAAAACCTCCACCTCGGCAAGCGAGAGCGGATCGGGTTTTCCTGCCCGTTCAATGATCACATAACGCGCGCGCTTGGGCGTCCCGACCGGCGCCAATGCAACGCGCATCTCGTTGATTACGGCGTTGCCGTTTCCAGCGCGGCCTGGGCCGTTGGCTGGTAGCGCTGGATCAGGAATTGCCTCCAGACGCAGGGCTGTGAATCCTGCGAGGTCGGCTTTGATTTTTACCGTGTAAGTATCGGTTTGTGGCGTGTTTCCGCCCGCCAGTAGTGATCCATCCTTTTGTTTTTCCAGGGTTGCTCCGCTGGCCGCAATTGCCGCCGTCGGCTCCAATACTTGCCAGTCGACTTTCCTCGCCATCAGCGCCTCCCACTCGTGGCGTTCAGCTTCCATCTCGGGAAGCTCGCCATTGATCCGCTTTTCAAGATCAGCAATTTCGTTTTGAAGCTGCTCCTTGCGTGCCGTCTCGTCTGCGGTCGGGAGGGGGATTTTCGGCGCTTCGCTTTGCTGGTCGTTGTCTTCGGTCTGATTAAAAATCGCGTAGAAGCTGTAGTAATCCTTGTGCGTGATCGGGTCGAACTTGTGCGTGTGGCATTGCGCGCATTGCATCGTAATTCCCATCCAGACCTGTGAGGTCGTCGCGATCCGGTCTTTCACGGCGGCGACGCGGTATTCCTCGTCAATCGTGCCGCCCTCCACATTGGTCAGGGTGTTGCGGTGAAACGCCGTCGCGGTGATTTGATCGCGTGTGGCACTGGGGAGGAGGTCGCCTGCGAGCTGTTCAATCGTAAATTGATCGTAAGGCGTGTTGTGGTTCAGCGTATTGATGAGCCAGTCACGATACGGCCAGATATTGAGTCGCAGCATGTCGGAGCCATATCCGGTGGAATCCGCATAACGTGCGAGATCGAGCCACATCTGCGCCCAGCGTTCTCCGAAACGCGGCGAAGCGAGCAGGTGATCCACGGTCTTTTCGTAAAAGTCCGGCGATTGGTCATCTACGAACGTCTTGACTTCGTCAGGTGTCGGCGGCAGTCCGGTGAGATCGAGCGAGAGTCTGCGAATGAGCGTGTGTCGGTCGGCTTCAGGGGATTGCTTCAGTCCTTTGCCTGGTAGTTTCTCCAAGATGAATGCGTCCACTGGATTGCGGACAACGCCACCGTCTTTCACCTGCGGAATCGCCGAACGAAGCGGTTTGGTCCAGGCCCAATGTGTTTTGTATTCAGCGCCCTGTGCGACCCATTTCGTAAGCAACTCGATTTCCTTTGCAGTGAGTGCCTCGCCTTCATCCGGCGGCGGCATTTGTTCCTCTTCGTCCTTGGAATGAATCCGCACGATCATCTCGCTCGTCTTGATGTCACCGGGAACAATCGCCCGGAAACCATCCCGATCTTTCAAAGCATCCTCGCGAATATCCATCCTCAGTTTTGCCTTCCGTGAGCCTTCATCCGGTCCGTGGCAGTGGTAACATTTCTGAGAAAGGATCGGACGGATGTCGTAGTTGAAATCCACCTTGCTGTTGTCTGACTCCGCACGTGTGATCGTGGTCAATACGAGTGAGATTATCAAAGTCTTCAGCCATCGGCTGAAATTACAAAATGCTTGGAGAGAAAAATATGACACGGACAGTAAAAGAGGGTGGGTTGAATAAGGTAGATGAAAAACCCCGTCAGGCTCCAGTCATTAGCTTTAAAACATCCGGTTCAACCAATGGAAAAGTTGTCCATTCGGGCTGGGTGCGATTGGAAGTGGTGAGAATAGAACAGGAATGGCGGCGATAACCCGGAGGGTTTGAAAGCCATTAGATGTAGGTCGAGCACAGCGAACACCTACGGTAAATATGTCCGGCTCATCCACCCCGAGGGCGTGGAAGAAAATGTGTCATTGAGAAGTGCTTCCACGCCCTCCGGGGTGGGTGCGTTCCCAAGGATCCGTAGGTATCGCCTGTTGGGCTCAACCTACGTCTAATGGCTAAAAACCCTCCGGGTTGCTCTCCTCTGCTCCTTTTACTGATGAGACGGCAGGATGGACTTCAAGGAGACAGAGCGGCTTGTTGAGGAAGCGCAGCGTTGCTCGTCGGTTACAGCCCACAGCGGGGATGCGCCCTCCTCGCGTCTTGCTCTCCCTTAAAATCCTCTCCTGCTCGTGTAGTCCATCCCGACGTCTCATCAGTATGTTTACCCCAACCCGGCGAAGCCGGAACCAAATGGGGAGCGCACGCGACCCCGCGTGCAATTTTTGGCGACCCGCCAAAAACTTCTAAAATACAATGCGAAGCATCACGCCGTTGGAGAGATGGAGGCTACGCCTTATGATTTAGAAGTTTTCGGCGAGTCGCCGAAAACTGACTGCGGGGTCGCTTTCTCGCCCGCCCTCTTTACCTCCACTATTCCCTTCCGCCTCCTCGGCGCTCCCCATGCAATGCAGACGCTTCGCGTCCGCAAACATCGTCGAAAACATGTTCGTTGTTATCCAGTAAGATCAGAACTCCTGATCTCACCCTGTAGAGGAAAGACATTGAGGAAATAAACTGAACCGGAAATTTGAGATTGCGCCGAGGAGGCTGGCCTCCAGTTGAGTTCCTACACGGATCAGCGTGCCTCGCGACAACCTTGTGCCAGGCCTGCAAGCTCGCCATCTGGTATCAGGAATACTTCCTGAAATCCATGCGCCAACACTGTATTACCGCATACGGTACAAAACAGTTCCTGAGATCACACGCGTCCAACCCCGCCTGCTGCGCCCTTGGCGAACAGATCCGACACAGAAATTCTTTTCCTAGGATCCAACCAACCTACGTCTCGTTTTCCATTTTATCGGTTCACCTTACTTCCGGTAGGTCAGGAGTTCTGAAGATACTAAATCCATGAATGAATAGGATCCGCGAAACACGGGGAACACGTTAAAATAAAGGCGCCACTAAAAAAGGTGGCACTCTCCAAGTTGGTGAGTTTCAGCCTTGTTTAAAATTGTTTCCTTTCCGCGTGTTCTGCGTGTTTCGCGGATCCTAATGCAGTTTTTACTAACATTTTTCTCACCACTTCCAATCATACCCAGTTGGGCTTTAGCTCGGACTAACCCGCGTCAGCTTTTCGCTTTCGCCTCACACTTGAGTCGTTTGAGCAGCTTGAAAAACTTGAGGGTGTCTCGGATGGGATTGATCTTACTGACTTCGTCGCCGTAAACGGTGCTCACGGGTGCGGCTCCGATCTGACAGCCTTTTCGGGCGGCGATTGCCAGCATTTCGGTCTCGAAATCGAACGCACTACTCTCCGTTTTTAAAAACTCCTCGCCGAGACTCCGTTGGAAAAGACGGAACCCGCACTGCGAATCCGGCACCCGCTGACCAATCACCCGGCTGATCGTCCATGACATATAGCGATTCGTCATTTTACGAACGAAAGGCATCTTCTCCACATCATCCATCCGGTTTCCCACCACGAAAGGAGCGGACGTCCTGTTTGCGGTCTCCAAAAAGCGTGGGATTTCTTCCGGCAGATGCTGTCCGTCGGCATCGAGGATAATGATGAACTCCACTGCACTCCGTTCCAACAATGCTTTCACCCCGGTCTTGATTGAAGCTCCTTTTCCCGCGTTTTTGTCATGCCGCACTACTTCGACCCCGGCCGCCTTTGCCTCCTCCGAAGTGCGATCAGTCGAGCCATCGTCCACCACCATTACCAAATCGAGATGCTGTGCCGTCTCTTCTGCTACTTTTCGGATATGCGCCTCCTCGAAATAGGCAGGAATGAGTCCTGCCACATTGGCGCGGGTTGCGGTGATCGGTGTTGCCATGGCGGTTCGCGAAGCAGTTAGTTTGCCGCCTGACGTAATGCTTACTTGATTCCGTGCTTTTTACGCGGGTCGTAATCCGCCGCGTGATAGGACGAACGCACCAAAGGCCCGGAAGCCACAAACTCAAACCCCTTCTCGTAAGCCGCTGTCTTGTATTCTTCAAACTTCGTCGGATGCACATACTCCACGACTGGGAGATGCTGCGCGGACGGACGCAAATACTGGCCGATCGTGATGACCTGCACTCCGTTTGCGCGTAAATCGTCCATCGTCTGTAAAATTTCCGTCTCCTGTTCGCCAAGCCCAAGCATAATGCCGCTTTTAGTCACCGCATCGGGATAAATTTCCTTAAACCGCTTCAATACCTGTAACGACAGCCGGTATTTGGCCCGTGAACGCACCATCGGAGTCAGACGCTCCACGGTCTCGATGTTGTGATTGAAAATATGCGGCCGCGCATCCGCTACCATCTGGAGGCATTCTTCCTTCGCGTGAAAGTCTGGGGTCAAAACCTCGATCACCATCTCGGGCATTGCTTCGCGCACCGCCTCGATCGTCTGTGCAAAATGCCGGGCTCCACCATCTTTTAAATCGTCCCGAGCCACCGCGGTAATCACCACATGCTTGAGCTTCATCCGCTTCACCGCCTGGGCGACACGCTGCGGTTCATCTGCTTCCAGCGCAAACGGTTTGGCTGTCGTTACCGCGCAAAATCCACACGCCCGGGTGCAACGCTCCCCGGCAATCATAAAGGTGGCCGTTCCCTGGCTCCAGCATTCCCAACGATTCGGGCATTGCGCCTCTTCACACACGGTGACGAGACGCAGATCCTGAATCAGCGCCTTTGTGGAAAAGAAAACCGGGTTGTTGGGCAGCCGTACTTTTATCCAGTCAGGCTTGCGGGCCTGATGCAAAGATGGATCAATCGTGGTGCAGGACATTGCGCCGAAACTAGAACACTCATGTCCTTTGGGCAAGAAATCCCTTATGGCAGGCTGCACGAGTTCAAGGACTTTATAATCCCGCAGCTCAGGATCCCCTCGTTTCAAAGCGACACTTTAAATTGCTGCTCAGGCTTTTTATCTGTGGCTCTTTCCCTCGAAGCCTGCAAGGGTCGCTCTCTTATGGGCGATAAATCACCGAAAGCGACAAATAAACAGGCTGCGCAGAAACAAGCGAAGTCCAATTCCAACACACAGAAAAAGAACAGCGCAAACGCGGCGAAGCAGGTGGCAAGAGGCAAGAAATAAGCAGCTTCCAGACGGTTGGGATATCGGTTGGATCTCAGGTTGACTTCGCCAAGCTGAGATTTGAATTTCACAGATATCCCCTCATGCATTTTCATTTCCTCATTTTGCTGATCGCAAGCTGTGGATAACTGCGCCTGGATGCAGTGGAAAAAGAAAAAAGTTTTTTTGGATGAGCGGGTTAGCATAGAGGCGACGGGCATTGACACTCAGGAGGCGATTCATCGTGTTTTGGGAGATGAAGTCCGGCAGGACTGGCTTGTCGGCGGTGGCAAATTCCTACTTACTAAAGATCGATAATTGATAAGGTAGGAGTTTTGGGTGGTGCGCCAAACTGCTTTCGTGCGTTTCGCGTCTTTCGTGGACAATCTCATTGCTTCAACCACTTCAGAAGCACGACGATCGATGCGCGCGCCTTTTCCTGCACATCCTTCCCATCGGCTATGTGCTCCCACAGATCCACCATCTGCCGTCTTTCATCCTCCGTTGGATCACCCAGCTTCTCAAAAATTAGCAATGTCACCGTAATCGCCTCTCTCAGTTGCGCCTCGCTCATTTGCTCCAAAGGCAGGGTGGTGATCATTTCACAAAGATGCGGCTTCACTTTCCCTGCATCTTTCACTGGCAGCTTGTTACAAACCACCCGGATCGCTTCCAAAGCCGCCCATGATCGCCTTTCCAGCAACGCACGATCCAGCCACTTTTCGACGGGTTGCGATTCAATGTGTTCCCGGGCAGTCGACCGCACTATTGCATCCTCGCTATTGATCCGCTCCCAGGCCTGCTCCATCGCCTGCGAATCGGCGTGCAATGCACTATTCATCAGCAAAGCAGCGGTCAGGAAAAAAATAATACGCATGGTTTACAAGGTCACCTTTCACGGCGAAATTTGTTTTCGCAAATTCAATCTGCAACCAAACCGTTTTCCCCCGGTTAAAACGCGCCTTCAGAACATTCCCATTATGAATAAATTGATTCTTCCCGTTTCGCTTCTTCTTGCCGGCGGTGGCATAGGCTTCGGAGTCGTGAGCAGTATGTCCAAAGCGGACGGCGACGCGCTGGCTTCTCAAATCTCAACACTCGAAAAGGCAAATCAAGACGCACTGGAAGATCTTCGCAAAGCGAATCTCGATCTCACTTTAGCCAAAGAAAACAACATACGCCTCCAGTCAGAACGCGATGCCGCACGAAAAAAGGCGACTGATCTCGAAGGGAAACTTGCAACCGGCGGCGGCTCCGCCACACAAGGAGGACAGGTCGCAGGTAATACGAGTGAGGGTTTTCGCGGAATGGCTCAGGACTGGGCGAAACGCATGGACGATCCAGAAGTCCGGGGGATGATGAAACAAGGTCAGGAAAGGATGATCTCCCGTTCTTACGATCGGTTTTTTGATAACCTGAAGCTTTCTGATGATGAGCAAAAACTAGTCGGCGAGCTGCTTGCAGACCGTAATATGGCCGCCCTGGATAAAGGCCGTAAACTACTCGATGGGTCCACCACGGATGAGGCTGCGATTGCCGCAGTAAAAAAAGAGGTAGAGGCCACCAAGGCTGAATACGACAGCAAACTCAAGGCAGTGCTTGGTGAAGATAAGTTCAAGCAACTGAGCAGCTACGAACAGACCGTCGGCGATCAGCGCATGTTGGAATTTGCAGAGCGGAATTTTAGTCGGAAAAGCGCTGCACTTCAACCCCAGCAAAAAGATGCGTTGCTCAATCTCATGCAGCAGGAACGCCAGCAAACACCCGGTGATGTCATCCCCGATCTCGGTGGTGGTCCGGGTATGTCCATGCTGCTAAGTGACACCGAGCTAAAAGCACAGCAGGCCAGCGAGGCCGCCTACCAGCAGCGGGTGATTGCCAAGGCTCACACCGTCTTGAATCCCGATCAAATCAGCATTCTTCAGGATAGCTTTAAACAACGCAATGATCGCCGCCAGTTTGGCGCACGGATGGGACGCAACTTCCTCGGCGGCGGCGGACGCTAAGCAGCGACTATTCAAAAGGGTTATCCGCGAAACACGCGAAACACGCGAAAACAAAGACAGAGAATAGGAATGATGAGAGGGAAAGCTCTCACCAAACAGTGAGTGATTTCGTTACGCTTTTCAGTTCCGTATAGCGTGTGATTTTCCTTTCCAGTCTCTGGTTTTGCCTATTGAAAAACCTCGGGAATGGATGGGATAAATGAAACCGAAGGTTCTTGCTCTTGATCTTATTCTGAAGACGCCCGATTGGAGTAAAATCAAGAGCAAGACAGCCGAGCGTAGCGAGACAGACGTGGGCGCAGGTGGGTCAAAGAGTAAGATTTTGCCGCAGCGAAATGCGTCTCTGAGTATTTCAACAGTCTCCAAACGGGAAAACTCTGCTTTCCGCATCGCTGTACGCGTAGTAAGGTCTGAGTGCTGTCTTGCCTATGCGCTCTGTTTTCCTCTCTGCACTTTTGTTGTTAGCTATCCCTGATTTTCTCAGCAGCGCGCCGATCAGTGTTCAGGAAATCAGCTTTCTTCTTCGTCAGCGGTCATCTGAAAAAGAAATTCTACGCGAGGTGCAACAGCGAAAGTTGCTCACCAGCATCGACGACAAGGCCATGGCAGAACTCAAAAAGAACGGCGCCACTGATTCATTGATCCACGCACTCCGTGCTCCCGGCATGGCACTCAGTCTTGATGAGCAAAAAGCAGAAATTGCGCGGATAGAGATGCGAAAAGCCCAGGCACAAAAATTCGCTGCAGAAAGTGAGGCGGCAGCGCTGGAAAAGCAAAAACTCAAGCAGTCTCAATCCTCGGTTACCGTCCATGATATGCTGGAAGGGCGTCTCATAAAGCTGGATCATGGTATCTTCCGCGATGCGGATGGTTTTGATATTCAGGAAATTGAGGTCTTTGCGTTTTATTACGCAACAATGACGTATGCGCCTTGCAGAGCTTTTACCCCCAAGCTGGTCAGTGCTTACAAGGAGATGAAAAAACTTTACCCTGAGTTGGAAATCATTTTCGTCAGCGCCGATAAGGATGACTTTAATATGCGGTATTTTATGAGGGAATATAAAATGCCTTGGTTCTCCGTGCGCTTTGATGAAATCAAGACCGATGTCAAACAATGGGCTGGTGTGGGTGTTCCCTGGCTCGTTGCGGTCAATAAAAACGGGCAACCGCTGACTAAAAATGGCGTCAGCAAACAATACATTCCCGCGGAGGAGGCATTGGAAGCCATCCAGAAAATCATGCAGGAAAAATATCCCCAGCGTTAGACCAGGCATGGTCATCCCGTTAAAATACAATCTGCGCAATTTATTCGTCCGCTGGAGAGCCACACTCGCGACGATCCTTGGAGTGGGGCTAGTGGTGTTTGTTTACATCTGGCTTCAGGCACTCGCAGCCGGGCTCGAAAAAGCCAGCGGAACCACGGGCGACCCCCGCAATCTCATCGTTGTGCGACTCGGATCTGACTCCGAATCCTCGAGTCAGATTTCCCCAGAAAGCTATAATCTTCTGAAATATTACGAGGAAATTGCCCGAGATGAAGACGGCCAGCCTCTTGTTTCGGCAGACACCATCGTAGTTGCCAACATTCCGAGGGTCGGCACCGACGGCGGCGCGAACGTCATGTTCCGGGGTGTCTCCCCGCGCAGCGTGCAGCTCCGTCCACAAGTCTCCCTCGTCGGAGGTCGCTGGTTTGAAGCGGGAAACCGGGAAATCACCGTCAGCACCCGAATCGCTGGACGCTTTGCCGACATGCAGATCGGCGGCATTTTAAAAATAGGCGCGAAGGAGCTCAAAGTCGTCGGGCATTTCGATGCGAAAGGCAGCGCGTTTGATTCTGAAGCGTGGATGGATGCGAACGAAGCTCGGGGTTTATTCAATCGGAGCAATTACTCCAGCGTTCTGGTGCGCCCGAAGGATGTAGCCAGCATCCCGCTTTTGAAGGCGAGGCTGGAGGGCGACAAGCGGCTCGCCGTGCGTGTCAGACCCGAAGTGGAGTATTATTCAGAGCAGACCAAAACAGCCACGCCCATTCGTTACCTCGGTAATTTACTTGCTGTTGCAATGTCCATCGGCGCGGTCTTTGCCGCCATGAACACGATGTACGCAAGCGTCGGCGCGCGCACTCGGGAAATCGGGACGTTACGCGTGCTGGGGTTTCCTCGTAGCGCGGTGGTCTTTGGTATTCTACTTGAAGGCGCCACACTTGCGATGGTCGGCGGGCTGCTCGGAATCATGTTTGGTCTCCTCGCCAACGGCTACCAGACTGGAACCTTTAACTTTCAAACCTTCAGCGAAAGCGTCTTTGAGATCAAAGTCACCCCGCTGATTGCGCTTAAAGGACTGATCTTTTCAGCCATTGTCGGCGTGCTTGGCAGCATGCTGCCCGCGCTTCGAGCCTCCAACATGCCGTTGATTGCGGCATTGAAGGCGATCTAACTTCGGCTAAACTCAATTTCCTCAATGGACGCTGCCAAACTCCAAAGCATAAAGATCGAAGCCGGGCAACGTCGTCGCTCAGGCGGCATATTCTGGACGATTACTGGCTCCGTCATTGTTATTACCACGATTGCACTATTGGCGGCAAAACCTTGGGCGAAAGATGAGCGCACCGAGGCAAACAGCCCCACTCACGAAAGCAAATCCAGCGTCGCCCTGCCTCAGTCAGCCACAAAACCCACACCTCAGCCCGGCAATACCGCGCTCACCGTTAGCGGGTATATCATTAATCGCGAGCGCATCGAAATCAGCCCACGCACGATGAATGTAGTAAAATGGATCGGTGTCAAAAAAGGTGATTTCGTGAAAAAAGATCAGGTAGTGGTGCAGCTGGATGACTCGGAACAAAAAGCGCGCCTCATGGAACTGGATGGTCAGCTCGCCATGGCTCAAGTGTCACTCGAACGGGCCGAGGTTAACTACAGACGGGTGCAAAAGCTGCGCGCCACCCAAAACGAGTCCGCCGAAAAAGAGGACGAAACCCGACTCAACGTCGAAAGTGCAAAAGCCCAAATTTCCCAACTGGAAGGCAGCAAAGCCATCGCCCAGGTCTGGCTCGACTGGACGGTTATCAAATCACCGGTAGATGGCGTCGTTTTGGAAAAGCTGGCTGATCCTGGCGAACTCGTCACCCCGCAAAGCTTCGGCGGCGGCACCGGACCCAGCACCGCGCTGCTAGCGCTCGCAGATCCGTCCGACATGCAGGTGGAGATTGATATTAACGAAGGCGATCTCCCTAAGGTTTCACTCAACCAGCCCTGCAAAATCAGTCCCGAAGCTTATCCTGACAAAATCTACGAAGGTACCGTCGCCGAAATCGCCCCCGAGGCGAACCGCCAGAAAGGCACCCTACAAGTCAAAGTGCAGATCAAAAACCCCGACCATTTCCTGACCCCAGAACTCAGCGCCAAGGTGGAGTTTTTGCAGGTGAATTCGAGCGTGAGTGCGGTGGTTAATTCTTCCAAGTAAGGAGGAAGCGGTAATGACTACCTTCGTTCCCGTGGCGTCGTGAGGGCATGATTTTAGGTATAGTATTATTCAAATGATGATGATGTTTTAAGCGATACACTTCCCTGCGCAAACGAAGCACGTATCCAAATTCAAATGAGCCAGCAAGAATTCCAAACTGATCCACAAATCAGGCGCAAAAGGACCCTGACTTCATTGCTCCTTCGGACTTCATTGCTCCTTCGAGGTGCTGGTTTCTTATTTTGCGCCGTGATCACCATAGTCTTTGGTCTAATCCCGTTTCTTCTCGGCGTTGTTTCTCAAGCACTCTCACCTCGGCGGATTCCCGCATATATCAACGGTCCACTTGCCTCCGCAGCATTCTTCGCGTTCTGGCATTCTACCGGGTGGCTTCCCATCACCATCGGAGACGGTAGCAATCTTTGGGTATCCGTAATTGTTTCACTCATCCTTTTTATCGCATTCTTTGGTTCCGGTGCAGCGATGCTTCGTGAGTTACTTCCACGCCGCTTTACCACAGCATCGGTTTCACCAACTCCTCGAACGGCTGAGACAGACCTTTAGTTTTCAACCCTCGTTACCAAACTTCGTTTGGTAATGCGCCAGCGGGCGAAACTCCCGTTTCGGTGGCGGGTTAGTTGCGGGTGCTTGTTGGAAAGCAAACCTCCCACATCAGATTCAGGATTCAGGCGAACTTGATGATCTTGTGTGCTGCACGCGTCGTCAGCTCCGCGCCGCCTCAACAGGAGTTGCGCCCGCTATTGCATTCCCAAACAGAGTTTGGGAATGAGGGTCGAAAACGAAGTTCACACCCTTCTTCCTTCTCTTCCCCTACACCACTTCCTCGCCTGCAAACGACAGTGCTTCGCCGAGCCAGAGGTCTGCGCCCATCACCCCGCGACGCTGTTTGTAAGAAAGACGCTGGGCTTTGAGCTGGGCCTGATTAAACGAAAACTTCGCAACCTGTTCCCAACCTTTAAAGCGCCTCGTCACGGCTTTTTCTAAAATATTCTGCATGGTTGGGCGTAGATGCCGGGTCACCAGCTCGTCCTCAATACTCACAAACGCCTGCGCGCTGCCAGGGTCGCCCTGACGCGCACTTCTTCCAAAGAGCTGGCGATCCACGCGACCGGATTCGTGGCGTTCGGTGGCGATGACGTGCAAGCCTCCTTGCGCAGCAACACTGCGTCCGAGAATAATGTCGGTGCCGCGACCTGCCATGTTGGTGGCGATAGTGATGCGTCCTTCCTCACCCGCGATGGAAATGAGCGCGGATTCCTCCTTGAGACGCGTTGCGTTCAGAATACTGCAATGCAGGCCGACTTCGGCCAGCATCTTTGCGAGCTTCTCGCTGGCGGCAACACTGCGGGTGCCGACGAGCAGGGGACGTCCCGTTTTGTGCACGTGAACGATCTCCTTTGCGACCGCCTCCCACTTGGCTCTTTCGCTTGCGAAAATTTGGTCAGGCCGTTGCTCTCGGATACACGGGCGATTCGTCGGGATGAGAATGACCGGCAGTTTGTAAACCTGCCAAAGCTCTCCCGCCGCCTCGCGCGCGGTGCCGCTCATTCCAGAGAGCTTGTGGAAGCAGCGGAAAAAACGCTGAAAACTGAGGCGCGCAATCGTCTCGGTCGGATCGGAAATCTTCAGACCCTCCTTGGCTTCAATCGCCTGGTGCATCCCTTCACGCCAGGTGCGCTGCGGCATGGGACGTCCGGTGAACTCATCCACGATCACGATCTTCTCGTTCACGATGATGTATTGCTTGTCCTTGTGGAAAAACTCGCGGGCAACGAGCGCCTGGATGGCCAGCTCAAGACGGCGATTGTCTCCACGCCAAACACCGGGGAGCTTGCCTGCGTCCTCAGCGATTTTCGCAAGCCCCTCTTTGGTCATCTCGATTTCCTTGAAGCGAAGATTGCGGCGGTAATGCACATCGGGGATCAGTTCGCCGACAATCTTTTGCGCGACCAGCCCGGCTTCCTTCAATAAAGCGTTCTCGTGTGTGGCGGAGATAATGAGCGGCGTAACGGCTTCATCGATCAGGACGCTGTCGGCCTCATCGATAATCGCAGTATGCAGCCCGCGCATGACGAGCCCATCCACCCCACCGCTTTGTGAACCGAGCAGACGGCGGATGATGCGGCGTGTTGGCTGATGTAGGATGCCGAGGCGGAGTCGGTCCCGGAGAAAGTCTGCCAGCAACTCCTTGCTGGTCGTGTAAGTGATATCGCAGGCGTAACCCTTTTGACGTGCAGCGGGATCCATGGACCCAGTCACGCAGCCGACGCGGACATTACAGTAATCATACAGCGGACTCAGGCGCTCGGCGTCGCGTTCGACGAGATAGTCGTTCACCGTCACGATGTGACACGGGCGTTTCGTCCAGCCTGCGAGCACGGCAGCCAGGCCTGCGGTGAGCGTTTTGCCTTCGCCTGTCGCCATCTCGGCGAGGTAGCCGCGATGCAGTGCGAGTGCACCGATGATCTGCACAAAAAACGGGCGCATGCCGAGCTGGCGTTCCGCTGCCTCACGAATCGCAGCCATTGCGGGAAGGAGCGCATTTTCCGCCTCCTTACCGCCACGCCGGAAATTCAACCGGAACTCCATGAGCCGCTGATGCAGTACCTTGGTGGACATTTCCTTCCATTTTAGCGCCTGCTCTTCGACGACTGTCGCGTCGCGTTTCAACGTTTCGAACGCCGCGCCCCGGCGCTCGTAACGACCGATGAGATTATTCGCCAGCGCATCGAGCCCTTTCAGCGGGCGCGACGGCGTATGATAGCCGGTGCGGCGGTAATCCTGTGTGGGAATAAACGGCGTCACATCTGGTAGCGCTTTTGCAACAACTGCCAGAGCCGCCGCATCCAGCGGGTCAGCAGTGGCTCGGATTCAAGATTGAAGCGGATTTTCCCCGAGGTGCCGTCGAAAAGTGCGAGATTCTGCGAAGGCGGCAGTTTTGCGATCACTTTAAAATAAGGTTCGGCAGTCTTGTTGCCACCATCATCCTCGAGATCAACCGGAACGTCACCACCGCCACGCCAGCCCAGTGCGGCAGAAGGCAGCACGCGTTGCTCGCCTGGAATGTCGCGCCATTCCCCCGTTTTTACCTCGAATACATCGGAGACACCGCTCAATAGCCGGACTTCGGCGCTCGGCCGTGGTTCCGTGAAAAGGGCGTCTGCGTCCTCCTGCAAAACTGTCGCGACAAATTCATACGATTCCGTATTCACCAGCAGCCCGAGATTCGAGCCACGCGTCAGCCAGCGTCCCACAAAATCTTCAATACCAGGCGCTACCCACACGCCGTTGTGGCGCGCACGCACGGTCATTTTATTCTGATCATCCTTCAGCTTCACGAGACGTTCCCCAATGGAATCCAAGGTCTGTTGAAGGGGTTTCAAGTCCGCGCTCTCATCTTTCATCGCACGCTTGAGGCGAGCTTCAATTTCCACTGCCTTCGCCTGTGTCTGCTCCACTTCCAGTTCCAACTCGCGATTACTCAGTCTCAAGAGGGCCTGTCCGCGTTCCACTAGGGTCCCTGGTGTGGTGATAATTTCCGCTACCTCACCCGCTGTCTCCGTCGCGAGCTCAGTCCGCTCAGCCGCACGTACCACGCCCGAGGCGCGGAAGTGATTCGGAAACGGGATCATCTGAAAGATCACGAGCAGCAATGCAAAAATTCCGGTGGTAACCCAGATCGCACGCGCGCGCACCCGGTCGAGACGCGGACTGGACGCGAGGTATTTGAAAAGCTTGATGATCGGAACGGTCACCCAGGAAATCAGACAAATCGCCGCCATCAGTAGACCGATGATGAGAAACTTGTCTGCTATCGCGAGAAGAATACCGCTGAAAACAATCACCCGATAAACCGCGCTGGATACACCAAAGGTTCCGTATCCCCACGACCCGGCACTGGTGATCGCCGGACTCTCGGACTTTTTGACACCGAACAGATAATGCTCAAACACATGCTTCATCTGCTGGGTGGCGCGTTGATGAAGATTCGGCACCTCAAGAAGATCGGACAGAATATAATAACCGTCGAAACGAAGCAGCGGATTGATGTTAAAAACAAGCGTGGAGACCGACGCCACGAACATGATGTTATAGGCAATATTATGGACGGTGCCGACTTCCGTGCTGGCCCATACCATTGCCGCAATCGCCGCGATGAAAACCTCGACGATCATACCTGCGCTGCCGACCATCACCCGCTTCCATTTATTGCGGAAGCTCCAGCTGGAGGTCGCATCCACATACGGCACCGGCGTGAAAATCATGAGCATGATACCCATGACATGCACCTCCCCTCCCCATTTGCGGCAGAAATAGGCGTGACCAAACTCATGGCAAGTCTTCACGAAAATCAACCCAAGATACAACAGCGGCAGATTGCTGGGAGATAGAACTCCTTGCGCTTCGCTCCACAATCCGCCTGCATTGTCAGCGACTGCCTTGAGTCCAAAACCCACCACGATCAGCCAAAAAAGCGCCCCAAATTTCCCGATAAGCTTGCTGACAAAAGGCAGCGTGCGGACAAGGAAACGATCGGGATCAATCAGCGGAAACCGCATGAACATTACGTTGAGAAACTGCGAGCCCACCTCGCGCTGACGCCGTTTTTTGAAACGCTCGAACAGTTGTGATGCATCCGTGGCGTTGTCGTATTGGAGCAGGTTTGAAAAATAGAGCTGCGAGAGAAGCTGGATCACCGCCTCCTGTCCCGGCGCGGTGTCCGGAAAACGATCGAGACATTCCTGCCATACTTCTTCCACGGTCTTTTCATGGGTGAGACGCGCGACAAATTCGTACGCCTCGGGATGAATGCGGAAGAACTGATTGCTGAAGGGATTCTCCAGCACGATCCAGCGCTCGCCGCGATAGTTCTGTCTGCGTGTGATGACACCAGGGCGCAGTGATAGGCACTGTTTCGACACCCGGTACCACGATTCGCTAAAGGTTGCAGAAGGATTGCCGGCCATAAATTACCACCAGAGTTTCATGCGGAGGAAATCCACGGTGCGATGGGTGAAAATCCACCACAGCGTGCGGTTCTCGACTTCGATCTTGCAGAGTCCAGTCATGCCAGGCCGCCACCATTCCTGCTTCTGGTTGTCATCCAGCTTGAGACGAACGAGAAAGATATTCTTGTCCTTTTTGGCAAGCGCGGCTGGTTCGACTGCTTCGACGGTTGCTTTGTATGTCAGCTTCGGTTGGGTCACAAATGCGATCTCGGCCTTGGTGTTTAGTAGGACGTCCTGCACGTCGCGCTCATCCACCTCGGCTTCGATAAACAGGCCTTCGAGACGCGCCACTTTATAAAGCGCTTCGCCTTGCTTGACCGGAGATGCGATACGCTCCCGGAGATCGCCTTCGACGATGACGCCTTCAAACGGCGCTCTCAGCACAGCGTTTTCGAGACGGTGATTGATCAAGTCCAGGCGCGCCTGAGACTGTTGCAGCATCGCTTCGTTGATGCGCATTTCGGCAAGCTGTTTGGCTGCACGGGCTTTCTCCCGTTCACGATCATAACGTCCGATCTCGGCCATGGCAGACGATTGCTCCAATAGCAGTTCGGCGCGGTTGAGTGCGACGATTTCCTGTCCTTTTTGAAGCTTGTCACCCGGACGAACCGAGACGGTTTCGATGTAACCTTCAAATGGGGCGGTGAGATAGGAGACGGCCTCGGCTCGTAGGATAAAGGTGCCTTCCGCACGATACGGAACGCGAACCAAAAAGAGCGCGATGAAAAGCAACGCACCTAGAATGGCGAAGACTTTCGTCCAGGTCCGCTCAGGTCCGAGCGATTTTGCCGCCAGCTCGCGGAAGTCTTCTTTCCAACGGGAGCCAAACCAGCGATCGGTCTTCGCGAGTCCGGCAAGACGCGGCATCGCTTGATCACACAGGAGACGGAATTGCTGCATCTCAACCGGATTAAAGGCGGTCGCCTGACGTTCGAGCGCCATCACCGCCACCACTTTGTCGCCAACCCGCATCGGGATGGTGCAGAAATTTTTCACCTTCTGTGCCTCGATAAACTTGTCGTGATCGCGCGTGACAACCGTGGAGCCCTCCGGCGTTGGGATCAGTATCTCCTCGTCCTGATCTTCACATTCCTCCATCGCGGCTTCCAGGATCTGCGCCGCCTCCATTTTGCGGTCAAATTTCTCCGTGCGGCTCATCGCCTTGAGATGAAGATACCCGCCTTCCTCCCAGCCGATACTTACGCGGTCACACTCAAAGCGCGTCGCAACGCCATTGCAAAGGGCGAGCAGCGAGGCGAGATAACGGTGCTCGGCATTGACCGGCACCATGAGGTCCAGCACAGTCGCGAGCTTTTGCACATCGGCTTGCGCCTGTTTGCTGGTGAGGCCGGATTGATACAATGCCGGGGTATCCACCGCCAGCGAGAGACGGATTTGCGCATCACGGGCAGCCGTCTCGGTGAAATCCATCACCTGCAAAAGCAGGACGACTTCATCTTCAGGTTTCAGTAGCTTGAGACGAACTCCAATCGTGAACGCACCGGCTGTCTCGTCATCTTCCGCCACAAAACTGCCTTCCTTCGTCGCACGTTCCGCCGACTGATCGATGAATGCCGAGAAATCTGCGCGCTGCTTAGGCTGGCCTGCCCCTGCCGTCCACTCGCCGATCTTGATCCAGCGTGGATCCTGTCCGGGTTTCCCGAGTAGAAGCGCTGCGATATCCGCCTGCGCGAGTTGTGCGCATGCCGAAAGGAAGCGTGGCCAGAATTCTTTCGCAGCCCCAGGAAACTGCCGCAGTGCGTGCAACTCCTCCGAGGCCTTTTCAAATCGTTCGTCCATACCGCTGAGATTCGTTTCCATGGTTATTCAAGAATCATTTTAGCAGACAAACCCGGGCGCACTTTGCCGTCTGTATTGTCGAAAAGCGCCTTAATTTTGGCCAGGCCACTCGCGGAATCCACCACTGGAGCGATGAAAGAAAGCTTACCTTTCACGGTGTCCTTTGTTCCGGCGACTTCAATGGTCACATCCTGGCCGATCTTCAAATCCACCGCCGCCGTGCCTTCGATGTGCCCCACAAAATAGCATTGCTTGGTGTCCACCAGACGCAACAGCGGCTGATAGGGTTCGCAACCCGCGCCGAGCTGGAGAAAGATTTCCATAATCGTACCTGAAAACGGGGCGATGATCTTACGGCGACGAAGCTGCTCCTCGGCGATTCCGTGTTCAGCGACCGAGACTTTGTATTCCATCTGGCGCTTATCGAGTTCGTCCTTACTGACTGCATTAGACTTTTCAAAAAGCTGCTTTGTGGCGTCGAGATCGGTGCGATTGCGCTCCATGACCTCCTTGCGACGCTGGGTTTCGAGTTCCTCCAGTTTGCTGTCGAGCGCGAGCAGCACCTGTCCAGTCGTCACCTCCTCGCCCTCCTTGAAATGTTCGATGTTAATGGTGCCCTGCACTGGAGAACTCAGCGTGACGTCCATGAAAGGTTCGGTGACGCCGGAGACAGTTTTTTTGTCGGCAGCCAAAGCGGGAATGGCAGCAAGACAAAACAGGGCGAGATAGAGGTAAACGTGACGCATCATGAGATTAGCCCTCTATGATTACCCAAAACATGGACGGAAAGGCTACTCTAACCTTTCAGAAAATACGGGACCCAGAATGAGGGGGATGTCCACAAAACACACGAAGACCACGAAAAGGATTTATCCGCGCAGAGCGCGGCAACAATGTAGAACATGCTTCCAGCTTGTTCATGCCGAGAGGTGCAAGCGCTCGAATTAGCCTAAGACCACAAAACCACTACCGAATACATTCCATTTTCTGATCAAGTATAATGATCGCAACAACGTTGCGCAGCTACGCCCATACAGCCTTAACTCAATATCGAGTAAGCCCTATGTGAAGATTGAGATTGAGATTGAGGAAGAGGCCGGGGCCGACAGAAAGGGCGAAGGAATCAAGTAACCGGGGCTGCTCAGGTTTTCGACGCGGCTCCTCCTTCCAAGGTAGGCCCAGTCTGGAGTCGGACTACTATTGGGAAAATGGACGTCTCCTCAAATCATCAATTCCTCCCCTTGCTTTGCCTGTGCTTCTCCGGCAAGGCTTAAGGGATGAAATCTCTCTCCACACTTCGCGCCGGTATCATTGGCACCGGCTTTATCGGTCCGGTTCATATCGAAGCGCTTAAGCGGCTCGGCGTACAGGTCAGCGCCGTGTGCGGATCGACCAAGGGAGCCAAGAGCATGGCGGATAAATGGGGGATTCCAGAAGTGTATGGCGATTACGACATCCCCGGTCTGCTCGCTTCCAAAAACGTGGATGTCGTCCACATCACCTCCCCGAACAAGGTTCACGTGGAGCAAGCCATCGCCACGCTGAAAGCAGGCAAGCATGTCGTCTGCGAAAAGCCACTCGGCATGAACAGTAAGGAAACCGCCCTGGTGGTGAAAGCCGCAGCCAAGAGCGATCGCGTTTTTGCAGTAAATTACAACTGCCGCTTCTTCCCAGCCATTCTCCAAATGCGAGCTATGGTGGAACGTGGCGACCTCGGAAAGATCATTCACGTGCAGGGACACTTTTTTCAGGACTGGCTCTTAAAGGAGACGGATTACAACTGGCGTCTGCTCGCCAGTGAGGGGGGCAAGCTCCGAGCAGTCGGCGATATCGGGACGCATTGGATTGATTCGGTCTCGTTCATCCTCGGTGCAAAAGTGGAATCCGTTTTCGCCACGTTGGAGACCTTTCACAAGATGCGGAAGCGTCCGAAAGGCGAGGTGCAGACGTTTCAGAAGCTCGATCCGAAAAGCATGGTGAGTTACAAAGTGGATACCGAAGACTTCGCAAGTGTGTTGCTGCGTTTCGGCTCCGCAAAACACCGTTTCACGGATGGCGTCCATGCGAACTGTTCAGTCTCCCAAGTCGCCGCCGGATGGAAATGTTCACTCGCCGTCGGCATCTACGGCAGTGAAGGCAGTGTGCGTTGGGACATGCAGGACCCAAACATCCTGCACATCGGCAGGCGCGACACGCCAAACGAAGCGCGCCAGCGTTGCGCGCCCGGTTTCATGGAAGACGTCGCTAATTTCACCGACTACCCAGGAGGCCACGCCGAAGGATTCCCAGATTCCCACAAGATGCATTACCGGGCGATTTACGAGCACATCGCCTCCGGCAAAAAGACCCCGCTGCTATTTGCAACAGCCCAGGACGGTCACGACGAAGTCCGCATCTGCGAAGCCATTTTGAAAAGCAACACGGGACAGAAATGGGTCAGTATTTAGCAGGCACCTGTAGAACACTGCACCGCATCGGAAGCCGCTCGGGCAGGAAGCCTTCGTCAGGAGTTGAAGGGTTTACGGTAACTGTGCTTCGCGGTTCGGAGTTTTAGTATTGGAAACTATGTCGCTGATCACGCTCGCATCACGGACTGCAAAGGCGGCGCTTTCGCTGTTTTATCCCCCGCATTGCGCAAGTTGCCAGGAAGCGACGGAGAGCGGCGTGCATCTGTGCGGAGAGTGCGAGAAGACGATCTGGAAAATCTGCGCGCCGTTTTGTCAGCGTTGTTCGCAGCCATTCGAAGGCGATGTCACGCAGGAGTTCGTCTGTTCTAATTGTACCGATCGGGAGGTTCACTACGATTGCGCGGTGGCACCGTATCGGAGCAGAGGAGCCGTTCGGGAGTTTATCCATCAGTTTAAATACTCGGAAAAATTGTATTTGAGACAGCAGCTCGCAGACTGGCTGGCGGAAGGCTTTGAAGACAGTCGCATTGCTGGACAAAAACCCTGGGCGCTCGTTCCGGTGCCGTTGCACCATGTGCGACAGCGGGAGCGGGGGTTTAATCAGGCCGAGGTGCTTGCTCGTCTGCTTTCGAAAAAGACAAAGGTTCCCCTTTTAAACGCTTTGAAGCGGATTCGCTACACCACGACACAAACCCGGCTCGACCGGGCAGACCGAATGGAAAACTTGCACGGAGCCTTCCAAATAAGACAGAATGCGGAAGTGCTTAACCGCCACCTCATATTGATCGACGATGTTTTCACCACCGGCTCCACCGTGGAAGAGTGCTCGCGCATTCTTCGCAAGGCTGGAGCGGCGTCCATCCGCGTCCTCACCGTCGCGCGAGGCTAACTCCTAACCCTATCTCACATCCCATGGGCATTTTCAGCAAACCTGTTTTCACCTCCAACAAAAAACGCGAACTGCCTGCCGGGCTCTGGACTAAATGTCCGGGCTGCGAGGAGATCGTTCACAACTTAGAGATCGAGCGCAACGATTCCATCTGCCCGAAGTGCGAACATCATTTTACGCTAACTGCGCATGCCCGCATCGCGTTGCTGCTTGATGAAGGTTCGTTTGAGGAGCACGACGCGAATCTGACATCGGTGGACACGCTCAAATTCACCGGCATGGCGAGCTACACGGATCGTCTGAAGAAGTATCAGAAGGCGACAAAAATGAATGATGCGGTCGTGACTGGTCTCGGGGCGATTGATGGGAAAAAGGTGAGCATCGCGGTGATGGATTTCCGGTTTCTGGCTGCAACCATGGGAAGTGTCGTGGGCGAGAAGATCACCCGTGCAATCGAGCGCGCCACGGCACAAAAGATCCCGATCATCATCGTCAGCGCCAGTGGAGGAGCGCGTATGTATGAAGGCATGTTCTCGCTCATGCAGATGGCCAAGACCTGCGGGGCTCTGGCGTATCATGCTGCCGCCAAGCTTCCTTATATTTCCGTGCTCACCAATCCGACGACGGCGGGTGTGATGGCCAGCTATGCGAGCGTGGGGGACATCATCATGGCCGAGCCCAACTGCATGATCGGCTTTGCCGGACCCCGCGTGATCCGCGAGACGACGCATCAGGAATTGCCGAAAGGTTTTCAGACAGCGGAGTTCTGTCTGGATCACGGTCTCGTGGACATGATCGTACACCGCAAGAAGATGAAGGAAATGCTCACAGGGTTGATTGATTACCTCGGAGTGAAACAGTAGTTCGGATGGTGTCTGCGAAGACACAGAAATTCTCGGAAAAGCCGCAGAGCCTACTGGCCGGGGAAATCATAAATCGCATATCTTAAATAGCCCTTGCTCGCTGCCTTCAACAAACCTTACGGCGTTCTCTCGCAATTTACTCCTGATGGCTCGAAGCATCGGACATTGGCGGGATTCGGGTTTCCGAAAGACATGTATCCGATTGGACGCCTGGATGCGGAAAGTGAAGGGTTGCTTTTACTCAGCGACGAACCGCATCTGAATAACCGTCTGCTCCATCCTGACAACGCGCACAGCCGGACGTATTGGGCGCAGGTGGAGCGGCTGCCAACACCGGAAGCGCTTTCCGGGCTTCAGCGCGGGCTGCTGATTGGTGATCACCAGACGCTGCCGTGCCGCGCCTGGATGCTGGAACCGCAGCCACTCATTCCTCCGCGCGATCCGCCGATCCGGGTGCGGATCAGTGTGCCCGATTGCTGGATCGCTCTTTCGCTGGTGGAAGGAAAAAACCATCAGGTGCGTCGGATGACAGCGGCGGTGGGTCATCCCACGCTGCGGCTCATCCGCGTCCGGATCGGTGAGTTTGATCTTGGAGGTCTTGGTGTCGGTCAGTGGCGCGAGCTTTCCCTCGGCGAGCGCGCACAGATTTTTGCAGGGGCAAAGAGAAGGTAATTCAGGAAACTCAGCTGGCTACTAAGGCAACGCCAATCTTCTCACGACTTCGCCTGCTGCTATAAATCCGAAGACTCCGGTAATATAAGTTGCCGTTCCGAAACCGCTCGCACAGTCGAGCTTGAGCGAGCTGTCCGGCTCGGGGTCGGCTGCACAGGTCCCGTTGCTCCATGGATACATCGGTTTTTCCGGGGTGAAGACACAAGGGATTCCCATGTGCTGCGTTTCACCGGGAGTGCCGGGTGTGAAGCCGTATTCACGGCGGAGCATGCGACGGAGCTGACGTAACAACTCATCCTGTCCGGTATTTCCAAGATCGGTCGCACGAATCAAGCTCGGATCACGGCGTCCGCCCGCCGAGCCGACGGTAAGAACCGGGATGCTTCTCTTGATGCAGGAGGCGATGATGAGTGCCTTGATGGTGGTGCGATCCACGCAATCTAGGACAAAATCATAAGGCATCTCCAGGAGCCTATCTGCCGTGGAGGGTAGGAAAAACTCAGCAACAGCGTTTATCTCACAGCCTGGATTAATGAGTCGGGTGCGATCCGCGAGGACCTCCACTTTTGGGCGCCCGACGCTTCCATCCAGTGCCGGGAGCTGCCGGTTGGTGTTGGTGATGCATACGTCGTCTGCATCGATCAATGTGAGCTTTCCGACTCCGCTTCTCGCCAGCGCCTCCACGGACCAGGAGCCGACGCCACCGACGCCGATCACCGCCACATGGGCACGCTTCAGGCGTGGCAAGGCCTCGCAGCCATATAGACGACCGATTCCGCTGAAACGCTGGGTGTAATCATTTTCCATGAGTCAGCCTTTTCGTCTCGTAGAGTGAGATTAAGAGCAAGCCAAAGAGTGGCTTGGATTTCAAATAACGGTCTCGCTCAAAACCACGACGCCTTCTGCGACCGAGCGATCTCCTACCGTCGCCTTCACTTCAAACTGCCAGAGACCGCCCACCGCGCCTGCTTTGCGCGCATGCAGACGAATTTCCTCACCAGGCCCGGCGGCTGAGAGAAACTTGATTCCTTTCAGCGCGGTAAGGCGAAAACTTTTACCATCCTGTCCGGCTGCGAGTCCCGCAGTTTGCGCGAGCGCCTCGGTGAGAATCACCCCCGGCACCAGTGGGTTTCCCGGAAAATGGCCTGCAAAAAACGCTGTGTCTGCACTGAAAACTTTCCGGGCCTCACATGACTCACCGGGCGTTAGCGTCACGACTTCATCCACAAAAATAAATGGCTCCCGATGGGGTAGCCCGAGTTCAACCGGGCTCTTCATTCTCCGGGCGCCCCTACTGGAGTTGGCGGTGGAGGGACAAAATAGGCGAAGCGCCAGCTTCCTTGAAATTGTTTTACCCCAGCACGATACCCGCGATAGTCCGGACTCAGAGGTGTCTTGGCTGGCGCGATCATGTAGCTTTCAAAAGGCGTCCATCCCTCGGCCATGAGCAGGCTCAACTCCGGCCAGAGATTGTTCTGATCCCAATACATGAACATGTTTTCCCCTTCTGGTGGATGATCCCAGCGATACCCAAAGCCTGGTGCCATCATGGAGGCCAGCATTCCCTGATCCCGGTTTGCCACCGCGAGCCTGAGCTGTCCTACAAAACTTTGAAATGTCACATCATTGTTTTGATCGCTGGTGGTATCCTTTTTCTTTCGCTCCGCTTCTTCGCGTGCAGTGGCCTTTTCCTTTTTGGATTTGGAATCACTGAAGGGACATCCGGCGAGAACAGTCACAACGAGTGCGGAAAGAAGGAGACGGAAATACATGCACCTAGATGAACTCACCACACACAAAGTCCAAGTTCAAAAACAGAACGTGCCGGATTTTGTAATCGCGAAAGATATCGATTGAGATCTCGATTGATATCTCGATTGAGATCCGTTTAGAAAGGAGTGCTCGAGGGGGGACTTGAACCCCCACGCCTTACGGCATACGCCCCTCAAACGTACGTGTCTGCCATTTCACCACTCGAGCTTTTTTACAGGGCGGAGACACTTAGCAGGCAGCGCCTATCGCGCAAGCAATCTTTGGGGGCTTTGTATTTTTATCCCGTTCAGCAACCTCCTGTCATGCGGGATACAAATCGTAAATCGCAAATCATAAATTCCCTTAATTTTCTGGTTTGCCCATTCATCTGCCAGCTTCTAAGCATTGGGTTCCTATCCCATGAACTATCTCATTCGTTTCCATAAGCTGCCTGTTTTTCTTGGACTTATTTTTATGTTTCCTGCCTTTCTCAAGGCTCAAAACACAGAGGCTCCGTTAGACACGACGGCCATCCTGAAAGCCCTCAAGCAAATGCGGGAAGATCAGGGTGCGGCAATGAAGCAGCGCCGCATGAGTGCTTATAATCAAATCGTGGCTGCTTCCGCATCGGGGGAACGCGCCGTGGCATTGTGGAAGGAGGCGGCTAAAACCGTGATGTTTGAAGGAGCGGAAAATGAAGCAGAGAAAGTGCGTGGCTGGCGCGATAGCGAAGGGGATGCCCTCAATAGCAAGGAATGTCAGAACGCCGCACGTCTCCACCTTCAATGGCTCGCGCTTTCTCTCCAGCATGCGCATGGCACCGAAACAAAAAAGCTCCTACAAACGGTAATCGATTTCACCAAGCAGGTGACAGTTGCCAACGAAGACATGGAGCGTTTTTCGGAACAGATTGAGAAAGCCAAGGGCCGGGACATCCCAGCGGTGAAAAAAAAGGCTGAGGAAGATGAGGTGGTAAAAAAGGTTAGCGAACAAATCATGCGCACCTCGGTGGCGGGGACTGCGATCACCCGCTGGCTGCAACTCGGAGAATTGCTCAATGATAACGAAATCAAAAAACTTAAGCCAATCTCTGGCGGATGGGAACTCGTTCCCGCAAATGTGGATGGCATGTTTAATAGTATCATCCTTCCAGAATTTAGACTCAGTAAGGACCCGCGGCTGCTGGAATATTGGGACGTAGTCATCAAGCGTGAAACAGATCGTGCTTCAAAGCGTAAGCTCGACGTGGATCAGCGCGACTGGGCTAATATCAAACGCCCATCCCTTTTATGGTCGCGCGCGCAGGACGTCATGGTGCTCGGACGTAGAAACACTGCATTGAACGAAATGTTCACCATTTTGAAGACCTATCCGACTCACCCCAATGCAGGCGAATGGGTTGAGACGATTGAGAGGTTGCTGACGGAACCCGTTAAACCCGCGACAACGACTGTTACTGAAGCCACAACCTTCCCCGTCGAGACAGAGAAGCCGATTGTGGTCGCGCCGAAGCCCAAGCCTGTGACTCCAAAGCCAGTCACACCAGCAGCCAATCCTCCGATTGCTGTGGCAGTAGAAGTGGACGACACCGTGCCTGCGGGAACCATCCCAGCCAGTGTATTAGGCGGGAGCACACCGCCAGCCAAGACGCCCGCTCCAAAATAACGAATCTGTCCGATCAGACTGATCCGTCAGATGACCAGAATATGATGACCGGGATGATCGAGACTCCGCTGATTTTAGAAGAAGAGACTGACGCAGAGGAGACACTGGCAACGCCGTGGAAGGTGATCGTTCACAACGACCCGGTGAATCTGATGCACTACGTTACGATGATCCTCATGCGCATCTTCGGATATCAGCGACAGAAAGCGGAGCGGCATATGATGGAAATTCATAATCTCGGGAAATCGGTGGTCTGGAGTGGAGAACGCGAGAAGGCGGAGTTTTACGTGCAGCAACTCCATGAAGTGCTTCTGCAGGCCACTTTGGAGCGAGACACTTGAGTATGAAAATTATTCGCCCATCGCCGGATCTGATACTGCTTGCGGAATTGGAACCGTTTCTTGCCGGACTCCTCCAGCAGCTTCCTGAAAACTACACAGTGATGAGCAGCGGGTGACAGCGCGCCTTTTTCCTAACCCGTATCTTGAGGATACAGAACACGCTTCCGACTGGCAGGAACATGTGACGCCCTCCCTTGCAGAGCATTTTCAATCGGCATCCGGGATCGTCTTCAAGGATTTGGCGACCCTCCATCTGGAAGAAGGCGGGCATTATTCGCTGTCCATTCCCGGTGATCACCTCAACGCCTGGATTCACACTCTAAATCAGACGCGGTTAACGCTGAACGCGATCCACGATTTCACTGAGGACGAAATGGAACTGCGCAAACTGCCGGAGGACGCGGTGCGTTGCATGGATCTCTATCTCGTCAATTTCTACGGTGCCATTCTCAGCTCACTTGTTTCCATCGCACAGGGTGAAGCTGGGGAGGCGTGAAAGCCTGCAAACATCTTCATTTAGTAAATTCCAGAAGCTAAATTTGCATCTTGAAGTTTTTGCGTCGGGCAATCCTCGTGAGTAGTCACTGTGACTTAAGTTGATGAGGCGTGACGTTTGTGCCTGAAATAGTTACTCAGCTATAATGGCAATCTCTAACCGTGTTCTTGGGCGTTCAAAATCTATTCTTACTAAGTTAGGCTGCATCGAGTTTCTCGAGCAACGCATTGCCCCGGCAACAATCCAGTTACTCGGCAGCGTCACTGGAAATCAGAACTGGAATGATACTGCGGTTTGGATCGGAGGCGTGGTTCCCACTTCCGTGGATGATGTGGTGATTGATTCCAGCGCGGGATCTATCGTGCTGAATATCACAGGAGTTGCGGCCGCGCGTTCCATTACCATGGCGGCGGACGAGACGCTTGCGATCAGCTCCACGCTGAATCTCGCAGGTGGGGTAGCCGCGCCGGATACGGTTTTCACCAATTTGAATCTTGGCGGAGGCGGTGCGTTGAATCTTGGTGCCGATGCAGATTATACTGTGAGCGGGATTTTGAACTGGAATGATTCCAGTTCCATCAATGGCCCCGGAATTCTGAATGCCACTTCCACGAGTGCTATTGCTGTGAACTCTGGCGCACCGGGGCTGGCGACGACACTTCGGGTGGATGGCACGCTCACTCACGGCAACGCGTATCTGGATTTCATTTCCGATAACGGTTCAATTGAGATGCAATCGGGCAGTATCTACAACGCCAGTAATGTTGGCTACAGCTGGCGGGAATTTGCACCTGGCGTGCCGGTTGGCGTGAGCTTTGAGGCAGGATCCACATTCCGGAACAGCGCGGGGAGTGCATTTAATACAGGGGATATTACGGTGGTTTTGAACGGTGCAACGGTGGACATCGTGGATGGCGGGATCAATTTTTCCAACAACGTGACATTTACGAATGCGACGCTGAATGTCGCCGCCGGTGAGGCGCTCGTATTTAGTTCAATCAATGCAGCGGTGAACGGAACGCTGACGAAGACCGGGGCGGGAGATTTACATTTCAACGGTGGAACGCTCACGAACAACGCAGCGGGAGTGGCCTATGAGGTTCCGAATATGTATATGTATGGGAATCCGACGCTGGCTGGCGGAAATATCCAGTGGAATGGCGATTTGGCTATTGTCGGTGACGACCCCAATCTGGCGACGCAGATGACGATTACGGGAACGATGATCCACACAAATGCCTACTTTGATTTTACGACCGACAATGCCACCTTGATCATCCCTGCTGGCAGCACCTACAACGCCAATGGCGTTGGCTACAGCTGGCGGGATCAGGCACTTGGAGTGCCGGTTGGAGTGAGTTTTGAGACGGGATCAACCTTCCGCAACAGCTCAGCGAGTGCATTTAACACTGGTGATCTCGCAGTAACTTTGACCGGAGCCACCGTGGACATCATGGATGGCGGAATAAATTTCACCAACAACGTGACGTTTACGGATGTGACGCTGAATGTCGCCACGGGTAAGGCGCTCGTATTTACTTCAATCAATGCAGCAGTGAACGGGACACTGACGAAGACCGGGGCGGGTGACTTGCATTTTAACGGCGGAACACTCACGAACAACATAGCGGGAGTGACCTATGAGGTCCCGAATATGTATATGAATGGAAATCCGACGCTGGCTGGCGGAAGTATCCAGTGGAATGGCGATCTGGCTATTATCGGTAACGACCCGAACCTGGCGACACAGCTCACGATTGCGGGCACAATGACTCACACAAATGCCTACTTTGATTTTACGACCGACAATGCCGCGTTGATCATTCCTTCTGGCAGTGTCTATAATACTAATGGAGGCGGATACTCATGGCGGGAATTTGCACCTGGCGTTCCGGTGGGTGTGAGCTTTGAGGCGGGGTCAATCTTCCGCCACAGCTCAGTGGATACCTTTCTTACGGCTGGCATGCCGTTGTCTCTTACTGGAGCCACCGTGGATATCGTGGATGGCGGTATTAGT
>Ga0209181_10001971_pt1 | contig 34276 bp, 25 predicted proteins | sample MAT05_FD_187208 | JGI IMG/M metagenome (GOLD analysis project Ga0209181, IMG submission 187208) | Freshwater microbial communities from Lake Fryxell liftoff mats and glacier meltwater in Antarctica - MAT-05 (SPAdes) (version 2) | ecosystem: Environmental > Aquatic > Freshwater > Ice > Liftoff... | reverse complement strand
TGATAATTACTGATTACCAACTAAATACTTAACATTTAAAATAACCCTTAACTCACCACTCACCACTCACAATTAACCATTCAACTCATAACTCATAATTCATAATTCATAACTCATAATTCATAATTCATAACTCATAACTCATAACTCATAATTCATAACTCACAACTCATAACTCATAATTCATAACTCATAACTCATAACTCATAATTCATAACTCATAACTCATAACTCATAATTCATAATTCATAACTCATAACACATAACTCATAACTCATAACTCATAATTCATAACTCATAATTTCAAAATAACTGACAACTCACTTCCCCGCAAACGCCACCTTCACCGCATCCAAATGTTTAATAAACTTTTCTATGTCACTATCGTACCCATACTTAACCTGGCTTAACACGTTGCCATTGGTATCTAAATACATGTACAATGGCTGGGCGTTAAAGCCAAACTTGGTTATTTCGTAATCGAGGTTTTTCTCGCCAAGGGTGGTTATTTTTTCGCCTTTGGCGTTGGTGTATTGTTCCGATGGTGGCAGATCGGTTGGCTCATCTACATACAAACTGATTAGTACAAAATCTTCCTTCATTCTTTTTAATACCTGCGGGTCGCTCCACACTTCTGCTTCAAACTTGCGGCAGTTGGCGCAGCTATGTCCGGTAAAGTCCAACATCACTGGTTTGTTCAGCGCTTTTGCGGCAGCCATACCTTCATCAAGGTCAAAATAGGCTTTTAATCCAAACGGAACTTCCAGTTTGTCGGTATATTTTTTTGGAGGGATTGCTGCACTACTGTTAGCAGCGCCACTACCGCCAACACCACTTGTTTTTAAATCGTCAAGTTGGTATTTCAGGTCGTTCAGGTTAAAGTCCTGCGTGCTGGGGTGGGGTAGCCAACCGCCAATTCCTTTTAGTGGGGCGCCCCATAAGCCAGGTACGAGGTACAACGCAAAACAAAACGAGGTAATGGCAAAAAACAGGCGGGGAACGGTTATGTAAGGCAGGTCGCTATCGTGGCTGAACTTTAGTTTACCAATCAGGTATAAGCCCAATAACACAAATATCACCACCCATATAACCAGGAAAATTTCGCGATCCAGCAGTCCCCAATGATAAGCAAGGTCTACATTGCTCAAAAACTTCATAGCCAGTGCCAGCTCAATAAAACCAAAGGTTACTTTAATGGTATTAAGCCAGCCGCCACTTTTTGGCAGTGATTGCAACATAGTGGGGAAAAAGGCAAACATGCTAAACGGCAAAGCAAGCCCTAAGCCAAAACCTAACATGCCCAATACAGGGGCAAGACTTACGCCGCCGGTAGAAGTTTGGCCCAACAGTGTACCTACAATGGGTCCCGTACACGAAAAGCTTACGATAACCAGTGTCAGAGCCATAAAAAAGATGCCTGTCAAGCCACCTTTGCCTGCTTTTTCATCGGCCTTATTGGCCCAGCTATTGGGCAGTGCCAGCTCAAACGCGCCAAAAAACGAGATGGCGAATAAAACGAAAATGGCAAAAAACAACAGGTTAGTGACAGGATGGGTTGATAGGGTATAGAGCGCTTTATCGCCAAAAACCAGTGTAATTAAAAGGGTAGGTATGGTATAAATTAAAATAATGGATAACGAGTACCACACCGCATTACGAATACCCTCGGCCCGCGATTTACTTCTTTTTAAAAAGAAACTAACGGTTACTGGTATTAACGGAAATACACACGGGGTAAGCACTGCCAATAAGCCGGTAAGGAGGCATATAAAAAAGATGTTCCAGATAGATGACTCCTGTTCGGTGTTAAGTGCAACGATGACGGGGGTACCTGCGGTTGATTTTATCCAAATACTAAATTTTTCCTCGGCATTTAAAAAGGTGGCACCTTTTTTTGCCAGCCAGGCGACTGAGCCTTTTACCACCTGGCTATCGCCTGGGGCAATGTTAAGTGGTTGTGTCCATACCACGCTATCGTTATAATAGCGAATGGTTTCGCCACCAGCGTCGGCATCGGCAGCGGTCACTATTTTTCCGCTTTCCAATAGTGTGTCGGCTGCCAGTTTTGCGGCACCGCTGTCAAGCGTAATGGTGCTTATAAACGCATCGTCGGCAAATTGCTTTTTGGCCGATAATATGCCCGCACCCTTTTCGGCTATGGCGGTAATTACAAGGGCAGGTTGCCCATTAAAGCTTACCTGTTGCCTGAATGTGAAATGCACAGGCGGTTGCTCCTGTGCATTTGCTGTAAATAGGGTAAAAACTGCTATTGAACTTACTAATAACCGGTAAATATGTGTCATGAAAAAGCTAGCGGTGGTGACGGAATTATAACGAAACACTAAAGGTTTTTTTGGTAGGCGGCAAACACTGGCTATCGTCGCAGGTCATATATTCAACCGTTACGCTCAGGTTGGTTTTAATGTTGCCTTTCACTTTTACATTCTGCACAAAGTCTACCTTATCTCCAAAATATTTCACTTTTGTATCAAAATTTTTATCGTATTCTTCTTTTATCTTACCTACCTCTTTGGTTTGGCCGTTAAGCGTTATCAAAGGGTTTTTGGCAAACGAAAAACTGGTGGGTACCGGTCCGCCATCGCCAGTAAATTGCGAGTAAATATGCCATGGTTTTGGTAAAGTGGCTGTTACGGTAACCACATAATCGTTACCTACTTTTTTTGAAGAAGTACTCCATTTTACAGGATCTTTTATTTGTGCCGACGCACCAAAGGCGGTCAACAATACGCCTAAAAATAAGGTTGCAAGTTTATTCATATACTGGTTTTATAAATGGTAAAATAATTATTGTATCAAATGACCCCGTGGCACATTAGTGCCCTACTTAATACGCTGTAACGGCTATTTACTTTCAGAATGCATTGTTAATTAATACCTAACAGATCAAAAACTTTTATGCCATCAACATTGCCAAGGGTAATATTGGCCGCCCTTTCGGGGTGTGGCATCATACCATACACATTGCCATGTAGGTTGCGAATACCCGCTATGCCACGTTCCGCACCATTGGGGCAATAACTTTTGTGAATATGGCCAGTGCCATTGCAATATCTAAACAATACCAAATTATTTTTTTCGATGGTGTCTAACAACACCTCATTGGCATAGTACCTACCCTCGCCGTGTGCAATAGGAATTTGTAAAGGCCCGGCATTTTTATCGTTTAAGGCGCCATCGCTTTTTAGCCATACATTTTTACATATAAACTGTTGGTTGGCATTTTGAAGCAAAACGCCGGGCAATAACCCACTTTCGCATAAAATTTGAAATCCGTTACAAATACCCAACACTTTACCTCCTTTATTGGCAAAGTCAATAACGCTTTGCATCATAGGGCTAAAGCGGGCAATGGCGCCACAGCGCAGGTAGTCGCCGTACGAAAATCCACCGGGCAGCACAATACAATCGTTGGTTGAAAAACTACTGAGATCGCTGTCTTTGTGCCAAAGCATCACTACGTCTTTGTTCATTTGCTGCAGTGCAAGCTCCATGTCGCGATCGCAGTTAGACCCCGGAAAAACGACTATCCCAAACTTCATGTTTGTAAATTTTATTGTTAACGAATGCTGTTGTATTTGAAAATGGCTAGTGGCCAAAAATAACTGCGGCTAAATGCAACAGTAGCGGTTTGTACAAAGCTGCCAGCAGTAACTGCCGCTGTTTATTATATTTTTTATGTGGGCAAAGGTAAAAGTGTTGGTGTGAAATGTGTTGTAAATATTACAGCGGCCACCAGTTGTTGAGTGCTATCAATACCACCAGAAACCAAAAAAGTATTAGAGGAAAGGTGTGTTTTTTAGGAAAAAGAAAGCCATTGGCCATAAACGGGCTTACGGGTATGCACCATAGTAACAAACTATCCAACGCGGCATTTTTGCTTATAAAAGGCAGGGGCAACATTACCAGCAACATCACCAAAAGTACTCCCCAGTTTTTACGTACCTGTATCAACATACGGCGGCTTTTGTCCTGAAAGTGATAAACCCCTATCATTAATATTAATAAAATACCGGTAATGGTAATAAAAAAGATTGTGTTGGTATTTACATCGGGTAGGTTTAGCTGAAAGGCGGGCAAATTTTGGCGGAGGTACACCCATTGGTCAGTAAGAAAAAGAAAATTTAATAAAAAGTATAGGGGAGTGCATATGCCCATTAGCATTACCAGCCATTCGGTAATATTGAAAGGACGTACAACTACCAATGCAAAAATGGCGATTAATACCAGCAATATGGTCGCGTGATACAACAGTATACAGCCTCCAATAATAAGGCCGATATTAAACAACAGCGTTTTTGGGTTAGGAATATTATACAGCTTAACAATTTGCGAATAAAGCCAAATAATTATGGTATTGGCTAGCAGTGCAGGCGTTAAGTTGTTCCACTGGCTAAATATTGCAGTGGTTAGTACATACACCATAGCAGTTAAGTACGTGGGTTTGTTAAACATGCGCTGCTCGTTAAACAGGTAGTTTAACCGGAGTGCCTGGCTTATAATAAGGGTATGGTAAAGTATGGTAATAAATAGCTGATCCCAGTTGGCAATATAAGTAGTGAGTAATACGCTCAGCAATCCATCGTTTAAGGGGGCTACCACTTGCGGCGGCTGCAAAAAAAAATGGACATGCACAGCTACGCTAAGCATTATAAGCCAAATAATGGTTATAGGAGATCTTTCTTTAAAAAGGAATGTCACTTAGGTTGGTAAAATTTTCTTATAGTTCTACCCGTGCAAAACAAAGAAAATTTCGGCGTAAACACGGAACAATGATTTGTCGCAGGCCAACCTGTTTGGCATAGCGGGGCATAAAGTCGTAGCCGCGATCAAGATTTTTTAGCGTAGGGTTGCGTATCACCTTACCATCGGGTTGTATGCTTTGGTCGGTAAGTAGCTGTAGGCGTTTGTCCTGCTGGTTAAATAAAAAGTGCAGTTGGCTACCGGTATTTACGAGGTGAAAACCAATCAGCGCATCGGTTTCATCGTCCCACTGGCTTTTATTAAGCACATTGCTCCAATCAATTTTTCCTTCGTTATCAAACGATAATACTATAATATTTTCGGCATGGTAGCGGTTAAGCTGGTTGTTATTTAAACCATTATAGCGCCAGTACGGAAAACCATTGCCATACGAGTATGGGTTAAACATGTAGTAGTCGGAAGGGCGTAAAAAAGGTGAACCGAACATATTATTGAACCTGTTCATACCGCCGCGGCCGGTGGTATAAAATGCCTCAGCGGTCATTAAAAAGCCACCATCTTTTTTAGGAATAATGTTTTTAATAAAAAAGTCGTTAAACGCCGATTTAATGCCGTTTTCACCACGGGCTTCGTTGCGCAGGTTGTCGTCAAAAATCATGATACGGCTACTTTGCAGCGAGTACGCGGCATTGTCCCAAATGGAAAGGAACAATCCTTCTACATTGCCCTGGCGGCTTTTTCTAAAAAAAGAAGTAATTAAAAAACGGTTGGTTGTATTGTCGGGTTTTATGCGCAGGTCGTCAAGATAATTTTCCAACAGGTTAAGCTGCGTAACGGAAACGTTGCTTTGCATGGCTGGTTTAACATAAAAAAACAATTTTTCAATGTTTTCTTCGCTGTTGCTTTGTACAGCCCGTGCAAATGCAAGGTCGCCATGGTTATTTATCTGGAACTCGGTAAGATAATCGCTCCTGTCGGGCATGTTAATCTTCAAGGTTATTTTTTCCTTTAACTCAAGTTCCTTATTGTACAATACGGTGGTCAATATATGCGAGTCGTCATCTTTAGTATTGATCTTTATTATATCAAAATACTGTTTGTCTTCGCTATTAATAACTGAGTAAATTTTGTTATTTGCCCAAAAGGTAATAGCGGTTGTATCCAACATTACCGGCTCAGCTGCAAGTTTACCATCGCCATTAATTTTTACCCCCATAAAGTAAACGATGTTTCTTTTTTGGTATTGGTAAAAGAAATAGGCAAAATCGGGGAAGGCCAAAAAGTCGGAACTGATCAATCTTTCGGGTAAAAAGCTGTAATTAACCCTGTCAAGCTCGTTCATTTCCATATCGTATACACTCATGGCATGGCTGTCCCTAAGGTTTTTATATATCAATATATTTCCGCCAACCTTACCTAAAATTTCAAAGTTGGTTTGCCGTATATCGTTTCTGTCAGTTTCGGAATATATTACCTGTTGTTGCGCCAATGCGGTAAACGAGGTAAGCAGCATTACAGCCACTACAAAGCCATTTATGTTCATGTAAGTCAAATATTAATAATTACAAATTTACCACTACGCTTTTTGCACGTTGCCAATATTACTTTAAATAGGTGAGTGTTTATTGTTAACAGCGTTACAATTTACAATAATATACATACGCTTTAGGTGGGTTTTAGTTTCAAACCCTGCGCTAAATGGCATGTGCTCACCTACCTTTTTTATGACCGTACAGTTGGTTTATAGCCAGGTATTAGCAGGCCGGCCGACATTTTTTAAAGGCAAATTTTTGTGGCAAACAAAGTAATTGAAACAAAACAAGTTATTTTAGTACTGGTTGTGGCATATTTAACCCTTAACTACTGCCCTTTGCCCCTTGCCAATGAATACCTTTTTAATAATTGTAGCTGCCTACCTTGCCTTGCTGTTACTGGTGTACCTGGTACAGGACAAGTTTATTTTTAAGCCCGAAAAGCTGGCTTTTGATTTTAAGTACAAATACGATTACCCTTTTGAAGAGTTATTTTTTGAGGTGGAGCCGGGCGTTTCCATTAACGGGTTGCATTTTTATGTAAACGAACCCAAAGGCCTCATATTGTACTTTCATGGCAATACCCGTAGCATAAAGGGTTGGGCCAAATATGCCCGCGACTTTTTTAGGTACCAGTACGATGTGGTGCTGGTTGACTATCGCGGCTTTGGTAAAAGCACCGGTAAACGCAGCGAAAAGGAGCTGCTTAACGACATGCAATTTGTATATAACACCTTATTAAAAAAATACGCCGAGCACCACCTTATTGTTTATGGCCGCAGCCTTGGCAGCGGTTTTGCCACCAAAATAGCCAGCGAAAACAAGCCGCGGTACCTGATACTGGATAGCCCCTATTACAATTTTGTAAAGGCAGTTGGCAGGTTTTTGCCATTGCTGCCTACCAGGCTGGTGCTCCGTTATCACCTGCGAACCGACCAATGGATAACAAAGGTTAATTGCCACACTTACATTCTTCACGGCACCAAAGATTGGCTTATTCCTATAAAGCAAAGCGAACAACTTCAGCACATCAACCCGCGCAAAATAACGTTGATTAGAATTGTGGGTGGCGGGCACAATAACCTGCCATCATACCCTGAATACCACAACTTTATTAGGGATATTTTACAGTATTAACCTTACAGCTATGCTTTTAACTACTGTAGTTTTGCCGCCTTGCAAACAACTACCATGCAGCCCAACAACCACCTGATAAAATTTTGGAAGGGACTAAAGATTTTTTTGCTGGCATATTGCCTTGTTGGTATTGCGGTGTACTACCTGCAGGATTATTTTATTTTTCACCCGGTACCGCTGGCCAACGGCTACAATTATGTATTTAACCAGCGCCACAACGGGTTAAATATTGCTTACAACGATAAGGCCAACATCAGCATTGTTCAGTTTCCCGGTAAGCAAAAAAATTTAAAAGGGGTTGTGCTGTATTTTCACGGAAATAAAGGAAATATAGAAAGATATGCAAGGTTTGCGCCCATATTTACCAATAATGGCTACGAAGTATGGATGATTGATTATCCTGGTTTTGGCAAAAGCACAGGCGAATTTACCGAGCAAAGGGTGTACGATTGGTCGCTGCTAATGTATAACCTTGCCCGCAAAAAATATGGTCGCGACAGCATTATTTTATATGGAAAATCGCTGGGTACCGGTATTGCTTCGCAATTGGCCAGTATACGCGATTGTAAACTGCTTGTGTTGGAAACACCCTATTATAGCCTTACGTCGCTGGCTTCCCGTTACTTTTGGATGTACCCTATTAGTAACATGATGCAATATAAATTTCCTACAAACCAACATCTCGCTAAAGTTACAGCACGCATTATTATTTTTCATGGAACCAACGATAAGGTGATACCTTATAAAAATGCCGTACAACTGAAAGCCGATTTAAAAAAGGGGGATGAATTTATAACACTCGCCGGGGGAAATCATTTAAACCTCAATACATTTCCAATAATGCAGCATAAGCTTGATACGCTGCTGAAGTGAGCTGTTTTTTAAACATTTTGACATAGTGAAGTGTCTTTTTTTTTGGTTCCGTTGACTGTATAATAATGACTTTTTCCAATAATTAGTAAGAATATGTTTAAACTTCGCAGCCAACTTTTGCTTTAAAGGTTTGCGATGCCATATATGCAAAAGATGAAAGGATTGCGACGCAACTATGTTGCTATAAAAAACTAAAGCTGGTATCTAAATAATTCTTTTTTTAAGTAAGTTTCAAGATATATAGAACTGTTTGGCCTTTGCCGGTTCAGGAATAAAGGCCGTATCGCCTATCAACTGTTTTAAATTTGTTTCAATAGTTATGGCAATGGCTGTTACAGGCGTATCAGTAGGTTTGTTGCTAAATGGATCCTGTAACTGCGTGGCTGTCTTTTCCAAAAAGAAAAAGGAGGAGGAAATAAGTACAAGTAATGGCACGCTAAAATAAACCTTAATAGAATACAAACCAATGGACATGATTATTACAAAAAAATATATAATAAGGTGAAGAAAAAATTTGTAGGTAACAGGGAAAACCGTGGTTTTGATACGCTCGGCCATGCCCATTGAATTGGTGAGGTTGGTTGTAGTAGTGTTTAGTTGCACAAGTTGAAAGTCATTTATTTGATGCCGCTGGTAAAGGGCTGCTATTTGCCTGGCGTGTAATTGTAAAAGTGCCAACGGCTTGTTATCGTGCGTTGATACGTACTCCAACTCGATTTCGGAAATGTATTTTTTTAAGTTGGTAAGCGGGTTTGTTCCTCTTAACGATTGGCCAAGGCTAAAGCACCATGCAATTTGCCTGAGGGTAATTTTTTTAATTTCTTCGTCGTTGCCCGCAATAGCAAACGATTGTAATTGCAAAACGAGTGTGCGACTGTCATTTACAATACTTCCCCATATTTTCCGGGCTTCCCACCATCGTTCGTACGACTGATTAAGATTAAACGAAATAATTACCGATATAGCCGTACCTATAAATACCGGAATAGTCAGCGGCATTGGTGGCAAAATATTTCGAAGCAGGTAGATGATGTTATTTGCTAAAAAGCCGATAAGCAACACAAACAACACTTCCCATTTTATTTGGCGAGCCATATACAATAAAGGAAAGCGCGTATTTAACAGCATGTGGTAACATTATTTAGTAGCTGCTAACAGTTGGCAATTTCAATGCCACGGTAATTAGCAAAATGTACAATTCCCTGTTGTAGTTATTGAAGCAGGCTGAATTGGTCGTGAAGAAGTAAAGGTATTTGGTTATACCACTATAAACGCTGCGAAGTAATAGTTGTTAGCCGCCGCAATCAGTTGCAGGTTTACGTAGTGCGAGGTAATAAAATCCTGGTAGGCTTTAAACTCGTGGGTAGGTACAACAAACTCGTCAAAAAAAATAATATCGCCTTTGTTAAGGTTGGTCGAAAGCATGGTTAGGGCATACAACGTAGCCGAATACAGGTCAGCATCCAGCATAATTACCTTACGGCGGCTATTGTTGAGGTTGGCGATAAATGAGGGGAGCGTTTGCTGAAATAATCCCTTGTAAAAAGTGGCACGGCTGTCGTTTACCTCGGGTATGGCGTTGTTGTTGCTAAACGATCCTTTTTTAAACGGTCCCCAGTCTTCGGGCAGGCCGTCAAAAGTATCAAAGCCATAAAAGCGACTTTCGGGCGAAGCATTTTGCTGTAGCCACCATTTAAACGAATGCCCGGCTGCCACCCCAAATTCAATATAGGTAATGGGTTGGCGTAGGTTTTCCTTATTAATGACCCACTCGTACATGCCATCGCGTTTGCTATAATCCCATTTGCTTAAAAAGTCGTTGTATTCAACCGCCTTGTTTTGCCATGCCCATTTGCTAAGGCGGGTAAGGTAAACAAGGTTTAAAAACGCACCGGTAAAAGGCAAAAAAATGCGATGTAGTTGCAGTTTAATAAACCACGATTTGGTCAGCCTGATAAAAAACAGTTTCATGCGGCAAAGAAAAGAAAAGTAAAAAGTAAAAAGTAAAAAGAGGAGACATTAAAAATCCGGAACACCATATCTATCGCAATCTAAAGTATGACTATTTTTTTTGGCCATTCATTTTAACGCTGTTTATATGGCCGTTGCAGCCTGCCTCTATGACCATAGAGGTCGCACACTTATGCTGAAGTGCTTTTTGCAGCTTTTTATTCTGTAAATCTATATCCATTTTAGTTTATCGGGTAAGGAATTCGGATATTTAAACAAAGTAGAATACCCCCGCAAAACGCGGGGCAGTATAAAAGGCAGGAGCATTTTTAAATTATGCCCGCCAATTCTAAACTCCGCTTTTTTAGCGCAATAATATCTAAATTCTCCACTATTGGTTCGGGCATTAGCACCAGCGAGGTGTCATTTTCTTTCCACCAGGTACCATTTAACAACTCGGCAAAGGCTATTGTGCCAACAAGGTATTTCCGTTCGCCGTTGGAATGCCACTCTTCAATGGACACCAGTTTTTCGCGGGGAATATTTTTTAGGTCATTAAAACTCAGGTACACCTTTACGTAAAAATCGTTGGTTAGTTGGTGAGGGGTATGGTGATATAATTTTTTATATTCGTATTTGTAATCGTACCGCAGGGCGCTCAGGTCGCTTAGTATTGCCGAAGCCGTGGGAAAACTGCCGGCGCCTTTACCATAAAAAAACTGTTTGTCGGCAAAGCCGCTTTCTATTACCACCCCGTTGTATTCGTTTTTTACAAAGCTCAGGTGATCGTCGTGCTTTACAAATTGAGGCAACACGAATGCTGCCACTTTTCCGTTTTGTAACTTTTTAGCCTGGGCCACCAGCTTAATATCATAGTGTTTTTCTTTAGCCACTACCGCATCGCTAAACTGTATATTTTGGATACCCGTAAATAAAATATTGTCGGGATGCTCCACAATACCATAGGCATGGGTTAATAACAGGCTCCATTTGTTTACGGCGTCGTACCCTTCCACATCCAGCTTGGGGTTACTTTCAGCAAAACCAAGTTGTTGTGCCAGCATCAGCGCTGCCTTAAAATCAAGCCCGTCATCAAACATTTTGGTGAGTATGAAATTGGTTGACCCGTTTACGATGGCCTTAATACTATGCAACAAATCGTTGTCGTAATATTCTTCCAGGTTACGGATTACGGGTATACTGGCGCAGGCGGCCGCTTCGCACAAAAACGGAAGGCCGGTTTGTTTCTGTAGTTCCAGAATTTCGGGCAGGTGCTCCGCTATCATTTTTTTACTGGCGCTTACCACCGCTTTTCCATTGGTCAAAGCAGTACGAACAAATGAAAAGGCCGCCTCACTGTCATCAATTACCTCAACAATAACGTTGATTGAGTTGTCAAAAAGTAAATCGTTTGGCTGCGTGGTAAACAGTTCAGCAGGGGCGTTTCTTTTTTTATCCGGTTGCTTTATACATACCTTTTTAATGGCCGCGTTAAGCGACGGCGTTTGTTTTAAAACCTTGTAAAGCCCTTCGCCCACCACGCCAAAACCAAATAAGCCTATGTTGAGTTGTTTGTGTGTAGTCATATTTTTTATTTTAAATGCTAAATTTTAAATGTTGAATTTTAAATTTTGAATTTAATGAAGTGAGTTGTGTTTTAAATTATTTTAAATTTTAAAATGAGGGGGCAAAAATTATTTTGAATTGTAAATTTTAAATTTTGAATTGGAAGCAAATAGTGTTAAGGTCTTTACTGCAATTCAAGTTTACATTTCACGTTTCAAAATTGTCGTTTCACGTTTCACCTTTCGTATTTGACCATTCGCCCCGCACCATTTAAAATTCAACCTTCAACATTTAAAATAACCTATTTAACTATTCACTATTGCCTTTTTTAATTTGTAATTTTTACTTTCGTGCCATCCTCTCCAAATGCCCCTGTATAATCTCAAACTCCAATAAAAAGCCATCATGTCCATAGGGCGAGTCAATCTCTACGTATTCGGCGCCCGGTATGTGTTGGGCTATAAATTGTTGTTCGGTTACCGGAAAAAGCCAATCGCTTTTAATGCCTATTACCATTGTTTTTGCCTGTATCCTTCCCAACGAATTTTGTAATGAAACCCTGCCGCGGGCAAGGTTGTGGGCATCCATAGCTTTGCTTAAAAAATAATAGCTGAACGCATTAAACCGTAACCCAAGTTTGTGGCCCTGGTAGTGCTGGTAGGTTTCGGCCCTAAACACCTGTTGGTCTACCGGTAAGTGTTTGGTATCGGAACTCAGCTCTTGCTGGGCATGGTGGTAGGTATAATAATTCCGGTACGATATTAATGCTATTGACCGCGCTACTTTCATTCCATCCAGTCCGGCGGTGGCCTCTTTGTTTTGCCAGGTGGCATCGTTGGTAATGCACCAACGTTGCGATGCGTTAAAGGCCACACCCCATGGCGAGTGATATGCATTGGTAGCCATAGGTACGATGTATTTGAACAGCGCAGGTTCTTCAACAGCCCACTGTAGTAATTGCTGTCCGCCCATTGAGCCACCGAGGCCAAGATATATTTGGTTGATGCCAAGGTGTATACGAAGGTGCTGGTAGGCCCGTATCATATCGCGGGTGGTAAACCACGGAAAGTTGTGGTAGTAAGGCTCGTTGGTGTTTGGGTCAATATCAAATGGCGAACTGCTACCATAGCAACTGCCGGGCATGTTTACACAAATAATAAAATACCTGGCGGGGTCAAAATACCTGCCTTTGCCCACTAAGCCATGCCACCAATCGGCAGGGTCGCTGTTGGCCGTTAGTGCATGAAATACCCACACCACATTATCGGCTGTTGCATTTAGGTTTCCAAGGGTGGTATAACCCAAATGAAACCCGGTAAGCACTTTGCCACTTTCTAAGGTAAAGGGTTGGGGGTGAGTAAAAGTTTGAGGCATTTTGTGAGTTAAGAGTTATGAGTTGTTTTGAATTTTGAATTTTAAATGTTGAATTGAGAGGAAGGAATGTGGAATTATGAATTATGAGTTATGAGTTATGAGTTAAATGGTTAATTGTGAGTTGTCAATTGTACATGGTGAGTGAAGAATTATTTTAAATTTTAAATTTTTATTTTTGAATTGGGAGGAAGGAATGTGGAATTATGAATTATGAGTTATGAGTTATGAATTATGAGTTAAGTAGTTAATTGTGAGTGGTGAGTGATGAGTTATGAGTGTAGCGTTATGAGTTAAATTGTGAGTTGTCAGTGGTGAGTGGTGAGTTAAGGATTATTATTAATTTTTAATTTTTTATTTGAATTGGAAATGAAAGAATGTAGAATTATGAGTTATGAGTTATGAGTTAAATGGTTAATTGTGAGTGGTGAGTTAAGGATTATTTTTAATTTTTAATTTTAAATTGGAAAGGAAGGAATGCAGAATTATGAATTATGTTAAATTTTAAATTGTATGTATTTTGTTGATAAATCAGTAATTATAAATTAAAAATTAAGCGTTGAATGGTCAATAATTGATTGTTAATGGTAAAAAAATGAAACGTGATCTGTGATTATTGAATGTCTATTTCTTCTTCGTGTTACTTCGTTTACTTTGTGCCCTGGTGGTTTAAAATCAACACCCGCCGTACAAGGGTGCAACGCAACGATGCCTCATTGAAGCACCGTTGCCCGTCACCAAAAAAACTATACTGTTACGCCCTCAAATACTTTGGCAAAAGCCTGCTCCAGGTCGGCTTTTATGTCTTCAATGTGTTCTATGCCTACGCTTATCCTAACCAGGTTTGGCAGTACGCCCGAGGCTTTTTGCTCTTCCTCGTTTAGCTGTTCGTGGGTGGTGCTGGCGGGGTGTATAGCCAGGGTTTTAGCATCGCCTACGTTGGCAAGGTGGCTTATTAGTTTTAGACTGTCAATAAATTTGCTGGCGTTTTCTTTAGGTCCTTTTACACCAAAGTTTACAATGCCGCCAAAGCCGTTTAGCAGGTATTTTTTAGCCAGGCTGTAGTAGGTGCTACTTTCAAGACCAGGGTATAAAACATAATCTACCAACTCGTGGGCTTCAAGCCATTGGGCCAGTGCCAGCGCGTTTTGCGAGTGGCGTTCCATGCGCAGGCTTAAAGTTTCTAACCCCTGCAATAACAAAAAGGAGTTAAACGGCGATTGACTGCTACCAAAGTCGCGCAGGCCTTCTACCCGTGCCCTTATAATAAAGGCAATGTTTGGCAGGCCCAGGGGGTTGCCTTCGCCAAAAACGTCCCAAAACTTAAGGCCATGGTAGCCTTCGCTTGGCTCGGTAAACTGCGGAAATTTGCCATTGCCCCAGTTGTAGTTTCCGCCATCTACAATAACGCCACCAATGCTGGTGCCGTGTCCGCCTATCCATTTAGTAGCACTTTCTACCACAATGTTGGCCCCATGCTGTAACGGCTTAAACAGGTAACCACCGGCGCCAAAAGTATTGTCTACAATTAGTGGCAGGTCGTACTCCTTTGCCAATGCAGCAAATTTTTCAAAGTCGGGAATATTTACCCTTGGGTTACCAATGGTTTCAAGATAAATGGCTTTGGTATTTTTGTCAATCAATGGAACAAAGCTTTCTACATCGTCGCCATTGCCAAAACGGGCCTCAACCCCAAGGCGTTTAAAGGCCACCTTAAACTGGTTGTAGGTGCCGCCATATAGGTACGAAGTGCTGATGAAATTATCGCCCGCCTGCAAAATATTGTTGAGGGCTATAAACTGTGCAGCTTGTCCCGACGAAGTAGCCAGGGCCATTACACCACCTTCCAAAGCAGCAATGCGTTTTTCAAACACATCGCTGGTGGGGTTCATTATACGGGTGTAAATGTTACCAAATTCGCGCAGACCAAAAAGGTTGGCAGCGTGCTCGGCATTTTTAAAACCATACGAAGTGGTTTGGTAAATGGGCACCGCCCGGCTTTGGGTAGTGGCATCAATTTCCTGGCCGGCATGCAATTGCAATGTTTCAAAACGAAGATTACTCATAATGGTACGTTTTATTTTTTAAGGTTATAAAAGTCCATTTTTTTAGTAGACTTTACAAAAAGATTATACAGGTTAACAAAAAATACCAATTATTTAAAAGACAGCCAATAAAGCGCATAAAAAAAGCCCGCCTGTAGGCCAGGCGAGCTTGAAGTATAAAGAACGGAAGTTCAAAAAATCAAACTATACTCTGACCTATCTCTCCCGGCCGCAACCGGGGTGGAATTGGCACCTTCTTGCCGTTGAGTTAACGGTAAGGGTTGCCAAGGCGTCAAAGGGCCATTACCCTCTGCCTTTCTTGATAAGTATTTTAAGACCTGCTGCAAAAGTAAGACTGTGATTTTTAGATTGGCAAATATTTTTTGAAGTAAAAATTAAAAAGTAAAAATTTTAAAGTAAAAATTAAAAAAGAGAGAGTTTAAAAAGGTGGGTTGAAATTATAGATATATTTTTTAGGTTTGCTAACCGCGTCTTTCAGCAGGGTCGGGTCAATCATCAGGGATTTGTCTGCTATTTGTTGATTGATTTGCGTGTTTCCTCAAGAGTTTTAATTTGTTCTTCGGTAAACAAAGGTCTGTTCTGCAATAGTTCCGTCAGCCGCAGCTGGTTGTCAGGCAGTTGATCCCTTTCAGATAACTCCTCCTGTAGCCTTACCTTTTGCACAGGTGAAAGCTGCTTTACTGTAGAAATCAACGCTTCAAATGGTATTTGCACTTTTACTTCTACACTCAAATTTACTATTTTTACAATACGGTAAAAATTGATTGCTAATGAAATAAAGACCTGAACTAAAGTACTTAAGTAAAAAACTCGATTATAATCGTATAGCAACGTTTGGTAGCCATTCGCACTAGCTAATATTTCTATTCCTCCCTTAAATACATCAGTACTACTTCTTCCTTTTTTAATTTTTACTTTTTAATTAACCCACCTTCCGCCATCTCCCCAACCAAAAATCTCACCAGTAAACAGTTGTTACTTCACTCCGATTAGTGTAGTGCCTTCTTCCTTTTTTAATTTTTACTTTTTAATTATTTAACACTTCTCCATTTTCCCCAACCAAAAACTAACCTCCAAACAGTTGTAAGGTCAATCCGATCGGCATAGTGCCCGCCTCTTTTTTACTTTTTTACTTTTTACTTTTTAATTAACCCACCTTCCTTCATCTCCCCAACCAAAAATCTCACCAGTAAACAGTTGTTACTTCACTCCGATAAGTGTAGTCCCTTCTTCCTTTTTTCCTTTTTCCTTTTTAATTAACTCACCTTCCCTCTCCAACCAAAAACCTTTTGGTTTTGTTCTACCTTTGCACACTTACAAATTTTATGGCGAAAACAACAAAGAAGACAGTAGATAAGATAGTTGAACCAATAACACCCCACGAGCAGATAGAAGTGTTTGGCGCAAGGGTGCACAACCTGAAAAATATTGATATTTCCATACCTAAAAACCAGTTGGTGGTCATTACCGGTGTTAGTGGCAGTGGCAAATCGAGCCTTGCTTTTGATACTATTTACAACGAAGGCCAACGCCGCTACATGGAAAGTTTTAGTGCTTATGCCCGCCAGTTTATTGGCGATATGGAGCGCCCCGATGTAGATAAGATCACCGGCCTCAGCCCGGTTATTTCCATTGAGCAAAAAACAACCAATAAAAACCCGCGTTCCACCGTGGGTACCATTACCGAGGTGTACGACTTTTTGCGCCTTTTGTATGCACGGGTTGGCGAGGCCTATAGCTACAATACCGGCAAAAAAATGGTAAAGTGGAGCGAAGAGGAAATTGTTGAGGACATTTTTACCAAATATAAAGACCAAAAAATAGCCCTGTTGGCACCGCTGGTACGTGGCCGAAAAGGCCACTATCGCGAGCTGTTTGAGGATGTGCGAAAAAAGGGTTTTGTAAAAGTGCGGATAGATGGCGAAATAAAAGATTTGGTAGAGCGGATGCAGGTGGACAGGTATAAAATTCACGACATAGAGCTGGTAGTAGACCGCCTAAAAGCCACCGACGATATGAAGGTGCGCCTAAGCCAAAGCGTACAAAAAACATTGCAGGTAGGAAAGGATTTGATGTTTGTGGCCGCCCAACCGCCCGAAGTGGAGGGCAAAGGAAAATCAAAGCCGCCACAGGTATCCGCTTCGGGAACGGCGGAAGCACTGTACTCCAAACAGTTAATGTGTATTGATACGGGTTTGAGCTACGAGGAACCTTCACCCAACGCGTTTTCGTTTAACTCGCCGTACGGTGCATGCCCAACGTGTAAGGGGCTGGGCAATGTGTACCAGGTAAACATGGACGCCGTAATACCCGACTGGAAAAAAAGCATTAAGGAAGGCGCTATAGCCCCGCTGGGCGAAGAACGCGAAGCTTACATTTATAAGCAGATAGCACAGCTAGCCAAAAAATATAAGTTTAGTGTTGATAAGCCTATAAAAGACCTACCCGAAAAGGCGCTGAACATGGTATTGTACGGTACCGAAGAGGGTGACGCGAACCTTGACATAAGCGATGATTATGTTGCATCCGCCGATGTATACAATACTGAATACGAGGGGATAATTAACATGTTGCGCCGTTGGTTTGCCAGCAGCAGCAGCGAAAGCATGCGGGATTGGGTAGAGAAGTTTATGATTTTAAAACCTTGCCCAAGTTGCAGCGGCGCCCGCCTTAAAAAGGAAAGTCTTTGGTTTAAGGTAGATGAAAAAAATATAGCTGAGATAAGCAATCTTGACCTGGATAAACTGATGGACTGGTTTACTGATATTGAAGACAGGCTAAACAAACGCCAGAACCTGATAGGAAAAGACATTTTGAAGGAAATAAGGGAGCGGTTGCAATTTTTGCTTGATGTGGGGCTTACGTATTTAACCCTTAACCGCCCCAGTAAATCGCTTAGCGGCGGCGAAAGCCAGCGTATACGATTGGCCACTCAAATTGGCTCGCAACTGCAGGGCATTACTTACATACTAGACGAGCCGAGTATTGGCCTGCACCAGCGCGATAACCAGCAATTGATTGTGGCCCTTAAAAACCTCCGCGACATTGGCAACAGTGTGTTGGTGGTTGAGCACGACAAGGATATTATGATGGCCAGCGACCATTTGATAGACATTGGTCCCAACGCCGGTAAACATGGTGGCCGTGTAGTGGCACAGGGCACTCCGCAGCAAGTATTGGCCAACCCGCATTCGCCCACTGCCCGTTATTTAAGTGGCGAAAAAAATATTGAAATACCCACCGAACGCCGCCCCGGTAGTGGAAATGTATTAGAATTAAAAGGCGTAAAAGGCAATAACCTTAAGGGCGTTAGTGTAAAATTTCCGCTGGGCAAGTTTATTTGTGTTACGGGTGTTAGCGGCAGTGGTAAGAGTACACTAATTACTGAAACATTGTACCCCATTTTAAGCAAGCATGCCTACGATAGTAAAATGATGCCGATGGAATACAAAACCATTACCGGGTTGGAGTTTATAGACAAAGTGATTGAAATTGACCAAAGCCCGATAGGCCGCACACCCCGCAGCAACCCGGCTACGTACTGTGGCTTTTTTACAGAAATAAGAACCTTATTTTCGGTAATACCCGAAGCTAAAATACGGGGTTATGCAGCAGGGCGTTTTTCGTTTAACGTAAAAGGCGGCCGATGCGATGTTTGTGAAGGTGGTGGCATGCGGGTAATAGAAATGAACTTTTTGCCCGACGTTTATGTGCCTTGCGAAAAGTGTAATGGAAAACGCTACAACCGCGAAACACTGGAGATACGCTACAAGGGAAAATCGATAAGCGATATATTGGAAATGACGGTGGATGAGGCAGTTGATTTTTTTCAGAATATACACTACCTGTACCGCAAAATAAAAGTGTTGCAGGAAGTTGGGTTGGGTTACATTACCCTTGGCCAATCGGCTGTAACGCTTAGTGGCGGCGAGGCACAGCGGGTAAAACTGGCTACCGAGCTTAGTAAAAAAGATACTGGGAAAACCTTTTACATACTGGATGAGCCAACTACAGGCTTGCACTTTCAGGACATACAGCACCTGCTGGATGTATTGAATAAACTGGTAGACCGAGGCAACACCGTATTGGTAATTGAGCACAACCTGGATGTTATAAAAGTGGCCGACCACATTATTGACCTTGGCCCCGAAGGCGGTATGGGCGGTGGTAAAATTTTGTTTGAAGGCACACCGGAGAAACTGATTAAAGTAAAAGGTAGCCATACGGGCAAGTACCTGGGCATAGAAATGAATGCGCAGGTGGGGGAGTTGGTGTAGATTATTTTTTGCCGCTAAAGCGCAAAGGCACTAACAAGCGATAAGGTAATAAGATGAAGGGGTTTAAGTAATTATCAGGTTAGAGGAAAAGAAATTGTCCTATCGATATTTTAATTGCCACAAAGGCGTGAATAGCAAGGAATTGAATTGCGTGCTGACTGTTACTTTGATTGACATAACTCCGTGACTATTGTAATTACAAATATTTTGGAATGACACTTGATAATTTACCAATATTAAAGTACAGGACAAGCCTTAAGAAACGATATTTTGCTTTACTATTTAATTATATTATCGTAATTACATTAACCTATTTATACATTGATTTTTTTTGGAACATTAAATGAAGATGGCGAAGGAGGAAAGACAGTCCGTGGACTAATGACTTTGCCGCTATTTAGTTTTTAATTTGTTTATTTTGTATTTGTTGAGGCATATTTCGGTGGAACTTTTTTCGCCTCGCATTTAACTTAAGGGTTTTGACAATTGACAGAAAACAAATTGAATTTATGCAGGCATTGAAACGATATTTAGTTGACCCTATTGACTTTTTTATTTGGGGTTTGCCTGCTGCTATTTCAATTAAAAATTCATTTAAATATCAACGACCGGGAGATAGGTGGGCAAAGACAATTGTTGTAGATATTTCAGACGCAGAACAAATGACAAACGCATAATATTACCTTGGCGACGGGAAGAAGAATAGCAACCAACATAGGTTTTGCTTCAGGGTTTGCTGGGCGTTGGAGCAATGGGTATTTATCGCAATCATCATACATGCAGGGTAAATCCCGAACGGATGTCGGTATCAACAAGTACAGGTTTCATAAATCGATTTCACGGCTAAAAAGACTATTTCTGGTGCATTATATTTCGTTCAAATACGCTTCATAATCACTCTCAGCAAGGTCACCAAACGAACTTGCAAAGGATAAAATTTTCTACCGGTTCTTGTTTGATTTTTTTGTGTTTTTCTTCAGGGATTAAATTACAGCGTACGAGTCTTCAAGGCGGTCAACCGGCACATTTTTGAGTTGTTTTAATATTGTGTTTAGTGTTACCATGAAGATAAAAAAGGTATGGATTTTTTGTGCTGGCAACTTAGTGGGAAATACTTTGGATGAAGCGATGGAACAGTTATACACATAGATAAGTACCTGGGTATAGAAATGAATGCACAGATGGGGGAGTTGGTGTAGGAAAATATTTTTAAGCTTTTGATGAATATTATTTGTTGATACACTCGCTTACTTTTATAATACACTGTCAACAGCTATAAAATGAAAACGATTGGGCAATTGATAAGGGAAGCGAGGGAACTGGACGGAATCTCCTTGCAGGAGGTTTCGGACAATACTTCAACTGACGTATAAATACTGCATAACATTGAACAAGGGTATCATTCCCCCTCAAGAGAGCAAGGGCTGAGTATTGCCCGGTTTTTAGGGTTGAAGGGTTCTGAATTATTGGACATGATTAATATTGACAGTAGCTCCTATTTGTCGTACAATAACAGGCAAGCTTTACCTGGCTTGCAGGTTGCCGAAGAACTGGTTGCCTACTTACCAAATACTAAAGAAAACAGCAAATCGGTTGTTGCCTCTTTGGTAAAGGTTTTTAAAAGTTTTCCCCTAATACAAAAGGCATGGATTTTTGTTTCGTTTGCGCAGAAAAAAGAGAGACGTGAGAGTGACATAGATGTGGCAATACAAACGGAACCTGGTTTTAGCTATTTTGATTTAGCTGATGTTCAACACCAGCTTGAAGACGCTGCTCACACAAAAATTGATCTTGGGTTTATTGGTAGTTTAAAGCCGGTTATGTTGAAAAATATTCAGTCTGACCTAACCCTTTTGTATGAAAGACCTTTTTGATCAAAACCTGCAAAGGTTGCGGGATATTGAGAAAGCAATTGAGGCGATAGAGATATATACAAAGGGTCAATCGTTCAATATTTTTTGTAGTAACCAGATGTTACATGATGCGGTTTTGCTACAGTTTGTGATAATTGGCGAAGCAAGCGTTCATCTCTCCAATACCATTACTACTGCCTATAAAATCCATGGTATAAGGTTAAGCGTTTTGTAACCTAATTGCCCACCAATACTTTAATGTTAAACCGGAAGCAGTATGGGCAGTAATTCAAAATGATTTACCGGGCTTTAAGGTGGTAATTCAAACTATTATAAAAAACGAATTATAGGATGACGCTGAGTTTGCAATTGGAGACTTTTTTTAGGTTTTGCAGAATGGTGCAATGCTGTACACGAGTGCGACGCAACCAAAGTATTATAGATAAAAAATGCCTGGCTCCCAAAAAAAACCTTTCGTAATCAAATTTTTAACAACCTGTAAAACTCCGCTTCTTCCATTTCTTTAACCCCGCCGCGGGGTAAATCGCCAATGGAAAGATCTTCGATGGCAACGCGTACCAGGCGGCGGCATTGGTGGCCAACGGCATCGACCATTTTGCGTACCTGGTGAAATTTGCCTTCAGTTAGTTTTAGTAGCAGCCACGTGTATGGCGGACGTAGTTGCAGCGGGTGTGTGTCGTTAAAATATAATAATGGTTCGGTTATAATGTTAACCTCGCAGGGGAGGGTAACATAATCGCCGCCTCCTTTTACGCGTATGGTTACACCGGTACGCAATCGCTCAAGGGTGTCGGGTTGCACCTCGTGTTTTACCTGCACCAGGTAGGTGCGCTGGTGTGCCGTATCACTTTCAAAAAGTAGTTTAGTAATGCGCCTATCGGTGGTTAGCAGCAACAGGCCTTCGCTGTTATTATCAAGCCGGCCAATGGCATGGATATATTCGGGAAAGGTAAAATCAAGGTCGCCCAGCAGCGTAACCCGGTGGGAACTTACAAACTGCGAAACCATTTTGTAGGGCTTGTTAATAGCAAAATATCGGTAGGGTTTAGGTACGGCTTCAATATTAGGTACGTGTGGTTGGCGGACTGACTTTTGCATGAAATGTGCGTTGGCGGCAAATGTCATGCATTGTGTGTTGTACAGCGTAGGATATTTTATAGCCGGGCAGCTAATATTGGCTGTTGGTAGCCTTATTGTGGTAATAGTTGTTGTGTGTAAGTGTCATTGGATACTTTGGGTAAACTGATTGGCCACTTCAAATGGTACGTCAGTAATAAGGGGTATTTTTATTAATCATAATTTATCTATGAAATACGTTTTGCTGCTTTTAGTTTCCATTTTTACCTCCGGGTTATTGTATAGTCAGCAAAAAACTGACATTATACTTCAGTTGCGTAACCAGCGCATAACTGTGCAGGAAAATGTGTCGGTTTTTAACTGGGAGCAGTTTGCTGCAACGCACACTGCTGTGCAGGGGCAGCGATTTGCCATTGCGGTGTTTGCTGCTACGCCAGGCGAGGTTTTGCGAAAACAACTGATTAATGGAGGCATAACCCTTGGCGATTATATTGGCAACAACACCTGGCAGGTGGCCATATGGCAGGCCATTGATAAAAGCTTTTTGCAGTCTGCGGGCATACTGGCCATTACCGATTTGCCGCTGCAAATTAAAATGGACGATCGCCTGTTGAAGGCGCCATTGCCTGCATACGCCATTACCCGGCCGGGAACGATTGATGTATTGGTAAGCGTTCAAAAAGGGCTATCGGTGGCCGATGCCCGGCGGCAGTTGGCGGGTACATCGTTTGAAGTGATAGTTGGCCCACTTTATAACTATCAACTTTTGATGATTAGGTGTCCGCAATCAAAACTAACCGCGTTGGCAGCATTGCCTTTTATCAACTTTATACAACCCATATCGCCGGCCGATAAAAAGCTGAACGACGAACTGACCAACAATGCCCGCTCCAACGTATTAAACGCTCCTATATCTGCCGGCGGCGAAAACCTGCAAGGCAAAGGCGTGGTGATAGGTATTGGCGATAATGCCGATATTACCAGCCATGTTGACCTTGCGGATAGGGTAATAGACCGCTCGGGGTTTATTTATTTAAATCATGGAACGCAAATGAGCGGTGTTGCGGCAGGTGCCGGTATAAAGGAAGCGCTGTATAAAGGCGTTGCGCCAAAGGCAACTTTGGTAGCCCAGTTGTTTGGTGGTATTTATCAAAATGCACTAAAGTACGTAACCGACTACAACATGGTAGTTACCAATAATTCGTACGGCTCAATTACCGGCGATTGCTCCTACGCGGGTGTGTACGACCTATACTCAACAGTGTTGGATCAGCAGGCCTTTTTGATGCCAAAACTGTTGCATGTATTTGCGGCAGGAAACGATGGCTCTGTTACCTGTGGCAACTACCCGGTTAGTTACCACACAGTGTTGGGTGGTTATCAAAGTTCAAAAAACATATTGTCGGTTGGTTGGGGCGAAAAAATACCTATTGCCAGCAATGCGGGCAGTCATGGCCCTACAATGGATGGAAGGATCAACCCCCAAATAACCGCCAGTGGCAGCGAAATACGTAGTACGGGTATCAACAACAGTTATGTTACCGATTATGGTAGCAGCTTATCATCGCCGGCGGTGGCTGGTGGTGCAGTGTTGTTGGTGGAGAAATACCGGCAACTAAATGGTGGTGCGGACCCTGCAAGCGGGTTGATAAAGGCATTGTTGCTTAATGGTGCAACTGATATTGACAACCCCGGTCCGGATTACAAAAGTGGCTTTGGATTTCTTAACCTGAACCGTAGTGTTGCCATGATAAAAGACAATCATTTTATACAGGGAAATATTACGCCGGGCGCTACCATCAACCATACTATTACAGTACCATCAGGTAGCAGCCAGGTAAAGGTGATGGTGTATTGGCACGACCCCTCGGCGGCTGTATTTGCCAACGCCACCCTGGTAAACGATGTTGACATGGTAGTAACTACACCCGCCAATGCTGCGGTGCTTCCGTGGATATTGGACCCGGGTGCGGCCAATGTACTGGCGCTTGCCACACGAGGCATAGACAAGGTAAACAACCAGGAGCAGGTAACCATTGATAACCCTGCTGCCGGAAATTACACTGTTCAAATAAAAGGCACGGGTATTAATGAAGGAGCATCGCAACAATATTTTATTGCGTACGATTTTTTGCCAAATGCCATCGACCTCACGTTTCCCTCAATTGGCGACCCCATGGTAGGCAACGATGTGGTGTTGATTGTTTGGGATGCGTGGGATAATTCGCCCAACACTTTTACGTTGGAATACTCAATTGACAACGGTGCCAGCTATACTACCATCTCTAACGCAATTACTGGCACTCAACGGTATTTTCAGTGGACGGTTCCTTCGGTTTCGGTAAAAAATGCCAAAATGCGGTTAATGAGAAATGGTACCGGGTTAACGGATGAGAGCAATCCATTCCCAATTATGCCACAGGCAAACCTAACAATAAGCGCTACCCTATGCGAAGGTTACATGCCGATACAATGGAGCGCTGTGCCCAATGCCACCGACTATGAGGTGTTGGTAAAACGCGGCCCCGAACTGGTGCCGGTGGCAACTACCACAGCAACCAGTTTTGTGTTGAGTGGGTTGAGCAAAGACAGTGTTTATTGGATGACGGTAAGGCCAGTGATTGATGGGGCGGCGGGCATGCGATCAACGGCGGTGCAGTTGCAACCTAACCAGGGTGCCTGTGCCGGTAGCATTTCGGATAATGACCTGAAACTTGATTCTATTTTAATGCCTACATCAGGCAGAAAACAAACCCGGTTGGCCATTACCGGCAACCAGCTTTTGGTGCGTATAAAAAACCTTGACGATATGCCTGTCACTGGTTTCCAGGTTAAATATTCTATTAATGGTGGACCGTTTGTTACCTCTGCTGTTGTGGCAACCATTCCGGCGCTGGGTACTTACGTGCACACTTTTACGGGAGTGGATTTAACTGCGACCGGACCTTATAATGTGGTGGGAGTTGTAAAAAATAATACTGCCGATGTAGTACCTGCCAACGATACATTGGCTGCCTTTATACAACAATTGCCCAATGATGCTTTGGTGCTTCCATTTGTAGAAACCTTTGAAACTGCTACGCAGGATGTAGTGAATAAGCCTTTGGTTGGATTGCCCGGTCTTAACCGTTGGGACTTTGCCCGCACTACCAGCCTGGGCAGGGTTCGAACTTTTGTAAATAGTGGCATTGCGCTTAATGGTACAAAAGCCCTAACCATTGATGCGGCTCATTTTATACAAACAGGCAACCTGAATTATGTTACCGGTACTTTTAATATGCAGAACTACGATACTGCAACCGGCGACATACGATTGGATTTTTGGTGGAAAGACCACGGACAGTTTAACAACGCAAACAACAGGATAGCCATTCGCGGCAACGACTCTGCTGCATGGATAACCGCCTTTAATCCTGATGCAAACAAAGCCATGTTTAACGGAACATGGCAGCGATCGCAAAGCATAAGTATTAGTCGTTTGCTGAAAGCGGCTAAACAACAGTTTTCGCCATCGTTACAGGTGCGCATAGGCCAGTTGGGAATTATAAGTATGGCCGACGATAGTAAAAATGGTGGATATACTTTTGATGATGTTAGGTTGTATGTAGCAGCCAACGATGTAGCGGTAACCGGTGTTGTGTCACCATCGCAAAAAAACTGCGCTCTTGGTAGCAATGCAGTAGTAAGCGTTAGGGTAGCCAACAATTCAGGGCAAACCATTAGCAATATTCCTATCACATTACAGGTGGACGGTGGCACACTAACAACAGAGACAGTCGCTTCGATTGCTGCGCTGGATACGGCTACTTATACTTTTAGCCAAACGGTAAACCTGTCGGCTGTTGGCAATCATTCATTAAATATTTATACCGGGCTTGCCACCGACACCTATAAGCAAAATGATAGCCTGCTAAATTATGCGCTAATCAATCAACCAATCATAACCACCTTCCCTTACCTGCAAAATTTTGAAAATGGGCAGGGCAACTGGTATGCCGAAGGGCGCAACAGTTCGTGGGAGTTTGGTAAGCCCAACTCGCTAAAAATAACCAAAGCCGCCAGCGGAAACAATGCATGGAAAACCAGTTTGCGTGGTACCTATAACGACGATGAGCTTAGTTATCTGTACTCGCCCTGCTTTGATATATCGGCATTGGCTACCCCGTGGCTAAGCGTAAGCATGGCTATGGATATAGAGCAATGTGGCGATTTTGTGTGCGACCAGGCATGGATAGAATATAGTACCAACGGTGGTACCAGTTGGGTAAAACTGGGGCAAAAGGGCGCAGGGCTTAACTGGTACAACCGCCCCGGTAATAATGTGTGGGATAGTAGTGGTTTTATAAGATGGCACAGCGCAGGTATTGCCTTTCCGGCAGGGTTGTCAACCGTACAATTGAGGGTAGTAATAAACACCGATGGGGCATTGATAAAAGAAGGTGTTGCCATAGATGATATTCATATTTACGACCGCCAGTTTGAAATTTATACGGGACCATCTGTGCCTACGCCGGTAACGCAACCCCTTACGGCAAACACCTGGAACCATTTTACCAGCGGCGGAAAAGTGATTGCTGATATTAACCCGGCAAACAATAATTTAGGTAGCACAGGTGTACAGGTATTTATTAACAAAGGTGGTTTTGATGGGGTGCGATATACCAATGGCCAGTACCTGCTGGATAGAAGTATTACCGTTAAGCCTGCCAATACAGCGCAACCGGATAGCACCCGTGTTCGCTATTATTTTACCGATGCCGAAACCGATACTTTGGTAAGAGCCACCAGTTGCAACGGTTGCGCCAAACCAGCCGATGCCTACGGGTTGGGCGTAACCAAATACAATGATGCCGACGATACAAAAGAGAACGGGGAATTGGCCGACAATGTATCGGGCATGTACAGTTTTATTACTGCGGCAAGGGTGGTAAAAGTGCCTTACGACAAGGGTTATTATGCGGAGTTTAAGGTGAAAGATTTCTCGGAGTTTTGGTTAAACAATGGGGGTATCACCGGCAATTTGCCACTGCCCGTTTTATTGTCGTCGTTTAACGCAGTTAAGCAAAATAAAGAGGTATTAGTGCAATGGGCCACAGTAAACGAAAGCAATATAAACCGCTACGAAGTGGAAGTGGCCCGCAGCAACACAGCCTTCAACACCCGCCAGTTTGAAGTGCTGCAAAAACAACCGGCAAGGAATGCTACCCAGTCATCGTATTCTTATATCGATAATGAAGCCAACAAAACAGGTGCAAGATATTACCGCCTAAAAATTGTTGATAATTTTGGCGAGGTGCGCTACAGCGAAGTAAAAGTGGTTGTGTTTGACAGTCGCAGCAACTGGCTGGTATATCCCAACCCTGTACGTAATGTGCTACAGGTGGTGGCACAAGCCAATGCAGGCAATAAAATTGAGGTACAGTTGATAAACACCCTCGGGCAGGTGTTAATAAGCCGCACCGTTAATGCGTCGGGTTTTCCGGATAAAGTGCAAATTAATGTTGCAGATATGCGGCTTTCGGCTGGGGTGTATGTGGTTAAAATTAGCAGTGGGGACGAGGTGAGGCAGGTTAGGGTGGTGGTGGAGTAAACGAACCTTTATTTTCACTTCTCCTTACCTGACGCAAACTGACGTGCGGCTAAATTATTTTTTTTAACCAATCTTTATATCTTTTTTGTAACGCAGGTTGCGCAATACCGGGGCAGCGGAATACCGGAAGTGCTTTATGCAGATTTTTTATTTTGCGAATTAATATGTATTTCAGTTTATGGGGTAAGGAGTTCTGATTTTAAGGAGAGAGTTCCAAAAGTACTCTCACTCTCACTCTCTTTAAATGACGTTGATTATAAAAGATGCCATAGACGCAGCAGTTGAACGGAGCGTCGCAACCAAATTTTAATCATAGTACCATTGCCTGCTAAACAACTTCCCTAAAACGTCTTCGCCACCCTCGGGTCCGTAATAATCACATAATCCCCCAGGCTGGTATATTGCTTCCAATCAATGTTGGGGAAGGCCTCATCCGATCCCGAAGAAATTACCAATGACTTTGCCCTGGGCCGGTATTTTTTCAATTGCGTAACTGCCGCAAAACCTTCATCGCTATGAAAACGTCCATTAACCTGCAACACTTTTTTGCCTTTGTGTTTTTTGAGAAACTCAGCTATTGAATAAGCCATTGTAGCATCCCATAGCGATTGGGAGGTAATAAAATTGAACCCGCCCATGGAAGGCATGGCTGGTGCAGCTTTTTTATTGTCGGTGGGCGCAGGCGCAGGTGAGTGACCCATTACTCCTTCCAGTTTTTCAAGGTATTTACCGGTGGCTATTTGGTAGGGTATGGGTGCAAAATAGTGCTTTGATTGTTTGGGTAGATCAGCAAGCGCCTGCTGCCCTTTGCGGCCTGCAAGGTTACTGTAACGTCCGGCTGCATTGGCGCAGATTACTGGCAGATTATGCGCTTTGGCAAATTCTACCATGGGCTTGTAGTCGTTGTAATTATTCCAAACCCTTGCATCTTTCAAAAAGTTCTTTTCCCTTATGGCACCGGCCAGGTATTCATTCATTACCGGTTGTACGTCGCGTTCAAACATCTCCAGCGATAACACCATTTGACTGTTGTACTTCGCAAACAATTGTTCCAATAACGTATGCTGCAGGTAGTGTGCAACTGAGTCGTTGTGTTCTTCGCCATAAAAGGCCACATCGTAATTGGCCATGTCGTTTACGATTGCATCCAACGTAACTTCCTTGTTTTCTTTTACGGAAAATATCCGGTAATGGTCTTGCATGGTTTGGGCGTTTGCGGTATGGACCATCAACAACAGGCAGATGCCTGAAAGTGCTGATTGCAAAGTGTTTACTAAATGTCGTTTATTGGTCATTGGTAGTATTTTAGCCTAAAAACAGGTAGAAGATTTGCATTGAAATATACTTCGCTTCAACCTGGTAATAATAAGTATTTATTGGTAGAGAACGAACTTCATCATGGTTTGTTCATCCACATCGGTTTTGCTTTAACTATCTTTTTATAAATGGAACAACCTTCGTCGTGGGCACCGGGCAAATATCCCGTGCTTACCAAAAATTCGTTCACAATTTCGCCACCGGTAAAGGTGAAGGTCTGTTTAAACAATTTCATCCAGCCTTCCTTTAAAAGCGGGTGATGGTGATTGAGCCACAGTTGAAACGATCCAAACTGCTGTTGAAGTTGTACAATCGCCTTTGCGTTGTTGATGGCGGCTTCAACTTTTAATCGGTTGCGAATAATACGGGTGTCGTTCAGCAATCGTTCCCTGTCTTTATCGCCATACGCCGCCACCGTACCCACATCAAAGTTGTGATAGGCGTTTCTAAAGCCAACCTCTTTTTTTAAAATGGTTTCCCAGCTAAGGCCAGCCTGGTTTATTTCCAGCACCAGCCGGCAAAACAATTCCCTGTCGTCGTGTATGGGAAAGCCATATTGGGTATCGTGGTAGGGTTGATGAATGGCCTTTTTTTCAGCAGACATATTTTCGATAACACTGCAATATGACATGGTGTTTTTAAGAAAGATAATAACTGGTGATCCATTGTCAAAAATTGGTTTTGTTAAACATAGTCGTCAATCATCTTTTACCAATATGCCAAAAGCTAATCTCCCTTCTTTTTACAAACCCTGATTTTATGTAAAGTTCAATGGCGCCTGCATTAGTTGCAGCTACATGCAAAAAGGGTATTTTATGTTGAAGTAAAATTTGCTGTACAGCATATGCCACCAGTTGTTTGGAAAAGCCAAGTCCGGTAAAGTCAGGGTGGGTTACCACCGCGCTCACTTCAATAAACTGGTCCATCTGTATGCGTTCACCGGCCGCTGCTACTAGGTTCCCATTTTTAAATATGCCACTATAGTTGCCCAGTGTGGCGGTTCGTTTTTTAAAATATCCGGGCAACACGAGGTTCACCAGTGTACATAATTCGGTGTGGTGGTGTTGGGTAAGATGAGTAATACTTTCTGACAAGTTTATTTCAACTTCCTTTTCATACACCATTTGCCAACATACCAATTCATTAATAAATCGCAAATGTGCTGGAAGGGTTGGTTTTTCCCCGACAATAAAAAAGCTATCTGTCAGGGTTGCATAATTAGTTATTTCTTCTATTGCCTCAGGTCCATTAACCATTCCGCCAAACGGGCAATAGTCAGGTTGGTAAAATTTAATGGAATCATTACCTGTAGCGTGGAACCTGTGCGTTTCCAACAGCGAAAACCATATCGGGTTGTCTAGTTTTTCTAAATTGCTCATTAGCCGCTCGCATTTTATGATGGTAAATTAGGTTGAAAGTTTTAATGGCGTTTGAAACCTCAGACATTCAAAAGCTCAGGTCCGTCAATATTTATGAAGTGTTTCATATTGAACGTCTTGAGGACTAAATAATTTACCAACGCTGTGGGTGCAATATACAGGTCGGACTTGTTTATACATTTCCTAACTGTTATCAATTGTTTTACAATTTCTGCAGCCTTTCTTGCAGAAAGCGGTGGATGCAATAAACAGGTCGGACTTGTTTATACATTTCCTAACTTTTATCAATTGTTTTACAATTTCTGCAGCCTTTCTTGCAGCGCTGCAATTAAAATGTAGAGTTATAAATCTTTGTAATATCCGGTTTCTTTGCTTCCTGCTGGTTTAATCCTGTTGCACCCAAACATATTTCCTGTTATTGTAGTAAATAATTCCACCACCACTAGCCTCGTCTACATGAAAAAAGATGCCGTCATTAGTCAAAAGGATTTTTTTGTTGTCAGGCACTTGGTCTTCACCAACAATTTCACCGTCAATCACATTGTCCCAAATCTTTGTTCCTTTCTTAACTACTTCAAATTGTCCAATTCAATTATAGTCTGGAAATTCACTCCCAACTTCTTTGCCATTTTTTAGCATAAAAGATTTGTCTGTCCCACCGTGTTTTATAAATAAGGCGTCCTTGCCTGTTGTTTTGTGTCGCACAATAATAGCAGTGTCTAAAAATTCGTCTGAATTGAAAAAGCCTGTTACAATAGGCGGCGTATGTTCATTTGAAAGGTCATAGGTGGTGTCAAAACCATATGGATTAAAAACAGCAGGTGCAATTACTTGCTTGATTTGCTCTTTAGTTGCAGGGGTTGTATCATCCGTATTTGTCGTCTGCGTTCTGTCACTACAAGAGATTATAGAAGACATTAAAAGAAGTCCGGGAATTTGTTTCATAAATTTTTAGAGGTGGTCATAAAAACTTGCGGGCAACTATTCCAAAATTCAAGGTGCGTTTGGGTTGCCTCGTTAATTACTTCAAACTCGGTGACAGTTGAAATATATAATTGGTCGTAGTTCTTGAAATGCCGAATTAGTCGGGAATTACTTTTATCACTTTTGCGGAATTAATCGATCAATTTAGTGGAATAGACCATTAGGCTTTGGTCCGCCATTTTGCTATGCTTTGAGTGTTTTGTTCAATTTTTCTAATTTTCTTTTCGCTGTAAACCGGACCATTCAACAACATCTCAATAAAACGCTCTTTATCCTCGTCATACTGCTCGTTTTCTTCCGCCAATGCCAAAGCCAGCTTTCTTTTTTCAGCCTTGCTCATGGTTCATACGGCAGAAAGTATTTCTTTAAAGGGTACTTAAACGTTTATCTCAATAAATGAAATTTAGCCAATTTGGACATCTTTTTTATTTTTAGCCGAATAAAGGGAATTGGTAAATTCAAGTTTATATGTCATATTAATCCTATTCAATAAGTTGCAATATTTTTTAAAGGAAACTTATTATTTTCAATAATGAAAATATTGTTAGATATCCCCGATAATAAAGCATTGTCGTTGTTGGAGGTTTTGCAGCGTATTTCGTATGTAAAGGCAAAGCAACTTACTGATACCAAAGCCTTACTTATGGAAGAAATGAGGGAAGCGTTTGAAAAAATGAAACTCATTAGGGCAGGCAGGAAGAAAGCCCGTAACGCAGAAGATTTTCTAAATGAGTTATGATGTAAAATCCGTCAGCCTGTTTTGAGAAGCAGGCTAGGTGATTAAGAAGAATTTCCATTGCTAAAACAGGAACTTTTGGCTTTGGTGCAGGGCCTTAAGTAAAACCCTGAATAGGGCACGGCAATTGGCAAAAGCTGTTTTAAAATATGTATATCTATTTCTTCTAAATGAAAAGGGAAAAGTGGCGGGGCAAGAGTGATTACTAATTTTGTCGTGACAGAGACGACCGTTTATCTGCTATCTATTTATGATAAAGTAGAAAAGGAAAGCCTATCTGATGAAGAATTGACTGCACTTTTACTGTCTGTTCCGGAATGATCGATTTTGAAATAGCTTTTTTCTTCCAATAACAAACCTATCTCCAAAATCCTTAGCGCCCCTTCCCGTTTTAGCGCCTTCGCGGCAAAAACCAACAGTAACAACCTTACTTTTCATCACTAACCTCCACCTCGCTATCTTTACAAACTTAAAAAAATGCCCCGAACTAAACCCGGAGCACTACTGTTGTAACGTAGCATGAATTTGCAGCATCTCTCAGAAAAGTTTACCAATAACCCCCGCCTTTTTCAACTGGTGGACAGGCTTACTTTGTCCCAACCCCAACAATTGCATTTAAAAAACCTGCAGGGCAGCAGCAGCCAGTTTGTTGTTTCATCGGTTTTTAGTCACCCATCGGCAGCAGGTCTTAATCATTTAATTGTATTAAACGATGCCGAAGATGCGGCCTATTTTCACAACACGTTAGAAAGCCTCACCAGCGCCCTCGACCTTTTCTACTTTCCTTCATCGTTTAAAAACCGCAAAAACTTCAGGTTGCTCAATAGCAGCCATGTAATGTTGCGTACCGAGGCATTAATGAAACTATCGGGCGGCGGTAATAAAAAAATCATTGTTACCCATCCCGAAGCGTTGTTTGAAAAAGTGGTGCTGCCTAAAACATTGTCGGGCAATATCATACAGCTAAAAACAAACGATACCATCAACCTCGACAGCATTATGGAGCTGTTTGTGATGTATGGTTTTGACCGCACCGATTTTGTGTACGAGCCCGGTCAGTTTGCCCTGCGGGGAGGTATCCTCGACATCTATTCGTTCGGCAACGAAAAGCCTTACCGCATCGAACTGTTTGGCAATGATATAGACAGTATCCGCATTTTTGATCCCGAAACCCAGCTAAGCGAACGTAAGCTGCTGAACGTAAACATTATTCCCAACGTTGAAACACAATTTGACACCGGCGACAAAGTTTCGTTGCTCGAATTTTTGCCCGAAAACACCGTGGTGTGGATGGAAGACTGGCAATTTGCAAAAGAGCGCATAGAAACCCAGGAAGACGACCTGGCCATGTATCTGGAATTAGTGGCACAAGGCGGTGATAAAAAGCAAGAGGCAGATGATGAGGACACCAAAGTATTAAAAGACGTAAACAAAGAAGACTTTGTAACCGCCATCACCATCGAACAACAACTGGGCAACCGCCACGTAGTAATATTTGGCCATCACGGTACATTCCCTTCTTCCGGTTCTTCCTCCCTCTCCCACGAAGAGGGCTGGGGTGAGGTAAAGAGCCCAGGTTCTAATTCGATAGTTGGTTCCTCCTCCCTCTCCTTTGAAGAGGGCCGGGGTGAGGTCAAAAGCCCAGGTTCTAATTTGATAGTTGGTTCCTCCTCCCTCTCCTTTGGAGAGGGCCGGGGTGAGGTAAAGAGCCCAGGTTCTTCCTCCCTCTCCCATGAAGAGGGCTGGGGTGAGGTAAAGAGCCCAGGTTCTAATTCGATAGTTGGTTCCTCCTCCCTCTCCTTTGAAGAGGGCCGGGGTGAGGTCA